>ENA-OPZM01000073-OPZM01000073.1-human-gut-metagenome-genome-assembly--contig:-NODE-73-length-39335-cov-4.966180_pt1 | contig 39335 bp, 42 predicted proteins | sample MGYA00242478_ERZ504493 | MGnify/ENA primary metagenome ERZ504493 (study PRJEB26092, sample SAMD00036227) | human gut metagenome | host: Homo sapiens | study: EMG produced TPA metagenomics assembly of... | reverse complement strand
ACTTCATTGCCGGTCTTGTATGTACCAATCTGGGAGAAGCGTGGAGAATTGCCGAGGGCGCAGACATGTCTGAAAAGCTCCTCGGCTTTCTTTCTGCTGGGTGCAGCCTTTTCCAATCCGATGCCAAGTCTGCATCCGATGGATTTGCTGATTGGTGTGTGCTGCGGAGCGGGTTTGCGGATTGCTGTGTACCTGAAAGGCAAAAATGCCAAGAAATATCGCCATGGCATGGAGTATGGCTCTGCTCGTTGGGGTACGCAGAAAGACATTGAACCGTTTGAAGATCCAGTGTTTGCAAACAATGTGATTCTGACCCGGACGGAGCGGCTGATGATGGGCAACCGCCCGAAGAATCCGGCAAATGCCCGAAACAAAAACGTGCTGGTGGTGGGCGGCTCCGGCAGCGGCAAGACCCGGTTTTGGCTTAAACCCAACCTTTTACAATGTCACAGTTCCTATGTGGTCACTGACCCGAAAGGCGATATCGTAATCGACTGCGGCCAAGCCCTTTTGAAGAACGGATACAGTATCCGGATCTTTAACACCATCAATTTCAGAAAGTCGATGCATTATAATCCCTTCGCCTATATTCACAGCGAAAAGGATATTTTGAAGCTGACCACAACCCTCATTGCCAACACCAAAGGGGACGGCAAGGCCGGTGACGAATTCTGGACGAAGGCAGAGACCTTGCTGTATTGTGCTTTGATTGGTTATATCCACTATGAGGCACCGCTGGAAGAGCAGAACTTTGCAACGCTGATTGAATTCCTGAATGCGATGGAAGTACGCGAGGATGATGAAACCTTTCAGAATCCAGTGGATCAGATGTTTGAAGCTCTGAAAAAGAAAAAACCGAACCACTTTGCTGTCCGCCAATATGCCAAGTTCAAGCTGGCGGCGGGCAAGACCTTAAAGTCGATTCTGGTGAGCTGCGGCGCACGTCTTGCTCCCTTCGATATTGAGGAAGTCCGTGATATCACTATGTACGATGAGCTGTCGCTGGATACGGTGGGAGATAAGAAAACGGCTCTGTTCCTCATTATGAGCGATACAGACCCGACTTTTAATTTCCTGATTTCCATGATCTATACACAGCTGTTTAACCTGCTGTGCGAGAAAGCGGATGATGTCTACGGCGGCAGATTGCCGGTGCATGTGCGCTGCCTGATTGATGAGTGTGCGAACATTGGTCAGATTCCGAATCTGGAAAAGCTGGTAGCCACCATCCGATCAAGAGAAATCTCGCGTGTCTGGTGCTTCAGGCACAGAGCCAGTTGAAGGCAATCTACAAGGACAATGCCGATACCATCATCGGCAATATGGATTCCCGTATTTTTCTTGGCGGTTCGGAGCCGACTACGCTGAAAGAGCTGAATCAGGCACTGGGGAAAGAAACGATTGATCTGTACAACACTTCCGATACCAGAGGTAATAGCCCATCCTACGGCACCAATTACCAAAAAGTTGGGCATGACCTGGCCTCGGTGGATGAACTGGCTGTGTTGGATGGCGGTAAGTGCATTTTGCAGCTGCGCGGTGTGAGACCGTTCAAGTCAGATAAATATGATCTGACCCAGCATCCGAACTACAAGCTCACTGCCGGTGCTGATAAGAAAAACACGTTCAGCATCGAGGCGTTTCTTGACCATCGGCTGAAACTCAAGCCCGGTGATAAGTACGAAGTGGTTGATGCAGATCATGCCAAGTAAGTTCGTTCCGGTGACGAAGATGTCATAGGTGTGCTGTTGGCAACAGAATAAGAAGGGGCGGCGAGCTGCCGCCTCTTTACATAGCCAGGTTTCTGATTGGGATTGGAAATCTGGCTATATGTTTGCCCATTTGCAGGTGCACATGCAGATGGAAAATCACTATTCATCAGCCATAAGGGCGCAACGTACAAGGAGGTACACATTTATGGCATTTTTCAACAGCGCAGTAACCGTTCTTCAGACCCTCGTTATCGCACTGGGTGCCGGCCTCGGCATCTGGGGAGCGATCAACCTGCTGGAAGGCTACGGCAACGACAACCCCGGTGCCAAGTCTCAGGGCATGAAGCAGCTGATGGCCGGTGGCGGCGTGGCACTGATCGGCACGACTCTGGTGCCGCTGCTTTCTGGACTTTTTGGTTAAACAGAAAGCATACGAGGTTGGAATTCTGATGAGGGCGGCGGTGAGCCGCCCTTTTTACATAGCCAGGTTTCTGATTGAAATTGGAGACCCGGCTATTTTTTTGCCCTTTTGCAGGTGCACATGCAGGGGGACATTCACTATTCACCAGCATAAGGGCGCATTGTACAAGGAGGTACACATTTATGGCATTTTTCAACAGCGCAGTAACCGTTCTTCAGACCCTCGTCATCGCACTGGGTGCCGGTCTCGGCATCTGGGGAGCTATCAACTGCTGGAAGGCTACGGCAACGACAACCCCGGTGCCAAGTCTCAGGGCATGAAGCAGCTGATGGCCGGTGGCGGTGTAGCACTGATCGGCACGACTCTGGTGCCGCTGCTTTCCGGTCTGTTCGGTTAAGCAAAGGCTGTCGGAGCGAAGATTCCGACCGGGCGGCGAAAGCTGCCTGTTACATAGTCAGGTGCAGGCAATCTCCGCAGCTGGCTATTTTCTGCGCTCTCCGGCAGGTGCACATGTTGGAAGTATGGCGCAGGACCGCAGTTTAGAATCGCACGCTGATAGGCCGGACAAGTTACAGGAGGACAAATCTATGGCGTTTCTTACTACAACTGCATCGGCACTGTCTCTTTTCTCACAGCTGTTCATGCTTCTGTCCCGGATGGCGAAGCTGTTCGGCGTGTTTGCGTAAGGAAGGAGGCGGCTCATGCAGAGTATCCTTGAACAGATCACAGATTGGCTCAAGAGCATGATCATCAGCGGTATCATGGGAAATCTTTTAGGGATGTTCGATTCGGTCAACCAGCAGGTTGGACAGATCGCAGGCGATGTGGGAACCACACCGGCGAACTTTTCACCTGCGGTTTTCTCTATGATCCGTAACATCTCGGAATCCGTGATCCTGCCCATTGCCGGAATGGTGCTGACATTCATCGCCTGTTATGAGCTGATCCAGATGCTCATCGAGCATAACAATCTGGCAAATTTCGAGACGTGGACATTTTTCAAATGGGTCTTTAAGACCTTTCTGGCAGTGACTCTGATCTCGAACACATTCAATATCACGATGGCTGTCTTTGATGTGGCGCAGCAAGTGATCTCCAGAAGTGGCGGTCTGATTTCCGGCAGTACGTCCGTCAGCGATGCGACCCTGACAGCAATGCAGGCTACACTGGAAGGCATGGACTTGGGACCGCTGCTGGGACTGTATTTGCAGACCTTTGTGGTTCAGGTCACGATGCTGGCGTTGTCGGCTATCATCTTTGTCATCGTGTATGGCCGAATGGTGGAAATTTACCTCATGGTGAGCCTTGCGCCGATTCCGTTCGCAACCTTTGGAAACCATGAGCAGAGCCATACCGGTCAAAACTATCTGCGCTCCCTGTTTGCACTGGGATTCCAGGGGTTTCTTATCATGATCTGTGTAGGCATCTACGCAGTTCTGATTCAGAACCTGTCCTTTTCGGATAACATCATCAGCAGCATTTGGGGCGTTATGGGCTATACGGTTTTGCTGGCATTTACGCTGTTTAAGACGGGAAGCCTCGCAAAATCCGTGTTTGCAGCGCATTAAGGAAGGAGGCATGATTCGTGGCATCTTATATTTCTGTACCGCGTGACCTTTCAAAGGTCAAAACCAAGGTCTTTATGAATCTGACCAAACGGCAGATTCTCTGCTTCGGAGCCGGTGCGCTGATTGGCGTTCCGGTTTTCTTTTTGCTCAAGTCCAGCGGGAATCTGAGCCTTGCTGCACTTGGCATGATGGCAGTGATGCTGCCGCTTTTCTTTCTTGCCATGTACGAGAAAGACGGTCAGCCGCTGGAAGTGGTGGCAAAGCACTTCTATGAGGCAAAGTTCAAGAGGCCGAAAACGCGGCCTTACAAAACAAAAAATTACTATGCACTGCTGGTTCAGCAGGCAGACGTGGAAATGGAGGTAAATCGCATTGTTCAAAATTCTCGAAAAGCTGACATCGAAGAATAAAAAGCAGGATGACATCCGAATGCCGTCTCATCTGTCAGCCGCAGAGCAGAAACAGGTGCAGACGGTGATTGACCGCGCAAGGGGGGACCGCACGATTCCGCATTCGGCACAGGAGAGCATTCCTTTTCAGCGGATGTTCCCGGACGGTATCTGCCGTGTGACGGACAACTACTACACCAAAACCATCCAGTATCAGGATATCAATTATCAGCTGGCACAACAGGAGGATCAGACAGCTATCTTTGAGGAATGGTGCAGCTTCCTGAACTTCTTTGATTCCAGCATCCGCTTTGAGCTTTCTTTTATGAATATGGCTACGGATGCCTCGAATTTTGAGAAGATGGTGTGTATTCCGTACCAGAAGGATCATTTCAATCCGGTGCGCACGGAGTACAGCACCATGCTGCGCCGCCAGCTTGCCCAGGGCAACAACGGCCTGACCAAGACGAAGTACCTGACGTTTGGCATTGAGGCGGAATCCATGAAACAGGCAAAGCGAGGCTCATTCACATCGAGATCGACCTGATGAACAACTTCAAACGCTTGGGTGTCCGGGCAAAATTGCTGAACGGCAAGGAACGGCTTCATCTGATGCACGATATGTTCCACATGGGCGACCATGACCGGTTCAATTTCGATTGGAAGTGGCTGCCGGAGAGCGGGCTGTCGGTAAAGGACTTTATTGCTCCGACCGGATTTGCCTTTCCGAAGAACCGGATTTTTCAGATGGGCGGGATGTATGGTTCTATGTCCTATCTCCAGATCACAGCTTCCGACCTGTCGGATCAGCTGCTGAAGGACTTCCTGGATATGGAATCCAGCCAGATCGTGACCATGCACATTCAGTCGGTAGACAGAACAAAGCAATCAAGTCCATTAAGCATACCATCACGGAGCTGGATCGTTCCAAGATTGAGGAACAGAAGAAAGCAGTCCGTTCTGGATACGATATGGACATCATTCCGTCGGATTTGGCGACTTATGGTAAGGACGCAAAGGCATTGCTGAAGGAATTACAGAGCCAGAATGAGCGTATGTTCCTGCTGACTTTTCTGGTGATGAACACCGGCGAGACGGAGCAGGAGCTGGAGACCAACGTGTTTCAGGCTTCCAGCATCGCACAGAAGTACAACTGCAACCTGCGCCGTCTGGACTTTCAGCAGGAGCAGGGGCTGATGAGCTGCCTGCCGCTGGCGCAGAACCTGATTGAGATTCAGCGCAGCATGACTACCAGCAGCACGGCAATTTTCGTGCCGTTTACCACCCAGGAACTGTTTCAGACCGGGAAAGAGGCTCTGTACTATGGGTTGAATGCCCTGTCCAACAACCTGATCATGGTTGACCGGAAAAAGCTCAAGAACCCCAACGGGCTGATTCTTGGTACTCCCGGTTCCGGTAAATCCTTTTCTGCCAAGAGAGAAATCGCCAATGCGTTTCTGGTGACGGATGACGATGTAATCGTGTGCGATCCGGAAGCCGAGTACACGGCTCTGGTGCAGAAATTTGAGGGGCAGGTTATTAAAATCAGCCTTCCAGCACGCAGTATATCAATCCGATGGACATCAACGCGAATTATTCAGAAGAGGATAATCCCATTGCCTTGAAAGCAGATTTTATCCTGTCCCTGTGTGAGCTGATCGTGGGCGGCAAGGAAGGCTTGCAGCCGGTAGAAAAGACGGTTATCGACCGCTGTGTGCATCAGATTTACCAGACCTATTTTGAGAACCCGGTGCCGGAGAATATGCCGGTGTTACAGGACTTGTACGAGGCACTGCTCCGGCAGGATGAAAAGGAAGCACACCATGTGGCAACGGCACTGGAAATCTATGTGACCGGTTCTCTGAACCTGTTTAACCACCGCACCAACGTAGATATCAATAACCGGCTGGTCTGCTATGACATCAAGGAGCTGGGCAAGCAGCTGAAAAAGATCGGTATGCTGGTGGTGCAGGATCAGGTTTGGGGGCGTGTGACCGCCAACCGTAACGCCGGTAAAGCCACCCGCTACTATATGGACGAGTTCCATCTGCTTTTGAAAGAGGAGCAGACAGCGGCTTACAGCGTGGAAATCTGGAAGCGATTCCGTAAATGGGGCGGTATTCCCACCGGCATCACCCAGAACGTGAAAGACCTGCTTTCTTCCCGCGAAGTGACGAACATTTTTGAGAACAGCGACTTCATTTATATGCTGAATCAAGCAGCCGGTGATCGTCAGATTCTGGCGGATCAGCTGAATATCAGCCCACATCAGCTGTCCTATGTGACCCACTCCGGTGAAGGCGAAGGACTGCTGTTCTACGGAAATGTGATTTTGCCGTTCGTTGATCGTTTCCCGACCGATCTGGAACTGTACCGGATTATGACGACAAAATTAACCGAAGTGCAGGAAGCGAAGGAGGCGTAAGCGATGGCTGGCAAGAAAAATCCGAATCTCGGAGACAAGCTGCGGCAGGAGCGCGAGGGTGCGGAGAACACCCTTCGCGATTCCAGAAGCAAAACCGCAGATAGCAGTACGGGAGACGGCGGCAAGAAAAAAGCGGAACACCGAAGGCAGATTCGTCACGAGGCCGATCTTGCTAAGATGCGCAGTAAGAAGCTGAAATCAGATCAGGAAGCAAAAGCGAAAAAGAATGCAGCAGCTTCCGGGAAAAAAGGCGGAAAGCCAAAGAAGCCGGGAAATCTTGCGGCAGATGCACTTTCAGCCAAGGCACATCAGAGTGTGCGCAATGCCGACCAGGATAATAATTCTGGTGTGGAGGCAGCGCATTTTACCGAAGGCTCAGCGGAAGGTGCAGCCCGTGCTGGTTCCCGGTTCCAATATGGTCGAAAGCTGCGGCAGTACAAAAAGCTGGAGCGGTTGGAGAAAAAGGGAAATAAAGATGCCGTAGATTCCATCTTTGCGGAACGCATGAAGTCTGATCCGCAGGCTGGTTCCAATCTCTTTTCCCGATGGCGGCAGAAGCAGGCCATCAAAAAAGAGTATGCCGCTGCGAAGGCAGGTGCGGCCGCTGCGGAGAACACAGCATCTGGCACAGCCAAAGCTGCACAGGGTACTGTCAGTATAACGGAAAAGGCATTTCAGTTTGTGCAGAGCCACTCGCATATCATCATCGGTATCGCAGCCGTGGGACTGCTTGTTTTGGTGATTGCCGGGTCGGTTTCGTCATGCTCCGTCTTGATCAATGGCGGCGGCAATGTGGTGCTGGGGACTTCCTACACGGCAGAAGATGAAGATTTGAAAGGCGTGGAGACGGATTATACCAAGCTGGAAGATAAACTTCGCAAACAAATCGACCGCATTGAAACCGACATCCGGGCTATGACGAGTATCGCTACAATCTGGCAGAGATTGGTCACAATCCCTATGAGCTTGCATCTCTGCTGACCGTAGAATTTGAAAACTATACGAGAAGCCAGGTGCAGGCGCGGCTCCAGAGTATTTTTGAAGCGCAGTATGAGCTGAAGTTGGAGGAAAAGGTGGAAATCCGGACAAGGAAGGAAACCCGTGTGGGCTATCGCTACAATCCAATCACCGGAACCGGACACACCTACACCTATCAGGTGACGGTACAGTATGAGTATAAAATCCTCAATGTAACACTGCTCAATCGGGGCGTTGACTATGTTGCAAGAAATTCCGGCCTTACAGATGACCAGCTGCAACGATACGAAGTCACACTGGAGTGCCGGGGCAATCGAGATGACCTGTTTGCAGGCATAGCCTTTGCAACGCCGGATGGCGCGGGTTCCAGCGGAGAATACCAGGATTACGACATTCCGGGCGAAGCTCTGACGGATGAAAAATTCCGGAAGATGATTACCGAAGCAGAGAAATATCTCGGTTATCCCTATGTTTGGGGCGGCAGCTCGCCGAGTACCAGTTTTGACTGCTCCGGTTTTGTAAGCTGGGTCATCAACACTGCGGCAATGGCTGGAATGTAGGCAGCAGACGGCCAACGGTCTGATGGGAAAATGCGACATTATCCCGAAGAGTGAGGCAAAGCCCGGAGACCTGATCTTCTTCCAGAAAACCTACAACACCAGTGGCGCATCCCATGTGGGCATTTATGTCGGCAACGGGATGATGATCCACTGTGGCTCACCAATTTCCTATGCTTCCATTGAGACGAGCTACTGGCGGCAGCACTACTACTGCATGGGAAGAATTCGATAAAAATAGGGCGTTTATTCGCCCGGAAAGGATACGATATGAGCTTGAAACTGGAAAAGATTGCTGCGGAGCGCGAGAAAGCCCGCAGGAAACGCGATGAATGGGAGGAGCGCAGAAAGGAATGGGACAGAAAGTACCACGAGCAGGAAAACAGCGAAATCTGTGAAATGGTACATGCCCAGAGCCTGACCCCGGAACAGCTGGCAGTCATCATTCAGCTGGCGCAGGCTGCGGTTCCCAACCCGGAGAACCTGAAACTGGATGAGAAAGAAACGGAGGATATGGAATGAAAAAGATGATGGCAATGCTGCTTGCCAGCGTGATGGCGGCAGGAACCTTTACGACCACTGCATTTGCCTATACGGGCGATGATGTGCAGAAGAACACGCCTGTCAGTACCGCTGCACAGGAGACGGATGCAGCAGAAAGCACAAATGCGGGGAAAACGGACAATACCGACAGCATCGAAATCGACCCGGACATGCAGGTTCTGCCGGATGGCTATGAGGTCTCTACGGATGCGGATGGGAACCTGATCGTTACGGTGGGCGGCAAAGAATACAATATCGGCAGCGAAAAGTCCCAAAAGCAGACTGGTACGGTGGTGCCGGGGATCACCAGTCTGCATTTTCGTTCCGGTCCCGGCATGGATCAGGAGATTATCGGATATCTGCATTCCGGCGATACGGTGGAGATTGTCGAAAAATGCGGTGACTGGTATAAGGTAAACTTCAACGGCAAAACTGGGTATGCACATGGAAAGTACCTGAATGTCACGGATTCTGCAAAAGACAGCAGCATGTTCAGTGAAGATGCGCTGAAGCTGTTTCTGGATCTGATGCAGAGTGGAATGTCATACGAGGATGAGACGAAATCCAGTGCAGCTTTGACTCCGGAAGGAAATATGACGCTGGTGGACGATATCGGTGAGGAAGAAGATAAATCCAGCCAGCAGTTCATTACGCTGGTGACAAAGGCGGGCAACACCTTTTATCTGATCATCGACCGCGATAAAGACGGCAACCAGAATGTGCATTTCCTGAACATGGTGGACGAGGCCGATCTGCTTGCGCTGATGGATGAAGAGGAAGCTGCCAAGTATCGGGAGAAGGAGCCGGAAGTCACGGAACTTGCGGAAACCGAAAAGCCGCAGGAGACGGAACCGGCACCGGAAGAGCAGAAAACAGAGAGCGAGCAGAAGAAATCGTCTCCGCTTCCGATGATTATGCTGCTTCTGTTTGTGATCGGTGCAGCCGGTGTCGGCGGTTATCTCTATATCAAGATGAAGGGCGTAAAGCCTGCGTCCAAGAAAAATCAGCCGGACCCGGATGCGGATTATCACGATGAGGATGAAGATACGCTCCAGCTGCCGGAGGATGATGGTGACGAGGACGAAGAAGTGGATGTCAACGAGGATTATGAAGCGGAATCGGAAGATGAACCTGTCTGATTAACGCAGCGTTGACCGGTGGGGCGGCTGAAAAGCCGTCCCCTTTACATAGCCAAATGGTTGGTGGGTGAACTGTTTTGAGCTATGAAGCTATGGACTCTGTAGGCGATATCTGATAAAATAGAAAGTAAGAACAGCTCAACAACTCGGAATTTTACCATCCAGCATCTCTCAAAAATAATAGGCATATTTTCATATAGTGTTGATTAAATGTCTATAAGTGCTCATATTCTGCGCATTTTGATCTGCATTTATTCATATCTATAAATCATCAAATACGTATTTATATTGGTATCTGGATTTTCGCCCTTCACACCCGTTCTCGTACGATCATGAGTGCATACCCCAGCAGGTTCGTTCCGTGCCACTTTTTCACGTCGAGTCGATCTGGGTCCTTCATCGATAAGCCGATGCCCCAGATGTGGTCCTTGACGGCGCACTCTGCGAGGATGGCGTCGCCGGTGGATTTGAGCTGAGCCTTCAGGTCTTTGATCTGCTCCAACTCTGTCTTTGGATAAAGAAAAATCACTTTCTGTCCATCCATGGATACCTTCTGTAAACGATACCTTACAGCTATATAATTGGGCAGATGGTCAAACTCTGCGCGCTGAACTGTCGCTTTAATTCCCAGAACTTTATAGAGATATTCCATATGTTCTCCTTCTATTTAACTCTATTTTTGTATTATAACTTGTTTTAAGTTAAGTTTCGATATTAAAGTTAAGATAATTCAAAAAAATCATCAGGAAGCGGAAATATCATAAGAATAATTTAACACCATGGCACCTTCTTTTTCCTCTCAGATTTCCGTGCTCTGCCACTTTTATGAGCGTTCTTTTCAGTATTTTGCCACTTTCATGAGGGAATAATCCGTGCTTCATTACACTTTCATGAGCGAATTTATGCTGTAATATGACATTTTCATGAGGGATTGGTGCTTCGATGCGACGTGAGGAGGTAGTGGGCGGAGGCATGGGCGCGATAAAGGCAACGAGTGCGAATGGGTGGACGCGACGTGAGAAGGTGAGGGTGCGGACGCGTGGGCGCGGAGTGAGCAGGCGGAGGGCCGAGACATTGGCCCGGGAAAAGTGAGCAGAAATATACGAGTGTCAACGGGAGGGTTTTATGGTACAACTAGAAGTAGTTTTTTGATGGAGGTGCCTATGGAGCCGAAGGTCAGTATCATCGTGCCGGTGTATAACGCGGAGAAGAGTCTCGCGCGCTGTGTGGACAGTATTCTGAATCAGGAGTTTCGGGATTTCGAGCTGATCCTCATGGATGATGGAAGTAAGGATCGGTCCGGGGAGATCTGCGACGGATATGCGCGGGCGGATGCGCGCGTGGTGGTCGTGCATAAGGAGAATACGGGGGTGTCGGATACGCGAAACCAGGCGATCGCGCGGGCGCGGGGTACGTTTCTGCAGTTCGTGGACAGTGATGACTGGCTGACGGCGGATGCGACGAAGCTGATGGTGCGGGCGGCCGAGGAGACGGGCTGCGACATGGTGATCGCGGATTTCTATCGTGTCGTCGGAGAGATGGTGTCGCGGAAGGGGGATATCGACGCGGACCAGGTGATCGGGCGTGAAGCGTTCGTTGGCTTCATGATGGAGAACCCGGCGGACTACTACTATGGGGTGCTGTGGAATAAGCTGTACCGGCGCTCGCTTGTGGAGGCGCACGGGATCCGGATGGATGCGAAGCTCAGCTGGTGCGAGGATTTTCTGTTTAATCTCGAGTATGTGCGCTATGCGACGACGTTCTATGCGCTGCGGACGCCGGTCTACTATTATGTGAAGACGAAGGGTTCGCTGGTGAATCAGAAGATCAGCTTCGCGCGGACGGTGGAGATGAAACTCGCGATGTTCGAGTGCTACAACGACTTCTTCAAGCATGTGCTGGATGAGGATGCGTATGAGCGGAAGCGGCTGCAGGTCTATCATTTTCTAGTGGATGCGGCGAAGGATGGTTTCGTGTTCCCGGCGACGATTCCGGGGACGCAGAAGCTCGGTGAGGAGCGGAGCCAGGCGCTGCAGGAGGTGATTTCGGAGGATGGGATCATCGTGGAGAAGTACCGCGACCGGAAGCTGCTCGAGCGCTATCTCGAGTCGGTGGCGCTGAAGTATGATATGACGCTGGCGGAGCTGTCGCTGCTGCTGTATCGGAAGGACGCGGGAAAGGCGCTCACTCGAGGGCTGAAGCGCAGATGCCTGCGCGGGAAGATGCCGTGGAGGCGACTGATCGAAAGGATGCCGGAAAGGCGCTGAGCCGGAAGGATCTCGCGGAGCTGATGCATATGAGCCGCGGGGATCTGCGCGCCGCGCTGCAGAAGCTGGTCTCACGCGGGATGCTCGAAGTGGTCGACGTGCCGAGGAAACGACGTGAAGCGGCGGAAATAGCCGAGGCGACCGGTCTTTTCGGAAAGCGTGGCGAGGCACAGGATGCAGACGCGAACGGAATGACGAAGAAAAAACGCGAGCCGCGGAATATTCGTCTCGAGCTGCTGCCGGCGTCGGATGCGGTGCTGCAGGATATCGCGGCCGCGGAGCGTGACTACGAGCAGGCGAAGTTCCGGGGATTTACCGAGGACGAGCTCCGGCAGTATACAGCGCTCGAGCGGCGTGTGCAGGAGAACGAAAAGCAGATACTGCAGAAGTGAGGATGGGCAGACGAACACCATCAGCGATGCCTGGCGATGAGTCAGCGAGGGGCAGAATGCGTTGCGGCGAGGCACAACGCATGCGCGGAGTGATGATGTGGAGGGCCGAAACATGGGCACAAGCGAGTAGGAGGCGGTGACTAGCCGCCGTCCTCTCACACCACCGTGCGTACCGTTCGGTACACGGCGGTTTCAACAGTTGACGTGCATAGACTGATAAGCTGTGGCAAGATCATAAAAGGCCCAGTTTGTAGACCTAAAACAGAATACCGTTCCTTACATAGCAGTCATGCGCTTCGGTGCCTGGCTGCTAATTTTTTGCGAAAGGAGCAGTATCGAATGAAGCTTGTATTAGCGGAAAAGCCCTCGGTTGCCATGAGTCTCTCGAAAGTGATCGGGGCAGATCAGCGCGGGGACGGTTATATGGAGGGCAATGGCTACCTTGTCAGTTGGTGTGTGGGGCATCTGGTGGAACTTTCCCAGCCGGAAGCCTATGATGAAAAGTATGCAAAGTGGAAGTATGATGATCTTCCGATTTTGCCGGAACATTGGCAGTATCAGGTGTCCGCCAGCACGAAAAAGCAGTTCGGAATCCTGAAAAAGCTCATGCAGCGGAAAGATGTGGAGAGTCTGATCTGTGCAACCGATGCAGGGCGTGAGGGCGAACTGATTTTCCGACTGGTTTACCATCAGTGCGGCTGCAAAAAGCCGGTGGAACGGCTTTGGATTTCATCAATGGAGGACAGTGCTATCCGGGAAGGCTTTCAGAAGCTCAGACCGGGAACAGAATATGATGCCTTATATGAGGCGGCTTTATGCCGGGAGCGAGCCGACTGGATTGTCGGAATCAACGCCACCCGGCTTTTTTCATGTCTGTATGGGCAGACCCTGAATGTGGGGCGCGTGATGACACCAACGCTTGCGATGGTGGTTATGCGAGATGCAGCAATCCGGGCGTTCAAGCCGGAGCCGTTCTACTCGGCAGAATTAAAATTTCGGGATTTTCAAGCGGGCGGTGAGCGAATGAAAGAAAAAGCAGAAGCAGAAAAACTGGTGGCAGAGTGTTGCCAGGCAGGAAGTGCCATCATTACCAAGGTAGAGCAGAAAGAAAAATCAGAGAAGCCCCCGGCCTTGTTTGATCTGACATCGCTTCAGAGAGAAGCAAATCGGCAGCTGGGATTCACTGCCCAGCAGACCCTGGATTACACACAGGCTCTGTACGAGAAGAAACTCGTGACATATCCCCGTACCGACAGCCGGTATCTGACGGATGATATGGCACCGCTGGTGCCGGAACTTGTTTCTGTGATCCAGCAGAGCTTTCAGATTCAGGCGGATGTACCGGCACCGGTGAATGCAGCGCAGGTCATCAATTCTAAGAAAGTCACCGATCACCATGCCATTATCCCTACAAAAACAGCGGCGGGTTATGACATTTCCTCGCTTCCCAGTGGAGAACAAGCGATTCTTACTCTGCTGGCGGTGCGGCTGATTTGTGCGGTCGGAACACCCTGCCACTATGCAGAAACCATAGTAGAAGCAGAGTGTGCCGGTCAGAAGTTCCGCACGAAAGGCAAAACAGTCACGGATATGGGCTGGAGGCAATATGCAGGAAAGCCGGTTGAAGATGCTGAGAAGAATGCGGAGGCAGGTGATCTTCCGGAGCTTTCGGAAGGCATGACATTGGAACTTGCCGGTGTCGATCTGAAAGAAGGCAAGACCAGCCCACCCAAGAGGTTTACCGAAGATCTTCTGCTTTCAGCGATGGAAAGTGCCAGCTCGGATGAATTTCCGGCTGGTGTAGAGCGAAAAGGCATCGGCACACCAGCTACACGCGCTGCCATCATCGAAAAACTGGTACAGAAAGGCTTTATCGAGCGCAGGGGCGATAAGAAAACGAAATACCTTTGTTCTACGGACAAGGGAAATGCGCTGGTGACGGTGGTGCCGGAACAGATTCAGTCTCCATCCATGACGGCAGACTGGGAGGTAAAACTGCTGAAAATAGAACACGGCGAGTATGACAGCGATGCCTTTATGGGAGAAATCAGCAGCATGGTCAGCGGACTTGTAAAAACCTACGAGGCTGTGAAAGGTGCCAATGTCCTGATGCAGCCGGAATGCAAAGTCATTGGTTCCTGCCCCGCCTGCGGCAGTGATGTTTGTGAAACGGCAAATGGATGGTTTTGCAGGGATAAGAACTGTAAATTTGCACTCTGGAAGGAAAACAGGTTCTTTCAGACACTGGGAAAGCAGATGACAGAGGAACTGGCAAAGCAACTGGTAAATCAGGGAAAAGCACGGCTTACCCACTGCTATTCCAAGAAGTCTGGACGTTACTATGACACAACCGTTCATGTAGAGACTGGCGAGGACGGTGCAGCAGCATTTAAGCTGGAGTTTGGAGGTAAAAAATGAGCATGAAAATGATGAATGCAGCTTATTTGGTGGATAATGCTGCGCTGCTTTCCTTGCAGGAAAAGCAGGACGGCGTGGAATTCCATTGCTTTGATATGGACAGCAAGGTGCAGACCACCGAGGGACACATTGGCTGGGATGTGTTGGATAAACAGCCGTCTTCTACGCTGGAAGAAAGCGCAAGGGTGGTAGCACTTCAGAAGATTTCCCAGCTTGACGGTCTTGCCGTTGCGCCGGTAGCTCCGGAGATGCTGGAGCAGGTACGCGGCGGCAGAAAGGTTCTCTGGCAGATGAAAAAGGCTGATCCTGAGCTGGAGAATGCAAAAAATATCCGGTTTATCACCAGCAACTACGAGGATCGGTTCAAAATTCCGGATGGCAGTGCAGTGGAGATCGAGTATCCGAACCGGAAGTTCTCAGCTCGCTGCGAATATATGGACGAATATCATTTGCGCCTGGGGTATGATGTTTTGCACATCTGTCAGCTGGCAGAAATGCTGGAACGCGGCGGTGGTACATGCCGCCCGGAGCCGCTGATTACGGAAGAACGCAGTGCATGGGATTTGGGAGGCAAGGGCTTTCTTGCCATTCAGACCTGTGAGGACGGTTACGACTATACCTTATATCATAAGGACTTTACGGAAATTGACGGTGGACAGATCGACAACCCGGAAATCAGCATGAATGCAGCCAGAGACCAGATTCTTTCGGATTATGGGTTCGGTGGCCGCACCATGACGCGGATTGACTATGATGAACTTTGTGATCGTGCAGAGGAAGCGGAAATCAGCAGACGGGAATCTGTGCTGGGTAAACTCTCGGATTTGTCTTCCAGAACGGATACGCCGGTGAAAGCTGCCAAGGCGAAGGAGGCAGAGCGATGAAATACAAGCTTACGAAGGCAGAGCAGGAAACCGTCATCAATTTTGATAATGAACTGGATACCGCCAGCATTTATACCCATGACAGCCGCCTGATTAAGAAGCTTCGGGAACTGCGAAAACAGTATCCGGAGCAGTTTATTTTGGAGCACCGGGAGCATGGGTCGGTCACTTATACGATTCCGAAACGCTGCGTCGGTATCCGACCGCCTTATAGTGAAAAGCGGCGGGAACAGCAGCGGCAGGAAGCAAAGGAAAACGGCCTGCCGTTTATGGAGAAGGGAGAAATGAACGATGGCAAGAATTGAAAAATGGGATGAAGTGCATGGAACGCAGGCACCGGACGAAAGAATGATGGCATTTCTCGACAGTACTACCGACCAGTATGCGATTTTGCAGCTTCGCCGCAGCGAGGATACGGTATATGAACGCTTTTCGTCTATGCGCGAACTGGAACGGATGGGGCTGGAACCGGATATTGACCATTATGAGGTGGTTTATACGGCTCCGCTTCTTCCCTACAAGGATCAGAATACGATGTTAGAGGAACTGTATGCGAAATTCAATGTTTCCCGCCCTGATGATTTTACTGGTCATAGTCTTTCTGTGTCTGACATCGTGGCTTTACGGCAGAATGGTGTTGTAAGCTGTCACTATGTGGATTCCATCGGCTTCCAGGAACTGCCCGGATTTTTGAAACCGGAGAACTACCTGAAAGCCGCAGAAATGGCGATGGAGGACGATTACGGCATGATTGACGGCGTAATCAATAACGGAAAGAAGGAAGAACCGGTGGAGAAAGCATCGGTTCTGGATCAGCTGAAGGAAAAGCAGGAGGCTGTGCCGCCTGCGCCGCCTCGCAGGTGCTGCGAAGAAAAGGAGTTATAAATGCGTTTTACGGATGACGAATGGATGCTCATGATGCTTTACAGCCCTGGCACACGGACAGGGCTGATCGAAGAGCTTCAAAAGATGCAAAAAAGTCTGACGGGCAGAGACAGAAACCTGCGCAGGTGGACGGCCTCGCTGCTTGCAAAACTGGCAGAGATGACGGATGCAGAATATGAGGCACTGGATTTGTATCCGGACGAATAAAGGAGAGGAGGAAAAAGACAGATGATGACGAAAACGGCTTATTATATGCAGATGGCGCAGGAAGCTGCGGCACAGATCACTGGCAGCAAAGAGCAGTGGACAGCGTTTCTGACCACATCCGCACGGCTTTATAAGTATCCTTTTGCGGAGCAGCTGATGATCTATAAGCAGAGACCAGAAGCGACGGCCTGTGCAGAGTACGATCTCTGGAATGATCGGATGAACCGCTATGTGAAGCGTGGCTCCAAGGGCATTGCTCTTTTGGACATGCGCGGCGAGCAGCCGAAACTGCGGTATGTATTTGATGTGGCAGATACCGGAGAACGGAAGAATTCCCGACCGGTACAGCTCTGGAAAATGAATGCGGAGCATGAGCAGCCAATCATTCGCGCACTGGATGCAGCATTTGATGTTTCTGCCGGTGCTGGGTCTCTGGAAAATCATATCATGGAAGCGGCAGACGCCTTGCAAGGGATTACTGGGAGGAAAACCGCAGGCAGATCAGTGACATCGTTGCAGATTCCTATCTGGAAGGATATGATGAACTCAACATCGGAGCTTCCTTTAAGAGAGCTGCCGCTGTCAGCATCGCATATTCCGTCTTTACCCGGACGGTGGGCAATGCAGATGACTATTTTGAGCACGAGGATTTTCTGGACATCTTTGATTTTAATACGCAGGCTGCCGCCAATGTGCTGGGAACTGCGGTCAGCGAAATGTCCAGCCAGATCTTCCGGGAAATTGAACGCACGATCCGAACCTATGAAAGAGATAAGCAGGCAGAAAGGAGCCAAAACTATGATGGAGCTGAATTACACGAAGAACGGCGATTACCTGATTCCGGACATCCAGTTGTCGGTGCAGGAACAGAAGCCCCTGGGCAAGTACGGAGGATGCGCAGAGCGTTTCTGCAGGAGAACAACACGCTGCTGTACAATCACCTGATCCTGACCGAGAAGCTGTACCCGCACCTGTGGGAGATTCAGGAGACCGCGACCGCACGGATGGAGCAGATGATGGCGGATCTTCTGAAAGCGAATCCGGCACCGGACAAGAAATTGAACCAGATGGCCTGGGTGCAGCACATGAACATGCTGAAAGCGCAGGCAGAGGAAGTCATTCTGACGGAACTTATCAACAGTTAAACTTCATGAGTCTGTTTCAGTCCGAAGCAGAGCAGATTCAGAAAATTGATGCGGCGGCAGAAAATGCAGCCAAAGAAGCGGAGAGCGAAAAGCCCTCCGCTTTTGTTATTTCTGAGGATGAAATCGACCGGATGCTGCGGACAGGCTCCAATTTTGAAGGCGGAAAGATCCGTATTTATGCGCTGTATCAGCAGCAAGGGGACGCAAAAGAACGAGCTGCATTCTTGAAAGCGGAATACGGTCTCGGTGGCCACAGCTATACCTTTATGGATGGCAGTCGCGGTTTTGCCGATTATAACGGAAGAGGTATTCTGCTTCGCAATTATGACCATGACCGGGAAGTGCGACTCACATGGTCGGCGGTGGATAAGCGGTTAGACCGGCTTGTGGAAAATGATCAGTACCTGACCGCGCTGGAAATGGAAGAGTATCGGAAGCTGGAGCAGGAATACGGCGCGCCGCTTCCTATGCCGACTGCCGCCCATGTGTTTCCGCCAACGCCACCGGAACGCTACGATACCGGAAATGAGCATGTGGACAACATGCTGAATACGGCTGCGGATGTATATGCCCGGAGTGAACTGGCGGCACCACAGCGGTTTACCGTGATGGAGACAGACGATGGTTATGCGGTCTGGGATGATATTCAGGACGGCATTCATGTGGAGCCGGATGGTGTCAGCGAAGAGTTTACCAGCGAATGGGAGGCAGAGACCTACCGCCAGCAGTTGATTGAAAAAGTTCAGGAACGGGAAGCAAAAGACTGGCTCTATGTTGAACAGAGCAAGCAGAATTTGCAGCAGGACATTCCATTCCCAGATGTGGAATCCGAAGAAGTACAGGAATCGGCTCACGCAGAGACAGATCCTCTGGTACTGGAAATGCAGGAACACGCCAGCGAACTTTCCAGAGAGTCTGGCTATGCACCGGATGAACGGTTTGTGGTCACAATGACCGGCGAGAACTTTCCGGATTCTAAAGATGCGTTTGCCATCTGGGATTATGTCAAAGAAGAGTATTACGGATATTCGGACGGAAAAGTGCAGACATTTGCCGATTATGTGAGTGCATCAGAGGCGTTGCAGGAGATTCGCGGCAGGAACATGGAGGCTGAAAAAGAGCCTGCAACTGTGCAGCCAGAACCCGCAGCTCCGGTGCAGCCGGATTATCGCGTTGGAGATACGCTGTATCTGGACGGAAAGGCATTTACGATTGAAAAAGTCGGGCTTTTCGATGTGGAACTTCGGGACCCGGATTCCGTGTATCCGATCTTCCGCTCGGAAAGCAAGGAAAATCTGGCAAGAATTTTGGGGCATGAGGAAAATGTTCACCTGCACAATCTGGTGGTTGATCTGAATTCTGGAAAAGAAGAAGCGTTCCGGGCAGGGCATGAAGCAAAACATGCGGAGAACTACCGCATCAACAGCTTTCACCTCGGCGAAGGCAGTCCTAAGCAGAAATTCCGTGCCAACATGGATGCCATCTACACGCTGAAAGCCTTAGAAAATCAGCATAGGGATGCGACACCGGAAGAACAGGAAACGCTGGCCAATTATGTCGGCTGGGGTGGCTGGCAGATGCCTTTGACGCAGAGAAAACTGCCTGGACAGGCGAATATAAGGAGCTGAAAGCAGCTCTTACGGAAGAAGAATATGCCGCAGCCAGGGCTTCGACTCTGAATGCGCATTACACCAGCCCTACCGTGATCCGTGCAATCTATGAGGCATTGGACAGTATGGGATTTGAGAAAGGCAATATTCTGGAACCGTCGATGGGTGTCGGCAACTTCTTCGGTATGCTGCCGGATTCCATGCTGGGGAGCAGGCTCTATGGTGTGGAACTGGATTCCATCACCGGGCGTATTGCGCAAAAGCTGTATCCGCAGGCAGAAATCAAGGTGGCAGGCTTTGAGACCACCGACCGGCGTGATTTTTATGATCTGGCCGTGGGCAATGTGCCTTTTGGCAACTACCGTGTCAGCGATAAGCCATATGATAAACTCGGATTTTCTATCCACAACTATTTCTTTGCCAAGGCACTGGATCAGGTTCGGCCCGGTGGTATCGTGGCCTTTGTTACCAGCCGCTATACGATGGATTCCAAAAATCCGGACGCACGAAAGTATCTGGCGCAGCGGGCAGAATTGCTGGGAGCTATCCGACTTCCCAACAACGCATTCCGTGCCAATGCCGGTACGGATGTGGTGTCGGATATCATTTTCCTGCAAAAGAGAGACCATCCCATTGATATCGAACCGGATTGGGTGCATCTGGGGCTGACATCGGAGGTATTACCCTCAACGGCTACTTTGTTGACCACCCGGAAATGGTGCTGGGTGAGATTACAACGGAAAGTACCCAGTACGGCAAGGAAGAATGTACGGTCATTCCGATTCCAGGTGCGGATCTGGGAGACCAGCTGCATGAGGCGGTGCAGCACATCGGCGGTCATTATGAAGCACAGGAGCTGGCACCGGAGGAGGAGTTGTCCTTGCAGGGCGAAACTATTCCGGCAGACCCCAATGTCAAGAACTTCTCCTATGCCGTAGTGGATGGGGATGTCTACTTCCGTGAGAACAGCATCATGCGGAAGGCTGACCTTTCTGCGACAGCCACCGGCAGGATCAAAGGCATGGTGGAGCTTCGCACCATTGTGCAGGAACTGATCGACTATCAGTGAACGATTACCAGGAGGAAGCGATTGCCCAGAAACAGCGGGAACTGAATGTAGCCTATGACCGATTCGCCGATCAGTATGGGCTTATCAATTCCCGTGCAAATGCACAGGCTTTTTCGGAAGATTCGTCTTATTATCTGCTCTGCTCTCTGGAAAATGTGGATGAAAACGGCAGGCTGGAATCCAAGGCGGATATGTTCACCAAACGGACGATTCGACCGGAACGGGCTGTTACCAGCGTGGATACTCCGGCTGAAGCTCTGGCAATCTCCATTGGAGAGCGCGGCAGAGTGGATTTGCCCTATATGTCGGAGCTTTTAGGTACACCAGGGGAATATGAAAAAATCCAGCAGGAACTGCATGGTGTCATTTTCAAAGACCCGATGACGCAGGGCAGCGAGGAAACCGGCTGGGTAACAGCTGATGAATATCTGTCCGGCAATGTCCGGGAAAAGCTCCGTGTGGCAGAGTTGGCTGCGGCCTCTGACCCTGCCTTTGCGGTGAACGCGGAATATTTGAAGAAGGCACAGCCAAAAGACCTGGATGCTTCGGAGATTGATGTGCGTCTTGGTGCCACATGGGTCAATCGGGATTATATCCAGCAGTTTATGGAAGAAACCTTTGAACCGCCGTTCTATCTGCGCCGAAATATTGAAGTGAAATTCTCTCCCATGACGGCAGAATGGCAGATTACCGGCAAGAGTACACCGAGCCGGAACGATGTCCATGCCTATATGACCTACGGCACCAGCCGTGCCAATGCCTACCGGATTTTAGAGGATACGCTAAATCTGCGGGATATTCGTATCTACGATACCGTGGAGGATGCAGACGGTAAGCAAAAGCGAGTTCTGAATAAAAAGGAGACCACCCTCGCCCAGCAGAAACAGCAGGCCATTAAGGATGCGTTCCAGAATTGGGTGTGGAAAGACCCTTATCGCCGTGCGGAACTGGTGGAAAAGTATAACGAGCTGTTCAACAGTACCCGTCCTCGTGAGTACGATGGTTCTCATATCCGCTTTGGCGGTATGAATCCGGAGATCCGGCTGCGTGAACATCAGCAGAATGCCATTGCTCATGTGCTGTACGGCGGCAATACGCTGCTGGCCCACGAGGTAGGTGCCGGTAAGACCTTCGAGATGGCAGCTTCTGCTATGGAGGCAAAGCGGCTGGGACTGTGCCAGAAATCCATGTTTGTCGTTCCGAATCATTTGACCCTTCAGTGGGCAAACGAGTTCCTACGCCTGTATCCGAGTGCAAAACTGCTGGTGGCAAGCAAAAAGGACTTTGAGACTGCCCGCAGAAAAAAGTTCTGCGCACGAATTGCCACTGGCGATTACGATGCAGTTATCATCGGGCATTCTCAGTTTGAGAAAATCCCGGTGTCCGCAGAACGGCAGGAGCGGATTTTGACTGCCCAGATTGATGAAATCGAAAATGCTATTGCTGAGATGAAATCCCAGAATGGCGAGCGTTTCTCCATCAAACAGATGGAAAAGACCCGGAAAGGATTGGAGGCGAGATTGGAGAAACTCCGGGCAACCGACCGAAAAGACGATGTGATTACCTTTGAGCAGCTGGGCGTAGACCGGCTGTTCATAGACGAGGCACACGCGTTCAAGAACCTGTTCCTCTACACAAAAATGCGCAATGTTGCGGGCTTGTCCACATCGGAAGCGCAGAAATCTTCGGATATGTTTATGAAGTGCCAATATATGGACGAGCTGACAGGCGGGCGCGGCATCATTTTTGCGACCGGCACCCCGGTCAGCAACAGCATGACGGAGCTTTACACCATGATGCGGTATCTCCAGTACGGCACGTTGCAGCAGAAAGGGCTGACCCATTTCGACAGCTGGGCTTCTACCTTTGGTGAGACCACCACGGCCATTGAGCTGGCACCAGAAGGAACCGGATACCGGGCAAGAACAAGATTTGCAAAATTCTTCAACCTGCCGGAGCTGATGAACATGTTCAAGGAAGTGGCGGATATCAAGACTTCCGATCAGCTGCATCTGCCGGTACCGGAGGCGAAGTTTGAAACCGTGGTAGTGCAGCCTTCGGAGCATCAGCAGGCGATGGTGGCGGAGCTTTCGGAACGGGCGGCGGCTGTACATTCCGGCGTGGTAGACCCGTCGGTCGATAACATGCTGAAAATCACATCGGACGCAGAAAGCTGGGACTGGATCAGCGGCTGATGAATCCGCTTCTGCCGGATGACCCCAACAGCAAGCTCAACGCCTGTGTGCGGAATGTGCTTCGGATTTATGAGGAAGGACAGTCGGATAAGCTGACCCAGCTGCTGTTCTGCGACCTCAGCACACCGAAAAACGATGGAACCTTCAATGTCTATGAGGATATCCGCGCTAAACTTATCCAGTCCGGTGTGCCGGAGGAAGAAATCGCATTTATCCATGATGCTGATACCGAGGCAAAAAAGAAAGATTTGTTTGCCAAAGTCCGTACCGGACAGGTTCGGGTGTTGTTAGGTTCGACACAGAAGATGGGCGCAGGCACGAACGTGCAGGACAGGCTGGTGGCCGTGCATCATCTGGATGTGGCTGGCGGCCTGCGGACATGACCCAGCGAAATGGTCGTATCATCGTCAGGGAAACCGAAACAAAGAGGTGCAGGTTTATCAGTATGTGACGGAAGGAACCTTTGACGCTTATCTCTATCAGACACTGGAGAATAAGCAGAAGTTTATCAGCCAGATCATGACCAGCAAATCTCCGGTACGTTCCTGTGATGATGTAGATGAGCAGGCTCTTTCCTATGCGGAGATCAAAGCACTTTGTGCAGGAGACCCGCAGATTAAGGAGAAAATGGATTTGGATGTGGATGTTGCAAGGCTGAAAGTATTGAAGGCAGACCATCAGAGCCAGCAGTACCGATTGGAGGATAAGCTGATGAAATATTTCCCTGCGGAGATTGAAAAAACGCAGGGGTTCATCAAGGGCTTTCAGTCGGATATTCGGACGGTGGCGGCACATCCGCTGCCGGAAGAAGGGTTCTGCGGCATGGAAGTAAATGACACACGCTTTACTGAAAAAGCAGAGGCCGGTGAAGCAATCCTCGCAATCTGTAAAACCAATCAGAGTTTGGAGCCAGTGCCGCTTGGCAGCTATCGCGGTTTCAAGATGGAGTTGTCATTTGACAGCTTCCAGAAAGAGTATCAGGTGCTGCTGAAAGGCGAGATGACCACCGAGTGCCCATCGGCACCAGTGCTGCTGGCAATATCCAGCGTCTGGACAATGCTCTTGCCGGGATTCCAGCAAGGCTGGAAAAGACGGAACAGCAGTTGGACAATCTTAGGAGCCAGCAGGAAGCGGCGCAGGCCGAGCTTGGAAAGCCATTTCCCCAGGAGGCAGAACTGGCAGAAAAGAGTGCAAGACTGGCAGAACTGGACGCACTGCTGAATATGGATGACCGTGGAAATGATGATCCTGACCGTGAGAGAACAACGGAAAAACCGTCTGTCCTGGCAGAGCTACGTGACCGTGCCGGTCGCATTCCGCCGATGGCACATCGAGATGATGAGGAGGTGGCACTATGAGTGTTCGGGAACACTGGATCAACGTCCGGGTAAATCCGGAAGAGCTGGCAAGGATTCGTGAAAAGCAGAAGGAATTGGGTATTCGGAACACCGGTGCCTATATGAGAAAAATGGCGATGGACGGGTACTGCGTGAATCTTGATTTGTCGGATGTGGCGCAGGTATCCACTCTTCTTCGCCGATGCAGCAACAACCTGAACCAGTACGCAAAACGAGCCAATGAATCCGGAAGCATCTATGCGGAGGATATCCGGGATTTGCAGAAGCGGCTGGATGAACTCTGGGAGATGCAGAAGCTGATCCTGAAGAGGCTTTCCGGTATTCGCTGACAGCGCAAACGTGCGGGATTTTACAGCACATGGCACAGATGAAACTGTCTGTGCCGTTACATATTTTTGCGGGTCTCCCTATTGACATCGTGGTGTTTGGCAAGCGGGTACAGTAAAATGAAGATGAAAAGAAAAACGAAGGGGTGAAATCCATGAAGATCGTATGTTTTTTGTTGAAGCTGGTGCTGAAAATCCTCTTGCTGCCGGTTGCGTTTCTGCTGCGATTTCTATGCTTTATCTGGAATCTGCTGATGCAGCTATCCCTGTGGGTGCTTTCGCCGGTTATGCTGTTTGTTCTTGGCTGCGGTATCTATTCGGTGGTTCGGGCGAGCTGGACGGATGTGTTCCTGCTGACCCTGATTGAGATGGGGCTGTTCGCAGCTGCGGTTGGTGCGGGCGGCATCATGGAACTGATGGAACGGCTGTGCGAGTGTGTAGAGGATGTTTTGACAATTTGAGTTCAGGAGGGATTAGATGGATATTCAGTTTATGAAAGATTATTATGATTTACGGTACGAGGAAACAGATGGAGAGAATCATTTTGTGGAAGAGACAGCTTATCAGGAAAAACAGTCTGAGCAATCGAAGATGGAAGACCAGCTGATGGAAATGGTGGGAGGCAGCGAATCTAATGTGTGGAAGCTGTACGAAAGCATTATGTGCGTCTATTTCGATATGGAAGAAATCATCAAGCAGGCCGTTTATTTGCAGGGGGCTTATGACCGGGAACGGATGTTAAAATGAGAATAGTAGATTGGTAAGAGCTGCCTTCGGGTAGCTCTTTTTAGATGGAGAAATATGAAAATGGCGGCTACAAGACTAATTGCGCTGCATATTAATAAAGGAAAGACGGTGGCGCAGTGTCTGGCTGACCGTACTGATTATACTGAGAATGCAGCAAAGACGGAAGATGGAAAATATATCAGCGCGTATGCCTGTGACGCAAAGACCTGTGATGAAGAATTCCTACTTTCCAAACGGCAGTATGAGCATATCACGGGAAGAACCCAGGCGCATGATGTGATTGCATATCAGATTCGGCAATCCTTTAAGCCAGGAGAAATCACACCAGAGGAGGCAAACAAGGTTGGATATGAGACGGCCATGCGATTCACAAAGGGAAAACATGCATTTATCGTGGCTACCCATGTTGATCGTGCGCACATTCATAACCATATTATTTTTAATTCGACTACATTGGACTGCACCAGAAAATTCCGAGATTTTCGCTTATCCGGTCTTGCACTGGCAAGGCTCAGTGATATCGTCTGCCTGGAACACCGGTTATCGGTCATTATCCGGAAGCCCTATGCAGAGCGGAAGAAGAGAACGGAATACCCGGAGAAAAAATCGCAGCGGGATGAAATCTGCGAGGCCATTGATGCAGCATTGGCAAGAAAACCAAAAGACTTCCGGGAACTGATTGAAATTTTGCAGGAAGCAGGGTACGAGTATAAAGATGGAAAACAGCCTGCTGCGGGGGAAAGGCCACGCCAGATTTGCTCGTTTCCGCTCTCTTGGCAAAGGATATTCGGTTGAAGAACTCTGCGAAGTGATTGCCGGGAACGCGGTTCATAAAAGTAAATTTGCAGAGAAAAACCGCACAAGCGCACGGTCGGCGCAGGTACATCAGAAGGCGGAGTTGTCGTTCCTTATTGATATCCGTGCCAAAATGCAGGCGGGCAAAGGCGCAGGGTATGCGCGCTGGGCGAAAGTCTTTAATCTGAAGCAAATGGCAAAAGCTATGATGTTCATGGAGGAGCATGGAATCAAGAGTTATGCAGAACTGAAAGAAAAGGCAGATGGAATTTCTGAAAAATGTGATGCGTTGCTGGAATCTGTAAAGGCAGATGAGGCACGGATGTCGGAAGTGTCAGTGTTGCGGAAGCATCTAATCAATTATGCCAAAACAAAAGATATTTTCGCTGCGTATAAGGCATCCGGCTACAATCGAGAGTTCTATGAAGCCCATCGGGATACGCTGGCCTTACGCAGCGCAGCGAAAAAGGCGTTTGATGCCTATAAGAAAGAGAACGGTTCTGACAAAAAGCTCCCGCGCATCAGCGAGCTGAACGCAGAGTATGCGATGCTTCTGGAACGAAAGAAAAGCTCCTATGCAGAGTACCGCAAGACCAAATCGGAAATGCAGGATTGGCTTGTGGCTCAGAAGATTGTGCAAGAAATCCTGAAAGAGGATGAGCAGAAAAAAGAGCAGTTGCATGAGCAGGAAGTTCGGCAGGAAGAAGAAAATAGACAAAGCAGTCGATGATGGAATGTCCGGTGCAGTGTGGGCGTAATGCTCATTCTGCACCGGGCTTTTTTCTTTGGCAGGAACTGCCGTTAAAGCATCCGGAACGGATGCGCAGCCCGATGCCGCAGGCAGCGTTCTATGGGGATTGGGGAGATTCCCACAAGCAGAAAATCGCTTTCGTGTCACGAAAGCCCTGCTTGCAGAAGAGTGGTTCTAAATTGACTTTGTTCGCTGATAAGTCTATAATATTAACTGGATTATTATGCAAAAACCTCGAAAACTGATATTTACAAAGTAGTGTATATGAATGCGAGATATATTAAAATGAATTGGAGAAATCAATATGGCGCGAGCTGCATCTAAACCTAAGAAAGAAATTTCTATGGAGGAAGCTCTGTGGAAGTCCGCAGATAAACTCCGTGGTTCTGTTGAGCCAGCAGAATACAAACACGTCGTTCTCAGTCTTTTCTTCTTGAAGTTTGCCAGTGATAAGTTTGAGGCACAAAGGAAAGCTATTTCTGAAAAATACGGTGAGAAGTTTGTTGACAATGTTGCCTTCTATACGAAGGACAACGTGTTCTTCCTGCCTGAGATCAGCCGTTGGTCTTTTATCATGGAGAATGCGAAACAGGATGACATTGCGTTAAAAATTGACACCGCCCTCTATACGATTGAGAAAGCGAATCCCGCACTGAAAGGCGCACTGCCGGACAACTACTACTCACGTCTTCACATCGACACAGCAAAGCTGGCATCACTGCTGGACGAGATTGATAAGATCAACACGGGCGATAAAGAGAATGACATTATCGGGCGGGTTTACGAATACTTCCTGAGCAAGTTTGCACTTGCGGAAGGCAAAGGCAAGGGCGAGTTCTATACGCCGAAGTGCATTGTCAATTTGATTGCAGAAATGATTGAACCATATGATGGCATTCTCTATGACCCTTGCTGCGGTTCTGGCGGTATGTTTGTGCAGTCAATGAAGTTCGTGGAGGCACATCACGGCAACAAGAAGAAGGTCTCTATCTACGGTCAGGAGTATACAAACACAACGTATAAGCTGTGCAAAATGAATCTGGCTATCCGCGGCATCTCTGCAAACCTTGGAGAAATGGCAGCGAACACATTCACCAATGACCAGCACAAGGACCTCAAGGCAGATTACATTATGGCAAACCCGCCTTTTAACCAGAAAGAATGGCGTGGTGATAATGAGCTGACTGATGATCCGCGCTGGGACGGCTATGAAGTTCCACCCACGAGCAATGCAAACTATGGCTGGATTCTGAACATCGTTTCAAAGCTATCTCAGAACGGTGTTGCTGGGTTCCTGCTTGCAAACGGTGCACTCTCTGACGATGGCACAGAGCTGAAAATCCGCCGTCAGCTCATCGAGAACAATCTCGTTGAAGCAATCATCATCCTTCCCCGAAACCTCTTCTACACCACTGACATCAGCGTTACGCTTTGGATTCTGAATAAGAACAAAAAGGCTCGTGTGGTTGAAGAAAATAGCGAGGTAAAACGCTTCCGTAACCGTGAGCGGGAGATTCTTTTCATGGACTTGCGGCAAATGGGAAGCCCCTATGAAAAGAAGTACATTGAACTGACAGAAGAAGACCGTGCGAAGGTCACGAGCGTCTACCACGCATGGCAGCAGGAAGGCTATGAAGAAACTTATCAGAATGTGCCTGAGTTTTGTTACAGCGCATCTTTTGATGAGGTTGCAGAGAAGGGTTTTACCCTTGTTCCGAGCCGTTACATTGAGTTTGTAAACCGTGATGAGAATATCGACTTTGATACGAAAATGAAGATGCTGCAAAGCGAGCTTCGTGATCTGCTTGTTGCAGAAGAGAAGTCGAAGGCTGACCTGTTGACCGTGTTTAAGGAGCTGGGCTATGAAATCGAATTATGAACCCCTTGGTAAACATATTCAGCTTGTTGATTATCGGAACTCCGAGGAAGTCACCAGCACTGTTCTTGGCATAAGCATCGACAAAGAGTTTATACCTTCCGTCGCAAATGTAATTGGCACAGATTTGAGCCGGTATAAGCTAATCAGCAAGGGACTGTTTGCCTGTAACCCAATGCACGTTGGACGCGATGAACGTCTTCCGATTGCGCTCTATGAGAAAGGTAGCCCCGCAATAGTATCTCCGGCATATTTCATGTTTGAGATTATTGATCGCGACATCTTGAATGAAGAGTATTTGATGATGTGGTTTCGCAGACCGGAGTTTGATCGCGAGTGCTGGTTCATGACGGACGGCAGTGTTCGAGGCGGAATTACATGGGATGATTTTTGCCGTATAAAGCTCCCTGTTCCTTCCTACGCGAGACAATGTGAAATCGTCGAGTCCTACCGTGCAATCACCGACCGCATTGCTTTAAAAAGATCGGAAAATGATAATTTAGCGGCTTGAGATTGAAGCTATAATAAGCTGTTGAAGCGCATTCAAGCGGTTGATTTCCAGGGAAGCCACCTTAAACTGTTCCAAAACAGGTTTTGCAACCATATCAAACCGAGAAAGTGCTTCGTGCGACGGCTTGGTCAAAGGGAACGCGGCAAGTTCATCGCCTGATACTCGCTGACGTCCACTCGAACCGTTCATGTATTGTAATGCGAAAGTCCGAAACTTCTTGCTTCGGATTAAAAAATAGTAAAATGAAGATGGCATCGTATCAACCGGAGAAAACACAATGTACTCCGTGGATCCGAAAGCAACCTCTTTGTCATTGAGGATGTTAATATACGCTGCCTTGCCATTTTCGAGGCAAGGAGTAATACGCGCAATTAGGGTGTCGCCATTTTGGAACCGGACACCGCCATTATAGGCTTTCATTTCGCCGCCTTCTGGGATGCAGCCACGAGTCGGAAGGCAGGACATATCATAGCATTTAGCGATGCAGCCTTTTGACAATGTTCGAGTTGGATTCACATTAGCAATTTCGCTGAGAGTGCAATCAGGCATTCCATCCCGAAGGAAGAGTTCATCAAAAAGAGCCTGTGTTTGCGCCTCTAAATTATCATTTACCGTCCATTACTCTCACCAGTGGCGAGAGTTTTACCCTAAGAACTGCCACTGAAAAGTCGTTCTCTGAGAATAAACAAAGGAGATACGACAATGAAAAAACAACTGATTCAAGAAGTGCAGCGTCAGATGCTTCCGTTTCTGAACAACGCACAGTTAAAACAACTTCAAAGCGTCCTTGAAGGGGTGCTGAGTGGCGTAGAGCTAAGTTACAGCGCGGGCATGGTAGAAAGCGCAAAGGTCGACACGGTTGTCTGTTTCATCAACGCAAAACGCATTGAAGGCTGCTCAGAAAAAACCTTGAGCTATTACCGTCAGACCATTGTGTCAATGCTATCCGGCATTGACAAAGAGCCACAAGAGATCGTAACTGAGGACTTGCGAAAGTACCTAACAGAGTATCAGACAAACCGTAAGTCAAGCAAGGTCACGATAGATAATATCCGCCGCATCCTGTCCAGCTACTTTTCGTGGCTTGAGGATGAGGACTACATCGTGAAAAGTCCGGTACGCCGGATTCACAAAGTAAAAACGGCAAAGGTGATCAAGGAAACCTACACCGATGAGGCATTGGAAATCATGCGGGACAACTGCTGCAATGTCCGCGATCTTGCGATGATAGACCTTCTTGCGTCCTCTGGAATGCGTGTTGGTGAGATGGTTGCCCTTAACCGTGATGACATCAACTTCAATGAACGGGAATGCGTTGTTTTCGGAAAAGGAAGTAAGGAACGGATCGTTTATTTCGATGCTAGGACAAAAATCCATCTCCAAAACTATCTGGAAAGCCGCACAGACACCTGTTCAGCGTTGCTTGTCTCGCTGACCGCACCGCATGACCGTTTGCAAATCGGCGGTGTAGAAAGACGGCTTCGAGAACTTGGAAAAAGGCTAAATTTGCCTCGTGTCCATCCACATAAGTTCCGAAGAACATTGGCAACATCAGCCATAGACAAAGGAATGCCCATAGAGCAAGTCCAGCAGCTCTTAGGACATCAGAAAATCGACACGACTATGCACTACGCTATGGTCAAACAGCAAAATGTCAAGCTGGCACACAGAAAATACATAGGGTGAGGTGTCACAATGAAAGAAGGATATAGGTTGCTTGGAGATTTCATTCAGCCGGTTGACGAACGAAACAGGGATTTGAGAGTTGATTATTTGCTTGGTGTCAGCATCAGCAAGCAATTTATTCCCTCCATTGCGAATATTGTTGGAACAGACTTGTCGAACTATAAGATTATTCGTACTGGGCAATTTGCATACGGCCCTGTTACGTCTCGGAATGGCGAAAAGATTTCAATTGCCCTTTTACGAGATAAGGACTGCATTATTTCAAGTTCATATACCGTGTTTGAGGTTGTGAATAAGAATGAGCTTGATCCAGAATACCTTATGCTTTGGTTTAGCAGACCGGAGTTTGATCGCTACGCCAGATATATGTCTCACGGAAGTGTTAGAGAAATCTTTGACTGGGATGAACTTTGCAAAGTGGAACTGCCTGTTCACTCTATTGATAAGCAACGTAGCATTGTGAGGCGTATCAGACCATCACAGAACGTATCGAACTAAAGCGGCGGTTAAATGATAATTTAGCGGCTTAACTAACCAGACGGCTAAGTAGCAGCTCCCTAATCGTTTCGAGCTTCCGTATTTCTTTCTCGTTGTTCAACTTTCCAGCAAACAGAGGATGAACAACAGAGTTGAATCTATCCAGAACCTCACTATCAGGGATGGTAATTGGAAAGCTCTTCAAGTTTGCTTGATTGATTTTGGGCTGGGCAGCTCCCGTAACAATTGGTGACATATTTGTGTTGGACAAAAAGAGGTACAGGCTATCTTCGGTGAATCCAGCTTTACCTTTTAGAATGTGAGCGTGGTTGTTTGCCCAGAACTTCCCAATTATATGTTGCAAAAGAGGATGTCCACTATCGTCAACGACATAAATGCCGTCTTCACTCAAAAGAAGGTACTCGCCGTCAAAGATGTAATCATCCACATAGTCTACTATTGAAACTGCACCATAATAAGGATATATACGCGCCATGTCTGCCCGTTCTAACGAAGAGAGCGGTTTCCGCATTGAGTCAAAGAACTCGGCAATTTCATCTACGCTTCCAACCCTCCATGAAATTGGGCAGTTTCCGCCAAACGGTTTATACTCAACAAACCACGCTTTGTAAACTGCTTGCGCAGTCGCAAGCAAATTATCATTTATCTACGAAGGGAGGGATAAAAATGGATAAGGATACGCTGATCAAAATTGCCGAAGAGCTTCATCAAGGAGCTTTTGACGCAAAAGCCTATTACCTCATCTTGCAGCAGTATCGAAAGAACCAGCATGAATACGCGGAAGAAATGAAGTTGTCACCAGCGTTCTATCAAACGATCCACGGAGCTTTGATGAAAGCCTGCTTTATGGAGATTGCCAAACTGTATGATAGCTCAAATGGAGTCGTGTCCATTGGAACCCTCCTTGCAAAATGCGCGGAAAACCAAGACCTATTTCCTGAGTACAGAGAAACAATGACCGTGGAACATGAGGGGACAACGTATTCCTATCAAATCCCATATCAGCACCAGCTAAAACCACAGGAGGAACTCTTTTTTTAAGGAACATGTCGAGATGAGCAGACATCTTTTTGCTATATTTGATGCTCCAGATGCTGAAACTATCCCTGTTCAGGTTGATTTGACTTTTCCTGAGTTTTTAGCCTTGTATCAGAAACGGTTCTGCGCGCTAAGAAAAAAAAGAGAGAATATCCGAATGCAACGGAATAAGCTCTATGCCCACAACGATGAACAGCGTATATTGAGCAATGAAAACCTGACAGACCGTCATCCTATTTTATATCCGGATGTGCAGGAAATGATAGACTTTGCACTCGATTGTACGGGTCTGATTCTCGGCGTTCTCACTGACGTAAACCATGCAACGCAATACTCGAACATTGATGACTGGGAAGGTACACTCATGCTGACACGTTTGGGATTGAAGTATCAGGAGTATGACTTCCAGCAAAGAGAAAAAGCCTTTGAAGCAGAAATGCAGAGGCGGTTAGGGGGAAATGATAATGGCGAACTTCAATGAGCATTCTCTTGAAATGTCCATTATGGAGTTGTTTCAGGATGAAGGATATATCTATTTGAATGGTGAGCAGATTCATCGTGAACGCTCTGAGGTTCTGCTTATCGACGATCTGCGGAAGTACCTCTTGAATAGGTATGCCACAGAAGGGCTTACCCCAAGTGAAGCTGATAGCATCATCCTTCGCCTGAGGTCTATTTCCGGCACGATCTACGAGGCAAACAAAGCTGTCTGCAAAATGATTTGTGACGGCTTCATCTTCAACCGCGAGGATCACACAAAGAAGGACCTTTATATTGAGCTGATCGACTTCGATGAGCCGGAGAAAAACGTGTTCAAGATCGTCAATCAATTTGAAATTGAAGGCATCAACAACCAGCTACGCATACCTGACGGGATTGTCTTCATCAATGGTATTCCTGTTGTTGTGCTTGAGTTCAAGAGCGCAGTCAAAGAAAATACAACGATCATGGACGCCTATACTCAGCTCACCGTGCGTTATCGCCGTGATATTCCTGAACTATTCAAGTATAATGCCTTCATCGTCATAAGCGATGGTGCAAATAATAAATACGGTTCCTTCTTTTCTCCGTATGACTTTTTCTATGCGTGGAGAAAGATTGAGGCTGACGATAAGGAATTGGATGGCATCAATTCCCTTGTAACTATGGTGAGTGGACTATTCCGCAAAGAACGGCTCTTGGCGGTTATCAAGGATTTTGTCTATTTCCCTGATAGCTCAGATAAAGATCTTAAGATTGTTTGCCGATATCCTCAGTATTTTGCTGCGGTCAAGCTGTTTGAGAATATCAAGGCGCATCTCAGACCGGAAGGCGACGGCAAGGGCGGCACTTACTTTGGTGCGACAGGCTGCGGAAAAAGCTACACCATGCTCTTCCTCACCAGAATGCTTATGAAGAGTACCTTCTTCCATAGCCCTACAATCCTGATTATTACCGACCGAACTGATTTGGATGACCAGCTTTCAAAACAGTTTGTAGCATCCAAAAAGTACATTGGTGACGAAACCGTTGTGAGCATTGATTCCCGCGAAAAAACTGCGTCAGGAACTTCAAGGCAGAACAAGCGGCGGTGTGTACATGACCACTATCCAGAAGTTCACCGAGGACTTGGAGCTTCTGACCGATAGAGCAAATGTGATCTGCATATCCGATGAGGCGCACCGTAGTCAGATAAACCTCGATCAAAAAGTCAAGGTCACTGCTGAAGGTGTAGAGCGAACCTATGGGTTTGCGAAATACCTACATGACTCTCTACCTAATGCAACCTATGTCGGTTTCACCGGTACGCCCGTGGATGGTACGATTGAAGTCTTCGGTCCAGTTGTCGATGCCTACACAATGACAGAGGCGGTCAAAGACGGTATCACAGTCAACCTTGTCTACGACGGACGCGCTGCACGGGTTACTCTTGATCAGGCAAAGGTTCGGGAAATTGAAGATTATTATGACCGTTGTGCTGTGGAAGGTGCAAATGAGCATCAGATTGAGGAAAGCCAGAAGGCGGTTGCTCATATTGATGCGATCATCGGTGATCCTGACCGACTTCATGCAGTTGCGGAGGACTTCATTAACCACTATGAGACCCGCGTTGCCGAAGGAGCTACGGTCGCAGGAAAAGCAATGTTTGTCTGCTCTAATCGCAAGATTGCATACGCTTTTTTATCAGATTATAGTTGGAATGAGACCGGAATGGGCAGAGAAAAAGGTTTGCCCTGACGGGGTTCAACTGACGGAAAAAGAGAAAAAGGAACTCAAGCCCATCGAGAAGATCAAGCTCATCATGACGCGAAATAAAGATGACGAGCCAGAGCTTTATGAAATGCTGGGAACGAAGGATGATCGCAAGGAGTTTGACCGCCAGTTTAAGAACGTTAAATCCAACTTCAAAATTGCAATTGTCGTTGATATGTGGCTGACTGGCTTTGATGTACCGGCACTTGACACAATTTACATCGACAAGCCAATCCAGCAGCATACCCTTATTCAGACAATTTCCCGTGTCAACCGTGTCTATACCGGAAAGGACAAGGGCTTGATTGTGGACTATATCGGTATCAAGAAAAACATGAATCTCGCCCTCAAGAAGTACACCAACTTTGAAACCGATGAGTTTGAAGGTGTCGAACAGTCTGTCACGATTGTCAAAGACCAGCTTGATGTTTTGGCACAGATGTTCCGCAACTTCAATAGTACGGATTACTTCAACGGATCACCGAAAGAGCAGCTTGCTTGCCTCAACCGTGCTGTTGAGTATGTCCAGCTTACGGAAGATTTGGAAACTCGCTTTATGGCTGCTGTCAAGCGTATGAAGCAAGCGTTCAATCTATGCAGTTCCAGCGATGCAATTTCCGATAGAGAGAAGGACTATCTGCACTTCTATTGTGCTGTGCGTTCTATTCTTTTCAAACTCACTAAGGGTGATGCCCCCGACATTTCACAAATGAATGCCCGCGTCCGTGAACTTCTTGAGGGGGCAATTCAATCTGATGGTATAGAGGAGCTGTTTGAAACCGGAAAGCATATCTCAGTTGATATTTTCAGCGATGAGTATCTGGATAAGATCAATGCAATCCAGCTTCCAAACACGAAAATTAAGGTATTGCAGAGGCTTCTTTCTCAAGCGATTGATGAGTATAAAAAAGTCAACCGCATTATGGGCATGGAGTTCTCGGACCGCCTCAAGCGGGTTGTTGATGAGTACAATAATCGCCGTCGTGATGAGCTTTCGCTAACGAAGTCCTTGACGATGTGGCAGAGCAGCTTGCGAAGCTCCTTGAAGAACTTAAAAAGGAAAAAGATTCCTTCAAGGGCATGGGAATTGACTATGAAGAAAAAGCATTCTATGACATCCTCAAGGCGGTTGCTAAGAAGTACGAGTTCGAGTACCCGGACGATAAGATGATCGAATTGTCGAAAAGGATTAAGGTCATTGTCGATGATAAAGCTAAGTACACTGACTGGTCTACCCGTGATGATATTAAGGCAAATTTGCAAGTTGACCTGATTTTGCTTCTGGATGAGTTTGATTATCCTCCGGTAACCATTGATGATGTTTACAAAGAGGTTTTGGAACAAGCAGAGAATTTCAAGAAGTATTCGGAATAATATATTGAGCGAAAATATGACGGACTTGTATGTAAACGCGATTGTAGAGAAAATTTAAGATGCAAGTGAGCTGTTATAAGAGATGACACGACAAGAATTATTTATATGGATACGCCAGCAGTACGGCACAGAGCCGGAATACCCCTGGCATGACTGGAATGCGGTGTTGCGGCACAATGACAATAATAAATGGTATGGTGTGGTTCTGGAAGTATCTGCTGATAAGTTGGGACTGCCGGAAGCAGGCATCGTTGATGTCCTTAATGTGAAAAGTGATCCGCTGCTGATCGGCTCTCTTCGTGGGCAGGACGGCTATTTTCCGGCCTATCACATGAACAAGGAAAAATGGCTCAGTATTCAGCTTGGCAAACCAGAACTGGATGATGCCATCAAAGACCTGCTTTCTTTGAGCTATGAGCTGACGGCACCGAAGAAGCGCAAACCAAAGTCATCAGCAAAAAATCCAGGAGATTCCGCAAATGGCAAAGAAAATGACAGAAAGGGCAAGCAGTGGCTGCTCACCTATACCGGCTCGCCGAAAAAGATGAACAAGCATTACCGGGAACGCTTTCATGCGGATAACGAAATACATTCCCTTCCGGATCAGGTGTGCAAAGGTATTAAAACTTTCGTAACCACGGTCTGCCATAAGGATGGTATTATTACAATACTTATGAAAACCATCAGATCAGTGCAGTAGATATGCATGTAGAAAATCTGGATAGTGATAAAATGATTTGTTATCCAGTAATTCAAGGAGAACGAATCAACTATCAAAATAAATAATGTTTTGAAATCAGGGATGAGGTAGAAAGGAAAGTTCCATGACAAAAGATGAAGTAAAAAAACTCAGGATGGACAGTCCGGAATCACTACAGTTTTTAAATAATGCTACAAAATTTTATAATTTAATGATGATGTATCGTTGTGCTATTCGGGAGATACAAACTAAACTTGAGGTTTTGGATGATGAATTTTCAGTTGAGAACAATCGAAATCCTATTTCTTTTATAAAAACAAGAATTAAGAAGCCCAATAGTATTTACAATAAACTGCAGAAGATGGGATATGAATTTACAACAGAAAATATACAGACATATCTCAATGATGTAGCAGGCGTTCGAATAGTTTGTGCGTTTATTGACGATATTTATATGATATCAGATTTGATTACCCAACAGGATGATATTAAAGTTATTGAAATAAAAGATTATATAAAAAATCCAAAATCGAATGGTTATCGAAGCTATCATATGATTGTTGAAATACCAGTATTTTTTGCTAAGGGTAAAACACCTATGCGTGTAGAATTACAGATTCGAACCAATGGTATGGATTTCTGGGCAACATTGGAACATCAACTTCGCTATAAAAAAGGAATTGAAGAAATGCCTGGCTATGATGAGATAAGTGAAGAATTACTTCATTCTGCAAGAGCTATCATTGAAGCAGATAATGAAATGCAGAGAATAAAAGACAAAATTGGTATGTTACACGAAATTTAGGGAGAAAACTGAGCAAGTAGGAAGGTGGAATATATATGAAACAAGATACTTTAGAGGGCAAAGCAAAAACAAAAAATGGGGTAAAACGGCTGTGTTTTTCCATAATCTGCATTCTTCTGGAAGTGATTTTTATTATTACTATCGTAACACGCTTGAATGAATATGCAGAAATCATAAATTTATTTACAAGGATTTTGAGTGGGATCTTGGTTTTGGGATTGTACGCATCAAATAAGACATCCTCTATGAAAATGCCTTGGGTCATCTTAATTCTAATTTTCCCAATTATGGGTGTAGGCCTGTATTTGTTGATTGGTTTGAATGGTGGCACACATAAAATGCGTGAGCGATATGCAGAAATTGATAGCAAATTGTTACCAATGCTTCCGGACAGTCAGGAGTGTTTGAGCAGAATAAAAGAAACAATTCCGAAAGCAGGAAATATAGCAAGTTACATACAAAGAAATTCGCAGTATCCAATCTATCAGAATACGGATATTGTGTATTTTGATGAAGCAGTGAAAGGATTAGAGGCACAGCTTAAGGATTTGGAGAAAGCACAGAAGTTTATCTTTATGGAATATCATGCGATAGAAGACGCTGAAGCATGGCATAAGATTCAAGATGTTCTGGAAGAGCGAGTAAAAGCAGGTGTGGAAGTTAGAGTATTCTACGATGATATGGGTTCTATAGGCTTTATTAACACAGATTTTGTGAAAAAGATGGAGGCAATAGGAATTCATTGCCGTGTATTCAATCCGTTTATGCCAGGTTTAAATCTGTTTTTGAACAATCGTGATCATAGAAAAATAACAGTTATTGATGGAAAAGTCGGATTTACAGGTGGATATAATCTAGCAAACGAATATTTTAATTACACACACCCGTATGGACAGTGGAAAGATACAGGTATTCGTTTAGAAGGAGATGCTGTTCAGTCGCTTACAGTGACATTTTTAGAAATGTGGAATGCTGTTAGTGAAAAAGCTACGAATGATACTGATTTTAGTAAATACATTATTCATTACGATTATAAAGCACAGCAAACAGGTTTTGTTCAGCCTTATGCAGACAGTCCTATGGATAATGAGCAGGTCGGAGAAGAAGTTTATATCAGTATGATAAATAAGGCCGAAAATTACTGTTGGTTTATGACACCATATCTAATTATAACAGACGAAATGACACATGCGTTATGTCTGGCTGCTAAGCGAGGGGTAGACGTAAGAATTATCACACCAGGAATTCCTGATAAAAAATTCATTTATAATATAACTCGCTCTTTTTATCATGGATTAGTTAAACATGGTGTTCGTGTTTATGAGTGGACTCCTGGTTTCTGTCATGCAAAATGAGTGTGGCAGATGACTGTATGGCAACTTGTGGAACAATTAATCTGGATTATCGAAGTTTATATCACCATTTTGAAACGGCTGTTTTATGGCAGATTGTCAGGCAGTTGTGGAAATAAAAAATGATCTGATAAGAACGATGGGAGAATGTCGTGATGTGACAGACCAATATCAAACCGGACGAAGTGCATATTTGCGACTGGGACAATTATTTATGAGATTATTTGCTGGATTGCTATAAGAATCTGATGAAACGACCTTTCAAAAAACAGTTGATTTAGAAGTTAACTGTTTTTGAAAGGCCGTTTTTGCTATATCTAACAGTCTGTTGTACAAAGAAGATTTTGCATGGATGAAAAAACAAACCTTGTTGAGGTTAAATTGAGTTTTCCATTGTATTGTATTGCTAATGAATAAGAATAAGAAAAAGAACAGACAATGCTGAATACTCTGAAAACAAGAATATCTGAGTATAGTATGTA
>ENA-OPZM01000072-OPZM01000072.1-human-gut-metagenome-genome-assembly--contig:-NODE-72-length-39414-cov-2.835671_pt1 | contig 39414 bp, 43 predicted proteins | sample MGYA00242478_ERZ504493 | MGnify/ENA primary metagenome ERZ504493 (study PRJEB26092, sample SAMD00036227) | human gut metagenome | host: Homo sapiens | study: EMG produced TPA metagenomics assembly of... | reverse complement strand
TAAAATACCTAAATTAAAAAAGGGGTAGTAAAAAATAGACAGACATTAATAATTTATCAGTTAATGCCATTCGTGTATTAGCAGCAGATGAAGTACAGAAAGCAAATTCTGGACATCCAGGTCTTCCACTTGGCTGTGCACCAGTTGCTTATGAACTTTGGGGCAAACATATGAACCACAATCCTAAAAATCCTAAATGGGTTAATCGTGACCGTTTCATTTTATCCGGTGGACATGGTTCTTCTATGCTTTATGCTCTTTTACATTTATTTGGTTATGGCTTAACTGTAGAAGATCTTAAAAATTTCCGTCAAGATGGTTCTTTAACTCCAGGTCATCCAGAATATGGTCATACTGTTGGTGTTGAAGCTACTACTGGTCCACTTGGTGCTGGTATGGGTATGGCTGTTGGTATGGCTATGGCTGAAGCTCATTTAGCTGCAACTTTCAATAAACCAGAATTCCCTGTTGTAGACCACTACACTTATGTATTAGGTGGAGATGGCTGCATGATGGAAGGTATTTCTTCTGAAGCATTTTCTTTAGCTGGTACATTAGGTCTTAGCAAATTAATCGTTATTTATGATAGCAACAAAATCTCCATTGAAGGTAGCACAGATATTGCTTTCACTGAAAATGTACAAAAACGTATGGAAGCATTTGGTTTCCAAACTATCACTGTTGAAGATGGTAACGATTTGGAAGCTATCGGCAAAGCTATTGAAGAAGCAAAAGCTGATAAAACTCGTCCTTCTTTCATCACTGTTAGAACTCAAATTGGTTATGGTTGCCCTGCAAAACAAGGTAAAGCTTCCGCTCATGGTGAACCTCTTGGTGTAGACAATGTAAAAGCTATGAGAGAATTCTTAGGCTGGGAAAGTGAAGAAGCTTTCTATGTTCCACAAGAAGTTTATGATAACTACAATAAATTAGCTGAAAATGGTGCTAAAGCTGAAGAAGCTTGGAATACACTCTTTGCTGATTACTGTGCAAAATACCCTGAATTAAAAGCTCTTTGGGATAAATACTTCGGTGAAGTTGATGCTAAAGGTCTTCTTGAAGATGAAGAATTCTGGGCTTATGAAGATAAAGCAGTAGCAACTCGTGCTCTTTCTGGTACAATGATTAACCGCTTAAAAGATAGATTACCAAATCTCTTCGGTGGTAGTGCTGACCTTGCACCTTCTAATAAAACTCATATGAATGATGCTGGTGATTTCAGCAAAGATGATTATCTTGGCAGAAACTTACACTTTGGTGTTCGTGAATTCGCTATGGCAGCTATCGTAAATGGTATTCAATTACATGGTGGCTTAATCTCTTATGGTGCTACATTCTTCGTATTTAGCGATTATACAAAACCAATGCTTCGCTTAGCTTCCTTGATGAATTTACCTGTAACAATGGTATTCACTCATGATAGTATCGGTGTTGGTGAAGATGGTCCTACACATGAACCTATTGAACAATATGCTATGCTTCGTTCTTTACCAAACTTCAACTTATTCCGTCCAGCTGATGCTACAGAAACAGCTGCTGGTTGGTATTTAGCTGTAACAAGCAAAACTACTCCAACAGGTCTTGTATTGACTCGTCAGAACTTACCACAGCTTCCTGGTAGCTCCAAAGAAGCATTAAAAGGTGGTTATGTAATCGCTGATTCCACTAAAGAAACTCCAGATGCAATCATTATCGCAACTGGTTCAGAAGTATCTTTAGCTTTAGATGCTAAAGCAGAATTAGCAAAAGAAGATATTGATATTCGCGTAGTAAGTATGCCTTGCGTAGACTTATTTGAACAACAATCCGCTGAATACAAAGAAGCAGTTCTTCCAAAAGCTATCCGTGCTCGTGTAGCTGTAGAAGCTGGTACTGATTTTGGTTGGGGTAAATATGTAGGTTTAGATGGTGCTGTTGTAACTATGCATGGTTTCGGTGCTTCTGCTCCTGCTGGTATCTTATTCAAAAAATTCGGCTTCACTACTGAAAATGTAGTAAATACTGTTAATCTGTTCTTTAATAAGTAGTAAATATTTTTATAGAAAAAGACGATTGTCTATGGCAATCGTCTTTTTGTATTTTTACATAAAAATAATAAAATTTTATAACAATTTTAGTTAAAAAGTAGTATAATGTTGTAAGTTTATAAAATGCGTTTTATAAACATCATTTGTTAATGCACATCAAAGATACTGTGCGAAGAATAAGGGGAGTGTTATGAAAAGTTTTAAACTGACAAAAGAAGAAGCTACAATGTTAGCACAAAAATATGCTACACCATTAGAGGTGATTTCTTTAGAGCATATTGAGGAAAATTATAATTTATTGTGCAAACATATACCGAGGTTGAAGGTTTTTTATGCAATCAAAGCTAATTCAGCGAAATGTATTTTGGAAAAGCTGATAAAATTAGGCTCTAATTTTGATGTTGCTTCAGCCGGAGAGATAAGGCTATTGTCTAAAATGGGTGTATCAGGGGAGAAAATGATTTATGCTAATCCTGTAAAGACGATAGAAGGCTGATTGAAGCTAGTAAGGTAGGTATAAAGCGATTTACTTTTGACAGTGAAAATGAAATTGATAAAATAAAAAAATATGTACCAAATGCAGAAGTTTTAGCTCGTGTGAAGATTAAACAATCCGATGCTATTGTGAATTTAAATATAAAATTTGGTGCAGATGAAACTAAAATTTTAGATTTATTAAATTATGCAAAAACAAATGGTTTAAAAGCAAATGGGATATGTTTTCATGTAGGTAGTCAGGTCTTATCTACAAAATCATATGAAAAGGCATTTTCATTAGCACGAGGTTTAATAGATAGATTAAAGGCTAGTGGACTAGATATAAAATATATGGATATTGGTGGCGGTTTACCTGTAGCATGTTTAGATAAAGATGTCGATGCAGAAAAAATCATGAAAAGTATAAATGATTGTTTAGCTGATTTTGAAGATGTAGAAGTTTGGGCTGAACCTGGTCGATATATTTGCGGTAGTGCAGTAAATGTGATTACTTCTATAATTGGTAAACAAATGCGTGATGAAAAACAATGGTATTATATAGATGATGGTATATATGGTTCTTTTTCGGGAATTTTATTTGACCATTGGGATTATGATATAATATCATTGAAAGATGAAGATAATACTTATGAAAAAGCCACTATAGCAGGTCCAAGCTGTGATTCGTTGGATATAGTAAAAAAAGAAATGTATTGCCCTAAATTAGATGAGGGCGATTTATTAATAGCCTTAAATGCTGGGCTTATAGTAAAGTATCAGCTACAACTTTTAACGGCTTTTCTTTACCAAAAACAGTGGCATTAGAATAGTATTTTTGAGAGGAGGAAATACCATAAATAAAGCATCTATTGCCAATTTATTAGTGATTGTTTTAGTTTTATGTGGTATATTTTTTACAATGTCTCCTGAAAACCAAGAAGGATATAGTTCTTTTATGGAAATAATGTTAGGTTTAGTAGGGGCATTTGTAGTTGTAACTGTCGTTAGAATGATAGTGGCAAATAAAAAGAAATAAATAAAGTAAAAATAGTTAAAAATTAATTTATTTAATATTGAGATTAAAATTCCTATATTTTTATATAGGAATTTTTTTTATGATATACTAGATTTAGTTTTAAAAGGAGGTTTTTTGATGGAGCAAAATAATACACCTTTGTATACAGCAATGAAAAAATATATTGAAGATAAAGCAATGGCTTTTCATACACCAGGACATAAACAAGGCAAAGGTGCTGCAAATGAACTTCATGAAATGATAACAGATACAGGTCTTAAGATGGAAGTATCTTTGATGGAAGAATTAGATGATATACATGGAGCTTCTACTTGTATAAAACAGGCACAGGATTTGGCAAGTGATTTATATGGTGCAGATGAAACTAGATTTTTTATCAATGGAACAACAGGGGCTATTCATGCGATGATTTTAACAGCTGTAAATCCTGGTGATAAAATCATCATACCTAGAAATGCACATCGTTCTGTACTTGGCGGTTTGGTTTTAGCAGGGGCGATACCTGTATTTATTCAACCAGAAATAGATGAAAATTTAGGTATTGCTATGAGCATTACGAAAACTGAATTAGAAAAAGTAATACGTGAAAATCAAGATGCTAAAGCTGTAGTAATGGTTTATCCTACATATTATGGAGTGGCAGGGATATACAAAGCATAGCTAAATTAGTGCATGAAAATAATATGTTATTATTAGTTGATGAAGCACATGGGCCACATTTAGCTTTTTGTGATAAATTGCCAATACAGGCATTATCAGCAGGAGCAGATATTGTGGCACAAAGTACGCATAAAATAGTAGGTTCAATGACACAAACTTCTTTATTGCATATGAAAAAACAACGTGTAGATGTAGAGCGTTTTAATAAAATGTGCAGTTTAGTGCAATCGACAAGTCCTAATTATTTATTATTAGCTTCACTTGATATAGCACGCAGACAGATGGCAATGGAAGGTAAAGATTTAGTCGGTAGGGCTGTGCAACTAGCGGAAGATTTACGTGAGCAAATCAATAAAATTCCAAATCTAAGCTGTTTTGGTCGTGAATATATGAACAGTGAAGGTAAATATGATTTAGATGTAACAAAAATAACTGTTTGTGTGCGTAAATTGGGGATAAGTGGAGCTCAGGCAGAACAGATTTTGCGACATAAATATAAAATTCAATGTGAATTATCCGATATGTATAATTTATTATTCATTATTTCCTACGCTGATAGTGAAAAAGAATGTGCGTATTTATTAAATGCTTTGCAAGAATTAGCAAAATCTTTTCAGGATAAAGAAACAAATCCTTTAGTACAGATTAATTTGCCAAGTATTCCTCGTTATATTTTATCACCAAGACAAGCGATGTTTACTAAGACGAAGAAAGTAAAATTTGAGCAAAGTGTAGGCAAAATAGCAGGGGAATTGATTACATTTTATCCACCGGGAATACCTGTAATTTATCCAGGGGAAGAAATAAGTCAAGAAATTATTGATTATGTATTGTTGCAAAAACAAAACGGGGGCAATATAATAGGCCCAGAAGATATGAATTTAGAAAATATTAATATAGTGGAGGAATAATGGTGAAAGGAAAGCTCATAATCATTGAAGCTGGTGATGGTTGTGGTAAAGCTACACAAACTAAGCTTTTATATGATAGATTAAATCAAGCAGGTTACAAGGTAAAAAAAATAGAGTATCCAGATTATGAAAGTCCAGCATGTACACCAGTAAAAATGTATTTGCAAGGTGAGTTTGGCGGTCATGTAGATGATGTAAATGCCTATGCTGCTTCGGTATTATTTGCTGTGGATAGATATGCTTCATATCGCATGAAATGGAAAAAAGATTATGAAGAAGGCACTATTATTTTAGCGGATAGATATACTACTTCTAATATGGTTCATCAAGCTGTAAAAATAGAAGATAGTAAAATGCGTGATGAATTTTTATCATGGCTTTGGGATACAGAATTTACGAAAATGGGACTTCCAGTGCCGGATAAAGTTATTTTCTTGAATATGCCACCAGATATCAGCAATAAATTGATTGATAATAGAGCTAAAAAAGATAATCGCAAAAAAGATATTCATGAACAGGATAAAAATTATTTAGAAAAATGCCATGAAGTTTATCAAGAAATGGCAAATCGCTATGATTGGGATATCGTAGAATGTGCAAAGGATAATCAGTTAAGAACTATAGAAGAAATTCATGAAGATGTTTGGCAAAAAATCCAAGGTCTGATTAAATAAAAATAGTAGATAAAAGTCTATAAACTTTATAATTAAATAGCTTTATGATATACTAAGTTTTAGTCATAAAAAATAAATTATGGCTAAACTTTTTATTAATGAAAATTTTGCTATCTAAATATATGTAAGAGTAAAGGATGTTCAGTATGAGTCAAGAGAAGAATAGCATATTGAAAGATGATTTCTATTCCATGATACAGATGCAACGCGTAAAAGTAGATGATGAATATAAATTATTATTGCAAAATCCTAATAATGAACAGATGCAAGTATATCAAACACTCATTAAAGATTTTGTAACTATGGCTGTAAAACAATTTTATATTGTAGTTATGAGTTCTGCTAAAGAAGAATTACCACAATATATTTATACGATTATGCAAATAAAGTAGATGATTTATTATTAAATATCAATCAATGTATTGAAAATGAAGATACAGTATCTTTGACACAATATCATAAGCAAATAGATGAACTTTTAGATAAGTTTATCTACATAAATTAAGATGATTAGTTGGCAAAATATTTATGGGCATGAGCAAATAAAAGCGGATTTACAATTGTTATTGCAAGAAAATAAATTGCCTCATGCCTTATTATTTTCAGGAATTGATGGTATTGGTAAATTATTGACGGCTAAGATGTTAGCTAAATCACTACTTTGCTTTAATTCAAAACAAGGCAATATGGCTTGTGGTTATTGTAATTCTTGCAAGATGTTTGATGAACAAAATCACCCTGATTTTTATTATTTGGAGCCAGAAGGTAAAACAAGAAAATTGATTAAGATTGAGCAAATTCGTCAAATACAAGCAAAAATAGCTTTATCGCCATATCTGTCAGATAAACAAGTGGTGATTATAAATGATGCTCAATATTTAAATGATACAGCAGGAAACAGTTTGCTTAAGACTCTAGAAGAGCCAATAGGCGAAGTGTTTTTATTTTAATCACTTCTAATAAAGATATGATACTGCCTACTATATTATCGCGTTGTATGAAGATATATTTTGCGCCTCTTTCTTATTTAGATGTGGCGAAGGTTTTACAACAAAAAATACAGATTGAAGAAGATAAAGCTAAAATCATTGCTAGATTGTCTGGTGGCAGTATATTAAAAGCTATGCAATTTATTGATGATGATGCTCTAGCCTTAAGACAAAAGGCATTATCTTGTCTTCAAGATAATTTTTCCATAAAAGATATATGGTCATTTATTGATGAATTATCAAGTTTTGAGCGAAATAAAATAAAATGATATAATGAGTCATTTACAAATGCTATTGAGAGACTTATTACTGATGAAGGTTAATAAAGATAGTGATATTATTTATAATCAGGATATAAAAGATGATTTATTGAATATACAAAACAAGTATGATGAAGTTAATCTATTAACTAAATTGACCTTAGTAGAAGAGATTTTAAAACGGTTAAATTCTAATGCAGATATAAAACTCATCTTGCAGAAATTTATTTTAGATTGGCAAAATAAATAAACGAGAAATAGACAGGAGGGCACTTTGTGCAGACCGTTGTAGGTGTAAGATTTAAAAAAGCTTGTAAAATATATTATTTTGGGTTAGGTGGATTGGAATTAGCCCAAGGTGATGGCGTAGTAGTCAAAACTGCTCGTGGTGTTGAATTTGGAACAGTTGTTATAGGGCCACGTGATGTACCAGATTCAGAAGTTGTACAGCCATTAAAAGATGTACAAAGAAAAGCAACACAAGAAGATATTGATAAATTGGCAGAAAACAGCGAAAAAGGAAAAAGAAGCTTATGCTATTTGTGAAGAAAAAATTCGCTTGCGTGAATTGCCAATGAAACTCATCAGCGTAGAATATACTCTTGATGTGAATAAGATAATTTTTTATTTCACTGCTGAAGGTAGAATTGACTTTAGAGAATTAGTAAAAGATTTGGCAGCAGTATTCCATACTCGCATTGAGCTTCGTCAAATTGGTGTACGTGATGAAGCAAAATTATTAGGTGGAATAGGTTGCTGTGGTAGACCACTTTGCTGTGCCACTTTCTTAGGTGATTTTGAGCCGGTATCCATTCGTATGGCAAAAGACCAAAGTTTATCTTTAAATCCAACAAAAATATCTGGTATTTGCGGTCGTTTGATGTGTTGCTTAAAATATGAAAATGATTTATATCAAGGTTGTTGCAAACAAAATAGTATTATTGCTCCGCCAAAACAAGGTAGTCGTGTAGTATCTATGGAAGGCGAAGGAAAAGCTATTTCTATCAATATGCAAAAACGCACTGTAACTGTATTATTAGACTCTAAAAAAACTATTGTGGCTTCATGGGAAGATGTTGTAGAAAAAGATGACGATGATATCTGATTGGAATTTAAATTTAAAAGAAAATGAACGTATAGATGATTTATTAGCTGGCGGATTGAAAATAATTCAAAACAATAAAGAATTTTGTTTTTCCATTGATGCTGTATTATTAGCACATTTTGTAACTGTACGTAAAAATGCTAAAGGCTTAGATTTAGGCACAGGAACAGGTGTTATCCCTTTATTATTATCCAATAGAGCGATGAAAATAGACGCATTGGAGATAAATCCTGTAACTTGTGAAATTGCCAAACGCAATATGGTCATGAATAAGCTTCAAGATAAAATCTGCGTTCAAGAAGGCGATTTATGCAAGATAAAAGAATATTATAAGCCTCAATCTATGGATTTTGTCGTATCCAATCCACCTTATCGTCAAATAAATCAAGGTCATTTAAATATTTTAGATGGAGTGGCAAGAGCTAGACATGAAATAACAGCTACACTTGATGATGTAGTGCGTGCAGGTAGTTTTGTTTTGAAGCGAAAAGGTCGTTTTGCATGGTGCATTTGCCAGAGCGACTAGGTGAAATCATGGTGGCTTTTCACAAATATAATATTGAAGCAAAAAGACTGCAATTAGTGCAACCAAAACGAGATAAAGCACCGAATATAGTCTTGATTGAAGGTGTCAAAGAAGGCGCTCCAGGTGGATTGAGTGTAGAGCCAGCGCTTATTGTCCATGAAGATAATGGTGATTATACAAGAAAATTAATGGAATATTATTATCCAGATAGATTGTAAGAGGCGAGGTGAATATATATGGTAGAAAATAAAAATGGCTGTTTATATTTAGTAGCTACTCCTATTGGAAATTTAGAAGATATGACTTATCGTGGAGTTAGGATTTTAAATGAAGTAGATTTAATTGCAGCTGAAGATACAAGAAATACACGAAAATTATTATCACATTATGATATTCATACAGCGCTTACAAGCTATCATGAACATAATAAATTTGAAAAAGGGCCACAGCTTATAACAAAACTTCAAGAAGGATTAAATATCGCTGTAGTAAGTGATGCAGGTCTTCCTGGAATTGCTGACCCTGGTACGCATTTAGCACAACTAGCGATACAGGAAGGTATAAAAGTAACGCCTATTCCTGGAGCAAATGCAGCTCTATCGGCACTTATTTGCTCTGGTATAGATACAAGAAAATTTACTTTCATAGGATTTTTGCCCAAGACAAGTAAAAAGCGCAAAGAATTATTAGAGTCTATAAAACTTAGAGAAGAAACATTGATTTTTTATGAAACACCGTATCATCTAAAAGATATGTTGAAAGAATTAATGAATGTTTTAGGCAAAGATAGACAGGCTTCAACTTGTAGAGAGCTTACGAAAAAATTTGAAGAATTTAATCGTGGCACTTTAGAAGAATTAGTAAATTATTTCCATGAAAATGAACCTCGTGGTGAATTTGTAGTTATTGTATCTGGAATTACTGAAGAAATGTTAAATGAACAAGAAGATACAAAAGAAGATATTTCTCCTGTGAAATATGTGCAGGACTTAATGGAAAAGGGTATAAACAAAAAAGAAGCCATGCGTATGGCTGCAAAAGCTTTAAATATGAGTAGACGAGATATTTATCAAGCATTGTTAAAAGATGATTGATATTTTATGTATTTGATATAAAATAAAAACTCTGCTATATCTAAATTGATATTTTGGATATAACAGAGTTTTTTTATTAAAGCTTTAGATAATAGAGTTGTTTGTGTTGGTTGTAGGTAAATCTGTTTCAGGAAGTGGAAGCGCAGAAGATTTTACTTCTTGAGGAATTTCATCAACTGTAGTGTTGTTTAGATGAGAAATTCTAATATTTAAATTAAACTTGCTGAGATTTAGATAATTTTTGAAAGTATTGCGCAATACATAACCATTCACATCAGAAAATTCTTCATCAGGAATACTATCTAAAACTTCATTACTAAATTCTTGAATATTATTGGAGAAATCTGTTTTTAAATTAGTTATGGATTGAGATTTTTTATCAATGGTCAATTCATAAGAAATCTTTCTAGGTTTAGCAAGACTTTCTACTAATTGAGGATTTTTGGCTAGTAGATTATCTAGTTTTTCTAAATTTTGCTTTTGTTTATCATCTTTAGCATAAAGCGTTTTTTAATTCTGCCTTCATGCCTTCATCTAAAATTGGTCTAGTATAAGTTACATAGATTTTAGCAGTATTTTTATTCACATCATACATAAATATATTAGTGATATTTTGAGTGAATTTATCTAAATTAAATTGTTTTTTTTGGGAGAATAATTCATTGGCATTATCAGCAAGTGTTGTACTAGATATATACCATTGGTCAGGATTTATATCATTGATGAGAGGAGTTGTTTTCATCTTTAAATATTGATTTAAATTATTATCAGCAATCTCAGTATAAAATTGAGTTGTAGCTTCAAATTTAATAGTATCTATCCAGCTATTAAAAGAAATATTCATATTACCAGATGTATTCATTAATTCAGAGTATTTACCATCGACAATGATATCACCATCAGCAAGTGGACTTGTCATAGATAAATTGATTTTATAAGTCAAATTTTTAGCATTAGCAGTATTTTCTACAGCTTGTTTGAGGTAATCAATGGCTTCATCTTGTGCTTTATTAGCAAAAACTGTGCTACTAAAACAAAATACAAATAAAGATAATAGTAAAATTAATAAATGCTTCGATTTCATAGTATTCATAGTATCGCCACCTTTATACTTTTTCTTTAATTATACCATAGATTATTAGTAGGTTAATATTTTTATTATGGATTTTTTTGTATTTGTTGTATAATAAATTAGATACAAATTTTTAAAGGAGGAATTATTGTTGGCTAAACAATCTTTTTATATAACTACGCCAATTTATTATCCTAGTGCAAAACTTCATATCGGTCATGCTTATTGTACAACAATTGCAGATAGTATTGCTCGTTATAAACGTTTATCCGATTTTGATGTATTTTTCTTAACTGGTTCTGATGAACACGGTCAAAAAATTGAACAGAAAGCCGAAGAACAAGGTGTTACACCTATTGAATATGTAGATAAAATAGTTGCAGGCTTCCAAAATTTATGGAAAAGATTAAATATCTCCAATGACGATTTCATTCGTACTACACAAAAACGTCATGAAAAAGTAGTACAAGAAGTTTTCAAACGCATTTATGAAAAAGGCGATATTTATAAAGGTGCATATAAAGGCTTATATTGCACACCTTGCGAAAGCTTCTGGCTCGAACGTCAATTAGTTGATGGTAAATGCCCAGATTGCGGTCGTGAAGTAAAAGAAGTAGCAGAAGAAGCATATTTCTTCAAGATTTCTAAATATGCTGATCGCTTACTTGAATACATTGAAGCAAATCCAGATTTCATTCAGCCAGTATCTCGCAGAAATGAAATGATTAATTTCATTAAACAAGGCTTAGAAGATTTATGTATTTCTCGTACATCTTTTGACTGGGGTATTCCTGTACCAATTGATGAAAAACATGTAATTTATGTATGGTTTGATGCACTTACAAACTATTTAACACCAATTGGATATTTAGATGACCCAGAAAAATTCAACAAATTCTGGCCAGCAGACCTTCATCTCGTAGGTAAAGAAATTGTTCGTTTCCATACAATTATTTGGCCAATAATCTTAATGGCACTTGATTTACCACTTCCTAAAAAAGTATATGGTCATGGTTGGCTTGTAGTTGATGGCGATAAAATGAGTAAATCTAAAGGAAATGTAATCGATCCAATCGGCTTAATTGACGAATTTGGTGCAGATGCTATCCGTTATTTTTTACTTCGTGAAATCAATTTAGGTCAAGATGGTAACTTCTCTCGTGATGCTTTGATTTCTCGTATTAACTCTGACCTTGCAAATGACCTTGGAAACTTATTACATCGCACACTTAGTATGATTAATAAATATAATAAAGGCATTATCGAACAGCCTGGCGATATTCGTGAAGTAGACCAAGCATTAATCAATGATGCTACAAAAACTATTGCTGAATATAAAAACTACATGGATAATATGAAACTCAGCGATAGCATCAAACTTGTATGGTCATTTATCAGCCGTACAAATAAATATATTGATGAAACTACTCCATGGGTTTTAGGTAAAGATGAAGCTAGAAAAGCTGAATTAAATCGTGTACTTTATGATTTAGTAGAAAGCTTACGTGCAATCAGTGTAATGATTGAGCCATTCATTCCTACTACAGCTCGCCGTATTTGGGCTCAATTGAATTTACCACAAAACTTTGATGAAATTCGCATCAGCGATATCGAAGGTTGGGGCAAAACTCCTGTAGGTATTCAAATCAATAAACCAGAACAGCTCTTCCCTCGTATTGAAATTGAAGAAGAAAAACCAGAAGCTAAAAAAGAAGTAAAAGAAAATAAAAAAGCTAAAAAAGAAGTAAAAGAAAATAAAAAAGCTAAAAAAGAAGAACCAAAAGCTCCAGAAAAAGCTAAAGAAAATGAAGATGGTATGATTGGTATAGAAGATTTTAGTAAAGTTGATTTACGTGTAGTAGAAATCTTAGCTGCTGAACCTGTGCCAAAAACAGATAAACTTATGAAAATACAAGTTTCTTTAGGCGATGAAGAAAGAACAGTAGTATCTGGTATTGCTAAATTCTATAAACCAGAAGATTTAATTGGCAAACATGTAGTTTTAGTTGCTAATTTAAAACCTGCAAAACTTCGTGGAGTAATGAGCATGGTATGCTTTTAGCTGCTTCTAAAGGCGATGAACTTCAAATAGTAGAAACTACAATGCCTGTGGGTAGTAAGGTGAAATAATGTTAGTAGATACACATGCACATCTTGATGATTTAAAATACGAAGAAGATAGACAAGAAGTAATAGCTAGAGCAAAAGCTGAAGGTACAACAAGAATTATCACTATGGGTGATACTATGGAGTCTTCATTTAATGCTATTAAAATTGCAGATAATTTTGATGGTGTTTTTGCAGGAGCTGGAGTACATCCACAAGAAGCTTTGAGCATACAAAGCAATAAAGATTATGATACTTTAGCAGAACTTATGACTTTACCAAAGGTAAAAGTTTTAGGTGAAATTGGCTTAGATTATTATTATGAAAATGCTCCTCGTGAAGTTCAGCGTGAAGTATTTATTCGTCAATTAGATGTAGCAAGACAAATGCATATGCCAGTTAGCATACATGACCGTGATGCTCATGGTGATACTATGGCAATCTTGAAAAAAGAAGGAAAAGGGTTGACAGGTTCAATACATTGTTTTTCTGGTAGCTATGAAATGGCAAAAGAATTATTAAAAATGGGTTGGTTCTTAGGTGTTGATGGACCACTTACTTTTAAAAATTCAGCAAAATTGCCAGAAATAGTGGCAAAAATTCCTTTGGAAAGATTGCTTTTAGAAACAGATTGCCCATATTTGGCACCTGTTCCTAAACGTGGCAGACGCAATGAACCAGCATATGTAAAATATATAGCAGAAAAAGTAGCAGAGATTAGAAATATTTCTTTAGAAGAAGTAGCAAATCAAACAACTAAAAATGCTATAGAAGTATTTAATTTATAAAATAAAAGCTTTTCTTTAAGTGGAAGTAAAATTCCTTTAAAGAAAAGCTTTTTTGTCTTGTTTTTATAAAATAATATTAATTTTTATAGAATGAAATTATATATGTAATTAATAATTATACAAAAAACACGATAAATGATATATATGTGAAATAGATTAATTATAAGTAAAATTTCTGTATTTATTTTTATGAGCCGTTTGCATTTAAATGCCTTATTTATTTACATGAAATACATCATATTTTAGGTGTAAACACATAGAAAAATCCTTTATTTATAAGGTTTTTTACTAGATTACAATTTACAATTTTACAAGTACAAATGTTACATATTTATGAAGAAATTTGACACAAGTGTAAATACTTGGTATAATATCTTTTCGTAAAGGAGGAATTCAATGGATTTTAAAAACCTATTAAGCCACAATTTAACAAAATGTAAACTAACTGCAGTAGTGGTTTTATGTTTTGCAATGGCTACATTAACTGGATTTGTAACAGCAAATAAAAATGTCACAATTGTAGCAGATGGTAATAAAATGGTAGTCAATACGGTCTATGATAATCCAAAGAATATATTGAAGCAAGCTGGTATAAAGTTAGATAATGGAGATGATTATACAGTATCTACAGGTAATATAACTGATAATGCTGTAATTACAATCAATCGTGCAATGCCAGTAACTGTAGAAATTGATGGAGATACAAAAGTAGTAAAAACCACAAAGAAAACTGTGGGAGAATTGATATCTTCAATGAATTTAGATGAAGATAAGTATTTTGTTGAGGGCGGTAAAGATACTCAACTACATACTGATGCAAAAGTAAAAGTTTTAAATGTTTCTAGTAAATTAGTATTAAGAGATGAAGTACAAAATTATCAGGTGATAAAAGAGCCAGATAGCTCTATGATCCGTGGTAATGAAGAAGTAATTCAAGCTGGAAGAAATGGTTTAAATAGATTATTAGTTAGAGAAAAATATCATAAAGGTATTAAAGTGGGAGAAGAAGTAGTACAAACTTCTCAATTAGTTCGTCCTGTAAATCAGGTTGTTCGTGAAGGCACAGCAGAACCGATGAATACTATTGGTTTGAGATCATATTCTCAAGTATTGTATATGGAAGCTAGTGCATATTTACCTTATGATGGTGGCGGTGCTGGATATACGGCGCTTGGTATTCCTGCTCGTTATGGTGTAGTAGCTGTAGACCCAGATATTATTCCACTTGGAACACGTGTATATATTCCAGGTTATGGTGAAGCTATTGCAGCAGATACTGGCGGTGCGATTAATGGCTATATGATTGATTTATGTATGGAAGATTATACTCAAGCTATAGCTTTTGGTCGTCGTGGTGTAGAAGTTTATATTTTAGATTGATATTTGTATAAATTGATTTAAAATAGTAGGATAGATAGAAAATTATATATAAAGATGAAAAAGAGTCTGTAAGTTTACAGGCTCTTTTTGTCTAGAGTATATGGCTTTTTACTTGCGTTTTTTGATATATTTTTGTTATACTAAAAAAATATGAGTTTATTTGTAATATTTTAGTTTAATTGAAAAATAAGTGAGAAGGTTTTTAATGATAAAAGAAGTTTTAGTTGTAGAAGGAAAAATGGACGTTGTAGCCATTAATAAAGCAGTTGAAGCCGATTGTATTATCACAGAAGGTTTTAATTTATTGCCTAAGACTATAAAAAATATTAGAGCTGCTTATGAAAAACGTGGCATTATTATTTTAACTGACCCAGATTCAGCTGGAGAGCGAATTCGCACATATTTAACAAGAAGATTTCCTAATGCAAAGCATGCTTTTGTACCTTGTGAAGAAGCTACTGCAAATGATGATATTGGTATAGAGCAGGCAAGTCCTGAGGCTATTCGTAAAGCATTAGCTAAGGTGCGTACAATGAATTGGAAACCTAGTGATGAATTTAGTGCTACTGATTTAATTTTAAATCGCTTAAATGGTTTTGCAAATTCTGGTGTTCGCAGGGCAAAATTAGGTGCTATTTTAGGAATTGGCTTTGCTAATGCTAAAACTTTTTTACGCAGATTAAATAATTATGGAATTACTAGAGATGAATTTAATCAAGCTTTAGCAAAATTAAATTCAGAAAATGATATTAATGAAGTTGAAAATAAATAATAAATTGGAGGATTTTTAATTAATGAAGCAACCTACTATTGCTAATAAGAAGGTTACAAGATATATTTTACAGCGTTTTGGCATTCATATGAGCAAACGCTTAGGACAAAACTTTTTAATAGATGCTAATATTGTACAGGGCATTGTAGATGCAGCAAATGTGCAGGAAAATGATAGAGTATTAGAAATCGGCCCTGGTATCGGTACATTGACTCAAGCTTTAGCTGAAACTGGAGCAGAGGTTACTTGTGTAGAATTAGATAAAAGATTGCCAGAAGTTTTGGCACATACTTTAGAGGCTTATGACAATGTGCGTGTTATTCAAGGAGATATTTTAAAAGTAAATATTCCAGAAATCATGGGCGATAAACCATTTAAAGTAGTAGCTAATTTGCCATATTATATTACTACACCAATTATCATGCTTGCTTGAAACTAATTTGCCAATAACAGATATCGTAGTAATGGTACAAAAAGAAGTAGCAGAACGTATGGCAGCACAGCCAGGCGGTAAAACATATGGTGCTTTATCTGTAGCAGTGCAGTATTATACAGTGCCTGAAATAGCTTTATATGTACCACCACGTTCTTTTATGCCATCTCCAGAAGTGGACTCTGTAGTAGTGAACTGTAAAGTTAGACAGACTCCTGCCGTAGAGCTTATTGATGAAAAGATATTCTTTAAAGTGGTAAAAGCAGCTTTTGGTCAACGTCGTAAGACTTTAAATAATGCTTTAAAATCCATGGGCGTAGATAAAAATATAATTGCTGATGTATTAGATAAAGCTGGAATAGAAGCAACTCGTCGCGGAGAAACTTTGACTATGGAAGAGTTTGGAGCTATTGCTAATATTTTGGCACAAATGGCAAAACAGGAGGCATAATTTATGAAATTTGTTTCTTGGAATGTAAATGGTCTTCGTGCTTGTATGAATAAGGGTTTCATGGAGACTTTTCAAACTTTAGATGCAGATATTTTTTGTTTACAAGAAACAAAAATGCAACCTCATCAATTAGAATTAGATTTACCTGGATATAAGCAGTATTGGAATAGTGCAGAAAAAAAGGGTTATTCAGGTACAGCTATTTTTACTAAAGTAGAGCCATTAAATGTAAGTTATGGTTTAGGTATAGAAGAACATGACCATGAAGGTCGTGTAATCACTTTAGAATTTGATAAATTCTTTATGGTTTGCGTATATACACCAAATTCTAAGCGAGAATTAGAGCGCTTGGATTACCGTATGCAATGGGAAGATGCTTTTCGCAATTATTTAGTTGAATTAAATAAGCAAAAACCTGTCGTGATATGTGGAGATTTAAATGTTGCTCATAAAGAGATTGATTTAAAAAATCCTAAGACAAATCGCCGTAGTGCAGGTTTTACTGATGAAGAACGCAGTAAAATGACTGAATTATTACAAGCAGGTTTTGTAGATACTTTCCGCTATCTTTATCCGGATAAAACAAGCATTTATTCATGGTGGTCATATATGCGAAAAGCTCGTGAAAATAATGCTGGGTGGAGAATTGACTATTTTATCGTATCTAAAGATATTGAAGAAAATATAAAAGAAGCTGGCATTCACAATGAATTTTTTGGCAGTGACCATTGTCCAGTTAGTTTGGAATTAGATATTTAAATAAAATGCAATAGACTTTATTTTATGATAAGCCTATTGCCATTTTTTATTCTTCAAAACTGTATTCGATTATGCTACCAGATGGGCAAGAAACTTCTTTTCCTTTAAATAATAATCCCGAAAAAGGAACGATAATACTACTTGCGATATTAGCATAGTTTTTGCCACCTTTTAATTTTAAATCGCAAGGAAATTCTAAAATACTGCCATCAGCTAAGGTGATGTTATTTAATTTTATGCGGATAATGGCACTTTCACCAAGTAATCTACTGCCATGAATTTTAGTAATCATACCTTGTAGTTTTGTATCTTTAGGCAAAATGATTTCGTTGTTAACAACTAAATCTTGGTGAAGACGGAAGTTAATTAAATCGTATTTATGATTAGTTTTACTGTCTAAATTATCTATATTTATTATTTGCATGGTAGTTTTTTCTGGTAAATGTAAATAAGTAGTAGTATTCGTTGTGGTATTTTGGGTATTTGTATTATTTTGAGCATAACTTATGGAAGGTAAGTAAATAATACAAGATAGAAAAATTATTAAAGTGAAAAAAATGGATTTTAAAGACATAAAAAATTCCTTTCGTATTAAAATATATCAATATTATAATAGATATATTTAATTAAGTTAAGTCGATAATTTATATTGACAGTATATTTATAGAATGATATAATATTAATGTTGTTTAACACAGCATGCCGAAGTGGCGGAATTGGCAGACGCACTTGACTCAAAATCAAGCGTAGTCCCCTACGTGCCGGTTCGAGTCCGCCTCGGCACCATTAGTAAAATCAAGCTTTACGGGTTTTCCGTAAAGCCTTTTTTGTCGTTTAAAATAAAAATTTATAATTATTTAATATTTTTTTGCCCACATTTAGCACAAAATAAATCATTATTTATTTGACCACAATTAGGACATATCCATTCGTTATTTGTTGTAGATAAAATATTGTTTTTGATAAAATTATATTGCAAAGCTATTATTGCATTAGAATTAGGATTAAATTTTACGTGTTTACTTAGATAAATAATATCATTTGAAGAATTAGTTTTATCTTTACAAAGTGTAAGTATATTACTTATATAATCTGAAGTATATTTATTTAAATCATATTTTTCTGGCTGAAAATTTAATTCTTTTATTGGTTCAAATATATAACAATAATCTTCTGAGTTTTCATTTTTAAAAACTATATGTTTATAAGATACACTTGAAATATTTTCTTTTTTAGTATCTTCTTTAAAAAATTCAAAGTATGTGCCATTTACTCCATTTTGATTATAATTATTTGTATCATAAAATATTATGGCTTCAGCTTCTACTCCTTTATCATCTGGCATATAATATATGATTTGTTTTAGATATTGATCATTTTTTTCTAAACTTTCAAGAAGTTTTTTCTTATCGTCTTTTGATAAGAAAAAATATAATCCAATGATGGCGATTAGTATAAACCAAAATATTTCCGAACTTAATATTTTAAAAATGCCATGTACTAAAAATAAGCTTATGCCAAAGCATACGATTAATACAGTTAATAAATTGGAAAAGTGTGCTTGGGCACGTCCTTCGATGCCACCGGTGGTTACCATAGTATATCTTCTGTTCCACCAAGCATAAACTGCTATGGTAAGAACGATTGTTAAGATAAATATAAATATTAATTCTATTTTTTCTCCCATAAAAGAAAATCCTTTCTTGATTTTATTTATTTTATCAGTTATTCCTAATGGATCAGCTCCATACTGATTTTTTCCTTGTGTGCCTTTTTTTAATAATAGATATAAAAAGATACCTAAATATACAATTAAAATAAAATATGTTTTAAATATACTAGTCATTGAACCTGTGTTGGTCATAGAATCGCCAAAAATAATATATAAGGCATCTACACCGGCTAACCAATATGCCCAAGATAAATCTTTAGTGTTTAAATCTTTAAGTCGTCTAACAGTTAGAAAATATTCTGGAATTAAAAAGCAAAGTGACACTATGGTGATAAAAACATCTTCACCTGTTGAGGTATTTCCAAAATCATCAGCCATAATAATAACAAGTCCGATTATGATTATAAATCTTATGATAGATACTAATAGCATACGCTTAAAGTAACGCCATCTATTTAAACGACCATCTTTTTTGAAAAACATATCTGCAAAGGTTTTGTCTGTGATATAAATATCATCATTATTTAAATTATTTGTATTTAGTATTTTTTCTGCAGAAGTTTCTTGATGAATATTATTTTCTGTTTGAACTATAGTATTATTAGCATCATTTTCTGGAATTTTATATCCGCAAGAACCACAAAAAAATTGCATCATCATTTAATTTTATTCCGCATTTTGGACAAAATTTGCCATGATTTTCATCTCCCTTAAAAATATTAATTCTATCAAATTTACCATAACGCATTTAATATAAAAATACCATTCTTATAAGGGCTGATATTGACACTATAAGTACATTTTTATACAAAAAATAAAAAGAGATAAATTACCTCTTTTTTTTGAATAATTAATAAGAAATGTCATATTATGATTTGGTTATGAATGTAAAAATAAGTTATTTTAGTTTTTTATTAATATAATAATTTAAGCTATTATCATTATTTTGATGATGGTGTGGTTTTTGATGTTAAAGCTGTTCCACATTTTAAACAAAATTTATCTTCTGGAGAGACTTCTAAACCACAATTAGGGCATTTTAAGGGAATATTTATATTATTTATTATTGTTAATATCACTATTTTTTATTTCTTTTGTATTAGTTTTATTATAAAAATAATAAATAGCATAGCCGATAAGACCTATTATAAATAGAATAACAATAATATCGGTATAAGGAGCTAAAATAACTTTTAATTCATGTTTAAATAATGATTTTAATACACTTTCCATTGTTTACACCTACAGTATTTATATTTTATTTTGCTCTATATTGATGTAGTATTTTTTGCATGATATCTAATCCATCTAAAACAGTTGTAGGATTGCCATTTATATCTAAATACGCTAATTCAAAACTATTATCTTTATATAATTTAAATTGAGCAGTTAATTTTGCGGGTTTATTGTTCCAGTTGCAATCACCAGTAAATTCAACAATACGATCATTTTTATCGGAAACGAAAGATTTCCATTTGCCATTTTTAAAGAACTGATCAAAAGCTTTACCTACAGGAACATTAGGAGCCATATACATTGTTCCATTTTTTACAGATTGTACGTATTTATCATCACCGCAACCGGCAATTAATATACTCATTAAAGATAATGTTATTATTAGTAATATTAATTTGGGAGATTTAAAATGTTTATTCATATGAAAACTCCTTTAAAAATATTTTAATTAAATTTATTTACCATAAATCATCAAATAAATTGCTGAAAGTATCTGAAATACTAGAATCATCACCGTTATTATCTGAAGAAATATCTTCATCAGTTGAAGGTTCTATTTCCTGTGCTGCAGTGGAGTCGGAGTTATTATCTAAATTGTCGACATGATTTGTACCATCATCGCTTATATCAGCTGGTGTTATTTGTTCACTAGCTGTGCTTAATGGGTCAACTACATTAGTAACAAATTCTTCTGGTGTTTGAATATAATCGTCACTAGAATCTATTGTTGGGCTGATTGTATTAGCAGGATCGGGTGTGTTGATATTTGTATCTGTATGAGGTGCAGCACTAGCTGTAGAGGCAGAGTGGAGCATAGAACTAGCCATAGCACCGACAGCGGCAGCTGCGGCATATTTCCCCACATTTTTTAATGTGCTGTTATTGTCATTGTTTTGATTGGCTTGATTATTTGGACTAAAAGCAAATTGTTGATTGCCATGATTATTTGGATTTTGAGGGAAAAGTGATGCTTGAGAAGAAAAATTATTAGTAGAAAATGAAGGATTATTTTGTAGAGGAGCACTTTGTTTTAATATATCCATAGCTTGATATAAGTAAGCCATAGCCATATAAAATTTAGCATTTTGATTGCCGAGTAAAGACGATTTTTGAAAGTGATTGATTGCTTTAATATAGTTATGTTGAGGATTGTTTATATCCATATATTGTTGACCTAGAGTGAATTCTTGTGAAGCCATTTGTAAATTATTAGTGTTTACATTGTTGATTTGTTGAGGCTGGGTGTTATTAGTAGATGGTTGTTGATTTTGTGTATTGTAATTGGGTTTTTGAGAAATTGTATTTTGTTGAGATGGTTGAGGTATTTGAGTGGGTTGAGATGGTGGCGTGATTTGAGTAAATTTAGTGCCACAGTGAGTGCAAAAAGCATTTTCAGCAGGCATTTTAGCTCCGCAATGAGTACATGAATTTATACAATAAAAAAGACTCCTTTTATGAATTGAGTTTGATCATTGATAATTTTTTGAATATATGAGTTTATAAAAATACATTCCATAAAATAATTATGCTACTAAAAAATATAAATTCCCATGAACTAATTGTATGGAAATATTCATTGATGGGAATAAAATGTTTAGAGTTTTATATGTAATGGATAAAAAATATAAATAACAAATTCATTTAAGTGAATATTTAACTTTACTATATTTTTTGGACTTTTAGAGCCTTTTTTTTATATCTAGTGATATGATAAAATATAAGCACGAATTTTAAAAATGGAGTGATATAAATGGCAAAAGATAGTTCATTCGATATTGTATCTCAAGTTGATATGCAAGAAATGAGCAATGCTGTTAACCAAACAGAAAAAGAAATTTCTCAGCGTTATGATTTCCGTGGTAGTATTGCAAGCATTGAATTAGAAGATAAAGCAATTAAAATCGCAGCAGAAGATGATTATAAATTAAATGCTATCATTGATATTTTACGTGCACGCATGGCAAAGAGAGGTTTATCTTTACGTTCTTTAGAACTTGGTAAAATCGAAGATGCAGCAAAAGGTTCTGTTCGTCAGACTTTGACTATTAAACAGGGTATTTCTAAAGAAAATGCAAAGAAAATTATCGCTGCGATAAAAGCTACAAAATTAAAAGTTAATACACAAATGCAAGGTGAACAAGTTCGTGTTTCTGGTGCGAAAAAAGATGATTTGCAAGCAGTTATACAGACTTTAAAAGCTGGCGATTTTGGTATTGATTTACAATTCATCAATATGAGATAAAAAATTAACCACCGTTTTATGCGGTGGTTTTTTTATTTATTTCTAACAGTGAAATTTTTCATCTTTAAGGATTATGGAGTTTTAATATTTTTAGTAGCATAATAGTTGATAAAGGAGGAATAAAAATGAACATATTGAAAAAAATTTTGCTTAATAACTTTATGTACATTTTCGGTAATATTTTGTGAAGCGATAATACCTATGCAATCAGCTTATGCTTATCAAGAAAATATTTCTCGTGGGTATGAATTGATTGAAGGAACATGGCAAGGTAGAGATGGCAGTATAATGAGTATAACGGATAGAGATTTTGGCAAAGCTTCATATAGTGTAAGAAGTGTATCCAATGATGGCAATTATACAGTTGTCACTATCAGTGTAAATGGTGGACGTAGTGTAAGTACTTTAACTTTTGACAATAACAATCCTAATTATATGATGTTAAATAATATATCTACAGGATATTCAGCAGATTATGTTAGAGTTGGATAAATGAAAGCTAAAACCACTATTTTAATATTTAAATAGTGGTTTTGTTTTGAGAATAAAGCAGGACTAATAATATTTATTTAGTACATAATAGTATAAAAAAATATATAAATTGTCCTTTGAGGATAAGGATTTTTTAGAGATATATAGTATAGTAAAAGCAGAAATTATAAATTATAAGGGAGGCATAATCATGAAATTTATGCGTATTTGTTTATTAGTTTGTGGCTTGATGTTAGCCTTTGTCGGAGTAACATATGCAAGTTCATTTTCTGTTTCCGCAGATAAATATGGAAAAGTAGAAGGTAATGGCATAGAATTTAGTTTTCCAGAGAATAATAAAATTATTCAAATTGCATTCTTAACAAAAGATAATGAAAGATATTTAATTGCAGGTAAAGATGGAGAACCTATTTATGCTGCCCAAATACCAAATGTAAAATATGTAAGAGTAAAGCAAGTATATGATACAGAAACAGGAAAATATGCTTATATTATATCGGGAAGTATAAATAGTATGGGTGATTCGGATTTGTCACTTCTAATGGGCTATGATGAACAAAAACAAGCATGGCAACTATATGTAAATCCAATAAATTATTATAATCCTTTAGGAAAATATGCTGAAGGATATATATATGTAGAAAATGGAGAACTTATTTTAGCATATAGCATAATATCTAAACATCCAAAAGCACAAGAATATCATTTCTTCTGGGATGAAAATAGCAATTGGTTCGGCTATAAAGATTATGGAATAGTTCAACATTAATTTTTAAATTAATATATTAAGAAAAAGGCTTGATTTAATAGTTGATAAAATTATTAAGTCAAGCCTTTTATAATGGTTTATTTAATATACATATGGGTTTTTTTCATAAATGATTTAATTTTTTTATATTAATAAATATTGGTATAATTAGAGATGATTTGATAATATTTTGTAGGTGAGTATAATGTCAGAAATAAAGTTATTTAGTATAAAGAATGATGTAAAACAATTAATACCGTCAGAAGTTTTATTAGAAAAAGAATTGCAAAATTTAATAGAAGATAATATGGAAAAATTCTTTGGTGTTCGATTTTTAAAAAGCGAATATGTTATAACTAATGGAAGAATGGATAGCATAGGAATTGATGAAAATAATTGTCCTGTAATTGTAGAGTATAAGCGTAGTAGTAATGAAAATATTATAAATCAAGGATTGTTTTATTTAGATTGGCTTTTAGACATAAAGATGCTTTTCATATGTTAGTTGCTGAAAAATATGGTTATGAATATGTAAAAAATATTGATTGGTCTGCACCATGTGTTATTTGTATTGCGAGTAATTTTACACGATATGATATACATGCTATTAATCAAATGCAAAAAAATATAAAATTAGTAAAGTATAAGAAATATAGTAATGATTTGATTTTATTTGAGCATTTAAATTCACCAAAAGTAGAAAATATTGTTCATCAAAAAGATTTGATTAGTAGGAAAAATAATAATTATAAAACTCATGTAGAAAAATTAAAAACTGTTCCAGAAAAAATAAATATATTATATGATTCTATTTGTAATTATATAGAATCTCTAGGTGATGATATAGAGTCTAACCAATTAAAATATTATTTAGCATATAAAAAAAGTTCAAAATATGGCATGTATTGAACTTTATAATAAATATGTTGCCATTTATTTAAAATTAAATCCTGATAAGATTAAATTAGAAGAAGGATTTACTAGGGATATGAGAAATATAGGGCATTATGGAACTGGCGATTTAGAAATAATTATTAAAGATGAACAAAGTTTTGAAAAGGCTAAAAGTTTAATAGAAAAAGCATATAATGAAATGTAAAAGCAGGTAAATAATACCTGCTTTTTTTATTTGATGATTGTTATGCGATTTTGACCATATGGATTGGCATATTCATTGTCGATAGTGGCATTAAGATAATTTTGAATGTATTCGATAATTACATCTGTTTCGGATAGTTCTTCATTTTGAAGTATAGGCTGTCTTTGAACATTGTCATACCATTGCCAGCGAATTTCAAGATATAAGAAGTTCCACCAATGGTATATTTTTTATTTAAATCTAAATCTTTACCATTTATTTTTACGTTTTGAACACGATAAGCACCATCTACTTTTATGAAATTACCTTTTTCATCAGTTATTACAGATGATGGGATTTTGCTATTAATCGTATAAGTAGCACCAGAGATTTGCATAAATCCACCAAATTCTTCAGGGTAACGGCTAGCACCCATTTCTAAAGCGTCTAAGAGCTGTTGTCCTGTAATTTCTAGGACTACACACATATTACCGAATGGAACGTTGTCAAAATATCATTATAGGAAAAATCGCCCATAGGTAATTCATTGCGGATTGCTCCACCATTGCAGATTGCTACATCAGTATTTAAAACGACTCTATAAGCATCAGTTACAAAATCACCGAGATTTGTTTCGCCATTTCTGACTAAGCGGATATTAGTATTAGGATCGTTAGTGGTGAGTTTTACTGTATTTGTTCCGATTGTTTGATTGAGCAAAGGTGCATATTTATTCTTTTCTTCATTGATTAAATCGGTAGTTTTGGGATTAGTTTTTGTTAAATCATTGATTAATTCAGTAGAGATTTCACCTTGTGGTGTGATGGTTAATTTACCAATATTTTGAAGTTTAGTGCCTGTTTGAGTAATGAGAACATTTTTTCCTTGTTTATTTTTAGCTATAAAACTAGCAATGACTTCATGAGAATGACCATCAATGATAGCGTCAATACCTTGTGTATTTTGAGCTACAGCAAGGCTACTCCAGCGAGGTGTGATACCATTCATGCCTAGATGAGCTACTAAAAAGACATAATCTACGCCTAGTTTTTGCACTGTATCTACAGTATTTTGGATATTAGTGTATAATTTTTTGCCAGTAGCGTCTTCATTAAAGGAATAAATAAAATTTCCCTTATCGTCCTGAAAATAAGCAGGTGTAGAAGAATTGAGAGTTTCAGGCGTTGTAACACCTATTAAAGCTATTTTTTTATCATCAAATTGGAAAATTTTGTAAGCTGGCAATAAATTTTTTCCTGTAATTGTATTTACTAAGTTAGAACTATAATAACCGCAAGATAATTTGTCGTTTAAAGTGAGAAATCTATCCATACCATAATCAAATTCATGGTTGCCAGGAATAGCAAAGTCATAGCCTATTTCATTCATAATATTGATGATAGCTTCGCCAGTGGATAATTTGCCGATAGGAGCACCTTGAATGGCATCACCTGCGTCGACTAAAGCAATATATGGTGTATCTTGTTGTAAATCTTCTTTGTATTGAGCTAATTTAGTATATCCTAGATTATCTTCGATACCACAATGAACATCATTGGTGTATAAGATGATGATATCTTTTTGTATAGCCCATGCAGAATTTGGTATAAAAATAAAACAAAAAGTAAGTAAAGCAAGAAATAATTGACGAATTTTTAGTTGATAAATGTGCATAATAGAATCTCCTTTGAATAAAAATATGTATATAGATATTATATATTAGAATGATATTTTTAGGATAGTTGGGTTTAACTTGCTAAATTAATTTATTATTGTATAATGTATGCAGAAATTAATATTAGTTGGAAATTTTTTTAGAAGGGTGGATAGTTATGATTTTTTTATGGACTTTTTTTGAGATTGCAGGAACAATTGCTTTTGCTATTTCAGGTGCTTTAGTAGGAATATCAAGACGTATGGATATTTTCGGTATATTGGTATTGGCTTTAAGCACAGCTATTGGTGGCGGTATTATTCGTGATGTTTTGGTGGGAAACATTCCTCCAAATTCTTTTAAGACTTCGTTATATATAGTGCTTACAACAGTCATTACTTTTATTATCTTTTTTATTTATCGCAACCAAATTTTACGATATATGTCGAGAAGAAAACTTCGTAAAATGTATTTATTAGCAGATACTTTAGGGTTAGCTTCATTTACAGTTACAGGGACTACAATAGGCTTTAATGCTTATCCTGAATATCCATTATTTGCGATTACATTAGGATTGATAACAGCTGTAGGTGGCGGTATTATTCGTGATGTATTAGCACAAAGAATACCTTCAGTATTACAAGAAGAAATATATGCATTGCCATCTATAATTGGAGGAATAGTATTTTATCTTATAGCGATTATAGGTGATGATTATTGGTATTTGGCATCACCTATATCCTTTTTGTAGTATTTTTCTTGCGTATGATAGGTATTTACTATCATTTAAGTTTGCCAAAAGTGCGTTAATAATTAAAAAATAGGAGTAAAGGAAGAGTATGACTTTACAACAATTAAAATACATTATAGAAATTGTAAATTGTGGTTCAATGAATTTAGCAGCTCAAAAATTATTTGTTTCTCAACCTAGTTTATCAAATGCAGTTAAAGAATTAGAGAAAGAGTTGGGAATTGAGATTTTCATTCGCACTAATAAAGGTGTAACTTTATCTTCTAGTGGACAGGAATTTTTAGGTTATGCAAGACAGATTATTGAGCAAACTGAATTATTAGAACAGCGTTATCATAAAGATAAGCCAGCACGGAGATTATTAGCTGTATCTACGCAACATTATGCTTTTTCTGTGAATGCTTTTGTAAATTTAATTAAAGAATATGCTCAAGATGAATATGATTTTACGTTGAGAGAAACGAAAACACATGAAATCATTGATGATGTAAAAATATGCGCAGTGAGATTGGTGTATTGTATTTGAGTAAATTTAATGAACAAGTAATACGTAAAATACTCCAGGAAAATGATTTATGTTTTAAAGAATTATTTACGGCTAATCCACATGTATTTTTATCAGCAAAGCATCCACTGGCTAATAAAGATATTGTAACTTTTGCAGATTTAGAACCATATCCATGTCTTTCTTTTGAACAGGGAATTTATAATTCTTTTTATTTTGCCGAAGAGATACATTCAACAATATCTCATCGCAAAAATATTTATGTCAGTGATAGAGCGACTTTATTTAACTTAGCTATAGGCTTAAATGGTTACACTATATCTACAGGTGTATTGAGTGAAGATTTAAATGGCACAAATATAATTGCCATTCCACTTGATAGTGATGAAAAAATCTGTGTGGGTTATATTTATAATAAATATAATCATTTAAGTAAATTGGCTCAAAGCTATATAAAAAAATTAGAACATTATATAGCTTTAAGTGCAAAGTTGTAAGACTTTTATTAAACTGCAATAAAAATATTGTAAAATTTATTTAAGAAAATACTTGACTTTAGAAGTCATTTACTTTAAAATATCTTCGTATGACGTTCGATGACGGCTTCCACTAGCCCCGGAACCGTGCAAAGGACATCTATTGAGAAAAAAGATTCAATATTAAATAGTTGAAAATTGTACAGGGAGGGATATACAAGTGAAAACAACATTCATGGCAAACGCTGCTAACGTTGAACGTAAATGGTACGTAGTTGATGCAGAAGGCCAGACAGTAGGTAGATTAGCTGCTGAAGTTGCAAAAGTACTTCGCGGTAAACATAAACCAACATTCACACCACATGTTGACACTGGTGATTTTGTCATCGTAGTTAATGCTGATAAAGTGGTATTCAGCGGTAAAAAATTAACTGATAAAACTTATTTCCGTCATTCTGGATATCCGGGAGGCACAACTTTTACAACTCCTCAGAAAATGCTCGCAACACAGCCTGAGAAAGTTGTAGAAATGGCTGTTCGTGGTATGCTTCCTAAAAATAAATTAGGTGCACAGATGTACAGAAAACTTAATGTTTATGCTGGCCCAGAACATCCACATGCTGCTCAGAAACCAGAAGTTTTGGAATTAAATATTAGATAATACTTGGAAGGAGGAACAATATAATGGCAGTATCCTACTACGGCACAGGCCGCAGAAAGACTTCAGTTGCTAGAGTTCGTCTGGTTCCAGGTGAAGGCAACGTTGTAATCAATGGCCGTCATATTGATGAATATTTCGGCATTAAAACTTTAGATTTAATCGTTAAACAGCCTCTTAACTTAACTGAAACAGCTGATAAATATGATGTTATCGCTAACGTTCAGGGTGGTGGCCCTTCCGGTCAGGCTGGTGCTATTCGTCACGGTATTTCCCGTGCTTTATTAGAACTCGATGCTGAACTTCGTCCTGCTCTTAAAAAAGCTGGATTCTTAACACGTGACCCACGTGAAAAAGAACGTCGTAAATACGGTCTCAAAAAAGCTCGTAAAGCATCCCAGTTCTCCAAACGTTAATCACATACGATTATCAAAGAGAATACAAAGCTCACAATCTTTCTGGTTGTGGGCTTTTTCTTTTATTTTTTATATGTTAAGATATAAATGCTAATTTTGCAGTTTAATATAATATAAAGGAGGTGTAATTGATGGAACAAAATAAGGATAGACTTAGCATTGATGTTGCCAAGCTTTATTATAAATCAGATTATAGCCAACAACAGATAGCCAATAAATTAAATCTATCAAGACCTACAGTATCAAGATTGTTGCAATATGCAAAAGAAAAAGGCTTTGTACAGATAAATATAGCTGACCCTATAGAAGATAACAGCTCCTTAGAAGAAGCCTTATGTGAAAAGTATAATTTAGATGTGGTAAAGATTGCTTATGCGCCTTTAAATACGACAAATGAAATTAAAAAATCCATAAGTATAAAAGCAGCTGATTATTTACATGAGATAGCCAAAGATGGCGATATTATTGGTGTATGTTGGGGAACTACTATCTATAATATGGCTTTAAATTTAAAACATAAAGCGTTAAAAGGCGTGCAGATTGTACAATTAAAGGGTGGAATAAGTCATTCACAAAGCAATACATATGCTTACGAAGTAGTAGAATTATTCTCAGAAGCGTTTTCTACAGTAGGACGATATTTACCACTTCCAGTAATGTTTGATACGGTACAGATAAAAGAATTAATTGAAAAAGATAAACATATTAAGAAGATTTTAGATTTGGGACGACAGGCTAATATTGCTGTCTTTACAGTAGGTACTGTAAAAAATGACGCTTTATTATTTAGATTGGGTTATATTGATAAAAAAGATAGAGATATTATACAAAATAGAGCAGTAGGCGATATCTGTTCAAGATTTTTTGATGCTCAAGGAAATATTTGTGATAAAGAATTAGATGAACGTACAGTAGGAATAAAATTAGAAGAATTAAAGGCTAAAGAAAAAACGCATATTAGTAGCAGGTAGTCAAAGAAAAATAACAGCAATAAAAGCAGCATTAAAAGGTGAATTTGCAAATATTTTAGTTACAGATCAATATACAGCAGAAGAATTATTAAAGGATTAATTAATTAATAATTTGATATATTAAGTATTTTAATATATATCATCTAAAAATAAAAAAGGGGTTGATTTTCATTTTTAGCTTTTGGTTAGAATTAGCAGTTATTGTTATCTGTTTAGCTATCGGTGGACGCTTTAGTGGTATTGGTCTTGGTGTAGCAGGTGGTTTTGGTCTTGCTATTTTGACTTTAGGTTTTGGTCTTCCAGTAGGAGAAATGCCAACAAGCGTAGTATTCATCATTATGACTGTTATTACATGTGTATCTTTATTACAAGGTGCAGGCGGTCTTGATTATATGATATCTATGGCCGAAAAAATTCTTCGTAAAAAACCTAGTGCTATTACTTTTTTAGGTCCATTAGTATCATATATTTTCACAGTTATTTGTGGTACTTCTTATGTAGCTTTTTCTGTATATCCAGTTATTGCAGAAATTGCGATTAATGCAAAAGTTCGTCCAGAACGTGCTATGTCTATGTCAGTTATTGCATCTAATATGGCAGTTTGTGCTAGCCCTACAAGTGCGATTGCTGCGGCTATGATTGCGATTACAGCACCAATCGGTGTTACTCCACTTAGTTTACTTGCAGTTACAGTGCCGGCGTGTTTGATTGGGGTATTAGTAGGTTGTTTATTCGTGTACAAACGTGGAGCAGAACTTGCTGATGATCCAGAATTTAAACGTCGTGTAGCTACAGGTCAATTCCAAGAAGATTATGTTTTGGAAAGAGATACACAAAATGCTACTACATCCGCAAAAGTATCTGTAGTTATTTTCTTATTAGCTATTGCTATCATTGTGGGAATGACTTCTCATCCTGATTTATTGCCAAATATTGGCCCAGGTGGAAAACCTATTTCTGTACCAACTTTATTACAAATCATGATGCTTGCTACTGGTGCTATTATCATGGTAGTTTGTCGTGTACCTAGAGATAAATTAGACTCTGGTTCTGTATTTAAATCTGGTCTTATTGGAGCAGTAGGTATTTTAGGTATTTCTTGGATGACTGATACATTTTTTGCTACACATTTAAAATTTATTACAGATGTATTTGCTCAAACATTGATACAATATCCTATGCTTTTTGGTGCAATGTTATTTGTTACTTCTATGGTATTATACAGTCCAGCAGCAACAGCTGTAGCTTTAATGCCAATTGGTGTATCCTTAGGATTGCCAGCAGAAGTATTAATTGGTCTTATTCCAGCAACTTGTGCAGTATTCATCATACCAGGTGGTGCTCAAATTAGTTGTGTTGCTTTTGACCGTACAGGTACAACTAAAATTGGTCGCTTTGGCTTTAACCATAGTTATTTAATCCCAGGATTAGTATCTATGGCAGCTTCTACAGTATTATCCTTAGCGATAGCATATATTATATTTTAATATTAAGACCTCACATTTTTATTTATGTGGGGTCTTTGTTTTAATTTAATGTAGAATAAAAATTTTTAGAAAATATTGACTTACTAAAATATACATGTTATTATATGAATGTAAATTTTGGTTTGAGTTTTAGTAAACGTTTTATTAAATATATATCATATTTTTAGATATATATTTTATTTTATAATTTTTGGTAAAACGTTTTATTAAAAGTGATTAGGCATAATAAAAATAAAAATGGCTAGGAGGAAGATTTATAATTTATTTTTTGGGTTAAGTTTTTTTAGATTTATGATTAATTTGAAGGAGAGTTAAAAATGACAGAAAGTAGTAAATTAATTCAGTATGATGATGGTTACTTGAATAAGACCCCAATATTCCAATTTGTGTTATTATCTTGTTTATTTGCACTTTGGGGTGCGGCAGCTAGTTTAAATGATATTTTGATTACGCAATTTAAATCAGTTTTTACTTTGAGCGATTTTGCTAGTGCTTTAGTACAAAGTGCTTTTTATGGTGGGTATTTCTTAATTTCTATACCAGCATCTGTAGTTATTCGTAAAACTACATATAAATTAGCAATTATGATTGGTTTAATTTTCTATATCGGTGGTTGTAGTTTATTTTTCCCAGCTTCTATGATGGCGACTTATACTATGTTTTTAGTAGCTATTTTCTCCATTGCTATTGGTCTTGGTTTCTTGGAAACAGCTTCTAACACTTATAGTACTATGCTTGGCCCTCGTAAATATGCAACACTTCGCTTAAATATTAGCCAAACATTCCAGCCAATTGGTTCAGCATCTGGTATTTTACTTGGTAAATATTTGGTTTTCCAAGAAGGTGAAAGTTTAGCAAGTCAGATGGCTCAAATGACTCCAGATCAAATTCATTTATTCAGATTACAGATGTTACAACATACTTTAGAGCCTTATAAAATTATGATTTGTATTTTAGTAGCTATTTTTATTCTATTCTTAATCACTAAATATCCAAAATGTAAAGTAAAAGAAGTAGCAAATAATCAGAATACGCCAAAAGTAACTTTAGGCGAAACTTTAAAATATCTTTCTGGTAATAGCTTATTCAAAAAAGGTATTGTAGCTCAATTCTTATATGTAGGTATGCAAGTTGCAGTTTGGTCATTTACTATTCGTTTAGCTTTAGATTTAATGCCTCATATTAATGAACGTATGGCAGCAGATTTCATGGTAATTAGCTTTGTTTGTTTCTTCGTTGGTAAATTTATTGCTAATTTCTTGATGACTAAGTTCTCTGTAAATAAAGTTTATTAGCTTATTCTATTATTGGTTGTATTTTAATTTTATATGTAGCATTTATTCCAAATTTAACAGCTATTTATGCAGCAGTAGCTATCAGTATTTTACTTGGACCTTGCTGGGCAACTATTTATGCTGAAACATTAAAATCTGTAGAGAAAAAATATACAGAAACTGCAGGTGCAATAATTGTAATGTCTATCATCGGTGGTGCTTTCATGCCAGCTGTACAAGGTTTTGTATCTGACATGGTAGGTTCTATGCAATTTTCCTTTATTGTTAATTTCTTCTGCTTTGCGTATATAGGTTGGTATTTCTATTACAAAATGAAACTTGAAAATAAAGAGGGTTAATTTATGAATACAAAAATATATTTACAGCGTGGTTTCTTTGCTGAAAATGCAAAAACTATCATGGAAAATGATGAATTTAAAGTAAATTTATTTAAATATAGTTCAGGCGTAGAAGCGATAGAAGTAACAAATTCTCGTGGTAAAATAATTGTCCTTCCTTATATGGGACAGATGATTTGGCGAGTTGAATTTGATGGTATTGATTTAACCATGAAAAATATGTTTTCCAAACCAAGAAAAGTGAATAATATTTTAGATACTTATGGTTGTTTTGCTTTTCATTCAGGTCTTTTAGCTAATGGTTGTCCATCAAGTGAAGATACACATCCAATGCATGGTGAATTTTGTTGCGCTGACTTAGATACTACATGGATTGAATTTAGTGAAGATGAAGTTATTATTGGCGGTGAATATGAATATTGCCAAGGCTTTGGTTTTAAATATTTAGCTAGACCTAGTGTAAGTTTGAAAGCGAATGCTACAAATATAAAAATCAGTATGCAAGTAAAAAATCTTACAAGCGTAGAAATGCCACTACAATATATGTGTCATATAAATCACCATTATGTGGATAAAGGTGAATTCAAAGCTAATATACCAGATGAAGCTTTTAAATTACGCGAAAGTATTCCTAGTCATATAAAACCTACAAAAGAATGGTTTGACTATACTGATGAAATAAAAAAAGCACAAGTTGAAGGGAGAACTTTGACTAAATTAGAAAATCCTGATTTATATAACACAGAAGTAGTATTTTTAGCTGATAGACTTGATAAATACACAGATGAAGCTATAGTAGAGATTAATTCTCCAGAAGGTTATGGTTTTAAAACACAATTTTTAACTAAAGATTTTAAATATGGTACACGTTGGATTATGTACACACCAGAACAGCAAGTATCTTCTTGCATCATTCCAGGAACATGTAGACCAGAAGGATTTTTAGCAGCAAAAAAAGCTGGCAGTCTACTTATGTTACAACTTGATGAAGAAAAAACATTTAGCGTAATTACTGGTTTAAAATAATAGTTTTTTTAGAGATATAAAAAATAGTTATAAAATAAAAACATTCCTTAAATTCATTAAAATTTAAGGAATGTTTTTTTATTATTTATATAAATTAGCCTTACCAATTGTATTTAAAACATTTAATTTATGATAAATAACTTTTTTAGCTTCATCAATACATTTAGGGAATAAATCGCAAGGTTCATATTGATTAGGATTTTCATTTAGAAGTTCATGACATTTTTTAAAGAAAACACTTTTTACATCACTGGAAATATTTACTTTACTAACACCTAAGCTTACAGAAGCAGTAACCTCTTCATCTGGATTGCCAGAACCACCATGTAGTACAAGAGGAATATTAACTTCTTTATTTAAAATTTTAAGTAATTCCAAATTAAGTTTAGGTGTAAAATTTTTAGGATATAATCCATGTGCAGTTCCAATAGCAACAGCTAAGCAGTCAATACCAGTGCGTTTTACAAAATCTTTAGCTTGTTCAGGATCTGTATATAAAACATTATCAACGCCTTCTGTTTCATAATTCATAGCACCTATAGTACCAATTTCAGCTTCTACTGATACATTTACTTTATGGGCTAATTCTACAACTTGTTTAGTAAGTGCTACATTTTCTTCATATGGTAAATTAGATGCATCAATCATTACAGATGTATATCCATTTTTTATAGAACGCATAACGTCATAAATGTTAGAACCATGATCCATATGAATAACAACAGGAACTTTAGATTTATGTGCATATTCTTTTACTGTTAAAACAAATGGATCAGTTAAATATTCTATTTCTAATGGATGGATTTCTAAGATTACAGGTGAATTAGTTTCTTCAGCTACTTCCATAACAGCACGGAGTATTTCTAGACTTCCTATATTAAAAGCTGGAACAGCAAATTTGTTTTCTTTAGCAATAGTTAATAATTCTTTCATGTTATAAAGCATAATATAATCTCCTTTTATTTATTGAATAATTTTAATCTTCGTAATTATTTTTACGTTTTAATAAGGCTACAGATAAACATGTAACAATAGAACCAGCAACAAGTGCTAATACATACATAGGTAAATTAGTTATAACATTAGGTATTGGTAAAATCCAAATTCCACCATGAGGGGCAAGTGATGCGCAACCAGCTCCTAAAGATATTGCGCCAGCAACAGCAGAACCTAACATTAAGGCTGGTATTACACGAATTGGGTCAGCTACAGCAAAAGGAATTGCTCCTTCTGTAATATAAGATAATCCTAAAACCCAACAAGATTTTCCAGCTTCACGTTCTTCTTTAGTGAATCTTTTCTTAAATAATACAGTAGCTAATGCTAATCCAAGAGGAGGTGTCATACCAGCAACCATACAAGCAGCGATAGGTGCATAAACTCCAGTGGACATAAGAGCAATAGAGAACGTGGAGATTGCTTTATTAATAGGACCACCCATATCAGAAGCCATCATAGCACCAATAATTAAACCAAAAATAACGCCATTAGAAGAATCCATAGAATTTAAATAATTAGTTAATCCATCTAATAAAAATTTAACTGGTTCTCCTACGATGAAAATCATAAACATACCAGTGATGAATACAGAAATAAGAGGAACTAAAATAAGACCTTTTAAGGTTTGAATTGCTTTTGGTAAGTGAATTTTTTCCATAAGAGTTTTAGTCAAATAGCCTGCAAAAATAGCACCAATAAGACCACCTAAAAAGCCAGCTCCAATACTTTTGGCAATTACACCAGCAACCATACCAGAGCACATACCCTGTTTTCCTGCAATAGAATATGCAATCCCAGCAGCTAACATAGGAACCATCATTCCAAAAGCGGCACCACCACCAATATCACTTAAAGCTTTTGCAATTACATTGAAACTAGGATCATTAGGATCACTAGCCTTAATACCAAACATAAAACTAAAGGCTATTAAAATACCACCAGAAATAACAAATGGTAACATAAAATTTACACCGGACATTAAATGTTTATAAATTCCAGTTTGTTGAGCTTTTTTCTTAGCTTTATCTTCTTTAGCTAATTCAAATATACTAATATTTTTACCATCAATAGCATCTTGAATTACTTTTTGCGGATTTTTTACAGCTCTTTCAATAGGAACTTCGGTAACACGTTTACCTTCAAATCTACTTAAATCTACAGTTTTTTGACAAGCAATAATAACAATATCAGCTGATTGTATGTCATTATCAGATAGAATATTTTCTACTTCAACACCTTGCGTTCGATTTTAATTTCATGACCCATTTCTTGAGCGGCTTTTGTTAAAGCTTCGGCAGCCATATAAGTATGGGCTATACCAGTAGGACAAGCGGTAATACCAACTATTTTCATAAAAAACACTCCTTTTATTAAATTGTTTCCATTATTTTAAAAATGTCATTTACAGTTTTAGCAGATAAGAGATTTTCTCTGAATTTGGTATCAATAATTTTTCTAGATAATCTTTTTAAAATTTCTAAATGAAGATTATCGCTTTCTGTAGGAACTGCTAATAAAAACATAAGTTTTACAGGAGCTTCGCCATCTTCATAATTAAGACCAGGAGAAAAAGTACCAATAGCTATTGAGGCTTTATTCACAGACTTATCTTTAGCATGTGGAATAGCAATTCCAAAACCAATATTTGTACTAAATTCTTGTTCACGTTTAATGAGAGCATTAATATATTCTTTTTGATCATTTATACAGTTATTTATTAGTAATTTACTAGATAATTCTTTAAAAGCATCTAATTTACTAGAAACTGAAAGATTCAAAAGTATGTTGTCTTTAATTAATAAATCGGAAATGTTCATTTTTATGACCTCTTTCTATAAAAATAATTGTTCTATTTCACTTATATCATCTGATTTTTTTATAGCAGATATAAGTTCTTCATTTTTTATAATTTCATATAATTTTGAGAAAAAGTATTTATTAATTTGTACTTTATTAAAGTTTACAGCTAAAATAAAAATTAAATCTACACGAAATTCATCATCCATAAAATAGGTGTTTTTAGATTTACTATGACTAAACTTGGTTTTAAAACTAAATCTTTAGAACCATGAGGAACAGCTACATATCGTCCCATAGCAGTGGATACTCTTTCTTCGCGTGCTATAAGACTTTTATCATATCCTTTCATAACATAGCCATTTTCAAATAAATATTTTCCATATTTATTTAAAACACTATCTCTGTCAGGAAGATCATCATGAAAATAAAAGATTTTTCCTTGAATAGAAGGTGCATCTTCATTAAAATCTAATAAATGTTTACTTAATATCCAATTTTGGATATAATGAATTTCTTCTTTTTGTAAAAATTCATTTATTTTTAAAATTTTACTATCATTATTTTTTATTAAATGAGTAGAGTCTAAAATTAGATCAAAATTTGCTAATTTTAAGTTTGAGAATTCACTACTAGTACATTTTTCTATGATTTTTATTTCAGGTAAATATCTAGTAATAGTACTTTCTAAATAATTTGTAATAGTGATACCATTATCACAGACTAAACAAACTTTTATATATCCGCCTTTTTGACAGCGATTAATTGCTGCGACAACATGTAAGCAAATGTAACCAATTTCATTAAGCATTCAAGAAAAATTTTCTCAGATTACTTCTAATTCTTCAATAGATGTTAAGACAGCTAAATAAATATCAGTATATTCATATCTTATTTTATTTAATAAAGGATTTTCAGCAGTTGTACCATATTTACTACGTCTAACAGCTGGAACAAGGTGAAGTATTAAATTATTTATAAAAGTTTTATCTTGTAATAAATTAATTTTTAAACAGTCAGATATACGTTTTACAAATCTATTTATTGTTAGTTCTGTTATAAATTCATCATTAGATGATTTATAGTATCTTCTTTTTGTTTTCTTGCAGATAGTATATTTTGTGTTAAAGCTAATAACTCATCATTAGGAATTTTAAATTTTATAATATCTTCAATATGGTTTTTTATAATTTGAGCTGCTAAGAACTCTGGAATATTTTCGATATTATTTAATTTATAAGAAATAAACTTACCTAGACGTACACGTTTTATCAATATTAGTATTTGTACAGTTAATTTATAGAAATCATTATCTGTGAATTTATTATTTAATACTATTTCAGCTAACGAAATAATTTGAATAACTTTATCTGTTTCTTGTTTATCAAAAATAAGGATTAATTTACGATAATGTTCATCAGATAAACGATCAATAGTATTAATTTTTAAAGTTTTAATAGGATAATTGCTTTTTATAATGAAATCTTTGTAGGCAAGACGAATATTTTTTTCTTCACCTAAGATTTGGCAACCCCAGTTACTTTTTTTTTGATAATTGCAAATCATAATTTTTTAACCATAAATTGATTTTGTTTAATATAGATGAAATAGCAACGGAATTACTATATAGTTTTTCTGCTAAACTTTGTATAGTTATACTAGAAGAGGTACTAAATAAAGAATGTAATATAAAAGTAGTTGAATCAAGATTTAAAATAGGTGTATATAAATTTTTTTCTTGTTCATAAATAGATAATTTCTGTTTTAATTTATTTAATGCTTGTTCATTTCCTAATATGCGAACACCTTGTTTTTGTCTTTTTTCTAAAGTGCAAGGATATATATATTCTAAAAAACTATGTTTTTCTAAATAATTGTAAATAGTTTTTGTAGAAACATTAGTTTTATCAGCAATATTTGATACAGAAATATAAGTTTTATTAGATAATAATATTTTGATTATTTGAATAATCAAATCGTAAGTCATATAATCACCTCCTTAGTATTTTGTATGTGTATATTATAATAAATTATTAATTATATATACAATAAG
>ENA-OPZM01000071-OPZM01000071.1-human-gut-metagenome-genome-assembly--contig:-NODE-71-length-39582-cov-2.237536_pt1 | contig 39582 bp, 48 predicted proteins | sample MGYA00242478_ERZ504493 | MGnify/ENA primary metagenome ERZ504493 (study PRJEB26092, sample SAMD00036227) | human gut metagenome | host: Homo sapiens | study: EMG produced TPA metagenomics assembly of... | reverse complement strand
CAAGAGCTTTTTCGACATCCTTAAACATTTATTGTCCTCCCATTTTTGTAACTTGTGCTTGCATGTATTTGGCTAAAATATCCGTCTCGATATTGACCTTATCGCCTTTTTTTGAGTCGAGCCAAGTTAGTTTCTTTCGCCGTATGCGGAATCAGCGACACGCTAAATTGCCCAGACGTCACCGACACCACCGTCAGACTAACCCCATTGACTGCGATTGAGCCTGCCCCACGATTTGCCCTGCGAGTTTTTGGGAAATAGCAAAGCTGAGCACGATAGCATTTTCATCGCTGTGTTTTTGGATGAGAGTTGCGACACTATCAACGTGCCCCTCACAAGGTGCCCTTCAAAACGTGCATTAGCAGCCATAGCCAGCTCAAGATTCACCAAATCACCGATACGACATTCTGAAAAAATAGTGCGCTTAAAAGTCTCTGGCATAATATCCACCGTAAACGTATCACCTGCTTTAGCCACACAAGTCAGACAAACCCCATTGATTGCCATACTATCACCGACTTTGTAATCCGCTAATAATTTTCGTGAAGCTTTGCAAGTTAATTTGATACTGTGTTGCTGTTTGACGATTCGGCTGATACGCCCTTGTTCTTGAATTAATCCTGTAAACATCACAACCTCCTTTTGACTGACAAACGTAGATTAGTGCCAATTGTTTGAACTGAAAAATCCTGCAAATCGTAAACTTGTTCAACCTGACGAGAACTTGCCATAGCAGCTCTGCCATTGCCACCAATCACCTTAGGGGTCACGTAAGAAATGAGCTCATCCCATAAATCGCTCGCTAAAAATGCATCATGAACTGCGCTCCGCCCTCGACATAAACAGACTGAATCTTTTTCTCATAAAGCGCCTGCAAAATGTTAGCAATGGAAAAATTAGATAAGGCTATAACCGTGATATGCGCAGGCAAATTCGCAACTTGTCGCCTACTAAAAATGTAAACTGGCGCTGATTGATTTTTAAAAATTTGTAGCTCTCGTTTGTCAAAAATGCGCCCTGTTTCGTCCAAAATCACGCGTACTGGCGGATACAAACTCGTCCCAGCGCCCAATAATTGTGGGTTATCAATCAAAACTGTGTCAGCACCAACCAAAATGGCTTGGTAATCATCTCGCTCATCATGAACAAAACGGTTGGTTTCATCATTGGTCAAGGCAGTTCGTTTGCCAAGCACCGCAATTTTCCCATCCAAACTCACCGCTTGTTTCAAAACCACGTAAGGGCGCTTGTATTCATGGTAAAAATTATAATGCGGATTAAGTCGCGTGCCTCATTTTCCAAAGCTTGTGTGACAACCTCAATTCCTTGACTTTTCAAGAATTCTAAACCTTTTCCAGCAACCAAAGGATTGGGGTCAAGCTGTCCAACAACAACCTTTTTAATGCCTGCTTCAACAATCGCCTGCGTACAAGGCGGCTGCTTCCCAGTATGATGACAAGGTTCCAGAGTCACATAAAGAGTTGAATTGGCTAGTTCTTCAGGGGCTTCACAATGCAAAATCGCATTTTTCTCAGCATGCTCGTGACCATACTGCAAATGCGCACCACGAGCAATCACACGACCATTTTTAACGATAACCGCACCAACTAAGGGATTGGTATAGGTCTGCCTAAAACCTTGTTTAGCTGCTGCAATTGCCTGTGCCATATAGTTTTCGTGCATAAAAGCCTCCTTTCTAGCAAAAAAATCCCAATGAAAACAAGCTTAGCGACCTTAGCCAAAGCAATTTCATCGGATAATTCATTTTTACCATTGCATCAAGCAACACCAAAAAACAATAATTGTAATCAAAAACCTCGTAGCAATACACTACGAGGCAATCAAAGACAACTAAAAAAGTATTCCAAAAAGCAAGAGACTTGCCCTTTGACACTCTATCAATTTCTTCTCCCATCCAGACTATACTGTCGGTTCTGGAATCGCACCAGATCAGCTTGCGCTCACGGACTTATCTTTGCTCATTTGATTATCAAACAAAGTTGATTGATGATTTGCTTTTAGTCTAGGCGACACCTCGCAGACATAACTGGTGTTAGGCAAGAGGCGTCAACAACGAATAAGCAAATAGCAATCAACGACAAAGAATCACCGTCGGTCGGGAATCACACCCCACCCCGAAGAAAACTATTCAATTCTTTTTTAGATTAGCACGATTTAAAAACGCTGTCAATCATTTTTCTTATTTTCTGAAATATTTATTAACAAAGCGAATGTTCGCAAGATTGATATAGAGATAGATTGCTGTCGTTACGACCAAACCTGAAGTGACATCAACTGAGCTAAGTGTTGCTAACACACACAACACAATATAAACAAATGGTAAATACTGATTAAGATTGAAAACAATCAAGAATGCTTGTTCATAATTTGCTTGAAGCTCCCCTTCATCATAAGAATAAGCAAATTCCTTTACTTCTTTAATTGTCGGAAAAGTTGATAATTTATAGTGACGAATTTTCTGAGTTAATTTAAATATCATCACTTGAAAAATAATTAGCAGAGCTAGGAAAATGATATCTTTTACATATGCTGTAAGATTAAGGACAGCACCGCTAACAATCCTATCATGGAAACCGTAAACATCACCAAATATTGAAAGGAGAATTAATGCTACTGAGACATTGTAGAAAATTGTTGCAAACTCTAAATTTTTAAATGTCTGGCGATAAACCTCATAACTATCATCTTCATCAGCATCATCACCCATGCTTTCATAACGATTATGGTAATGATTTGCTTGATACATAAACCATAATGTAACAATAATTGAAATAGCAGTAATCCCATAAGCCAAAACCATAAAAGTATCATAATTAAACGTTAGCACATTATCGCCAAAATCAACACCAAAATAACCAATAAGCCCACCTGCAAGCGCACTAACTACGAAGATTCCAAACCACGTTAAGATACGTTGCGCAATTGTTAATCTTTTTGTCTTTTTCATTCTTCTTCTCCCTCTTCATCAAGACTAAAAAACATTTTCGACAGGTTCGTTGAATATGTGTGCAATGCGCAGAGCGATAATCACCGATGGCGTGTATTCATTGCGCTCCAAGAGACTGATCGTTTGCCTAGAAACCTTAGCTAATTTGGCTAGTTGAGTTTGATTTAACCCATCACGCGCCCGTAATTCTTTAAGACGATTTTTTAAAACCAAAATACCCTCCATTCTAGTAACTAACAAAAGTTGCTTCCTTTTTAGAAATTGTTTTTTAACAATTCCTTCCTCCTAGGATTTGGTGCTTCTGATGTTAAATAAGCACCAAAAATAGCAAGAAAAATAAGAAACCAATTTTTATCCGACATATAATCTCCTCCCTTTTGTTGATTTGATTATAACATCGTTTTTTATTTTTGACAAGCATCTTTGTCAAAAATGAAAAATATTTGTCAAATAGTATATAATTCTTGTCAAATAAAACTCAGATTAAATAATCTGAGCTCCTAAAATATCAATATTTTTTACAAACCATTCACCAACGCCACCAATTTTTGGGCATGTCCTTGTGATTTTACAACCATTTCTTGTGCTTTGTTAGCGTCCTCTCGAAGTGAGTAAGAAACACCATGTGTGACAATGTGACCTGCATAGTTTAACTGTGTTAATTTCGCTGTCAAACGAATTGGTGCCAAAAGGTCATCAATCGTCGTGCCTGCTTCTGCGCTATAAGCCGCTTCTCCTGCTCCAGTTGTCAAAGATGCCACCAAATATTTTCCTTTCAAAGCATCACCAGTTGAACCATGTGAAAAGCCGTGAACAAAGACCCTTTCAATCCATTTATTAAGCAAAGACGGCGATCATATACCAGTACAATGGGTATTGGAAAATAATCACATCAGCCTCTCGCAATTTATCCTGCTCTGCTGCCACATCAATCTGATAATCAGGATACAAATCACTCAAGATGTCCAATTCCACCTCTGGCAAAGCTTTCTTCACTTCTTCCAAAATCGTTTTATTGGCTAAAGAATCATTTTTCAAATCGGGATGCCCTGCAACAATTAAAATATTTTTTGACATATTTTTACCTCTCGTATTTTCAGAAAATTATATACATTTTCAACCAATTTGTCAACTTAAAAAGAAGTTGAGACAAACTTGCCCAACTTCCCTAGCTTTTACGCAAAAACCTCTGCCAAAATGGCTACGCCTTGGTCTATTTCTTCCTTCGTCAAGGTCAATGGTGGCAAGAGACGAATAACATTTGTTCCTGCTGTCAAGACAATCAAGCCTTTATCACGTGCTTTTTCGACCAATTCGGCAAGATTTTCAGTCGTTTCAATCCCAATCATGTAACCAAGACCACGAACATCAGTCACTTTTGCATTGCCAGCCAAAACTTTCTTCAATTCAGCTTGCAAGTAATTTCCATTGTCAAACGCTTGTGGCAAGAAACCGTCAGCCAACATAATATCGAGTACGCTTGAGGCTACTGACATGACAAGTTTATTACCACCAAAGGTTGAACCATGGCTACCGTAAGAGAAAGCAAAACCAAGTTTTTCCTTGGCTAACATGGCACCGACTGGTACACCATTTCCAAGACCTTTTGCCAAAGTGAAAATATCAGGCTCAATGCCATAATGTTCAAATGAGAACAATTTACCAGTACGTCCCATACCAGTTTGCACCTCATCAACAATCAGCAAAATACCTGTTTCTTGGCAAAATACGCTTAATGCTGTCACAAAATCCTTGTCAGCTGGGCGAACACCTGATTCCCCTTGAACCAATTCCAACATAATAGCGGCAGTATCATCGGTCACCAAGCTTTTCACGCTATCCAAATCATTGTAAATCGCATAGCTAAAATGTGGCACGCCATCACCAAAACCAGTTTTAATTTTGTCTTGCCCAGTTGCGGACATTGACCCAAAAGTACGACCATGAAAAGAATTAACAAAAGCAATGATTTCTTGCTTGCCAGTCGCCTTACGTGCAATTTTAATAGCAGCTTCATTGGCTTCAGCACCACTATTGGCAAAGAAAGCAAGATAATCTTTATTCCCAATCAACTTGTCTGCCACTTCTTCTTGCAAAGAATTAAGGTACAAGTTTGGTGTGTGCCAGATTTCTTCAGCTTGTTTTTGCAAAGCAGCTTTCACTTCTGGGTGAAAACCAAGATTTGTCACACCGATTCCTGTTGAAAAATCAAGGTATTTCTTGCCGTCTTGGTCAAAAAGGTAATTTCCTTCTGCCTTGACAAATTCAACGGCTGCGCGTTTATAATTTTGAAATAATTTTGTCATTGTTATCTTCCCTTTCATGCTAGAGTTAGCAGATGATTGAAGTTCCTGTTACCAGATTGTCGCCAATCAATACCTCACCAACACCTGCTAAAACGGTATTTACCGCTGATTCAATCTTAGGAATCATGCTCCTGTGATCATTCCTTGGTCAATCTTATCTTGAAATTCTGTCGAAGAAAGGCTATCGAGCACCGCACATTTCCAAAACACCTTTAACATCAGTCATCAAGACTAATTTTTCAGCGCCGAGGGCAACGGCAACAGCTGTTGCAAGATAATCCGCATTGATATTTAGCATATCACCATCTTTAGAATAGCCAATTGAGGCAAGGACAGGTAACATTTGATTCGCCAACATTTTTTCCAAGATTTCCGTCTGAATTTGTGAAACATTGCCAACATAACCGTAAGTTTCTTGGTCTAAGAAATCAGCCTGAACGACTTTTTCAATATCAGACAAGAGTTGAATGCTATCAATAGACGACTGGTTAAGTTTTTTAACCAAATTTTCTCCAACGATATTTAACAAGGCATAGCTAACAAGCTTCATGTCAGATTGGCTCGTCACACGCAGACCGTTGATTTTCTTAACAGGCACGTGCTCTTCTTCCATTAATTTGTTAATCGCAAAGCCCCCACCATGAACGATAACCAACTGCTTGCCTGCTTCTTTCCATTTTTTGATTTGATTAATAAAGTCTTGCGAAAGGTGCTGACTAGCAACACCTCCGATTTTAATCACAATAATATTTTCCATATGTTTCTTCTCTTTATGTGCGATAAAGGGCATTAATTTTCACGTAGTCGTATGATAAATCACAGCCCCAAGCTTTTCCTACTGCTTCACCAGAATGCAAATCAACCGTAATCGTAATCTCATCCTCGTGCATGATGTCTTGCATTTCCTCAGCTTCAAAGTCAACTGGGCTTGATTTTAGCATAACAGGAATGTCGCCGAGGTAAATGTCAATGTTGTCAACTGGAACATCAACACCTGCATAGCCAACCGCTGCTAAAATACGTCCCCAGTTAGGGTCCTCTCCAAAAATCGCTGTTTTAACAAGACTTGAACCAACGACACTTTTTGCCATCATACGGGCATCAAGGGCATTAGGTGCATTCTTGACATTGACTTCAATGAGTTTGCTTGCACCCTCACCGTCTTTGGCGATTTTCTTAGCCAATTCTTGCATGACGTAATTAAGCATTGCTGAGAATTTATCAAATTCTGGTGTATCTGGCAAGATTTCTTCATTCAATGTACAACCATTTGATAACACTAAGACCATGTCATTTGTTGATGTATCACCGTCAACCGTAATTTGGTTAAATGTTGTTTCAACATTTTGGCTTAGCGCAAGCTGCAAGGTTTCACTTGAAATATTCGCATCACAAGTGATAAAAGCAAGCATAGTTGCCATATTTGGGTGAATCATTCCTGAACCCTTCGCTACACCAGCCATGGTCACTTCATCACGACCAAATTTTTCTGTGACAGCAACGGTTTTAACCATAGTATCTGTTGTTAAGATAGCTTTCGAGAAATCATCAGAATTACCATTAACAACAAGCTTAGAAAGCCCAGTTTTAAGAGTATCCATTGGCAACAAATCACCAATAACACCCGTTGAAGCAATCCCGACCAAATCAGGCTCAATGCCTAATTTTTCAGCTGTCCATTTTTGCATAGTATAGGCATCTTCCATTCCTTGCATGCCCGTACAAGAATTTGCCACTCCTGAATTCACAACGATTGCTTTCATCTTTTGCGCTTTTTTAATGGAATTTCGTGTCACAATCAATGGCGCAGCAATGACTTTATTTGTCGTGTAAACACCTGCTACACTAGCGGGAACTTCTGAAACAATCCAACCAAAATCAAGTTTTCTTTTCTTAAATCCTGCATGCAAACCGTCTGCCGAAAAACCAAGAGGGCTCGCAACATTTCCTTCAATCACTTTCATCTTCTTACACCTGTAACACGTAAGGAACTCATACTTCCCAATAACCTTCTGTGCTACTTCCTTTCTATATTCTATAAATAATTTGGTGAAATCAACAAACCTTCTGTTTCGTTCCAACCATTCATCAAATTCAGATTTTGCACGGCTTGACCAGCAGCGCCTTTAATCAAATTATCGATAACAGATACGACCGTCAGCACATTTGTGACATCATTGTAAAGAAAACCAATATCTGTAAAGTTTGAACCGATAACATTGTGCAATTCTGGCAAATCATCTTGGATGCGGACAAAAGGTTTGTCCTTGTAAGCATCCTTGTAAATGGCGTATAATTCCGCTTCGCTCAATGGCTTTTTCAATTTAACATAAGAAGTCGCCATAATCCCACGGTTAACTGGCAACAATGATGCTGAAAACTGAATCTGGTGTAACTTCTTGCTAAATAATTGCAATTCCTGCACAATTTCAGGAATATGCTGATGACGGTTTAATTTGTAAGTCACGTAGTTATCATGCACATTGACAAAGTGACTTGATTCTGATAAAGCTTTACCAGCCCCCGTCAAACCACTTTTTGCATCAACGATGATAGAATCTTCTTCAGCCACACCAGCTTTTAGCAATGGAATCAAGGCTAATTCTGTTGCTGTCGCATAGCAACCAGGGTTTGAAATGAATTTCTTACCTTGGACATCTGTAAATTCTGCCAAAGCATATGTAAATTTATTCAACACATCATCACTAGCTGGTGTTTTTTATACCATTTTTCATAAGAATCAGCTGGCAAACGATGGTCTCCCGACAAATCAATCACTGGGAAATCAGTTTCAACAAATGGCTGCGCTAACTGGCTAGCCACCCCACTTGGTGTCGCAAAGAAAACCAAATCTGATTTTTCCATGATTTCTTGAGCATTAAATGTCTCAATAACTAAGTCACAAACACCAACAAGGTAAGGGTATAATTCTGACAATCGTCGGCCGATTTCCTTAGTTGCATGAATCGAAGCAATCGTAACATTTTTATGATTATTCAATAATTTAACTAATTCGAGACCACTATATCCAGTGATACCAACAATTGACACTTTCATAATATACACTCCTTGAATAAATATGTATTCAATTTTATAGTATATTTATTCATAAGTCAAGTGTTTTTTGCATAAAAAACAAAAAAAGCATAAATTTTCACTTATGCTTTCACTATTTTTCAAATAATTTCAGTTTGTTAATTCGCTCGACGGCTTCGACAAGGCGGTCTGGTTCGACGAGCAAGCCGATTCTGACGTATCCGTCTCCTTGTTCTCCAAAACCTTTTCCTGGTGCGACAGCAACATGAGCTTCATTTAATAGCAAATCTGCAAAGCTTTCGCTGTCATACCCTTCTGGTACGGGCATCCAAGCATAGAATGACCCTTTTGACTCAAAAGCATGCCAACCAATTTTTTCTGCTGCTTGAACAAAAGCATGGCGACGCTCGTTGTATTTCTGATTTAACCCTGCGATTGCTGCTTTTGCTTTTTCATCTAAAAGAGCTACTGCTCCCGCATCTTGAATAGCAGGGAAGATACTTACAAAAAGGTGGTCTTGTAGCAAATTAAGCGCTTCAATCAATTGTTCATTTCCTGCCGCAAATGCCAAACGCCACCCCGCCATATTAAAGGTCTTAGAAAAAGTGTATAACTCAATGCCGACATCTTTAGCTCCAGGTGTTGACAAAAAGCTTGGATTCTCATAACCGTCTGCCCCTAAGGCACCATAAGCAAAATCGCTAACTACCCCAACCTCGTATTTTTTAGCCCAAGCGACGAGTTCTTCGTAAAACGCTGCAGTTGCAACCGCACCTGTCGGATTATTAGGATAATTAACATAGATGAATTTCGCACGTTTAGCTACTTCTTCAGGAATAGCTTGCAAGTCTGGTAAGAAATTATTTTCAGCTTTTAACGGAAATGTCTCATAGTTGATTTTTCCAAGCGACACACTTGAGAGATAATCTGGATAACCTGGGTCTGGCAACAAGAGCAATTCATCAGGATTCATTGTCGCCAGAGGAAATTCTACCAAGCCAATCTTTGCGCCACCAAGGATACAAATTTCCTTTTCGCTATCAAGATTTACATGATAATTGTCCTTATAAAATTGACTGGCTGCCGCTTTAAAATTAGTATTTCCACGAAATTGCGAGTATTTATGAGAAGCAGGATTTTTGGCTGATTCAACTAAAGCATCAACAATGTAATCATAAGTTGGCTGATCTGGATTGCCCTGTCCAAGATTGATGACATCATAGCCTTCTGCCACTTTGGCATTAACTTTTGCGACAAGACTAGCAAAAAACTGTTCTGGCAATTCTTGTAAAATCTTTGATTGTGAAAACACCTTAATTCCTCCTAATGATACAAATCTGGCTTGCGGTCAGCAAAAACTGGAATGTGACCTCGATTTTTTTCAACTTCTGTCAAATCAAGTTCAGCCGTAAAAATTCCCTCTTGATTATCTGGCACTTGTAAAACGATTTTCCCCAATGGGTCAATCACCAGAGAATGCCCAGAAAAATGGTCTGAAATGCCATCGCCAACCCGATTGACAGCCACGACAAAGGCTTGATTTTCAACCGCACGCGCTCGCAATAAAATCTCCCATTGCTCTACACGTTCTTTGGGCCATTCAGCTACTACAAATAAAACCTTAGCACCGCTAGACATCAAGGTTCTCACCCATTCTGGAAAACGAATGTCATAACAAATCACACTAGCTGCTTTGATATCATCTAGTTCAAAGACACTTTCTTTATTGCCTGCTTGCAGGTACTCATCTTCTACCATTAAACCAAACAAATGCACCTTATCATAATCAGCAATCACTTGCCCCTCTCGATTAAACACATAGGTCGTATTAAAAAAGTGATTCTCTTTTGCCGTTGCGACCGAACCAGCCACCAAATTAACATGGTACTTCTTAGCAAAATTTCCTAAATCCGTTATCGTTTCTTTCCCATTAACATCAGCAATATCTGCCAGCTGTTTCAAGGCATAGCCAGTATTCCACATCTCAGGAAGAACAATCACATCTGGCGCATCATGCACCGCTTTTTCCAATAACTCCAATACTTTCTTTCTATTTTGCTCAGGATCCGCTTCACGGATAGCCATCTGAATAAGTGAAACTTTCATTTTTCCCTCAATTCTATCTTCTGTGAAAATATTCTGAAATCTTAGTGACTATTATAACAGTCTAAAAATCCCTCGTAAAATAGTTATTTTAAATAGACTCGATAGTTAAAAACTATAACTAAAAAACCCACCTTTTTAGGTGGCTTATGTTTATTTTCCACTATCTTGTAACATTTTTATCAGACTGCTGAGGAGGCTGCCTTCTGCTAAAGCGACTAGTAAGGTTACCCAATCAACATGACCTTGCAGAGCATCTACAATAATAATGTAAGCAAGAATCAGCAGCGTTATGCCGATAAAAGCGATAGCTAATTTCAAAAGTGTGTTTTTAGATTTCATCTGACAAAACAACTCCTTTATCAGTCAAAGACTGCCTAACGGATGTTACAGATTTTCAGCTACTGCTGCAAGAAGGTCAGCAATTTTAGCGGCATCTGAACCACCAGCCATAGCCATGTCTGGTTTACCACCACCACGACCTGATACGATTGGTGCCAAAGCTTTAATCAAATTGCCAGCGTGAACATCTTTTGCTTTGCTTGCTACAAGAACATTGACTTTTTCGCCAATAGCTGCCGCCAATACAAGCACGTCAGAGTAATCTTTTTGTTTCCAGTTGTCCGCAAATGTACGAAGAGCACCAGCGTCAGAAACGGTTACTTGGCTAGCAATGTAACGAACTCCATTTGCTTCTTTAACATCTTCAAAGACATCACCAGCTTGCGCTGCAGCTGCTTTTTCTTTTAATTCAGCATTTTCTTTTTGCAATTTGTGCAATTGTTCTTGCAAGCTTGCGACTTTATTAGTGACTTCTTTCAATTGTGGGACTTTAAGCGTAGCAGCAATTGTTTTAAGGTCTTCTTCTTCTTGACGGTAAGCTTCAAAGGCTTCTTTACTTGTTACAGCAAGGATACGACGTGTTCCTGAACCAATCCCTTCTTCTTTGACAATCTTGAAGATTCCGATTTCTGCTGTATTTGAAACGTGTGTTCCACCACAAAGTTCGATTGAGTAATCGCCGATTGTGACAACACGGACGTTTTTACCGTATTTTTCACCAAACAAAGCCATTGCGCCCATTGATTTCGCAGTATCAATGTCAGTTTCAATAGTCTTAACAGGAATAGCATTCCAGATTTGTTGGTTAACTTCTTCTTCAATTTGACGTAATTCTTCAGCTGTTACAGCCTCAAAGTGAGTAAAGTCAAAGCGCAAGAAGCCTTCTTCATTAAGTGAACCAGCTTGAGTAGCGTGTTCACCGATAACATTGTGAAGCGCAGCGTGAAGCAAGTGAGTTGCTGTGTGGTTTTTAATCACACGGTGACGACGTTTGCTGTCGATTTCAAGAGTATATGTTGTACCAACTGACAAGCTTGCCAAGACTTCAACTGTATGAAGTGCTTGACCATTTGGTGCTTTTTGAACATCAGTCACACGCGCAACGATATCGCCTTTATCATTTTTAATCACACCGTGGTCAGCCACTTGTCCACCCATTTCAGCGTAGAATGGTGTTTTAGCAAAGACAAGCAAGGCTTGACCTTCTGAAACAGCTTCTGTACGTTCGTTATCAGCGATGATAACTGACAATGTAGAATCAAGGACTTCATCTTCGTAGCTAAAAACTGATTCTTCAGTGATGCTTGACAATGTCTCGTTTTGCATACCCATTGAGCCGCCTTTAACAACATTGGCACGAGCACGTTCTTGTTGTTCTTTCATAGCAGCTTCAAAGCCAGCATGGTCAATCTTGAAGCCTTTATCTTCAGCCAATTCTTCTGTCAATTCAACTGGGAATCCGTATGTATCGTACAATTTGAAGATGTCTTTACCTTCAACCGTATCTTTGCCAGCAGCTTTCAAATCAGCCAACAATTCATCAAGCATGCTTGAACCAGCATCGATTGTACGAGCAAATGTTTCTTCTTCACGTTTGACGATTTTTTCGATAAAGTCTTGTTTTTCAAGAATCTCTGGGTAGTATGATTCCATGATTTTACCAACAGTTGGAACCAATTTGTACAAGAATGTTTCCTTGATACCAAGACGACGACCGTGCATAACAGCACGACGAAGCAAGCGACGAAGCACGTAACCACGACCTTCATTTCCAGGAAGGGCACCATCACCGATAGCAAATGAAAGTGAGCGGATGTGATCGGCAATAACTTTGAAGCTCATATTGTCGCCATCTGGGTCATAAGTTTTACCAGATAATTTTTCAATTTCGCGAATGATTGGCATGAAGAGGTCAGTTTCAAAGTTTGTTTTAGCCCCTTGCATAACTGCAACCAAACGTTCTAAACCAGCACCCGTATCAATGTTTTTGTGTGGTAATTCTTTGTATTCTGAACGTGGAACAGCTGGGTCAGCATTGAATTGTGACAATACGATGTTCCAGATTTCGATATAACGGTCATTTTCAATATCTTCAGCAAGAAGTTTGATACCAACGTGGTCTGGGTCAAAATCTTCACCACGGTCAAAGAAGATTTCTGTATCTGGTCCTGAAGGTCCAGCACCGATTTCCCAGAAGTTATCTTCGATTGGAATCAAGTGGCTTGGCTCAACACCAAGTGAAATCCAGCGATTGTAAGTATCTTTATCATCTGGATAGTAAGTCATGTAAAGTTTATCTTTAGGGAAATCAAACCATTCTGGGCTTGTTAATAATTCATATCCCCAAGTGATAGCTTCATCACGAAAATAATCACCAACAGAGAAATTTCCCAACATTTCAAACATTGTGTGGTGACGAGCTGTCTTACCAACATTTTCAATATCGTTTGTACGGATAGCTTTTTGTGCATTTGTGATACGTGGATTGTCAGGAATGACAGAACCGTCAAAATATTTTTTAAGAGTTGCAACACCTGAGTTAATCCATAACAATGTTGGGTCATTTACAGGAACCAAGTTTGCAGAAGGTTCAACAGAGTGACCTTTTGATTTCCAGAAGTCTAGCCACATTTGGCGCACTTGCGCACTAGTCAATTGTTTCATTTTATCTTTCCTTTTCTTGTTACTAAGCGATGTTACAACGCTTGCCATAGATTGAAATCATCTTTTATGCCATTAAGGATACAAAAAACGGCAAGTCCATCTCATAGAGGGTGACGTTAGCCACGGTACCACCTCTTTTCAATGAACCTGTCATTCTTCATTTATCTCTTAAATTGTTTTTTCTTGCATTTGACCCTGGTAACTCGGTTACCAATATTGACAATTAGAAAACATGAGTAGCACATTTTTAACTTCATCCATGGCTCGCAGCAACCGCCACTTTTCTGAATCTGAATTTTTAAAAACGATTCTCAATCTTTTTAATTGTACTGTATTTTAAGCTTCTGGTCAAGTAGCTTATTCAGCTGAATCTGTAGATGATTCAGTTGTTGATGATTCTTCTGTTGAACTTGATGAGCTTGCTTCAGAAGAAGTTGATGAAGCTTTTGATGATGAAGCTGAAGAACTTGATGATGAGCTTGTTGCATATTGTGAAAGAATACTTGCAAAGGTGTTATCTTTAATCTTCACGTTAGCTTTATCAAGAGCTTTAGCAATAACTTGATTTTGGAAGTTTGTGTCGTTTTGATATTTAGCCATGATAGCTTTCTTCAAGCGTTTTTTGTATGTCTTCCAATCAGAGTTTTTATCTGTTTTCTTAGTTGTCTTAACGATGTAGTATGTGTATGAATATGTTGAAGAATTCATTACTTTGATAACATCTGAAACTGAACCTTCATTTTGTTTGAATGCAGCATCCATAACATCTGTTGGAAGTTTTGTATCTGCTGAGTCAATGTGTATTCAGTTTTCTTAGCTATTGTGTTTTCTTTAGCGATTTTATCAAAATCAGCGCCATCCGCAGTTGCTTGATCGTGAACTGAGTTAGCTTTGTCTTCGTTGCTCAAAGCAATAACTGTAGCTGTTGTATCAGGGGTGTAATCTTTGTAAGCTTCTTTGTAGTTTTTAGTTGTCAATTTATCTTTGGCAGCTTCTTTAACAGCATATTCCACTAACATTGATGTGCGAATTTGTTGCTTGTAAGTATCTGTTGTCAAACCAGCAGCTTGAAGTGCACTTGAGAATGATGAACCATATGATGAAGCAGTTTTATTGTAAGCTTCAGTCACTTCTTTATCTGAAACTTTGCTTCCATATTGGTCTTCAAAGACACGTGACAAAATCAAGTTCAACATTGTTTGTTGTGAAGATTTTGAACTTTTTGCAGCACTGTAGAAGTCTGATACTGTGATAGTATCACCTTTCATGGTAACAAGAGCTTTTGTTTCTGAATTGCTGTTAGTAGCAAGGTAAGTTACACCTGCACCGATAAGAGCTGAAGCTACTGCAATTGAAACACCTTTGAAAGCTTTACTTTGGATAACTTTCTTAAACCCTGATTTTTCTTTGTTGGCCATTGTTATTAAACTCCTTAATTTGTCTTTAACTCCACTAGTATATCACAATAACTTAAATATTGCTTAATTTTACAGTGATATATCTGCTGTATTTTTACGAATCATCAATAATCCGTCGCTTAACGGAAGTAAGGTTGCTGTTAAATTTGGATTATCCAGTGTCGCATCAAACAATCGTTGAAGCCCACGATAGATTGTCCGTTGTCCGCGGCGCACTTCTTCGATTGGCTTGACAATATCCCCGCCTTGGAAAACATCATCAAAGACAATGACTCCGCCGACTTTCAAATGTTTCAAGACTTCTGGCAGAAAGACAATGTATTTTGATTTCGCTGAATCCATAAAAACAAAGTCAAATTCCCCATCAAGTGTCGAAAGAGTATCAACGGCATCTCCTTCAAGCAAAGTAATTTGTTTGCGAGTGTCATACTTAGCAAAATTTTCCTTGGCGAAGGCAATCATTTCAGGATTACGGTCAAGTGTCGTAATCTTCGCATCTGGGGCATTTTCTGCCATTAAAAGTGCTGAAAATCCGATAGCTGTGCCAATCTCTAAAATATTTTTTGGCTGCAATGTTTGCATCAAAAACGAAAATAAGCCACAACTTCATGCTGAATAATAGGGATATTTTCTTGATGAGCAAATGCTTCCAATTCTGCCAGATAGCCCTCATTTTGCTTCTGATGTGTTCGCATATAGCGAACAATGTCTTCTTTCACTACGGGACGACGCATATTGTGATTTGCTGTTTTTGAATATGATTTAACCATAACTCTTATTATATAGCAAAATAAACCCGTTGTGAATAGGCTTTCTTCGATTTTTAGTCATTAAAAAAGTGCCACAATATCGGATAAATCAGCAATGTGTTGATTGATTTTTGATGACGGTTGACCGAGATTAATTGATTTAATGCCTGCATTTTCGGCAGCTTCAACGTCAAGACGACGGTCACCAACGTAATAAGTGCTTGTTTTATCCAACTCATATTTTTCAAGAAGGTAGTTAATCGCTTCGGGTTCAGGCTTACGAGCGAAGCCATTTGCTGATGTCACCACTTCTGTAAAATACTGATGCACGCCTAGTCTTTCTAAAACATCATTTGCCGTGATACCTTTATGCGTATAGGCAAAGTGTGTCACTCCTTTTTGTTTGGTTGCCGCAAGAACCTCTGTTAAATGTGGCATGGGTTTTATCAGATAATCACGCGCTTCCTGCTCTTTTTTAAAGAAAGCTGATAGCTCCGTAAAATCTAATTCTTGCTCTTTTGCCACTTGATAAAGCAAAGCTTTGACCGATTCTTTGATAATAAAATCCATAATCCATTGTTCATCAAAAGCCAAGCCATAATGCGCATAAGTCACTTGCAAGGCTTGCCCAATCGCTTCGTAGGAATCCACCAAAGTTCCGTCAAAATCCCAAATAAATGTTGTCACTTCTGTCTCCTCATTTCAATATTAATCTGAATTCTCCAAGTCCAAGGTAATCCAATAACGCGCTAGACGATGCCCATCCTCTAAATCGATAATATTTTCCAAAATACCGCCAGCTTTTTCAATGGTTCTACGACTGGCAATATTGTCCTCACGCGCTGTGATAAGCACAGGATTGATGCCACGTTTGGCATATTGCTCAAGGGCAAAGCTGAGAAGTCTGGTCATGATACCTTGTCGTCTAAATTCTGGTGAGGTTTGATATCCGATATGTCCACCAATCGTCGCAAGATTGCCCTTTTCCAGCTGCCAACGACAAGATATAAGCGCAGCAATTTTCCCATTCAAAAAGGCATAATAGGTCGTCATCGTTGAATAATCAGGGTTAGTAGTTTGTGTTTCTTGCGCTCTGCTATTTTCCACAAAGGTTTTAAAATCACCAATCTCACGTGTCGTGATAAAGGGATTATCGTCATTTTCCAAAGCCGTTTGATAAGCTCGGTAAGCCGCTTCATCACTAACATCTAGTTTCCTAATTTCCATGCCAGCACCTCCCCAAAATTTTTTTCTATTATAACATAAAAACGAGGTTAGAATACTCAACCTCGCTATAATTTTATAGATGTGCTCCTTTTTCAATTAAAGCTTCCAACTCATCCAAGCGTTCCTCAAAAATTCGGAAAGCAGCGTCTAGATAAGCACTTGTTGTCATATCCACACCAGCTTTTTTTGATCACATTAAGCGGATAATCAGAATTACCTGCTTTCAGATAATCAAGGTAGCGGTCAATATCAGCTTGTGTACCGTGAACAACCTTATCAGCTAAATAACTAGCTGCCGCAAATCCTGTGGCGTATTGGTAAACATAGTAATTGTAGTAGAAATGCGGAATGCGTGCCCATTCGTATTGGATTTCTAGGTTGTCTGTTTTGCTGAGTCCATAATATTTCTCGTTTAAGTCGGCATAAAGTTGGTTGAGGTAATCACTCGTCAACACTTCTCCAGCTTGGTCTGCCTTATGAATGATATCTTCAAATTCCGCAAATTGTGCTTGGCGGAAAATGGTACTCTTGAAACCATCAAGATAATGATTCAAAATTGCAAAGCGTGCTTTGTCATCATCAACTTCTTTCAAAAGTGTTTCTGTCAAAATATTTTCATTAGTTGTTGAAGCAATTTCTGCCAAGAAAATACTGTAATCTCCATAAACATAGGGTTGATTTTCACGTGTAAATGTCGAATGCAAGCTGTGCCCTGTTTCGTGAACTAAGGTAAACAAATTATCCAAGGTATCTTGCCAATTTAACAGCATGAAAGCATTCGTATCATACGAACCACCAGAGTAGGCACCAGAGCGTTTGCCTTTATTGACATGGACGTCAATCCAGCGTTCTGTAAAAGCACGATGAACACGCTCAGAATATTCTTTGCCAAAAACAGCCAAGACATCTTCAGCTTTTACCAAAGCTTCTTCATAGGTAAAACTCATATCCATTTCAGAAAGTGGCGTATGAATATCGTACATTTTCAAATCATCCAGTTTAAGGATTTTCTTGCGAAGTTCCACGTAACGATGAAGCAAAGGCAGGTTAGCATTGACCGTTTCAATCAAGGTATCATAAACAGATTCTGGAATAAAATTAGCCGAAAGTGCTGCCTCACGTGCTGATTTAAAATGATGAACACGCGCTTCATAGTTATGCACTTTGACATTGGTTTGCAAGGTTTTCGCATAAGTGTGTTGGAATTGTTCATAAGTTGCATACAAAGCTTGGTAAGCTTCTTTGCGGACATCACGATTTTTTGATTCTAACAAGCTAATGAAATTACCATGCGTTAGCTGAATTTCTTTGCCCTCATCATCTGGAACGATTGGAAAAATGATGTCAGCATTATCCAAAAGCCCAAATGTTTCTCCTGCAGCTCCAAAAATTTCTTGCGCACCTGCTAATAATTCTTCCTCAGCCTGTGACAAAACATGCGGTTGACGTTTGAAAAGTTGCTCAAAGAAATGTGCATAAGCAGATAAAGCTGGTGTTTCTGCCACGAAATCCTCAAAAGCTTCTTTAGACAATTGCATCAATTCAGGTTCGTAAAAAGCAAAAATTTCACTAAACTTGGCATAGATTGCTGTTGCTTTAGCTTGGTATTCTTGGTATTTGGCTACTGTTGTATCTTGGTCGTTTTTCATTGAAGCATAAACATAAAGCTTCTCCAAACGACGCGACAAGGCAAGGTAACTTTCCGTAATAGCAAGCAAATCATTACTTGACGCTGTCAAACGTCCTTTGTAAGCTTTAGCATTTTCTAAATCACTATCAAGACTAGCCAGCTCCGCTTCCCAAGCATCATCTGTAGCAAAAACTGTGCTTAAATCCCATTGGTATTTTTCATCAATATGACTACGATTATCTGACATCACATTCTCCTTTTTGAGGTTTATTTACCATTTTATCATAATAAGCTGGCGGATAAAGCCATTGACGTTCTTTTTCTGTTTGATTTTGATAAAAGCGATGAAAATTTTCGTAAAACGGTGATAAATCTTGCGAAATCTGACAGAACCCCTCAACAAAATCAAAAGGACGAACTTGTGGAAAATAAGCCGATAAAGGCAAACTTAGCAAATTTTTCCCTTTTAAATAAGCTTTTTCTTGCCTTTTTAACCAAATTGAATGGCGAGAAGATAACTGTTTTTGAATATAGGTTAATAAGGTTTGGTCTTGGTTTACCTCGTAAGTTGAAAGCTTCTGCTGTCGATAAGGAAGTCGAAAAAAATGCCATAATATCATCTGAAAATGAACAAGTCTTGGTTAGATAGTGAACCTTGCCATGCAAATCTTCATAGATTAAATAATGTAAACGAATGAGTTGTTTTGTGACATCCAACTCCCACAAATGAAAGCCCATATTCTGCGAAAAATAAAGAAAATGACGTTGCAAAGGTGATAAACGATTGCCAAGCCACAACTTTTCCCCCAACAACCAAAGTACTTGAATACCATGACTTTGATAGGCTTTTGTGCGTTGAAATAATCGCTGTTCTGATAAGCGCGAACATTGCACTTCTAAAGCCAAATTATCATTGACAAATAAATCAGCCACCTGATGTAAATCTGGTAAAACTTTTTCAACCACGACTTGTTCAGTCCGCGACACAGCATGATAAAGCGCCGCTTTTAACTGAAGGTGCTCACTGCTTTCATTTTCACTATAAAATCACACTTATCCAAAGAAACATGAGCAAAGTGCGGACGCATAACTTTGCCATTTTTTAAACGGACAGCAGAGCGGCAAGCTGGGCAAACAAAGTTTTGGTTAGCTGGGATACCATCTAACAAGGATACTAATCTTCCATTTTCATCAAGCGCTGATAACACATCACACCTCCTACCTATTTTATTCGAAAAAAATCCTGAAAAACATCTGACACCTAATCCAGATAATTTTTCAAGATTTCTTTTTCGGTAGACGTCAACTCACGATATTGTCCGCTTGGTAAATCGCCCAGTTGAAATTCTCCAAATGTTAGTCGTTTCAAATAGGTTACTTTTACACCGTAGGCTAAAAACATTTTTTTAATCTGATGAAATTTTCCTTCAGAAATCGTGACATAAGCAGAGCTTTTTTCTGTACTTGCCGTGATAAGCTCAAGCTTAGCAGACTTACAAATCGTTCCATCATCAAAGGATACTCCATTTTCAAAAAATGCTGGCGCATCATCAGCTAAAAACGCATTAACCTCGACATAATAAGTCTTGGCAACGTGATATTTGGGATGTAACATTCGGTAACCTAGCGGACCGTTATTGGTAATGAGAAGCAAACCTTCGGTACTGCGGTCAAGTCGTCCGACTGGATAAAGCTGTGGAACACGGTCTGCTTCTTTGATTAAATCAATCACTGTCTGATGTTCTTTATCAGACACTGCTGAAACAACGCCAGCAGGTTTATTGAGAAGAAAATATTTCTCTGATGACTGTTTGACTTGTTTTCCTGATACTGTGATTTTTTGCAGACTGGTCTCAACGTTGAGATTATCCGCTTCAGCCAAACGACCGTCCACATACACTTGGCGACTGCGAATTAATTTTTTAACCTGATTTCGCGACCCAAAACCAGCCTGACCTAATAATTTGTCTAAACGCATGGTTCTATTTTACCATGTTATCAATAATTTTTAGACAGCAAAAGTCTGAGTGTCAAAACCCAGACTTCATGTTTATTAGTTTAATTGACTTGCTGCGGCTTCATCTACAATCACGACAACATTAGGGTGATTTTGAAGGACACTCGCTGGCAATTCTTCAGTGACAGGTCCATTAATCATTTGATTGATAGCGTCAGCTTTACCTTCGCCGTAAGCCATTAAAACAACCACCTTAGAAGCCATGATTGATTTGATACCCATTGAAATGGCTTGTTTTGGCACATCATCCATGCTGGGCAAAGAAACGGCTATTTGCTTCAATGGTGTCTTTTGCCAAATCAACAATGTGTGTTGTCACGTCAAATGGTGTCCCAGGTTCATTAAAACCAATATGACCATTGCGCCCAATTCCCAAAATTTGAAAATCAATACCGTGTTCAGCAATCACTTGGTCATAACGACGTGTTTCTGCTTGCAAATCTTCTGCCAAGCCGTTAGGAAGAAAACTTTCTTTAAATGGTTTGTATTGGAAAAGATTTTCTTGCATAAAATGACGATAACTTTGCTCGTTGTCAGCTGCCAAACCAACGTATTCATCCAGATTAATGCTAGTCATATCTGAGAAATCAAGATTGCTCTTTCTAATTTCTTCATAGAAACTAAGCGGTGTGCTACCTGTCGCAAGTCCCAATGTTTTAGCTCCCTTAGCCATTTCATCTTTCAAAAGAGAAAATGCCACTTGACCACCTTCAACTTGATTATTAACACGAATTATTTTCATTTTTAAATCCTCCAACATCTTCTGTTTTGGTATAGACCTCTTATCTATTTTTATTATATGGTATATACCAATCTTTGTCAAGGGAATTGTTTAAAAAAATCCACTCATTATTAATGAGTGAATTTTGCTAGCGTGTTCCTGCTAATTTTCCGAGACCTTCGCCGACATAATAGCAAAAAGCGCAGCGATTAAGCCAATAAGTAGGGTTCTAAAAATTTCTTTTTTTCTTACTGCTACCTGTAATGATTGCTTTCACCAAGCCAAGTAAGGCTAAGGCAAGTGATACCAAGACACAAGCAATCAGAAATGTGTGTATTTTAAAGAGACTAAAAACATTAATCAAAAGATATGACAGTAAAGGAATTAAGCCGAAAGTGATAAATGACATAAAGGTTGCTCCTGCATTTTTTACAGCTTTTGCTTTAACCGCAGATTCTTCTGTCGTAGAGCTTAAATAATCACCAACTGCCATCGAAAATCCGTCTGCTAAAAGATTTGAAAATCCTAAAATAAGAATCGGTTTAATCCCCAAATTACCACCGACAGCTCCTGCTACCACAGCAAACGTTGTGACAATGCCATCCATACCACCGTAAACAATTGACTTTGCATAATCCCTAATTGTCATATCCGTTACCTTCCATTAGTGAGTAATGAGTTAATTTTAATTAGAATCATTCTAAATAACTTCATCTTTATTATATCATCTCTTTAAAACGATTACAATTATCCTCGATCAGATGACGAGAAATAGTTCTCGTGTTATAATGTAAAGTTGAGAATATAAATATTAAGGATTTACTATGAATACCAATGATTTTGATTTTAATTTACCAGAGGAATTGATTGCCCAAACTCCTCTTGAAAAACGAGATAGTTCAAAACTTTTGGTCATTGACCACAAGACACATGAAATGGTTGATGCTCATTTTGACCATATTTTAGATGAATTAAACCCTGGGGATGCGCTTGTTATGAACAATACGCGTGTGCTTCCTGCCCGTCTTTACGGTGAAAAACCAGACACACACGGTCATGTGGAATTACTTCTTTTGAAAAATACACAAGGTGACCAATGGGAAGTTCTTGCCAAACCCGCAAAACGTTTGCGTGTCGGAGTTAAGGTATCATTTGGTGACGGACGTTTAACAGCTACTGTGGTTGAAGAATTAGACCACGGCGGACGTGTCGTTGAATTTGCTTATGACGGTATCTTTCTTGAAGTTTTGGAAAGCCTTGGTGAAATGCCATTGCCACCTTACATTCATGAAAAATTAGATGACCCAGACCGTTACCAAACCGTTTATGCTAAAGAAAATGGTTCTGCTGCCGCTCCTACTGCTGGGCTTCATTTTACTCAAGATTTGCTTGCCAAAATCGAGGCAAAAGGTGTTAAACTTGTCTATCTGACCCTTCATGTTGGGCTAGGAACTTTCCGCCCAGTATCTGTCGATAATATCGAAGAGCACGAAATGCACTCTGAATTTTACACGCTATCTGAAGAAGCTGCCCAAACGCTTCGTGACGTGAAAGCTGCTGGCGGACGTGTCGTTGCTGTCGGAACAACATCTATCCGCACACTTGAAACTATCGGTTCAAAATTCAACGGCGACATCAAAGCTGACAGCGGCTGGACGAATATCTTCATCAAACCTGGTTATGAATTTAAAGTGGTTGATGCTTTTTCAACGAACTTCCACTTGCCAAAATCAACACTTGTCATGCTAGTATCTGCCTTTGCAGGACGTGAATTTGTCCTTGATGCTTACCAACACGCCATTGACGAGCACTACCGCTTCTTTAGTTTCGGCGACGCCATGTTTGTGAAATGATCTAAAAAAGAACGGAAATTTTCCGTTCTTTTTATTCTGCCATATTGGTATAAACGTCTTGGACGTCATCGTCGTCTTCGAGTTTATCAACGAGTGTCTCCAAAATGTCTGCTTGTTCGTCATCAAGGCTAACGTAATTTTGTGGAATCATACTAAGTTGTGCTTGGGCGAATTCCAAATTTTGTACTTGCAAAGCTTCTTTGACAGCTGGAAATTCTTTTGCTTCGGTAAAAATTTCAAAGGCGTCATCTGATGTTTTCAAATCTTCCGCACCAGCATCCAAAATCACTTCAAGCATGGCATCTTCGTCCAAGTCCAAATTATCGCGGTCAATGACAATGTAACCTTTTCGGTCAAACATATAAGCAACAGAACCTGTTGAGCCCATGTTACCACCGTTACGCGTGAAAATGGTATGCATATTCGCATCTGTACGTTTTTTATTGTCAGTAAGAGTATGAACAAGGATAGCGATGCCACCAGGTCCATATCCTTCATAAGTGACTTCATCATAGTTTGTTGTATCGCCAACATCTGTCGCTTTTTTAATCGCACGATTGATATTGTCTTTTGGCATATTAGCCGCACGCGCTTTATCCAAAACTATACGAAGGCTGGCATTCATTGACGGGTCACCGCCACCTGCTTTAGCAGCTACAAAAATCTCACGTGACAATTTATTGAAAATTCGCACCACGTTTAGCATCTGCTTCACCTTTTTTATTTTTAAATTTTGCTCCATTTATTATGTCCTGACATGCAAAATTCCCCCACTCCTTGCTATTATATCACATTACACCACAAAAAAGCAGAACACCACCGAGTTTTCTCGGATTAACGTCCCGCTTGATAAAAAATCTATAAATTAAAGAATCGTATTAATTAAAGGATTTTTGATACGTTGAAGTCACTTTGTTGCTTTTGAGTAAAGCTCAGCAACTTTTTCCCAATTAATTACATCAAAGAAAGCTTTGATGTAATCTGGGCGAACGTTACGATACTTGAGATAGTAAGCGTGTTCCCAAACGTCAAGTGCCAAAATTGGTGCTTTTCCTTGTGAAATTGGTGTGTCTTGATTAGCTGTCGAGAGCACTTCAAGTTTGCCATTTTCATTCACCACAAGCCAAGCCCAACCTGACCCAAAGCGAGTTGTCGCAGCTTGCGTGAAAGCAGCTTTGAATTCGTCAAATGAGCCAAAAGCTTCCTCAATTGCAGCCAACACTTGTGTTGTTGGTTCTTGTTTTTCAGGTGATAATAATTCCCAGAAAAGGGCGTGGTTCAAATGCCCACCACCATTATTAATCACCGCTTGACGGATATCTGTTGGAATACTATCAACATCTGCCAACAAAGCTTCCAAATCATCTCCAATTTCTGGATGCTTTTCAAGCGCCGCATTTACATTTGCCACATAAGTAGCATGATGTTTATCATGGTGAATTGTCATTGTTTCTGTATCAATATAAGGCTCAAGAGCGTCATATGCATAAGGTAGTTTTGGTAAAATAATAGCCATGCTAATTACCTCTTTCATTTTTGTACCTTTATTTTATAGGAAAATAGCAGAGCTAGCAAATTATTTGACCGCTTTTTTCAAGGCATGATTAGTGATGTTCGTGAGCGATTTTTAAGATAGCAATATCAAATAAATAAGCCTTGTCATATGTCCCAGTTTTAATGGCATAATCCGTTTCAATCAACACCGCCAAAGCTTTTTTCAAGAACGGCATTGAAAGCGTACGAGAGTCACGCAAAGCAAACTTAACTTGATAAGGATTGACACGACGTCCAAGATAATCTGACAGCGCCGTTACAGTTTGTTGTTCATTTTTACCTTGACTGGCTAAAATGCTGACTTGCAAGAACATGCGAAACTGCCCTAACATAATCGCAATCAATTTGATTTCATCCTCACCTTGCAAACGCAAATCACGAATCAGCTCGCGTGCCTCATCGATTTTGCCATTCAAAACAAACTGCGTCAAGTCGAAAATATTATCCTGAAGCGTTTTTGGAATGGCTTGATTAATATCATCTGCCGTGATATGACCATCTTTTTTATAAGATTTCAAAAAAGCAATGTTTTTCAAAATCTCACTGAAATCATAATTGGATTTCAAAAGCAAAGCCTCAAAAACACCTGAATCAAAGGTCAGATTTTCTTTGTGAGCCAATTTTCGGAAATACGTTTTTAGCTCTGCTTCTTTTAATTCACTTGCTTCAAAAATCTGTGCATCACGTTTAAGAATTTTCACCAAGCGACGTTTGCCGTCTAATTTCCCTGGCGCAAAAATAATCAAGCGCGTCGTGTCCAAGGGATTTTCCAAATATACCTCAAAACGTTTGAGTGCCTTATCATCCAAACAAGACCTCTTAGCTGTCGTGATGTCGAGTAAATTATCAAAAATAACCACCTTTTGGTCAGCAAAAAATGGCAGACTTTCAAGGTCCATTTCCGCATCTTGATAATCAACCTCAGCCATATCAAAATAAGAATAAGTCAAGTCATCCTTATCATAACCAACACGTGCCATCATACGTTCTTTCAGCTGAGAAAATTGTCCCAAATCCTCACCCGTCACCACCGTAATTAAACTAAGATTTTCTTTTCGTAATTTATCAATTTCTTCGATTGCAATCATAGAAATATTATAACAAAAAACCATGAGAAAAACTCATGGTTTTAAACTGAAGAAAAAAGTCTTTTCAATTCCCCCTACCTCACTGTTTCGATTTTCCAGTGATTTAGTCCTCTAAAGCGGATAGCGCCTTGCTCGTCTGTGCGGTAAATGGTCATGTTTTGTACTCGGAAGCGTTCAAGCGTTTCTTGGTGAGGATGTTTGTATCGGTTATTTTGCCCTGCGGAAATCAAAGCAATTTGCGGTGAAATGTGAGCGAGAAATTCTGAACTTGATGATCCTTTGAGCCATGATGCCCTGCTTTTAAGACATCAACCGGCAGATTGGGATAAGTTGCTATCAACTCTTGCTCGCCTTCTTCTTCCAAATCTCCTGTAAACAAGAAATTCTTACCCAAAAGATTCCCATAAAGCACCACCGAGTCATTGTTACCACCATCACCAGTCTGGCTCGGATAAAGCACTTGCAGGTGACTTCCCATAATCGGCAAAACATCACCAGCTGTTACCACGCGCACCTTGGTTTTCATGCTTGTAATTTCGCCACAAAATCTGGCTTTGTCAAACTTCCCTGACTAACCAGAATTTCATCAATTTTCACCTGCTTTACCACTCTAGCATATCTCCCATGTGGTCAGTATCCGTGTGCGTCAGAACTAACTGGTCAATTTTTCCAACGCCGCGACTTGTTGAGATAAGGAATCAACGTTCGCTCCGCATTGCTATCCGTCAGCCGCTCCTGCCACGCGTTCTTCTCACTAAAACTCACCTTTCCGCCCACATCAATTAGCAGCGTATTCCCCTTAACATCACGCACAAAAATACTATCTCCCTGCCCAATATCAACCACCGTCACCTCGTTTTCTAGCGGATGCTTGATTTGAAAAAATAGCAGAGCTACTAAGCTGACAAGAAAAATTGCCGTTTTCTTTCGTCGCCAGCAATCATAAAGCACGCCCAACATTAAAAATAGTAGCACCAAGATACCAAGATTTGGTTTACCAAAAACAATCGGACCGCCCAAAATTGCCTTAGTGTGCTTGATAACAGTTTCCAAGAAAACAAAACAACCATTAAAACAAGTCAGTTTAACCAAGGGCGATAAAATAAAAATGATTGATAGCATTGGCAACATAATAGTGTCAAATGCCACAGAAAAAAATTGCGGTCAATAAGACAGATAACGGTTGAAACACAGCAAAAAAATGAATTAACAAGGGCAAACTGGCTAATGAAATCGTCAAACTTTCCGCAATAATTTTCTGATAGCGACTAATGTCATCAAAGTTAATAAAATTGAGAATAAAAGCGTAAGTAAACGAAAGAATGCCTCCCATCGTCAGCAGAAAATTTGGCATAACTATAAAAAGAACAAACAAAGTTAAAGCCAAGTTATCTAATTTTTTAATACCAAGATTTGCAAAAGCAGATTGAATTAAACTCCGAATTACCGAAACAGAAAAGCCAGTCAGCCCCGCATAGACGAGTGAAAATGGGATTTGTAGTATGTCCACATAATCTCGGCGTAACCCAAGACGTAGAAAGAAAAAGCGGAATGCCCCCACAAAAAAGCCAACCTGCATGCCTGAAAGAGCAAAGAGGTGAATAATTCCTAAACTCGTGTAAACCTCACTCATCTCATCAAACGATTTATCCAGATAGCCAAACAAAAGCCCAGTCATATAATGTTGCATAGGAGCAGGAAAATGCTGCTGAATACTAACAATAGCCTTTCGTCGAACATCATGTAGCTTATCCCACAAAGTCGTCTTATGAACAAGTTCAACATTGTTAATCGCCGACAAATTTACCACACGATAAATACCTTCATGTTTAAGGTAAGTACGATAATCAAAACCACCAAAATTCCGCTGGGGCGTTGCTTCTTCCAAGTCCATATCACCAGATAAAACAACCGTTTGATTTAATGTTTTAAAAAAATGCTGTTCTTTCTCCGATTTCAAGGAATAAAAAATCTGATAAGTCCGCCCAGCTTCCTTACCTCGAAAGGACAGCAAATCCCCATTGACCGAAATCGTGTCAGGAATCATCTGGATTTTTGTTAAATGATCTGGTGCTGCTTGATAAGCCTGCTCTGTCTGATTAGCCTTAGTCAGAAAAAATACCGCAAAACAGGTTAAACACAAGCAAACCTTGACACCAAGCCTTCCAACCATACTGTTGCCATAAAAACACCAAGGCTAGCAAGAGAAACATCAAACACCCAACCACTTTTGAAAAGCAAAAATAATAGAGCAAAATGAGCAAAAAAGCCAATTGAATTGCTTAATGGGAAAATATTTAATCAACGGTCACCTCAGATTTTAGCTTTTCTAGTATTTTTTCTCCGATACCAGACACATTCGCTAAGTCATCAACTGATGAAAAACCACCATTAGCATCACGGTAGTCAATAATATCTTGGGCACGTTTGGCGCCAATGCCAGAAATCGTCTGGAGTTCCGCCAAAGTTGCGGTATTAAGGTTGATTTTATCTGAACTTTCTTCCTGTTGAGCGCTGCCATTTGCTTGTGAATTAGTCGTTGCAGGAGCAACATTTTCATCAACTCTTGCCACATAAATCACCGATTCATCGGTTACTTTTTCAGCCAGATTCACCGACTTCTTATCAGCATCTTCTGTAAAACCACCTGCTAATTTGACCACATCTGTCACACGGCTACCGTTTGAAAGCTCATAAACCCCCTCATTTTTCACAGCACCTTTGATATCTACAAACATTTTTTTGAGTCTCAGTTTGCGAACTTGAACGTTCTGTTTTTAAATCACTTGCGCTACTACTTGTCGAAAAAGTCGTGCTTAGGGCAGGTAGGTCATTTTGCGCATCCGCTGTTGTTTTTGTCACATTTAACCAAGCAAAAAATCCGATTATCATGACAAGTATTATCCCCAATACCGCTGCCAACGTTTTGTTCTCCAAAAGTTTTTCTTTTATTTCTTCAATCATCTCACTACCTCACTTTTGACATAAAAAATAGACTCATACAAGCCTTTACTTATTTATTCGAAAAAGCCCAGCAAAATCGCTGAGCTTTTTGGTTCTTATTTCATTTTACGGTGCTTATCTGGATCCCAAACAAAGCTTGCAATGTAGCTAAAGAGCAATGTCAACAGAACAACGATAATCGCCACAAGTCCAAGAGGAATACGGTAAATGTAAGTTAATGGATTTGGTTTTTTGTTGGTATGATAAGTCGCATTTTCAGCATCCAAGCGATCAAATTCTGTTTGAATACGGTTTGCCACTTCTTCAATCCCTTCATCATTCATGCGTTTGATATCAGAAATGTCAACTGGATTACCAAAGTTCATATCCACACGTTCTCCAGTCAAAAGCCCTTTTAATTCCATTGGTCCTGCATAAACGACTGGCATAATCTTAACCTTCGCCATTTTAGCAATAACAGCAACCCCACCTTTAACATCGGTTGAATGACGGCTACCACTTGGAAACATCACAAGTGAACGATTGCTTTTCTTCAACATGTTAATAGGGTATTTAAGAGCTTTTTGCCCTGGATTTTCACGGTCAATCGGAAAGGCACCACACATACGAATCCACCAACCAAAGATACGGTGCGTAAATAATTCTTTCTTCGCCATGAAAATAAATTCTTTCGGACGAGCAGCAAATGCCATATAAACTGGATCCCACCAAGTACGGTGCGGTGCAACCAAGATATAGTTCTCATCCTTGCTTAAAATTTTGTCCTCATTATGATAGTGAGCATTTCCATTGATAATCCAAAGTAGGAAAACCACTAATCCTCGTAAATAAGTATAAACACAGATTTACTCCTTTTCTTCAAACATTCTTTAACATTGTACCATGCTTGAGCCGAAAAATCATTACCTAACTAGTGAGAAAAATTAAAATTTGCTATAATAAATATCATGATTAAATCAATTTTAAAAGCTGGCGAACGTATTGACCAGCTCTTTTCGACAGATGTCAAAATTATTCAAAATAAAGACGTGTTCAGTTATTCTATCGATAGTGTCTTGCTGTCACGTTTTCCAAAAATCCCTTCACGTGGCTTGATTGTTGACCTTTGTTCTGGAAATGGTGCCGTAGGACTTTTTGCCAGCACGCGCACCAAAGCACCAATTATCGAGGTAGAATTGCAAGAACGTTTGGCAAATATGGCAGAGCGTTCAATCCAGCTCAATCAATTAGAAAACCAAGTTCAGATGATTAATGACGATTTGAAAAATCTGCTCAAGCATGTGCCACGTTCTGGTGTTGATTTGATTCTGTGTAATCCACCTTATTTCAAGGTTTCAGAAACGTCAAAGAAAAATCTTTCTGAACACTACCTTCTTGCTAGACATGAAATTGCTACCAATTTAGAAGAAATTTGTGAGGTAGCCAGGCACGCGCTCAAATCAAATGGACGACTAGCTATGGTACATCGACCAGACCGTTTCTTAGACATCATTGATACCATGAGACAATACAATCTAGCGCCAAAACGTATCCAATTTGTTTATCCTAAAATAGGTAAAGATGCTAATATGCTCTTGATTGAAGCGATTAAAGACGGCTCTACTGACGGACTAAAAATTCTCCCACCACTCTTTGTTCACAAAGAAAACGGTGACTATACGGACGATATTTTTGAAATTTATTATGGAAAAAACGGAAGAAAAAACTAACAAAGCTTATATGTATGTTGTCGAATGTGCTGATGGCACACTCTACACAGGCTACACAACCAATGTTGAAAAGCGTATCAAAACACATAATAGCGGCAAAGGTGCAAAGTACACTAGAAGTCGCCTACCAGTCAAACTCATCTACCAAAAAAGCTTTGACAGCAAAGAAGCCGCCATGTCCGCCGAAAGCTACTTCAAACAAAAAACACGACAACAAAAGCTAGCATATATAGAAGAACACACTTCCATTTTCTGAAGTGTGTTCTTCTATCTCATTCGCTAATGTAATAATTGATAGAGAGCGCCTAATAAATTCGCATCATTACCGAAACTAGTTTTAACAATATTAGGGCGTGTTAAAACACTTTTAGTTCCTGAAAGGTCTTGTGAGCTGATCCCACCTCCAATAGCAAAAGTATGTAAATCTAAGGTAGCATGCACATTCAAAATAATAGTCGCAATGGTTTACAATAGTCTTCAAAAGTAGCTACTGCTTCTGTTTTTTTGATTGAACAGCTTTAAAAGCTATTAAGCCGTCTTTAATATCTGAATTTCCAATTATCTGATTGATTTTTTCAATCATTCCCACAGCAGACTCTAGATAGCCACTCATCTTGTCAAAACTTTGATTAGCAGGATTTAGAAGTATAAAACTTAACTCACCTGCTTGAAAATGTACACCACTGCGTAATTTCCCATTCAAAACGAGACCGCCACCAACACCAGTTCCTAAAATAATGGTTGCACCATCTGATACACCTTTCAAACTCCCCTGCCAGACCTTTGCTAAGGCTGCTGCCTTACCATCATTAAGCACCGTAGCTGGTAAATCATAATTTTCTTTAATACGCTCTTTAATATGAACATCATCCAAACAAGTCAGGACACCACCCAAATAAATGATACCATTATCAATATCTACACGGTCCGGAGCACTAAACGCCACTCTTTGAATCTGGCTACGATAAGTCAAGATAATGTCATCAATTGCTGACCAAAAATCATCTAAATCCTTAGGAGACATCACATGATTTTTCTCTAAAATCTCCTCGGAAGCACTCATCAAAGCATATTTTATATGAGTACCAGCAATATCAAAACTTAAATAACATGTCATTTCCTCACTGCTCATCTCTTAACTGACGAGCTGTCTTTCCAAAATTTGTTTCCAAGGCGCGGTTCATTGACCGTAAGCCGCTAAAACCATGTTTTAAAGCAATATCTGTCAGACAATCCTTGGTTTCAATCAAACTATCACGTGCTTTTTGAGCACGAATAGTTGCTAGGTATTGCCCTAAGGTTACCCCCAAGTGAGCTTTGAAAAAGCGTGCCATATAGGAGCGAGACAGATGACAATGTTCTGCCAATTCTTCCAAACCAATGGTCTCCTGATAATTTTTCTGCAAAAAAGAATCAATCTCCTTGATACGCTCAGCAATTTGAAGGCGATTATCCTTATGAACATCAGCCACAGTATCAACCAAAAAAGAAGTCACTAAAATATCCAAAACCTGTAAAATACCTAAATTTAATTTCAGATTTTTCTGTGGACTATCTGCCTGAAAATCTCTTATAATCATCTCTAAGATATCTTGGAGATGATTATAAGCCTGCTTTTGCTGCGTTGAAAAAGTCTCTGGATGATTGATATCAAACTGACAGTGACTAATATCTTCATATTGACCAACCAAAAATGGATAAGGATAGGTAATCGTCAGAGCCAACTCAGGCTCTTCCTTATAATTCAAAACACGAATGCTGTGAATATCCTGAGTATTAACCACTAAAATTTGACCTGATTGGGTTTGAAAATTTTCACCTGCAATGTAAAAATGATCAATGGATCCTTTTGAGGTATAGCTTAATTCAACAGCCCTATGCCAATGCGGCTCAATATAGGCAGGCGACTGCTCATTGTGAACATATAAAAATGACAATAAGCCTTGATTAGGGTTGACCACTTCATGCTGACACGTTTCCAAGAAAGACCTCCTGATAGGAAAGAAACTCGCTTTCCAACGAGTTCTTCTCTGATATTATTTGTGTATATTATGCACTCTGACATAATGCACAAGCGCATAAATTGTTAATAAGTGCAAAGCCAATAGCTGAAACCAATAAGGTGTTGCTCGCTTCAGAACCAAAGAAAGCCGATAGAGCTCCCATAACCGTAGGAGAGAACAAAACAACCAACATTCACCATAACTAGAACAAGTGTTGTTGCTAAGTTAACAGAATTTTGAGGTGCTGCCCAACCAAGCCAGTTGTACATATATGGTACCGCAAATCCAAAACCAATACCAGTAATAAACCATAGATAACAAGTAAAATAACTAAATTTTGTGAAAATGCTGTCAGCAGAAAACCTAAAGTGACTAGAAAAAAACCAAGTGGAAAAATTTTATCACGCAATTTTTTAAAGAAGAAACCAAAGGTAACCCCAATAGGGATACCCACCAATGTCGAAAAGCCTGCTACCATAGCTGCTGTCGAAGTAGTACCGATACCATTTTCTACAATCATAGTTGGTAATTTATAGCTCATCGGTAAATACAGCATGAAAATAAAGAACATCAAAATAGCGATAAGAATGACTTTACCATTGATTGATTGCTTTTGCTTATTTCCATTTTGATTACCAAATTGAGTAGTTTCTCTTTTCAATGGCACAAATAGCGTAAATAAAATAAGAGATGGGATAACCAGAAAATAAATAACAAAGGCTGCATGCCAACTAATCGTAACCAAATAACTGACTAAAAAAGAAGATACCGCCGCACCAATACTGCTCATAACATTTTGGAAACCAAGCATAGAGGCGCGTTCTTCCTCATCATCAACATAAAATTGAGGAATCAAACTGACTGCTAGAGAGTTAAAAAGTCCAATTCCTGCTCCGAGTAGAAAACGCGAAATCAAAATTGGCGTAAAAGCCACAGCATACATTGGAAACGTTCCAGCTAACAAGGTAATAACCAAACCAATCAATATAGTCAATTTTTGTCCAAGAGCACGTATCAAAAACGGACTGACAAACAAACCAACCATAATTCCAAAATTTGGAATAGTAGATAGTGTCTCAACACCACTTTGACTGACACCGGGAAAAGCATTATACATAAGTGGTAAAGCTGCTGAAATCTGGGGTGCAATCATTAAAAAGAGAGAAATAGAGAGCAGAGAGATTTTAAAAGATAGTTTATCTTTTACTGGTTTCATAACGAAATCCTCCTAGAGTATAAAATATGACTGGTTTAACAGATTTGTAACGTAACTTCTGCTAAGCTTTTCTTACTTTTTATTATAACGAGTTAACAGAGTTTACAAAATAACAAGAGTTCCCAGAAAAGGCGTCTAGTAACCTTTTTCTATATCATAAATAGGTTACTAGACGCCTTTTTTTAGATAAGATAGTGCTAGAATTTTACTCATTTTTAACCTAAAATCGTAGTGTCTTAAAAATAGATTTAGAAACGAGGTCTTACAAAATGACGATCAAACAAGAGGTTTTAGAAGCTGCGAAAACATTAAGTGCACTTTTTAAAGAAGGTGATGATAAACGTGACGCCGGACTGCCACATGATATTCCTGAGGTTGAACGTTTTGACAACATCGCCTATGGTCCTAAAGAAAAATGGAATCTCCTAGATATTTACCTTCCTAAAAAACGTATAGACAAGGTTCCTACTATCATTAATATCCACGGTGGGGGATGGGTCTATGGTACCAAGGAAACCTATCAATTTTTTGGACTTAGCTTAGCTAAAGAAGGTTTTGCTTTTGTTAATTTTAACTACCAACTAGCACCTGAAGTCGAATTTCCTGGAGAACTCGATGATGTCAACCGTGCTGTACACTGGGTTGCTAGCCACGGTAGCGATTATGATATAGATTTAAATAATATTTTCATCATCGGTGACAGTGCTGGCGGACAAATGGCGGTGCAGTATTTGACTATCCTCACCAATAATACTACCGTCAAAAATTTGGCTACGACAAACCTAACATGTCAGTGCGTGCAGCTGCTATTAACTGCGGAGCTTCTTTCCTCAACCTTCCTGGTACTATTGAAGGTGCCCCAAAGGCTTACTTTACCGATACTGTTTTAGAAAATAAAATGGATATGCTGCTAACCGAAAATATATCACACCAGCATACCACCTTTATTCCTCACAACCGCTAATCAAGATTTTATTCGTGATTGTACTGTCAGACTAGATGGTTTCCTGCGTGCTAAGCATATTGAACACGAATTTCGTACCTATGGAACCCCTGAAGAACCAAAAGGACACGTTTTTTAATTACAATATTAAAGATCCTATTGCTACTGCTTGTAACTTGGAAATATTAGCATTTTTCAAACAGTACATTGCTTAATATCAATTACCTCTGCTAGAATAGCGGAGGTTTTTTACCTGTATTCAAAAACACACCCTGTCATCACAGAGTGTGTTTTATGATTATCTTTCCCCTTTATTACGGATAACAAATCCTGTTTTCTTTTCGCTTGATGTGCGATGTGGGCGTTTGTTATCTTTGTTTTGGAAATCACGTTTGTTCTTAGATGACGTACGTTTGAAATCACGATAGCTGTTATTATCTCGGTCATCACGTTTTCTGTCTGAACGTCCACCACGGCGATTATCACGACCGCGACCATTGCCACGACCACCCTTGCGGTTATTAAAGCCACCACCTGATGGTTTAAATGGTAATGGTTTTTCACGAGCAATTTCCACTTTTGGAAGCGTATCTGGATCTTTAACGGTCAAGTTCAAGATGTACAATGCTAATTCTTCTGGTGTAAATTCTGCTGCCAATTTAACGGCATCACCTTTGAATTTGTCAAAGTTTGCACGAATCGCTTCATCCGCAAAATCACGTTCAATTTTCTTAAGCGCAACTTTTTTCTTCGCTTTAAAGGCTTCATCAGCAGTCGCTGGTTTCAAGCCTTTCATGCGTTTTTTCGTCAATTTTTCAATAATTGACAAATATCCCATTTCGTTTGGTGCCACGAAAGTGATTGATTGACCATGTTTCCCAGCACGTCCAGTACGTCCAATACGGTGAACATAGCTTTCTGGGTCTTGTGGAATATCGTAGTTATAAACATGTGTGACCCCTGAAATATCAAGACCACGTGCTGCAACGTCAGTCGCAACCAAGATGTCAATATTGTCATTCTTAAAATCACGAAGAACACGGAGACGTTTACCTTGGTCAAGGTCACCGTGAATACCTTCGGCACGATAGCCACGTAATTTCAATCCACGTGTCAATTCATCCACACGACGTTTTGTACGCCCAAAGACAATTGACAATTCAGGTTGGTCAACGTCCATAAGACGTGTCATTGTATCAAATTTATCTTGTTCTTTAACGCGAATATAGTATTGGTCAACAAGATCAGTAGTCAATTCTTTAGCAGCAACTTTAACGTGTTCAGGGTTTTGCATAAATTTCACCCCAATACGTTTGATAGCTTCTGGCATCGTCGCTGAGAAAAGAAGAGTTTGACGTGTTTCCGGAACACGACTAATAATGGCTTCAATATCTTCTAAGAATCCCATATTAAGCATTTCATCTGCTTCATCAAGGATTAATGTTTCAACATGGTCAAGTTTCAAAGCTTTGCGTTTAATCAAATCAAGCAAACGCCCTGGTGTTCCCACTACAATATGAGCTCCTGAACGAAGTGCCTTAATTTGTTTTTCAATGCTTGACCCACCGTAAACGGAACGGACTTTCACACCTTTTTCACGACCGAAACGAAACAATTCTTCTTGTCCTTGAACAGCCAATTCACGTGTTGGCGCAATAACCAAGGCTTGAACAACATTACGATTTGTATCAATTTTGTTCAAAGTTGGCAAGCCAAAGGCAGCTGTTTTCCCTGTTCCAGTTTGTGCTTGTCCGATAACATCCTTACCTTCCAAAGCCAAAGGAATCGTTAATTCTTGGATTGGAGATGGCTCAACAAAGCCTGCTTTTTCTACGGCAGCAAGGATATTTTCCGATAAGTTAAGTTCTGTAAATTTCAAATTTTTCTCTTTTCTAAAAGGCAGTGCGAAGCTGCCTTATTAAACTTTAATCGTTGTTTAACAACTTATCTAGTTTAACACATTCCAAGTTAAAAAGATAGGAAACAATTTCATTTATTAAAATAACACGTTTTTCATAACTTCTATTGAAAGTTCTAAAATGAAATTAGTCACTTGAGTGTATCAAAAAACATCTCAGAGAGATATAATTGTAATCACCACAACGACAAGTCACATTTATTGAATACTGGATTAACAACTATTCCAAAAAAGTGCTTGATTATCACTCTCCTAGAGAGTTTTTACAAAATGGCTAATTTAGACTTGAAATTTGGTTTCACAACTTCTATCATTAGAATTTTCTGTAAAAGACTATTTTTCTTAGTCGTTTAAGGTTTCTTTAAGTCTTCTCTGATAAGATATGGATATCCTAAAACTTTTCTTTTTCATAATCTCAAAAAGATAGTCCTGATTCGTCGGGGCTGTTTTTGTTTTAACTCCTAAAAAGTCTGAGCACGCAAGTTCAGACCTTTATTTATTTTTATCTTAGCATGAAGAACGACAAAAGAAGTTGAGCACTTTCTCAACTCCCTCTGTCTTTATTACATTTTTTCTTCTAGTTCAACATCTGGGTATTTATCCGCAAACCAGCGAAGCGCAAAGTCGTTTTCAAAAAGGAAAACAGGTTGGTCAAAGCGGTCTTTAGCCAAGATATTTCGACTTGATGACATGCGTTCATCAAGGTCTTCTGGTTTAATCCAACGAACAGTCTTTTTACCCATTGGTGTCATTACCACTTCGGCATTGTATTCATTTTCCATACGGTGTTTGAACACTTCAAACTGCAATTGACCAACAGCACCAAGCATGTATTCGCCAGTTTGATAATTTTTATAAAGTTGGATAGCTCCTTCTTGCACCAATTGTTCAATTCCTTTGTGGAATGATTTTTGTTTCATGACGTTTTTAGCAGCTACTTTCATGAACAACTCTGGTGTGAAGGTTGGTAACGGTTCAAATTCAAATTTATTTTTACCGACTGTCAACGTATCCCCAACTTGGTAAGTTCCTGTATCGTAAACCCCGATAATATCACCAGCAACGGCATTTTCAACATTCTCACGTGATTCTGCCATGAATTGTGTCACGTTTGACAATTTCACTGATTTTTTCGTACGTGCTAAATTCACGCTCATGCCACGTTCAAATTCACCTGAAACGATACGCACGAAAGCAATACGGTCACGGTGTCGTGGGTCCATATTTGCTTGGATTTTAAAGACAAATCCTGAAAAATCTTTATCGTAAGGGTCGATTTCATTGCCTTCTGTTGTTTTATGTCCATGGGGTTCTGGCGCAAATTGTAAGAAAGTATCTAGGAAAGTTTGCACCCCAAAGTTTGTAAGGGCAGAACCGAAGAATACTGGTGTTAAATCACCAGACAAGATAGCTTCTTCTGAAAATTCATTTCCTGCTTCTTCTAACAATTCAACATCTTCCAAAACTTGTTGGTAGAATGGGTTGTTAGCAAATAATTCATCACCATCTTCAAGTGCTGCAAAACGTTCATCGCCTTTGTAAAGTTCCAAACGTTTGTTGTACAAATCGTAAAGCCCTTCAAATGATTTTCCCATCCCAATTGGCCAATTCATTGGATAACTTGCAATACCAAGCACTTCTTCCAATTCTTCCAAAAGGTCAAGTGGTTCACGACCATCACGGTCAAGCTTGTTGATAAAAGTAAATACTGGAATATTACGGTGTTTAACAACTTCAAACAGCTTTTTCGTTTGTGCTTCAATACCTTTGGCAGAATCGACAACCATAACCGCAGCATCTACCGCCATAAGAGTACGGTAAGTATCTTCAGAGAAGTCCTCGTGCCCTGGTGTATCAAGTATATTGACACGTTTTCCAGCATAATCAAATTGCATTACTGATGAAGTAACGGAGATACCACGTTGCTTTTCAATATCCATCCAGTCAGATTTAGCAAAGTTCCCTGTCTTTTTCCCTTTTACGGTACCAGCTTCACGGATTTCTCCACCAAAATAAAGTAATTGTTCTGTAATTGTCGTTTTACCAGCATCTGGGTGACTGATGATAGCAAACGTACGACGTTTTTTAATGTCATCTTGAATTGTCATTTTATTTCCTTATTAATCTTAATTATCTTCTTTATATAAACGTATCACCTAATCTTTAGTGACTACATTGGTCCACTCCTTTTCTGCCATACAAAAATAGAGTCATGGGACTCATAACTCTATTATTATAACGAAAAGTGGGCTCTATTTCAATATTTCCCCACGGTGTTCTCCTCAGAAACCGCAAAATAATTGATTAAGAGAATACTACACATACAAAGACTGCCACCATAGTGCTCCATGATATTGATAAAGAAAGTTATCAAAAAGAGCATCGTATGGAATAGTGTCAGTTTCTTCCCTCTCAACTGTGCAATGAGAAAAATTGGATACAGTAGAAATAGAAAAATTCCCTGACGTAATAATGAATCAATATAAAAACTATCATCGTACATCGGATGCCCATTTATTTCGGTAAAAGTTGGGATATTTCGTGGCAACCAATCAACACCGAAATGCTGCAAATACGTATGTCCGATATTCAATCTTCCTGAAAACAAATGATTCAATGTTGCATAAATGGTACTATCACCATTGTAGAAGTATGGAAGCCCTAGCCCCAAACCAAACATCACAATCACCAGTGGAATAATCACAGAACCGGAAACCTGATACTTTAGTAATAATGGTTTCAAAAAATAGCAAAGAATGATGACTCCTGCAATTAAAAATGTTGTCCTTGAGTCGGTAATCGCAAAAATCAACAAGGAAACAAGCAACATGACCAATCCTGCTCTAGCTTTACGTCTCTTTCTAACCAAGGAAAAATCAAACAACAAACCAACTAAATACATTCCCAAAGAATTTGGTGCATAAAACCATAAGAATGCCTAATCAAATCTTTGTCAACTCGATACATGGTCATATCAGAAATAATATGACTATTGTAAGCAAAGAGCACTAAGATTGCTACAATCAGCTTAAAGTAGAAAATCGCTGTCATCAACCGCTCATCATCTTTTATCAACACTCGCTGATAACAAAAACAAGGTAACCATGGACAAATCATCAACTGTTTGTTTCCAGTATAACTAAGACAATTTGG
>ENA-OPZM01000070-OPZM01000070.1-human-gut-metagenome-genome-assembly--contig:-NODE-70-length-39697-cov-13.596816_pt1 | contig 39697 bp, 45 predicted proteins | sample MGYA00242478_ERZ504493 | MGnify/ENA primary metagenome ERZ504493 (study PRJEB26092, sample SAMD00036227) | human gut metagenome | host: Homo sapiens | study: EMG produced TPA metagenomics assembly of... | reverse complement strand
CGAGGGTGCGTTGCATGCGGTCTTTGAATTCCGGGGTGGCGGCGACTTTGAAGGCGACGGCCTTGCCGGCGATGACGTGCATGAGCGGGCCGCCTTGCTGGCCGGGGGAATACGGCGGAGTTGAGTTTCTTGGCGTATTCCTGCTTGGCGAGGATGAAGCCGGAGCGTGGGCCGCCGAGGGTTTTGTGTGCGGTGGAGGATACGACGTCGGCGTATGGGACGGGGCTTGGATGCAGTCCGGCGGCTATGAGGCCGGCGAAGTGGGCCATGTCCACCCAGAATTTGGCGCCGACCTCGTCGGCGATCTCCTTCATGGCTTTGAAGTCTTCGATGCGCGGGTAGGCGCTCCATCCGCGATGATCATGGCGGGATGGGTTTCGAGCGCACGCTGGCGGATGATTTCCGGGTCGATGCGGAAGGTTTCGGGATTCACGCCGTAGGCTTCGGCGTGGTAGAAGCGGCCGGAGAAGTTGATTTTCATGCCATGGGTGAGGTGGCCGCCGTGGTCGAGGGCGAGGCCGAGGACCGTGTCGCCGGGTTTGACGAGCGCCTGGTAGACGGCTGCGTTGGCCTGTGCGCCGGAGTGCGGCTGTACGTTGGCGTATTCGGCGCCGAATAGGCTTTTGGCGCGTTCGCGGGCGATGGTTTCGATTTTGTCCACCTGCTCGCAGCCGCCGTAGTAGCGGCGTCCCGGATAGCTTCGGCGTATTTGTTGGTCAGTACGGAGCCTTGTGCCTGTAGGACGGCGCGTGGCACGAAATTCTCGGATGCGATCATTTCGAGTCCGTTTTGCTGCCTGGATAGTTCGGCGTCGAGGATTTCGGCGATTTCCGGATCCGCTTCGGCGATGGGCGCGTTGAACATGTCGTTCGGTGTTTGCGCAAGAGGTGATGCAGTCATGAAGCCCTCCTTGACTTCGGAATGATCATCCGCTGTACCGCGGGTTACAGAGCAGTGTACGTGTGAAAACGATCGGAGGAAAACAGGGTTTCGAAACATGTGGGAAATATGGCACCGCCTGCGCGTGAAGACATGGACGGCACGATCGCGGTGCCACGTGGAAAAGCAGGACCTTCCGTCGGCAATCGTATGGGGTCGGCGTCCCATTCCACGGACGCGAGGCGACGTTCTTCCCACCTGTGCCGGTACACTGAGAAGCACGTTTGACGTAATCTGTCCGTTCTATTGCTAAGGAAATCAAGTGACCACGTTCCACAGCACACGCAGCACCACCGATTCGCTTACCTCCAAGCAGGCCATCCGCAAGGGCATCGCCGATGATGGCGGCCTGTTCGTGACCGACTCCTTGGGTGAGACCCATGTGGATATCGCTTCCTTGGCCGGCAAGTCCTACCAGCAGATCGCGTTCGATGTGCTGTCCGTGCTGCTGCCGGACTACACCGAGGCCGAGCTCAAGGAGTGCATCGACGAGGCGTACGGCCCGCAGTGGTCCGACGAGAAGATCACTCCGGTCAAGCCGCTCGGCGATGACTATGTGATGGAACTGTTCAACGGTCCGACTTCCGCGTTCAAAGATGTGGCGCTGCAGATTCTGCCGCGTTTCATGGCGCGCACCACTCCGGCGGATGGCGACGCGGATGAGAAGATCATGATCGTCACCGCCACGTCCGGCGACACCGGCAAGGCCGCGTTGGCTGGTTTCGCGGACGCCGCGGGCACCGGCATCACCGTGTTCTATCCGGAAGGCAAGGTCAGCCAGGTGCAGGAGCTGCAGATGACCACGCAGTCCGGCTCCAATGTGAACGTGTGCGCGGTCAAGGGCAATTTCGATGACGCGCAGTCCGCCGTCAAGCGCATCTTCGGCGACAAGGAGCTTGCCGAACGTCTCGCCGATGATTCGCATGTGGTGCTTTCCTCCGCGAATTCCATCAATGTGGGCCGTCTGGTGCCGCAGGTCGTCTATTACTTCTCCGCGTACGCGCAGCTGCTGGAACGCCAGGTCATCAATGTGGGCGACGAGGTCGAGTTCGTTGTGCCGACGGGTAATTTCGGCGACATCCTCGCCGGCTATTACGCGAAACTGCTGGGCCTGCCGGTCAAGCATCTTGTGGTGGCGTCCGACAAGAACAACGTGCTGTTCGACTTCCTGACTTCCGGCACGTACAACCGTCAGCGTCCGTTCTTCCAGACCATTTCCCCGTCGATGGATATCCTCATCTCATCGAACCTGGAGCGCATGCTGTATTACATGTCCGACAAGGACACACGCCTGATCTCCATGCTGATGAACGATCTGAGCCAGTGGGGCGCCTACGAGGTTCCCGAGCCGATGATGAAGAAGATTCGTTCCATCTTCGGCACCGGTTGGGCCGATGAGAACCAGGTGCGCGAGATGATCGCGGACTGCTGGAACAAGAACCATTACGTGATCGACCCGCACACCGCATGCGGCTACTACGTCATGCAGCAGATGCCGCGCGATCCGCTCACGCCGCGCGTGCTGCTGTCCACCGCCAGCCCGTACAAGTTCCCGCGCGTAGTCAACGAATCTCTGGGTCTTGACGCGTCCGGCACCGATTTCGAATGCATGGACGTGCTTGCCAAGGCCACCGGCACCACCGCTCCGGCCGCGCTGCGCGGTCTTGAGACCGCCGACGTGCGTTTCGATAACGTCGTCGAAATCGACGGCATGGAAGGATTCGTCGAGCAGGCCGCGAAGGCGCTGTAAGGTTTCGACAGGCAAAACGGCAACGATACATAGAAGAATCGGCTGTCCGCGATACGCGGGCGGCCGTTTTTCATTGACGCTGGTACAGTGCGTTCCCGAAAGGCAGGAGAATCATGAGCGTAGCTTCAGCATCGCAGTCGGGCGTAACGGCAAATCGGCCGGATGAACCCGCGGAACCGAGGAAGGACCGGCTCATCACCCGTGACGTGGCGCTGGTGATGCTGGCGACGTTCTTCTTCATGACCAGCAACATGGTGATCACGCCGGTCATCGCCGGCTATGGCGAGTCGATGGGAGCGACGGGCGCGCTGATGGGCGTGATCGCCGGCGCGATGAGTTTCGTGTCTCTGTTCTGCCGTCCCATCGCGGGCAATCTGTCGGATTTGGTCAGCAAGAGGTTGCTGGTGGCTGCGGGAACGGTGCTGTACATCGTGGCGGGCGTCATGTATTGTCTTGCCGATTCGACGGGCATGCTGGTCGCGGCGCGCATGGTCAACAGGCTTGGCTTCGCATGCGGCACGGTTTGTCTGGCGACGTGGGTGTCGCTGCTGCTTCCGATCCGGCATATGGGCGCGGGCATGGGATTGTACGGCATCGTCAACGCGTTGGCGATTGCGGTCGGCCCGGCACTCGGCATCCGTCTGCAGGCGGCCGTCGGCTACCAGTGGACGTTCATCGCATCGCTGACGCTTAACGTGTGCGCGTTCGTGACGGTTCTGCTGGTGAAAAACGGTGGCAGGCCGGCTCGTAAAACCGTTGCCGCCGAGCAGTCGTTACGGCATCGTCTGCGTCTTCGCAATCTGGTGGAGCCACGGGCCATTCCATTGGCCGCGGTGTTCATGATGTTCGCCATCCCTTATTTCGCGAACCAGTCGTTCCTGGTGGATTACATTTCCGCACGACATCTGCGTATCTCGTCCGACTTATTCTTCGTGTTCTATGCGGCCGCGCTGCTGGTACTGCGGCTCACGTTGCGCGACCTGTTCGATTCGAAGGGTTTCCGTTTCTGGCTTGTCGTCTGTTCGTTTGCGATGTTGGCGTCGCTTGCCTTTCTCACGTTCATGACGAACGATTGGTATCTGCTTGGCGCGGGCATCGCCATGGCGGCCAGTTATGGACTGATGAGTTCCGTCACGCAGGCGCAGGCGGTGGTGATCGCCGGCCGGGAGCGCAGTGGCTTGGCCAACGGCACGTACTATATGGGCATCGACTTGGGTATGGCGTTGGGGCCGGTGCTGGCTGGAGTTCTCTATGGGCACCTGCCGATCGCATGGTTCTATCCCCTGTTCATGCTGGCGCTGCCGGTGTCTTGGCTGATCTACCTGTCCTTCCACCGTCTCATCCATCCGTCGCACAAGTAACGGACAGGCACCGCAGCCGGTAGGCACTAACTGTTCAGAATGGCGGAATACCAAGGTTTTCAATTACGGCCATGCTGTTATAGATCATATAATAACAGCATGGCCAAATCTGTGTTACTGTTATATATAGCTGTTGAACAGTTTGCGTACACTGTTCGGTCAGGATATATATCACTCGCAGAAAGGGATACAGTGAAGCTGAACATCTCATCCGCGTCCGGCAAACCGATTTACGAACAGATCGAAGATCAGATCCGAGCGGCGATCATGTCGGGCGAACTGCAAACCGGCGAGGCGCTCCCCTCCCTCAGGAAGCTTGCCAAGGAACTGCACATCAGCGTGCTCACCATCGCCAGAGCGTACAGCGAGCTGGCGGATGAGGGGCTTGTCGAGAATGTGCAGGGCAAAGGCACGTTCGTGCTGGCCCACGGCAACGAGCTTATGAAGGAACGTGCGCGCGAACGCATCATGGACGTGTTCCGGCAGACGGTAACCGCCGCCAAGGCCGCCGACATCAGCCTGCTTGATCTGCTTGGCATGTTCGAGAAGGCGTATAGGGAACAATCATGAGCCGCGTCTTCATGAGGCTCAACAAGATATGGACCTGATCGGCGTCATGAAAGCGTGAAGCGGTCGAATCACGCAATGGCCCGGAAACATCAGGCGATGATGCAAACCGTTACAGTATGACGGGCGCGTCGTGGAAGTCGAACATGACGCCGTCGGCCAGATCGCAGATCTCAGGCCAGTCGGCGTCGGAGGAATCGTCGTGCATGGCCCACACATGCATGCCGACCGACTTGGCCGAGCGCATGCCGACCAGCAGATCCTCGAATACGGTGCAGTCGCTTGGTTTGATGCCGAGACGCGACGCGGCCAGCAGATATACGTCCGGCTCAGTTTTGCCGACGTCGCCAGCATCGTCGACGCTGACCACGTCATCGAAATAGTCGAAAATGCCGACGTGCTTCATGGCCGGTTCGCGCAGCATCGGCGGCAATGACGTGGCCACGGCCAGTTTCGCGCCGCTCGCCTTCAACGATTCCAGATATTCGCGCGCATACGGTTTGGCTTCAACCACCGTGGCGTACATGACACGTGCCATATGGTCCCACTCCTCCATCAACGCTTCGGGAGTGTCCGACAGGCCGAATCGTGCGATTGTGTATTCGGCGATCTGGCGGAATTGCATGGCCGCGACCTTCTGCATGTAGTCGTCCGGCACCTCGATGCCGCGTTTGGCAAGGAAGTCGACGTCCACCTGATCCCACACGCCCATGGAGTCGAGTAGCGTGCCGTCAAGGTCGAAGATGGCGCCTTTGCTTGGTTCGCCTTGGTTTCCTGTGTCATATCGGCTCCTTTGTTTTGCAATTACCGCTTTTGCGATTTGCGATTACTTTTTACGATTGAATCCGCCGTCAGTCAAGCACCGACGATTTGAGCAGTTCCTCGGCATGTTCCAGAGATGTTTCGCTTTCGCTGCCGGACAGCATGCGGGCGATTTCGTGCACGCGCTCATCCCCGCGCACCTGGCTGATGGTGGTGGCGATGGAACCATCCTTGGTTTCGCCTTTGGCAACCACATACTGTTCGTCCGCCCAGGAGGCGACCTGCGGCAGGTGCGTGACGACCAGAACCTGCGCGGATTGGGCGAGTTTGGCCAAGCGGGCACCCAGCTCCACAGCGGCCTTGCCACCCACGCCGGCGTCGACCTCATCGAAGATGAACGTCATCGGCGGCACGGTTCCGCCGGCCACGACATGCTTTTCAGCGGCCACCAATTCGAGCGCGAGCATCAGACGGCTCAGCTCGCCGCCGGATGCGCTTTTGCCCATCGGCAGTTGCGGGGAGCCGGGGAACGGGGTGAAGAGGAATTCGATGTCGTCCGCTCCGGTGGCGTCCAACTGTTCGCGTTCGGCCACGCGAATCTCAAGTTTCGAAGTGCCCATGGCCAGCGAGTCAAGTTCGGCGGTGACTTTGGAAGCAAGCTCCTTGGCCGCGGTCCTGCGCCGTTTGCTTACAGCCTGCGCGGCTTTTTTCGCCGCGTTAAGCAACTGCGCCCGTTTGGCTTCCAGCTGTTCGACCTTTTCCGGGGAGGCGTCCAGATCCTCCAGATCGTATACGGCCTTGTCTCGCCATGCGATCACGTCGGACAATTCCGGCCCCCATCGGCGGGTCAGCTCGTCCAGCTCGTGGATGCGCCCGTTGATGCGTCCAAATCCTCCATACTCGCTTCGTTGTCCACTTCTCCCGACAGGCTGAACACCACGTCGGACAAATCGGTGCTGATGGAGTCGAGCCGGTCGGCGAGTTCGGAGAACACGCCTTCCACATGGATGGCGCGCAACGCCTGCGAAGCATGGTCGATCAAATCGGCCGCGCTGGACGATTCGACATCGTCCACCACCTGCGAGGCGTCCAACGCGCCCAACGCTCGCGTCACGCCTTCGGCGATCTCGGCCGCGTTTTCGATGCGGTCGCGGCGCGCACGCAATTCGTCCATCTCCCCCGGCTGCGGGTCGACACGGTTGATGCGTTCGATTGATTCGCGCAGATAATCCGCCTGCTGTCGCATGGACGATTCCTGGCTGTTGAGCCGTTCCAACCGCTCGTCCATCGCGCGCAACGCGCTCCACGACTTGCCGTAGGCGGCCAAAGCCACTTCGTCTCCCGCATAGCGGTCAAGGAATTCGCGCTGACGTGAGGTAGTCGCTATGCGCAATTGGTCGGCCTGTCCGTGAATCGTCACCAGTTCGGCGGCGACGGAGGCGAGTACGGAACGCGGCACGCTACGTCCCGACAGCATGCTGCGGGATCGCCCGGAAGCGGGCACTTTACGCGACAGAAACAGCTCGCCATCCTCCGGTTCGAAGCCGGCTTCCCGTGCCGCGGCCACCGCGGCCGGCGACGAGGCGACTTCGAACACACCCTGCGCCCACGCCTCCTGAGCGCCCACCGAAACGCGGCCTCCATCGGACGGACCGCCGGAAATCAGTCGGATCGCACTGAGCAGCATCGATTTGCCGGCTCCCGTCTCACCGGTGATCGCCGTCATACCACCTGCCGGGGCGATCAGAGCGGAACGAATCGGACCGAGATTGTGAATCTCAAGCTCTTCCAGCATGCCCGGTCACTTCCCGCTTTCCGGTTTGCCGGTTCTAGGGAACGATTGCCCATGATGTATGCCACCGGTTTTGCGCGCTGCTCGCGCCAGCCGACGACAGGCAAATCAAATTTGGTGACGAGCCGGTTCGTGAACGGCACGCCAGACAAACGAGCCAATCGCAAAGTGCATTTCGATTCACGCACTTCGACACGTGTGCCTTTGGGCAGTGCGCGTTGACGACGGCCGTCGCAGCAGATCCAGCCATCCGACGTGGAATCCTCGAGAATGTCGATGGCGAACGTGGAGCCGGAACCGATGATGAGCGGACGTGCGAACAACGCATGCGCCGCCAACGGCACCAATTGCAAGGCTTTCACATTCGGCCACATGATCGGCCCGCCCGCGGAAAACGCGTAGGCGGTGGAACCGGTCGGCGTGGATACGATCACGCCATCGCAACCGAATGAGCTCATCTCCACGTCGTCGACACGGATGGACAATTCCACCATCTTGCCACGGTCCGCACGTTCCAAAGTGATGTCGTTCAACGCCCAGTCCTCGATGGGTTCCGTCGCGCCCGGCAGCATACGTCGACGTGGGCGATCATACGTTCGTCGATGGAATAGTCGTGGTCGCGATCCGACGGATCGCCTCGCTCATCTGGAAGCTTTCAAATTCGGCAAGAAAGCCGACATGCCCTAGGTTCACGCCGAGGATGGGCACTTCAGTGCAATGAACCAGTTCGGCCGCGCGCAGAATGGTACCGTCCCCGCCAAGCACGACCACGATTTCCGTGTTTTTCGGCACTACTGGCGTCTTGCTGCCGAAATCGGGCGCTTCGATATTGTCGATGATCGTCACTTCGAAATCGGCGCGCCGCAGCTGTTCGACGGCTTCTTCGACCACCGTGCCGCTTTCACGCAGACGTGTATGCGTCACTACCACCGCATGCCGGGTACCGTGCATCGCAAGCCCTTTCCGAGAACTCTCGTACATACCACGTCCTCGACGGACGCCGATGCCTACCATTGTAATCGAACAAATGAACGAATGGCGGTAGCGGGTGTCCGGACACGCCGCAGACGTTTCCGTTCGTTCACGAGCCACGTACATCCCACCCGCAAAACCTGTTCGTCGTTTTCCCACGAATCCGCCGAACAGGCCGAATGGTATGTCTCTGCACCGTTCGTCACACTACCGTCTACAATAGCTCAAGGAAACGAAGACCGTTTATACAGACAAGGAGCGAGGAACAGCATGTCCAACCTCGTCTTCGACGAGTCCTCCTCCAATCGCGAGGCCTCACATGGCTATGCCTGGTGGTTCTCCGGGGACACGTTCGAGAAGGCCATGGCGGAGGAGCGCAAGCCGCGCAAGCGCAGCCTAATGCACAGACTCACCACACATCCCGGACGTCTGACCATCCTGTACTTCATGATGTTGGGCGCATTGTCCACGCTGCTCCTGCTCACGCCCACCGCCACGCCGAAAGGCGAGCAAACGACATTCACCACCGCGTTCTTCACCGCGATCTCCGCGATTTCGACGTGTGGCATCTCCATCGTCAATTCGACGACGCATTGGTCCGCTTTCGGCCAGGCCGTGCTCATCTTCTCCGTGCAGATGGGCGGCTTGGGTGTCATGACGTTCGCTTCACTCATCGCCTTGGCCGTGAACCACCATCTCAAGGCCACGCAAAAGCTGCTGACGGCCAACGAGCTGGGCACCACGAAACTCGGCGAGATCAAGGGCGTGCTCACCGTGGTCATCGCCACCGCGTTCACCATCGAAGGCATCACGTTCGTGGCGCTGTTCCCCGGCCTGTACAAAGTCAATCATGGCAATGTGCGGCACACGCTGTGGGAATCGTTGTTCTTCGCGGTCATGGCATACAACAACGCCGGCTTCACCCCTGACGGCGCCGGCCTGCATGTCAACAATTGGGCTGTTGGCCTGCCTATCCTCGTCAGCGCGTTCTGCGGCACGCTCGGCTTTCCCGTCCTGCTTAACCTCATGCGCTCATGGCGCAACCATCGTCCGCCGAAGCGTTGGAGCCTGCATACCAAGCTCACGCTGACCACCACGTTCTGCATCGTGCTCGCCTCGTTCACCTGGTTCCTCCTCATGGAATGGAACAACAAACTGCTGTTCGCCACCGAAGGCGTGGAACCGCGGTTGTGGCATGCGATGGTGGCGGCCGTCATGCCCCGCAGCTCCGGCTTCGACCTGTCATGGATGCCGGGCGTGAGCGACGCGACGAAGGTGTTCCTGTCCATCGTCATGTTCATCGGCGGCGGCAGCACTTCGACCGCAGGCGGCATCCGCGTCACCACATTCGCCGTGATTCTGTTGACCTGCCGCGCCGCGTTCACCGGACGCCATGACGTCAACGCATTCCATCGTCGCATCCATTCGCAAGCCGTCATGACGGCCGTGGCCGTCACCACCTCATGTCTGGCACTCGTCACCATAGTGTCCATGACATTGATGGCCATCACCGGATGCTCGCTGAGCAACGCGCTGTTCGACACCTGCTCGGCGTTCGGTCTGGGAGGCTATTCGGTCGGCGTGGCCAGCGCTTCTAGTCCAGCGGTCCTGTACATTCTCGCCGCGACCATGTTCATCGGCAGGCTCGGTCCGCTCACCATCGCCTACGCGATCTCCAGGCCGCGCAATGTGGAGCCGGTCCGCTACCCCACCGAGCAGATCGTGGTCGGCTGAGCGGATTCGTCGATACGGTTTCTATACCCGCAACTTCCTATACTTGAATCCGGAACAGAACATCGAAAGGTACGCGAACAATCATGGCTAACAACACCAGAAGCGTTCTTGTGGTAGGACTCGGCCGTTTCGGCAGTTCCGTAGCCACCACATTGGATACGATGGGACAGGATGTGCTCGCCGTCGACAAGGACGGCGAACTGGTGAACCGCTGGTCGTCGCAGATCCCCACCGTGCAGGCCGACATGACCGACGTGATGGCGTTGGAGCAGATCAACGCCTCCGATTTCGACACGGCGGTCGTAGCCATCGGCGACAGCGTCGAAGCGTCCGTCATCACCGCCGGCAATCTGCTGGACGCGGGCATCTCCGACATTTGGGCGAAGTCGGTGTCCAAGGAGCATGCGCGCATTCTGCAGCGTATCGGCGCACGGCACATCATCAACGCGGAGACCGATGCCGGCAAACGCGTAGGCACTTGGTGTCCGGCAACTATCTGGACTACATCGAGCTTGAAGGCGCGTACAGCGTGGTGAAGATCCACACTCCCCCGCATGTCGTCGGTTACTCCATCGAGGATGCGCGCGTACATGAACGGTTCGGCATCACCGTGGTCGGTGTCAAATCGCCGGGCAAGGAATCGAATACGGTTCGAAAGAGCTGATTATGCACCGTAACGACGAGCTCATCATCATGGGCAAGCAGGATCAGATCGACAAGTTTTTGAGGGGCTAGGCCCACGGAACATGCAAAAGGCCGGCGGTCCATATGGGATTTTTCATATGGGCCGCCGGCCTTTCATTTTTACGCTATCGATTGGCGGAGAACGGTTTACGCCACTGCATACAGCAGATACTCGATGTTGCCGTGCGTGCCTTCGATCGGTGAGACCGCGTGGCGCGTACATCCAGTCCGTTGGCTTTCGCGCAGGCGGTGACGGTGTCGAGCGCCTGTTTGCGTAAGGTTTCGCTTTCCACGATGCCGTTTTTGCCGAGGTTGCCTTTGCCGACTTCGAACTGCGGTTTGACCAGCAGCACGACGTGTGCGCCGGGCGCGGCGATGCGCGCGATGACGGGAATCACGTATGTCAACGAGATGAATGACACGTCGGATACGATCATGCTTGGCCGGTACGGCAGATCATCCGCTTCGACGTCGCGGATGTTGACGCCGCTCATTTCGATGATGCGCTCGTTGCCTGCGATGCGCGGGTCAAGCTGGCCGTGCCCCACGTCGAGCGCGATCACATGCGCGGCACCGCGTCGCAGAAGCACGTCGCAGAAACCGCCGGTGGACGCGCCGATGTCGAGGCAATCGAGTCCTTCCGCGGAACGCAGGCCCGTCTGGGAGAACATGTCGAGCGCGCGACCAGCTTGTAGGCTCCACGGGAGACGTAATCGTCTCCCAGATCGGCATCAAGCGTGTCGGCGGCCGTGACTTTGAGCGACGCTTTGGATGCGACGGTGCCGTTCACCCGGACCTTGCCGGATTCGATCAGCCGTTGTGCTTTGGAGCGACTATCCGTGACGCCACGCTCCACCAGCGCGATGTCGAGTCGGACGACGGCACCGGAATCGTCATTCATGTTGCGCATACGCACGTGCGGCAATCAGGCGATTCGGAATTCCGGCACGATCATGCCGTCGACGCTGTGTCCGCGATCCGCCGCATCCCACATGGCGGCGCAGGCCGCACGAAGACCGTCGACGCTGGTGATGTCGGTGACGTAAAGACGATCGCCGTCGACGCGCGCCTGCACGTCGCGGCAGCTCCAAGCGCCAGCCTCATGCACGACTTCGGGGGCCGGCTCGTTAAGTCCGGTCAGGTCCTTGGCGATGTAGGTCGGACGCAGATGCTCCGGAGCGAACATCAGCTCATGCGGATTGGTGACGCCGGTCAGCACGGCCAGGGAATCATAGCCGCCACGGTTGCCGGCTTCGATATCGGTATCGAGGCGGTCGCCGATGGCGAGGCATGCTTCCTTGGCCACTGGTTCGGCACCATCATGCGCGGCAAGCAGTCGGGCTTCGTCGTACATGGCGGATTCCGGCTTGCCTGCGGACGAAACCGGTTCCACACCAGTGGCGTTGATGACGGCCATGATCATGGAACCGCAACCGGGGGCGATGCCCAGCTCACGCGGAATGGTCAGGTCGCGGTTGGTCACGAAATACGTGGCGCCCTGTTCTACGGCGTAGGCGATTTGCGCCATCTGGTTCCAAGACATGTCCGGGTACCAGCCTTGGATGGCCGCGACCGGCTTGTCTTCGGCGGAATCAACCACCTCAAGACCCTGCTTGGCGACTTCCTCACGCAGATGCTGTGCGCCGAGCACGAACACTTTCGCACCTTGCGGCACCGCACGGGCCACCATGCGGGCAGCCACCACGGACGAGGTGATGACCTGCCATGGTTCGACGTCAAGGTCGAAGCCTTTAAGCTGGTCGGCCACCACGGATTGCAGTCGGGAGGAATTGTTGGTGGTGTATTCCACCGTCATGCCGAGCCTTCGGCCTTGCGGATGCTCTCTGCAGCATGTTCCACCGGATTCTTGCCACGGTAGACCACGCCGTCAAGATCAAGCAGCGCCAGCTGGTAGCTTCGCTCAGCGGACGGGTTGTGGATTTCAGCATTGTTTTGCCGCACCTCACTCGTTGTCGGAATCGGCTGCGGATTCGACCTCATCCTCAGTCTGGTCGTCTTCGGAGCCGCCCGCGTTTTCGCCGTCACCGGCAGGCTCGTCGTCGGACTCGGCGCCTTCCTTGGCCGCTTCGGCATCAAGCTGGGTCTCATCGTTGGTCTCGCCGTTCTCGTCGACGGCCTCGGAATCGTCCTCATCCTCGTCTTCCGGCGCATACTGGGCGTCATCTTCGGAAATGCCGAGCTTGTCCATAAGCTCGTCGTTCAATTCCTGCATGTCGTATTCAATGACCAGATCGTCGGAGGTCTCGTCCTCTTCGGCATCGGCGTACTGCAGCTCAAGCTTGTCAAGCAGCTGGTCGAGAGCCACGGCCTCATCGGAGCGTCCGGCCTGCTCGAGGAAGTACTGTTCGGCCTGCACCGCACGCATGCGGTATTCGCCGGCCAAGCCCTTGGAACGGCCCAACGTATGCACGATCTCAATGGCCTTATTCCACAGCTCGAGGTCGCCCAGCGCGCCCGCGTACACGAGGAACATCTCGGCCTTGGATTCGCCGCGCAGATACTTCGCGTCATCGCTCATGGCGGTTTCGATGGCCTTCTTCGGCTCGCCCATGCCACGCTCGCAGTCGGCGATGAACGGCAGATAGTCAAGGAAACCGTTCATGCGGAACGCGGTGCGGAACTCACGCAGGGCCAGCTTGTAATCGCCCTGACGGTAGGCCACGAACGCAAGGGTCTCACGCGCGAAATCAATACGGGAAGCCTGATGCGCCACCCACTTGGCATGTTCGAGCGCCAGCTCCGGATCCCTTTCCTCAAGCGTGTAGGCGGCAAGGATGTGCAGGCCGATGTTCTCCGCATGTTCCTTGGACAGGCCACGCAGACGCTCACGGTCATCAGTGGACAGCATGCTCCACTCGATGCCCTTCGGCATCTTCGGCTCGCCCGGGCGACGATGCGTGTACGGGTTTTGCGACGGGAAGCTCATCGTGCCGTCGGAATTGCGACGCGGCTTCGACAGATACTCGCCACGCTTCGCCTCGCGGTACTCCATCTTCTCTTCACGGGTGAATTCGCGGCGCTCCTCGCCTTCCGGACGCTGATCGCGATCCTTGTGGAAATCACGACGCTGGTTGTCACGGCGGAAATCCCTGCGATCGCCGTCACGACGATCATCACGACGGAAATTACGACGCTCGCCATCACGGCGCTCCCCGCGGCGGTCATCGCGGCGGAAGTCCCTGCGATCGCCGTCCTTGTGGAAGTTGCGGCCGCCACGACGCTCACCATCGTCACGGCGGAAGTCACGACGGTCACCGTCATGACGGAAATTGCGACGCTCGCCATCGCGACGGTCATCATGGCGGAAACCGGAACGCTCGCCATCACGCTGGTAGCGCGGATTGTCGCCGCGATTGCCGCGATAGCCGCCGCGGCGGTCGTCACGACGCTCGCCATCGCGGTTGAACTTGCGCGGACCGTTGTGGAAACGACGCTCCTGGCCTTCGCTTTCGCCGGCGCGATGGAAATCGCGGTCGCCACGACGGTATCCGCCGCCATTGCCCTTGCGATATCCGCCCTTACGGTCATCGTTGTGGAAGCCGCCGGACTTGTGTCCGTAGGACTTGCCGCCGTTGCCGCGCGGCTTGAATCCCTTGCCACCGCGGTTACCCGGCCTGCCCGAGCCGTAGGACTTGTGGTTGCCGTAGGATTTGCCGCGCGATCCGCGCTGTTCTTCTGCCATGCTGTTCCTTATTGGTCTTGAGATACTTGCGATTATTTACTTACGATTACCTATGCGTCTCACGCCTGTTCGACGACGCCGAGCGCCTTCTTGCCGCGGCGGATGAGCACGAAACGACCATGCAGGAAGTCACCGTCCTGCAACGTCTGTTCCTCATCCTCCACGCGCGTGTTGTTGAGGTACACGCCACCGGACTTGATGGTCTTGCGCGCCTCGGAAATCGACTTGAACAGGCCTGCCTTCATACCAGCCTCGGCCACACGGTCGCCGGCTGCGACCTTGGCGAATTCCCCATCGACCTTCATGCCATCGATAGCGGCCTCAAGCGTGGACTCGTCGATGTCCGCCAGATCGCCGCCACGTCCGAACAACGCGCCGGCAGCTTCGATGGCCTGGCGAGTGGCTTCCTCGCCATGCACGAAGCTGGTGACCTCCCATGCGAGGGTGCGCTGCGCCTCACGCGCGCCCGGATTGGTCTTGCTTTCCTCGATAAGCCGTTCGATTTCGGCCTTTGGCAGGAAGGTGAACGCCTTGAGCAGGTTCTCCATCTCGCTGTCGGGACGGTTGAACCAGAACTGGTAGAACTTGTAGGGGCTGAGCATCGTGCCATCCAACCAGACGGCGTTGCCTTCGGACTTGCCGAACTTCTTGCCCTGCGCGTCGGTGATGATCGGGCTGGTGAACACGTTCACGTCCACGCCGCGCACCTTGTGGATCAGATCCAGACCGGAGGTGAGGTTGCCCCACTGGTCGGAGCCGCCGATCTCCAGCACGCAATGGTACTCGTCGAACAGGTGCAGGAAGTCGTTGCCCTGAAGCACTTGGTAGCTGAACTCGGTGAAGGAGATGCCTTCCTCGGAGTTGAGGCGACGGGCACGGTGTCCTTGGCGAGCATGGTGCCCATACGGAAATTCTTGCCGACGTCACGCAGGAAGTCGATGACGTTCATCGAAGCAGTCCAATCGTAGTTGGACACGAAACGCACCGGATTGCTGCCTTCGGTCTCGAGGATGCCGCCGATCTGCTTCTTCAGACGATCGGCCCAGCCGGCCACGACGTCCTTCGGGTTGAGCGTGCGTTCGCCCGACTGGCGCGGATCTCCGATCAGGCCGGTGGCGCCGCCGACCAACGCGATCGGATGGTGTCCTGCGGCCTGCAGGTGGCGCATGTTGATGAGCTGAACGAGGTTGCCGATGTGCAGGGAGGCGGCGGTCGGATCGAAGCCGCAATAATAGGTGATGGGCTCTCCGTTCAACGCTTCGGCGAGTCGATCCCTGTCAGTGGACTGGGAAATCAACCCGCGCCATTCCAGTTCATCGAGGACGGAATCGAAACCGGCCTCCTTGAAATCGATGACGTGAGCCATAACTGTGCTTTCTCCCTATCGAATTGTGGACATTACCGCGTTTTACGCACCCTACAGTTTCGCAGAAGACGCAGACAGCCGCGTGTGCCGTTTTCCATGTTTTTATCAAAGCGATCACGGAACATGCCGGTTAAAATCGAAAACGGAATCTCATTGACGAGAAGAAGGGAGGCCTGCATGGATCGCAAAGGCATGAAGGCCAATGCAAGGAAAGCCTATAAGAGACACTATTGGATGATAGTCGTCATCTGCCTGTTCGCTTCGGTGTTCGGTGTCGCCTACAGTTCGTCGACATGGTCGGTGAACGCCAGTTCCCCGTCCGCAACCGTGCAGGAGGATGGCACAGCGCAATCCGACAACGTGTCGAAAGTGTTGGAGAACCTGCTTGTCGGCGATGAAAGCCAGGCACGCAGGCAAGTGGAGCACAATCAGGAGCAGATCGTGCAAAACGACACCAATGCCATGATGGGGCGTAAACGCGGCGTGTTCGCGTCTCTGCTCAACTCGTTCTCATCGGGTTCGGTCATTCTGTCGATGGCCGATGCGGCCAATTCCATCGTGCATAATGACGGCGTCGCAGTGGCCGTACCAATCGTCGTATCCCTGGCCGTTTACCTTTTCGTATGGCTGTTCGTCCAGCAGACATACCGGGTGGTCATGATGCGCATGCTGCTTGAGGGGCGGACCTACGACAAACTTCCCGTGAGCCGTTTCCTCTACCCGATCACCACGCGCAAATGGTTGTCGATGGCGAAGGTGATGCTGCTCGAGAACGTGTTCCTGTTCCTGTGGACGTTCACCATCATCGGCGCGTTCATCAAACCGTATTCCTACCGTATGGTGCCCTACATCGTCGCCGAAAATCCGAATATCGGGGCACGGGAGGCCATCAGCCTGTCCAGGCGCATGATGAAGGGTCACAAGTGGGAGTGTTTCGTGGCCGACCTGTCGTTCCTTGGCTGGTGGCTGCTCAATCTGTTCACGCTCGGCTTGAGCGGCATCTTCTATTCCAACGGCTATAACGCGGCGTTTTTCGTCGAATATTACGTGCATGTGCGCGGATTGTCCAAGGATTCGGGATTGGAGGGAAGCGAGCTGCTCAGCGACGAATACCTGTACAGCAAGGCCTCCGCTGAGACATTGCATGCCGCTTATGGTGATGTTGCCGAAACGGTGGAGCAGTTGTCCAGCAATCTTGTTCCGGTGGACAAGCCGAACGGTTTCGTCGGGTTCCTGTCCGAATGGTTGGGCGTGCGTATCCTGCATGCGCGGTCGGTGACCAAGTATGAGGAGTATCGCGAGCAACTGCATCAGATCGATACCGGCAGGGAGATTCTGAACGGCGCTATCTATCCTGGTCGTCTGGCTCCGGCGCCGATGGCGTTCCGGTTCCGCGAATCCCGCACCGTCAGCTCCGACCGCAGCTATTCGTTGGTCAATCTGGTCATGATGTTCTTCATCTTCTGTTTCGTGGGATGGGTATGGGAGGTGAGCCTCGCCTTCATTTCCGAAGGAACGTTCGTGAATCGTGGCACGCTGCATGGGCCATGGCTGCCGATCTATGGCACCGGCGGAGTGATTATCCTTATTCTGCTGAAGAAGTTGAGGAAGAAGCCCTTGTTCGAGTTCCTGGCCGCCATGGTCTTGTGTGGCGGGTTGGAGTACTTCTCGTCCTGGTATCTGGAGAAGACCCACGGAGGACAACGCTGGTGGGATTACACCGGTTATTTTCTCAATCTCAATGGTCGTATCTGTGCCGAGGGTCTGCTGACGTTTGGTTTGGGCGGTTTGGCGATCGTGTATCTGCTGGCTCCTGCATTGGACAACTTGCTGAGTCGTATCGATACAAGAAAGCTCACCGTTGTGGCCGTCGTGCTTCTGGCGTTCTACTGTGTGGACCAGGCGTATTCGGCGCAGCATCCGAACATTGGTGCCGGCATCACCGATTACAAGGGGTCGGCCACATCGCAAGTGTCGTAGCCCCTATCCGATGTGATGCATAAAGGGATTTTGCCCCCGTCAGCGTGCGCAACGCAGTTGGCGGGGCAAATCGTTTTTTGGACACACGCTATACGACACGTGTGGCCGGTGGAAACTTACTTTCGGCGCAGCATCTCACGCACGGTTTCCATGATCTTGCTGTATTTGGTGGAGTCCGTGGAACGCATGCGTGGGAAGGAGCGGATCATACGACGTTGCTGCCAATTCAACGCGGAAGAGACAAGCTGACGCATATTGGCAACACGTTCCTGCGACGATTCCGACAAATCATGCATCTTTTCCCGGAACTCCTCTTTGCCCCACTGCCAGGAGTCTCCGGCCTTCTCCGCACGATCCTGCACCGCTTCGCTGAATTTGGCGAGACGCTCGGACAGACCGACGATGCCCACCACGGTGACGATGGTGTCGATGATAACGACGATAGCGGCGACCGCGCATATCACGTGCACGGCAAGCAGCGGAATCATGGCGGTGAGCCGTTCGACCTGCGGCTGGACCACATCGATAATCAATACTCCGCCGAATCCGAATACGATTGCGCCGAGCAGACAGATGCGGCCTTGGATGTTGAATCGGTAATGGCTGTAATCCCACCATCTGGCGTGGAACAACTTTTCCATGCCCCAAGAGGTGATGTACTCGAGTATGCTCGCGCCAAATGAGGAGATAAGGAAAATCTCGATGGGATTCGTGAAGTCATGCAACAGCACAATCGCAAGCACCGCGCCGCATCCGTAAATTGGGCACAACGGCCCGTTAAGGAAACCACGGTTGACCCATCGACGTTCCGAAACGGACACGAGAACCGACTCGTACACCCATCCGATAAAGGCGTACAACAGGAACCAAAGGAACAAATATTCGAGTGTGAGCGCCACAGCCATCAGCTCCTGTCCATCGGTTGTCCGGATGCGGGTTTGTCGAAACGATCGAAAGAGAGCGTTTCCTTCGTGGCGCTGATTTTGTCGGCCGCGGTGACAAGGTATCCTTCGATGTACTTCGGCGGATAGGGAGTCAATGGGAACATGTGATGTTCGATGCTGTCCCGTTCGATCTGGTTGAGTTTGAAATCCCGTATGGCGTTGCGCATGGCCGTTTCACCATGTGTGAATCCATGTAGCCGATGGGTGCCGTTGTCCCAGTCATGCCAATCGTAAAGGAAGTAATCATGGAGCAAAGCGGCGCGAATCAACGAATGTAGATCAACCCTATTCCACAGGTGCAGTCTGTCTGCCAGCCAGACGGACAGACAAGCCACACGAATGGAATGGGCGAATGTGGTGACCACGCCATGCTGGTAGCAGACCCTTTCGATGGCCATGTGGTCATGTTCCAGAATCTCCCGGCCGTGCGCGTAGACCAGCCGTCGTATCTGCGTGCGCGTCAACAGCACCGCTTTTTGCTCCTTGCTTGATAGGGATTACTTGAGCAGGGATTCGGGCGACTTGTATGCGGAACCGTCAGACACGGAGTTGGCGAAGGCGCGTAGCTGCTCGATGGTGGTCTTGGCGGAAACGATCTGTTCGCGCACGCGCAGCGGGGAGGTGCCTCCCTTGCCGTTGCGGGCGGAGACGGAGCCTTCGGTGGACAGCACTTCACGCACCTGCGGGGCCTTGTCCGCCGGCAGGAAGTCCTTGAACACGTTGATGAAGTCCTCGTCGGTCAAATCCCACAACTCCTGGCCACGGTCTTCGGCAATCTTGACGCAGGCGCCGGAAAGCTCGTGCGCGTGACGGAACGGCACACCGTTCTTGACGAGCCATTCGGCGATGTCGGTGGCAAGGGCGAAACCGGTCGGGGCTTCGGCTTCGAGGCGTTCCTTGTCGAAGACCATGGTGGCGACCATGCCGGTGAACGCCGGCAGCAGCACTTCAAGCGTGTCCACTTGGTCGAATACGGCTTCCTTGTCTTCCTGCAGGTCGCGCGCATAGGCTGTCGGCAGGCCTTTCAAGGTGGCGAGCAGGCCAGTCAGGTCGCCGATGAGTCGTCCGGACTTGCCGCGAGTGAGTTCGGCGATGTCCGGATTCTTCTTCTGCGGCATGATGGACGAGCCGGTGGAGTAGGCGTCATCAAGACGCACGAACGCGAATTCCTGGGTGTTCCAGATGATGATCTCTTCGGACAGGCGGCTCAGATCGACACCGGTCATGGCGGCGATGAAGGCGAATTCGGCGACCAGATCACGGCTGGCGGTGCCGTCGATGGAGTTGGCGGTCACCTTGGAGAAGCCCAGCTCACGGGCCACAGCCACCGGTTCGAGTCCAAGGGTGTTGCCGGCGAGGGCACCGGAGCCGTACGGGCTGGCGTCGATGCGCTTATCCCAATCGGCGAGACGTTCCACGTCACGCAGCAGCGGCCACACGTGGGTCATGAGCTGGTGGGCAAGCAGAACCGGTTGGGCGTGCTGCATATGCGTACGTCCCGGCATGACGGTGCGACCGGCTTTTTCGGACTGCTCGATCAGTGTTGCGGCGAGACCGAGCAGCATTTTGGCGATGATGCGGCTGTGGCGGCGCAGCCACATGCGGATGAGCGCGGCGATCTGATCGTTGCGGGAACGGCCGGCGCGGAGCTTGCCGCCGAGTTCGTCACCAGCGATCTGGAGTAGACCGCGTTCGAGTGCAGTGGCCTCGTCCTCGTCATCCTCGATCGGAGCGAACGCTCCGGAATCCACGCGGCGCTGCAGCTCGTCAAGGGCGTCTTCCATGCGCTGCAGCTCATCGGCGGTCAGCAGTCCGGCGCGGCCAGTGCACGGGCATGGGCGCGCGAACCGGCGATATCGTCATCGGCGAGTCGCCAGTCGAATTGGGTGGACTTGCTCAGCCGTGCGAGTTCCGGCGACGGACCAGACTTGAAACGGCCGCCCCACAGGGCAAGATGCTCACCATTAGTAGTGCTCTCGGTCATTGTTTTTCCAAATCTCCTTGCAGATATGACTGAGGGAGAGCTTACCAGTCAGGATGGTCCCGACGGTACGCTCTCCCCCATTATCAAGACGATTCACAACGTGAATCCGGATGATGCTTACTCGACGCTGTTCTCCGGAACCTCGATGCCGTTGCCGAACTTGACGTCGCGGGCTGCGGCCACGCGGCTCGGCAGACCATAGATGTCGATGAAGCCGTTGGAGGACTTCTGGTCGAAGCTGTCGCCGGAATCGTAGGTGGCCAGGTTGTAGTCGTACAGCGAGCTGTCGGAGCGACGGCCGGTCACGACGGCGCGGCCACCGTGCAGAACCATGCGAATCTCGCCGGAGACGTACTTCTGGGTGTCTTCGATGAAGGCGTTCAGGGACTGGGTTGCCGGGGAGAACCACTGCGCGTCGTAGACCAGTTCGGCCCAGCGCTTGTCGATGTCGCGCTTGATGCGGTGCTGCTCGCGTTCGAGGCAGCAGTTCTCGAGTTCCTGGTGGGCGGTGATCAGCGCCACTGCGCCCGGAGCCTCGTACAGCTCGCGGGACTTGATGCCTACCAGACGATCCTCAATCAAATCGATACGGCCGATGCCCTGCGCGCCTGCACGACGGTTCATCTCTTCGATGGCCTGCAGCGGAGTGACGTCATGACCGTCGATCTTGACCGGGACGCCCTGCTTGAATTCGATGACGACCTCATCCTCGACCGGTGGGAACGCCGGATCGTCGGTGTAGGAGTAGCAGTCCTTGGTCGGACCGTTCCACGGATCCTCGAGGAAACCGGTCTCGATGGCGCGGCCCCACACGTTCTGGTCGATGGAGAACGGGCTCTTCTCGGTCTGCACGATCGGCAGCTTGTGTTCCTTGGCGAAGGCGATCTCGACGTCGCGGGTCAGAGACAGGTCGCGAATCGGGCTGATGGCCTTCAGCGTCGGGTCGATGGAGGCGATGGAGACCTCGAAACGAACCTGATCGTTGCCCTTGCCGGTGCAGCCGTGGGAAATGGTGTCAGCGCCGAACTGGTGGGCGGCACGGACGAGATGCTTGGAAATCAGCGGACGGGAGATGGCGGAGACCAGCGGGTACACGCCTTCGTACATGGCGTTGGCCTTCAGGGCTTCATGCAGTATTCGTTGGCGAATTCATCACGGGCATCGACCACGTAGGCTTCGACCGCACCGCATGCCAGCGCGCGCTGCTTGATGGTTTCGAGGCTTTCGCCGCCCTGGCCGACGTCGAGGGACACGGCCACAACATCCTTGCCGGTGCGTTCCTTCAGATACGAAATGGCGACGGAGGTGTCAAGACCACCGGAGTACGCCAGGACGAGACGATTCTGATCGCTCATGGTTTCCCTTTCTAACATCCAACGTTATTCATCAGTATATGCACAGCTCTGTATATTTATGCATATTTGGTGCGTCGTGTCCACTATATGGCTATTCACGCTTTGGAAGCGACATCAAGCAGCCATTGCGCACGCCGTTTGGCGACATCATCCTCGGAGCAGATAACCATGACCGTGTCATCTCCGGCGATGGTGCCAAGCACGCCTTCGATGGGCTGCTTATCGATGACGCTGGCCACATATTGCGCGGCGCCGGATGGCGTGTGCACGACCACGAGATTACGTGCCGCGGCCACGGATGTGACCAGTCCGGACAGTACCCGGCTAATCTGCTGCTCGGTTTTGGCGTCCGGGTTAGAAGCCGGATGTTCATCAATGTTCTGTTTGCCGACGGCGTAGGCCACGGTTCCGTCGGCAAGACGGGTCTTCGTGGCGTGAATCTCATCGAGATCACGGCTCAGCGTGGCTGCGTCACCTCGATGCCCTGGTCGGCGAGAATCTGCGACAGTTGCGATTGCGAGGTGACGATGCGCGTCAGCAGCGCCTGCTCAATGGCGCTCAGTCGAGCGGTTCGTGTGGCAGGACGCTGCAACGCGGGAGTGTGGTCAGTCATCAGACCAGCAGGCTTTCATCGCCACGGGCCTTGCCGGCCAACCAGGTCAGCAACGCCTTCTGGGCGTGCAGACGGTTGCCTGCCTCATCCCAAACCACGGACTGAGGACCATCGATAACCTCGGCGGTGACCTCCTTGCCGCGATATGCAGGCAGGCAGTGCTGGAAGATGGCGTCGTCCTTGGCCTTGGCCATGAGTTCGGCGTTCACCTGGTAATCCCAGAACGGCTTGGAACGGACAGCGTATTCCGCTTCCTCGCCCATGGAGACCCACGTGTCGGTGAAGACGCAATCGGCTCCGGCAACAGCCTCATTCGGATCAGTAGTGACGAGGATGGAGCCGCCGGTCTCAGAGGCAATCGCTTCGGCATCGGCAACGATCTGCGGATCCGGCAGGTATCCGTACGGTCCTGCCACACGCACGTTCATGCCCGCCACAGCGCCGCCGAGCAGGTAGGAGTTGGACATGTTGTTGGCCGCGTCGCAAGATAGGCGATGGTCTGGTTCTTGAGGTTGTCTACACCGCCGCGATGTTCCGCGATGGTCTGGAAGTCAGCAAGAATCTGGCACGGATGGAATTCGTCGGTCAGTGCGTTCACCACCGGATGGGTGGAGTACTTGGCCATTTCCTCAACACGGTCCTGACCAAAGGTGCGCCACACCACGCCGTAGGCATACGGTCAAGCACGCGAGCCGTGTCGGCCACCGGTTCGCCACGGCCCAGCTGGGAGCCGGACTTGTCAATGACCAGCGGATAGCCACCGAGTTCGGCCACGCCAATGGAGAAGCTGGAGCGGGTACGGGTACTGGGCTTGTCGAAAATCACGGCGATGCTGCGGGCCAGCGAACGGCTGGTGATAGAAACGGTTCTTGTGGAACTTGATGGCCAGTTCCAGCACCTGCTTCTGTTCTTCGTGGTTCAGATCGTCATCGCGCAGCATATGGCGCAGTTCAGGGGTTGCCATTGGTATAGAGGCTCCTTTCAAATTCTTCGGGTTCGTCCGAGATCAGTCGTTAGGCAGGTCGGACGGAATCTTGGCGAGGATGGACACCGCTTGATCGACGTCCTGAGCAGTGATGACCAGCGGCGGGGCGAGACGCAACGCATTCGGAGCAACCGCATTGACGATGAGACCGTGTTCCAAAGCCCAGTTCATGGCCGCATGCGAGCAGGGGTGGGCAAGTTCGATGGCGTCGAGCAGGCCACGGCCACGCACGGAGACGAACAGCGGATTGCCGCAGGAGGCGATACCGTCGCGCAGCTGCTTGCCGCGTTCTTCGGCGTTGTCCACGAGGTTGTCCTCTTCGATGACTCCCAGCGTTGCCAATGCCGCCGAAGCGCCCAATGGATTGCCTGCGAAAGTGGAGCCGTGGGAACCCGGGGTGAACAGCGCGGACAGTTCGGCGCCGAAGGAAATCATGCCGCCCATCGGGAAACCACCGCCAACGCCCTTGGCGAAAGTAACGATGTCCGGGGTCACACCGCCGGAAAGATCCTCACGCTGGAAGGCGAACCATGCTCCGGTGCGTCCGATGCCGGTCTGCACTTCGTCGATGATGAGGAGCGCCTTATGCTCGTCGCATAGTTTGCGGGCGGCCTTCACATAGTCCGCTCCGAGCGGCATCACACCGGCCTCGCCTGGATAAGCTCCATGATGACGGCCGCAACCGGCCCTTTGCCGTACTTGCCTTGGCCGGTTTCGGCGAAAGCGTCGTGCAAGGCTTCGACGTTGCCGGCTTCGACGAATTCGATGTTCGGTACCAGCGGCTCAAATTTCTCACGGATGGCGGGCTTCCACGTTGCGGACAGCGCGCCCATGGTGCGGCCGTGGAAGCCGTGGGTCATGGAGATGATGCGTGCCGGTTTGCCGCCGATCTCAGGCAACGCGCCCGGCAGGGTGCGCCCGTAGAGCTTGGCGAGCTTCAGCGCCGCCTCGTTACCTTCCGCGCCGGAATTGCCGAAGTAGACGCGGGAACCTTCCGGAGCGCCCGCGAGCTTGACGAGTTTGGCGGCGAGCTTGATCTGCGGTTCGGTGGCGAAGTAGTTGCTCACATGCGCGGCCTTGGCGGCCTGTTCGCTGACGGCCTTCACCCACTTCGGATGGGCGTATCCGAGCGCGTTGACGGCGATGCCTGCAAGGAAATCGAGATATTCATTGCCGTCGACATCCCAGATGTGGGCGCCCTCACCGTGGTCCATCACGCGCAGGGGCGTGCCAAACACGTTCATATGCACCTGGGAGTACTCTCCCAGCCACTTGGCATCTTCAGTGCCGAGTGTTTCCAGTTGTTCAGTTGCCATAGGAACTCCTCATTTCAATACCGTCCTCGGGCACGACCATGGTGCCGATGCCGTCGGTGGTGAAGATCTCGTTCAGGATGGAATGCGGTTTGCGACCGTCGATAATATGGGCCCGCGGAACGCCTCCGTCGATGGCGCGCACGCAGGCTTCCATCTTCGGACGCATGCCGCTTTCCAGGTCGGGGAGCATATCGCGCAGATTCTCCACGCCGATGCGGCCAATCAGGGAGTCACGGTCCGGCCAATCGGCATACAGACCGTCGACGTCGGTCAACACGACCAGCTTGCTGGCTCCAAGGGCCGCGGCAAGGGCGGCCGCGGCGGAGTCGGCGTTCACGTTGAGCACTTCAGTGGCATCGTCTTCATTCGGAGCCACGGAGGAAACCACCGGAATACGTCCAGCGTTGATTAGATCCTCCACGGCGGACGCGTCGACGCTCACCACGTCGCCGACCAAGCCGATATCGGTGGGCTTGCCGTCAATGACCGGTTTGCGCTGCATGGCCGAGAACAGGGCGCCGTCCTCGCCGGACAGGCCGACCGCGAATGGACCGTGCGCGTTGATCAGCCAACGAGTTCACGGGACACCTTGCCGGTCAGCACCATGCGGACCACATCCATGGCTTCCGGAGTGGTGACACGCAATCCGCCCTTGAATTCGGACTTGATACCAGGGCCTTAAGCATTTGGGATATCTGCGGACCGCCACCGTGCACCACGACCGGGTGCAGTCCCACCTGGCGCAGGAACACCATGTCTTCGGCGAAGCAGGCTTTCAGATGATCGTCGATCATCGCGTTGCCGCCATATTTGATGACGATGCGTTGTCCGGCGAATTCCTCCAGCCACGGCAGCGCTTCGATAAGCACTTCCGCCTTCTGGTCGGCGCGCAGGTCGGTGTGCACGTCGAAGTGGAATCCAGGTCCTTTGAGTTCTTTGGCCATTCCTATTCGATCAGCTTTCGTAGTCAGCGTTGATGTGTACGTATTCGTGGGTCAGATCGTCGGTCCAGACGGTCGCTTCCGCTTCTCCGGCGTTCAGGTCGATGTCGATGTGCACCTCGCGTGGGGTCATGTCCACTTCGGAGCGGTCGCGTCCGGCTCCGCCGTTTTCGCAGATGCGTACGCCGTTGACGTCCACCGTGACCTTTTCGGAATCGTATGGTGCGACGTCGGGCGGCACGGTGCCGAGGGAGCTGACGATGCGGCCCCAGTTCGGATCGTTGCCGGAGATGGCGCATTTGAGCAGATTGGACGCTGCGACCGCGCGACCGCATGCCAGAGCGGCTTCTTCGGTGGTCGCGCCGGTAACTTTGACACGGATGTCATGGCTTGCGCCTTCGCCGTCGCCGATGATCTGGCGAGCGAGCGAGGCGGTGGCCTTGGCCACAAGCTCTTTGAACTCGTCCGGGTCCGGTTCGATGCCGGACGCGCCGGAAGCCAGCAGCAACACGGTGTCGTTGGTGGACATGCAGCCGTCCACGTCGATGCGGTTGAACGACATTTCGACTCCGGCGTTCAAGGCGGCTTGAAGCTGTCCGGCGGTCACGACGGCATCGGTGGTGATGACGCACAGCATGGTGGCCAGCTGCGGGGCGATCATGCCGGAACCCTTGACCATGCCACCGATACGGAAGCCGTTGGAACCTTCCAGCTCGACGGTTTTCGGCTTGGTGTCGGTGGTCATGATGGCGTGCGACGCATCGGCTCCGGCTTCGGCGGTATCGGCAAGGGTTTCAAATGCCTTGTCCGCGCCGGACAGCACGTTGTCGAGCGGCAGCAATTCGCCGATGAGACCAGTGGAACATACGGCCACGTCTTCGGCTTTGGCGCCGATGAGGCCGGCGACCTTTTCAGCGGTGGCCTTGGACTGCTCGTATCCTGGCTTGCCGGTGCATGCGTTGGCGCCGCCGGAGTTCAGAATCACGGCCTTCACATGGCCGTCGGATACGATGTTCCTCGACCACTGCACAGGGGCCGCGCAGAAACGGTTCGAGGTGAACACGCCGGCAGCGGCGTCAAGCGGTCCATTGTTGACCACGAGAGCCAGATCCTTCTTGCCTTCGACCGCGGAAATGCCAGCTGCCACGCCAGCTGCGGAAAAACCTTGTGCGAACGTTACGCTCACGGTGCCACTCCAATCTTCGTCAATCCTGCATCCTCAGGAAGTCCCAATGCCACATTCAGCGACTGCACGGCCTGCCCGGCGGTTCCTCGGTTGAGGTTGTCGATGGCCGCGAATGCCAGCAGGCGGCCGGCATGATGGTCGACGACCACTTGAATGTGGGCCGCGTTAGAACCGATGATGTTGGCGGTGGCCGGCATCACGCCTTCAGGCAGCACCACCATGAAATCCTGGCCTTCGTATGCATCCAGCCAGACCTGGCGGATCTCGGCATCCGTCATGCCAAGCGCTTTGTCGGTAAGTTTGGCGGAAACGGTGGCGAGAATGCCGCGCGCCATCGGCGCGAGAATCGGCGTGAAGGCGAGGGTGTAATCGTCCGCCTCCGCAGCACTCTTGCCGGCCGCGTGCGCGAAGTTCTGCAGGATCTCCGGAATGTGGCGGTGCGTACCGCCTACCGAATACGGCAGAGCGGAACCAAACGCCTCAGCCGCAAGCAGATTGGTGCGCTTGAGGTTCTTGCCGGCGCCGGAATAACCGACCACCAAATCAGCCACGATGTCTTTCGATTCGACAAGACCCTGCGCAATGCCCGGTTGCAAAGCCAGCGTGGTCGCAGTGACGTTGCAGCCCGGTCCCGCAATGCGCTTGGTGCCGGGAAGCGCTTCACGCTGACGGCTGTAGGAGCCGTCAGCCGCGACGCCGGTGATGAGTTCCGGCATGCCGTAGGTCCAATGCTGGTAGAAGTCACCGCCGTAGAACGCGTCCCACGCGCTCTTCTCCTCAAGACGGTGGTCTGCGCCCAAATCCACCACCACGGCATTCGGGTCAAGCTGGGAGGCCAATGCTCCGGAAGCGCCATGAGGCAATGCAGGATGATCACGTCATGGCCGTTGAGCACTTCCGGCGTGGTGTCCTCGACCACGAGGTCCGCCAACTGCGGAATGTGCGGCATATGCTTGCCAAGCTTGTCCCCCACCGAAGAATGTCCGGCGACGCAGGTCACTTCGAAATTCGGGTGTGCCGCGAGTATGCGCAGCGCCTCACCACCCGCGTATCCAGTCGCGCCGGCCACGGCTACCGTGTATTTGGCCATGTCACGTCTCTTTTCCTTGACTCGTTGAAACACATTCAGCATACACTTTATGCACTACATTGCATAATTATGCAGTTCAATCGTGTCGGATAGTGGTCACCGCCCATAACGGGACCGTTCAGACGAACATAAAAAGATTGGTTTCAGGCGGAAATCGAGCTGGAATCACCACTTTGTCCACTGCCACCGAACATGTACTGCATCATCTGGTTATACAAATCGGCTGTGGAAATGCGTGAACCGTCATCCAAATCACCGCAATGGTGTACAGCACGTTGATAATCAGCGCTGCCACGCCAAGCGCGTAGCCTTTCATATGCAGTTTTTTGGTACGCCACATGGCGATGGCGCCCATCACCGCAGGGATGACCGGTACCGGCAGGAATAGTGCGAACACGAACGAGATGATCGCATAGCTATCCCAATGGCCGTACAGGGGGTTCTGGCTGGGATCATTCGGTTGATGGGATATATGCCGGGCTGTTGGTATGGATTCGGCCCATACTGGTTTGGCCCGTATTGATTTGGTCCATACTGATAGCCATTGGGCTGGCCTGATTGCTGCCGTCCCGATGCATCATATGGATTCGCCGGATACCCGTTCTGCATATACGGATTCGTCTGCGGCCGCTGCGCCGTTTGTTGTGCATCGTCCGCCGGCTTGGGCTGGTCGGGAGCCCCATACATGTATGGATTGTAGTTCGCCGGATACTGGTTGGACATCGCGCCATATTCAGGCTGGTTGTACTGTCCGAATTCCGGCTGTGCCGACTGGTCCGACGGCGAAGACGACGAAACCGGAGCAGCCCCGGCCGCCTCCTGCCCTTCGTCGGGGTTGATCGGCTGGTTCTGCTCCGGTTCGTTCATGTCGTCCTCTTTATCTTTTTGGTTACTTCGATGGACTTGACGTGTCAGGCACGCAGTTGCGCGCCCAGCTTCGCGGCCGCATCCACGATGCGCTTGCGAATGGCTTCGCTGTCCTCGGAGGTCAGCGTCTTGTCCTCAGCGCGGAACGTGACGGCGTATGCGAGGGACTTCAATCCCTCACCCAGCTGGTCGCCGGTGTACACGTCGAACAGGTCGATGCTCTCCAAGCTGTTGCCGGCGGCTTCGACGATGGTCTTCTCGAGTTCGGCGGCGGTGACGTCCGTCGACACAGTGAAGGCCAGATCCTGCTTGACCGGCGGGAAGGTGGAAATCGGCTTGGCCTGCACCGGCTTGCCGCTCAAGGTGGCGAACAGCGCGGTCAGGTTCAGTTCGAACGCGGCGGAATGGGCCGGGAAGCCCAACGCTTCGTTGACATGCGGGTGAAGCTCGCCGACCATGCCGACGAACGTGTCACCTGCCATCACACGTGCCGCACGGCCCGGATGCCACTGCGCGGGTACGTCCTCAGCCTTCGGCTGGTCTAACGTGAGCTTTGCGCCGATGCGGTCGGAAATACGCTGCACGGCTTCGACTGCGTCGGACCAGTCCACGGCGCGGCGATCGCCCATCCAGCCGGAGTCGACGGCGTTGCCGGTCAGAATGCCGGCGACGTGCATCGGCTGGTCCGGCAGACCTGCGTCAAGCGCGGCCAACTGCTCGTCGGTCGGCTTGACGGCACCCGGCAATGCCGGAATCGCCGGAGCGTTCGGATCCCACAGGTAGACGTGTCCGATTTCGTACAGCGACACGTTTTCCACGCCACGGCGCAGGTTACGCTGCACGGTCTGCGCGAGGGTCAGGATGATGTCGCGACGCAGGAACGGGCGATCGCCGGCCAGTGGGTTGGCAATTTCGACGCTGACCTTCTTGGTGGCGTCGGCGTCAAGTGCGAAGTTCTTGTAATCTTCGTCGCCCACGAACGGATAGCTCAGGGTCTCCACCATGCCGTATTCGGCGAGTTCGTCGGCCACCTGGCGCTTGCGCAGCTGTTCGGCGGTCAGTCCGACCTTGCCTTCGACCGGTGCCGGCGGCACGGTGACCGGAATCTCATCGTAGCCGACCAGACGGGCCACTTCCTCCACCAGATCGCACGGTTCGTTGAGGTCCGGACGCCAGCTCGGCGGAGTCACGGAGAACTCACCGTTGCCACCGCCGGCCACAGTGCAGCCGATATCGGTGAGAATGTCGCTGATGGTGTTCACGTCAGTGTCCAGTCCCGCCACGCGGGCCACTTCGGACGCCTTGAACAGAATCGGACGACGATTGCAGACGGTGTTGTAATCAGTCGGGTGCTCGCTCGGCTCGCCGTTGCCGTACTTGACCAGAAGCTCGGCGGCCATCTGGGCGGCAGCCGGCTGCAGCTGATCATCCACGCCACGCTCGAAACGACGGGACGCTTCGGACGGAATCTTGTGACGACGTGCGGAACGCGCGATCGATACTTGGTCGAAATGAGCGGATTCCAGCAGGATGTTCTTAGTTTCAGCAGTGACCTCGCCATACAGGCCGCCCATCACGCCGGCGATGCCAAGCACACGAGAGCCACGCTCGCCGTTCGGCGAGTCGGTGATCAGCAGGTCTTCGACGCTCAGGTCATGATCCTTGCCGTCCAATGTGGTGAGCTTCTCACCTTCGTTGGCGCGGCGCACGACGATCGGTCCTTCAATCTTGTCCAGATCGTAGGCATGCATCGGCTGGCCAAGATCAAGCATCACGTAATTGGTGACGTCCACCGCCAAAGAGATGGAGCGCATGCCCGCGCGGATTAGGCGGCGGCGCATCCAGTTCGGCGTGTGGCTTGCCGGGTCGAAACCACGCACGGCGCGCGCGTAGTAGCGATCGCAGCCGACCACACCGTGAATCGGATTCTTGTCGTCGACAATCACTTCGATGTCGCTCTTGACACCTTCCGGCAGACCCTGAGTGACGGGCGCCTTCTTGCCGAGGGCGGTTGCCGGATCAGTGTAGACGGCGCCAGTGGAATGGTGGTATTCGCGGGCCACGCCACGGTAGGAGAACGCGTAGCCGCGATCCGGGGTGATGTTGATTTCCAGCAGCGGCTGGTCCAGGTGCAGCAGATGCATGGCGTCATCGCCCGGCTGGAGCTTTTCGTATTCCTCCGGGGTGAAGCCGTACTTGCGTAGCAGGATGATGCCGTCGTGGTTATCACCCAGACCAAGCTCGCGCTCGGAGGCGCACATGCCGTTGGAGATGTGGCCGTAGGTCTTGCGCGGTTCGATCTTGAAATCGCCTGGCAGCACGGCGCCCGGCAGGGTCACGACAACCTTCTCGCCGGCTGCCATGTTCGGAGCTCCGCAGATGATGCCGCGTGGCACCTTGTTGCCGTTTTCATCGGTCTCGTTGTATTCGTCGCCGACGTCCACATGACACCAGTTGATGATCTTGCCGTTCTTCTGCGGTTCCGGAGTGGCGTCGACCACATAGCCGACGACAATCGGGCCGGTGACCTGGGAGGTGTGGATCTCTTCCTCTTCGAGGCCGACCTTCACCAGATCCTTGGCAAGCTGTTCATACGTAAGGCCTTCCGGAACCTCGACATGGTCCTTGAGCCAATCAATGTCAACCATTGGCATGGGTCAATCACTCCCCCATCACAAACTGTTCGCTGAATCGCACGTCGCCTTCCACCAGGTCGTGCATGTCGTTGATGTCGTGGCGCAGCAGCAGGGTACGTTCCACGCCGACGCCGAAGGCGAAGCCGGTGTAGACCTCAGGATCGAGGCCCGCAGACTTCAGCACGTTCGGGTTGACCATGCCGCAGCCGCCCCATTCAAGCCAACCGGCGCCGCCCTTCTTATCGGGGAACCACAGGTCGAGCTCGGCGCTCGGCTCGGTGAACGGGAAGTAGCTCGGACGCAGACGGGTTTTGGCTTCCGGGCCGAACATGGCCACGGCAAGCTTGTCGAGCACGCCCTTCAAATCGGCCATGGTCAGATGCTTGTCCACGGCGAGGGCCTCCACCTGATGGAACACCGGGGTGTGGGTGGCGTCAAGTTCGTCGGTACGGAACACACGGCCCGGGCAGGCGATGTACAGCGGCACGCCACGGGTGATGAGTCCACGGACCTGATCGGACGAAGTCTGGGTGCGCAGCACCATGTTGGAGCCGACGAAGCCCGCGGCGTCCTTGGCCTGATTGCCCTTGACGTAGAAGGTGTCCTGCATCTGGCGGGCCGGATGGTCCGGACCGAAGTTCAGCGCGTCGAAGTCATACCATTCGGTTTCCACTTCCGGACCGTCGGAAATCTGCCAGCCCATGGAGATAAAGAAGTCCTCGACATCCTCCATCAGCTTCGGCAGCGGATGTCGGGCGCCAAGCGGCTTGCGGTTGACCGGCAAGGTCATATCCACGGTTTCGGCAGCAAGCTCGCGGGCCTCTTCTTCGGCCTTGACTTGCTTTTCCTTGGTGCCGAACGCACGACCGAAGTCGGCGCGAAGCTTGCCCATGAGCTTACCGGCGTCTTTCTTCTGGTCCTTCGGCAACGCGCCGATGGCCTTGCTGGCCTGCGTCATCGCGGATTCCGCTCCGGCGTACTGCGTCTTGATGGCTTTCAATTCCTCCATTGTGGAGGCGTTTTCGATTTTCGCGATGCCCTCGGCAACCGCATCGGTTACCGCTTGGGCGTCGAATACCGCACCCTCTGCCACGAGATACCTTTCTTATCAACCGTTTGTTTTACGCATAAAACGCGCAATTCCAACGTTTTTACGACTTCACATTCTTTCAACATGACTCGACATAGCCAAGCTCAGCAGCATCACCGCCGCGCTGGTGCCGAGATTGAGCGATTCCGCCTTGCCGTAGATGGGAATCGACACGATTCTGTCGACGCGTTCCAACACATCCTGGGTCAGCCCGCGCGCCTCGTTGCCGAACAGCACCGTCTTGGCTTGCGCAAGTGATTGCGGCACGGCAAGCACGTCCGTAAGCGGTTCCGGCGGCCGTGCGTCGGTACCATACACGTCGGCGGCGTACACGGCGAGTCCACGTTCCGCACACCAATCGAAATACTCGTCCGTGTCCATGGAGACGACCGGCAGATGGAACAGCGAGCCGGCAGTGGAACGAATCACCTTCGGGTTGAAGATGTCCACGCAGTCGTCCACCAGCACCACGCCCGCGCAACCGGCCGCATCCGCGGAACGAATCACGGTGCCGGCGTTGCCCGGATCGCGCACCTGCCAGAACGCGGCGACCATCGTGCGTTCGTCGAAATCGCCATCAATGACGGCGGAATCGAGGAAAGCGCGCATGTCGCGACGGCGAGCACTCCCTGCGCGTCGGAGCTCATGTGCTGCATGACGGCATGCGTCACCTTATGCACGTAAGCACCGGCCTGCATGGCCTTGCCGGCCATCTGCGCCACGGTAGGCGTGATGAAAGCCGCGTCCGGTTCGGCGGAGACGACCTCCACATACAGATCCTCGACGATGTCGGGATGCCAGGAGAGCAGTTCACGTACCGACTGCGGTCCTTCCACCATGAACCTGCCGGACCGCTTGCGGCCTTTCCTGTCGGCAAGTTCGGAGACCCTGCGGACGCGTTCGGCCCTTGGGTTTGCAATGACTTCGGATTTCATAGGCATACGCGTTAGCCTAACACCTTCGAAGCGGTTGGCGACGCGGCCATGTCATGTTTCGAAGCGTCCAGAAAACATCCAGCCACATCCCAGCGCGAGCAAAGCGTCTTTCTGTTGTATGCCAGATACAACTTTTACCATCAGCATAAACGCGATCGCGAGCGGCGCGGAACCATCAATCGCTCATATCTATCGAAACACATAAGGAAACAGCCATGTTCGTCGTCAAAAACGCATGGAAAAGCGTCACCCGCAACAAGGGACGCAATATGCTCATCATCGTCATCGTGACCATCATCGCCGCTGCCGCCACAATCGGCCTATCCATCCGGCAGGCGGCCGCCACCGCAAGAAGCAGCGGATTAGATAACACCACCGTCACCGCGCAGATCAGCCTTGATCGCGGCAAACTCATTTCCGAATCGCGCGAGCAGTCCAAGTCGGATTCCGATTCGTCCGATGCTTCCGCCAAACCTGACTTCGACGCCATGCGTTCCGCTTTGGCCGACAAGCAGTTTTCGCTTGCCGACTATCAGAAGTACGCGAAGGCTCCATCCGCGGTGAAATCCACATATTATATGGAGACCACGGGGTTGGCGGCGACTGACGATTTCCAGCCGGTCACCGATTCGTCCGGTTCGGATTCCTCCAGCTCGTCCGGCTCATCCAATATGAAGGATTCGTCTGATACCGCCGGTACGGATAACGGCAACCGTCAGGATGAACAGCCCGACGTCCCCGACGGACAAATGGGCGACGTCGCGGGCAGCAAAGACGGCGCGGGCATGGTCAACGGCGATTTCTCCCTAATCGGCTTCTCCAGCAACGAGGCCGTCGCCAACGCCTCCAATGGCAGCTTCACGATGGTGAAGGGCAAGGTGTTCGGCTATGACGCGAGCAGTGATGGCGATGCCATCATCTCCAAATCGCTCGCCGACCGTTCCTGACAATCCAATCGCACGTTTTTCCTGGAAAGGACCTCCCATGACAACGAATTCCGCGAATACCGCCAATACGGCAATCGCAAAAGAAGCCGTCGAGACCAACGGCGCACAATCGCAGCAGACCGACCCGCCTACGCTGCAGCTGGATAACGTCAGTTATGCCTACACCAAAGGCGGCAAACGCGTGCTGAAAAACATCAGCCACGATTTCCAAGCCGGCAAAGTGCATGCCATCACCGGACCGTCCGGAGCGGGCAAGACCACGCTGCTGTCGCTCATCTCGGGACTGGCGACCCCACGGAAGGCATGGTGCTGGTCGATGGCGCCGACCTGTCGAAACGCGGCCGCTACCGTTTCCGCAGCCACGACATCGGCGTGATCTTCCAAAACTTCAACCTGCTGCCGAACCTTACGGTCGCGGAGAACATCATCCTGTCGATGGACGCGTCCGGCAAAACGTTCGACAAGTCGAAGAGGACGATCGTCGAGGAACTGCTCGAACAGGTGCATTTGCCGAAGGAATACGCGAACGAACGTATCCTGCACCTGTCCGGCGGCGAACAGCAGCGTGTGGCGATCGCCCGCGCGCTAAGCTACGGCCCTTCCATCATCGTCGCTGACGAGCCGACCGGCAATCTCGATCCGGCCACGCAGGACGACATCATGGGCATCTTCCGTATGTTGGCGCATGACGAGCACCGTTGCGTCATCATTGTGACGCACAGTCCGGAAGTGGCCAAGACGTCCGACGAAGTGTTCGAATTGGCCCCCATCAAACGACGGAAACGTTGACGTTTTCAGCCAATCCGTATTTTGCGCCCCCCGTTGTCGTCATGTGGTCCGGTAGACTGATGACGAACAACGGGGCGCGAAACGCTCCGGCACATGGATGCAGGAAGAATGCAATATGAACATCACCGTATATCTCGGCGCGCATGAAGGCAACGATCCGTCGTACAGAAAGGCCGTCGAGGAATTGGGCGCGTGGATCGCAGGCAACGGCAACCGTCTGGTATATGGCGGCTCCGATGAAGGATTGATGGCCGTGATAGCGGATGCCGTGCTGTCACATGGCGGTGAGGTGACCGGCATCGAAGCGCAGATGTTCGCCGACCAAGGCGTGGCGCATCAGGGACTAACCGAACTGGTCATCGTGCCGGACATCACGGAACGCCGTACCCGCATGATCGAACTGGGCGACGTGTTCATCGCCTTCCCCGGCGGCACGGGCACATTGGAGGAAGTCAGCGAAGTGGTGTCGAAGATCTGCCTGAATCAGCTGTCCCAACCGTGCATCTTCTATAACCTCAATGGTTTCTACGATGATATGAAGGCGTTCCTGCAGCGGATGATCAACGTGGGCTTCTCCACGTCCGAACGTCAGCACGGCATCTATTTCGCGTCGAATCTGACCGAAATCGAACACATCATCGCCACACATCAGGCCTAACGGACGGCATGCACGCCCGCAAGTCTAAGTCAGGCGACCGGCAGAACGGCGTGCAGAATCGTCATAATCGTCAATCCGATGACCGCGGTAACGGTCAATGAGAAGCCGGCGAGTTTGGCGTTGCCCGTCAACGAGTCGGTGAATTTCGTGGAGAAGATCGTCACCGGGGCGAACGCGGCCAGCACCACGATTTCGCGGACGCGCTCATCCAACGGCAGCAGGAACCATGCAGCCAGCGCGATGAGGACGCTGAACAGGAAACGCCATGCGATGACCTTGCCCAGTTCCGAACGGTCCTTGTGATTGTCGGGAATCTCCATCATCAGGCCGATCATGGCCATTGCAGCGAACGCGTTGGCATTGGCGAACGGCGTGATAAGCGTGACGATCCAATGTGGGACGCTCCACCCGGCAAACATGAATACCAGCATAAGCATGTAGCAGTCAAACGAGATGGACGAGTAGAAATCGTGCGCGATGTTCTTGATCTTAAGGCTCAACGGCAGATTCTTGGCGGGGCTTCCCAGGTGCAGCAGCGAACGGGTGATGGTCAGGGATGCAGCGGTGGCGATGATGGCGTTGCCGATATCAAGCATGATGACCGGCAGGCCGGCGCTTGGCCCCATGAAGGTCTGCACCACCGGCAGGCAAAACGCGCCGATGTTCAGTCCCGACGCGTTGAGCATCTGATAAGCACGGTAGCGTGGCTCGTCGCCGCGCGATCCGAAATACACGACGAACAACGGAATCAGGCAGGCAAATAAGCCGAATACGACAAGCCACAGCAGGTTCATCGGATGCTTGTTCGTGGCGAAGCTCATGATGATGGCGCATGGCAGAGTGAGGTTGAATACCAGTCCCTGAACCACTTTATAGGATTTGTCGGAGAAGATATGGATGCGTTTGAGCAGGTAGACGCTGATGATGACGAGTAGCAAAGATCCGGCTTGGAACAACATACGGCCGAGTATAGGAGCGTAAACGACGCATTGCGGGATCAGCAGACACAATGTGACCGTTGCCGAAGAAAGAACGACGCTACTTTGTCAGGGGTCATGTCCCTGACCATGCGCGAAAAAGCGTCATCCGTAAGGAAGAAAATGACAACGCCGGATCACCCGGGAAAGCAGTGCGTACGGCCATCAAGCACGACAACCTCATCGCCCGGTGCATTCGTCGACCGAGCGTATCCGGCGGCGCGACCTGGATGACTGGATCGCCGGCCTGTCCGAACGGCAGCGGTAAACGGAAAAGACACGACCCCCGCATGGCTCTTGCGAGTCGTGCGGGGGTCGTGTTTTCGGAATACAACTAGACCATAACTAGACCTGAGCTATACTGACAGGGTAAAAACCCAGTCGCCAGTAGGCTCAGGGGTTATGCCCGTCAGATGTGGAAGCCGAGGATACCGTCTTCCGCTTGACGCGCCGAAACTGCGTAATATAGCCGCAAAAGCGTTGCGGGACAACGCTTTTGCGGTCTTTCGCGGCAATTATCGGCCGCCCTTTTTCGTGACATGCGATGACATGGACCTGCCAACTAGGTGCAGTATTAGGTGCAGCGCGTGCGCGCATAGCCACGGGGCATGAACCGGAAGACGAACATGCCGCGATACACGCTGACGCTCATCGACTCCACCAACCAGACCCCGCCGATTGTGCTCACCGCCGAATCCACCAGAACCATCATACGCCAGCTGACGAAACGGCTGGACCCCACGCCCGAACGCAGGCGCGTGCAGGCTCCGGAGGATTCACCATGGAGCGCGGACGCGTCAAGGCGTTCCGCGAGCTCCCGCCCCGACCCCGCGACCGGGAACCGCCGGCGCGCCACCGCGTTCGGCGCCACCAGGGCCGAGGCGGAGCGCAGGCTCAACGAAAAGATAGCCGAGCTCCAGCGCGTCGGACGGCTCGGCTACACGAAGCCGCCCACCGTGGCCGAATGGTGCGACCACTGGCTGAACGACATCTGCAAACCCCACCTCAAACCCCGCACCTGGGGCACGTACGCGTCCGTCATCGAACGCAACGTCAAGCCCGCCATCGGCGCCGTCAGGCTCGACGAGCTCAAGCCCGCGCACTTCCGCCGCATGGAACGCTACGTCATGGAGGAGCAGGGCAAAAGCTCCGGCACCGCGGGCAGCGCGTGGCGCACCCTGCACAAGGCTCTGGAGGACGCCGTATTGGAGGGCGTCATCGAACGCAACCCCGCCGTCAAGGGCACCGCGCCCCGCGTGGCGTTGAAGGAACGCGCCGCCCTGACGCCCGAACAGGCCGCCGACCTCATCGCCGCGGAGACCGACGACACCTGGCGGCTCATGTGGATGCTGGCCTTCATGACCGGCATGCGCCAGGGCGAACGGCTGGGCCTGACCGAAGACGAACTCAGGCGCGACGGCGACCGGCTCATCATCCTGGTCGAATGGCAGGCCCAGCACCTGACGAAACGCGAGGTCGAGGGACTGCCCAAGGGCGTCGAATGCACGCCGCTCGGCAACGGCATGTACCGCACGCGCCCCAAGACCGAGAAGGGCCGCCGCGCCATACCATTGCCCGAGGCCCTCGCCGACCAGCTGCTCGCCTACATCGAACGCCACGGCGTGAACGGCGACGGCTCGTGTTCCACGACGACGAGGGACTGCCCCTGACCGGCTGCGTGGAGCGCAGGCGCTGGTACCGGGCCCTGGACCGCGTCGGCCTGGGCCACGAGTACGTGCCCCACTCCGCCCGCCACACCACCGCGACCATCCTGAACCGGCTCGGACTGGACGACGTGACCCGCACCGCCATCATGGGCCACAGCAGGTCAGCACGACGAACGAGATCTACACGCACGTCGAGCTCGACCGGCTCGTCGCCGCCACCGACGGCGTGGAGAAGGCCATCGAGGGCTAGGTAAAGGAAAAGCCCACGGCCTATCGACAAGGCTGTGGGCCGTGGGTGCGGGACGCATGGGACTTTCACGATCTTCCGTCCCGTGCCGGCCGACCGGGATGGCGCCGGATGCGTGCCTCCTTGAGCTCGTGGAGCCGGATCTCCTCCAGCATGCGTCGTTTCTCGGCCTCGACCTCGTCGCTGGTGATGCCGCTGTCGGCCATGAACCGCTCCGGCGTGTAACCCATCGGCCCATCTCCCTTCCGTACCGCTCCTACAACAATGACATGGCGGCAAGTGTCCGTACCCGCAATTCATGGTCGAGCGCGCTCTGCCAATCGGCTACGGGTTTCAGCTCAACCTCCACGCACCAGCGGATACACCCAATATATAGTATGTTTCCGCGAATGCGGAAACGCGACGGCCAAAGCTAGAATGTCCGGCATGGAGACTTTCGCAATGTTCAACCGCGCGATGGCGGACTGTGACGGTGTCGGCATCATCGTCAGCATCGACTACCACGGCGCCTCCTACGACCTGCAGACGCCGCGACTGCTCTGCAAGCACCTGACCGCCGACCAGGTCCACCCCGTGCCCGAGGAGCTGACCCTGGCCCACCGGCTCGGCCCGGACGCCACACCCGCACAACGGTTCGTCGCCACGGCCGTGGACGACGGGACGTTCCAACGCCTGTTCGAGGCGTACGAACCCGATTCCGACGCGCCGGACCATCTCCTCCACCGGCAGACGCGGTACGCGTTCGCCCAGGCCGCCGAGACCTTCGACTGGCCGGACATGGCCGACGCCATGGAGACGCTCCCCCCGCGTCGCGTCCCTGTCGCCGTCGACGGCCCTCTACGACTGGGCCCTGGAGATTG
>ENA-OPZM01000068-OPZM01000068.1-human-gut-metagenome-genome-assembly--contig:-NODE-68-length-40356-cov-17.529941_pt1 | contig 40356 bp, 38 predicted proteins | sample MGYA00242478_ERZ504493 | MGnify/ENA primary metagenome ERZ504493 (study PRJEB26092, sample SAMD00036227) | human gut metagenome | host: Homo sapiens | study: EMG produced TPA metagenomics assembly of... | reverse complement strand
CTTCGCTCATTGTCATCTCTCTTATGAATCGTTGGTATCGCCTGAATCGTCGATATCCGCACCGCGTTCCCACGCGACGGGCATGGTACCGACTGCATTGTAAGCAGAACGCCCGCCGGTTGGGGCGGCGTTCATGGACTGTTCACTTTGCCATGCGATTTACGCTCCGGTGACGTGGGCAGTCAGTGCGGTCAGTCAATGCGGGCAGTCGGCATGAATAGCGACAATCACAACTATTGATGCTGCTGACCGCTTTGCTGCTCGGCAGGCTGTTGCTGCGATTGCTGCTGCTGGCCTTGGTTGGTCTGCTGCTGGCTTTGCTGCTGACTGTTCTGCTGGCGCTGGTATTGGTACTGGTTGTATGTTCTGGTGGCGCCCTTCGAAACCGTGTACTTGTCGGCACCCTTTCCGTAATCGTTGTCGATCGGCGCGTTGATGGCGGCAAGATACGTGTTCATGAACTGCTTCCACGCCGGCGTTGCGATGTACATGCCGTACCAGGACGGGCGGTACACGCCGTTGATGGTCTTGTTGTCGAAGGTGTTGTTGATCGGGTCCTGCGCGTCGGCGACCGCGACGAACGCCGCGACCTGGTTCGGCACGAAACCTGCGGTGGTCATCACCGTGTTCTCGTTGGTACCGGTCTTGGCGAAGGTCTTGCGATTGTTGTCAAGCTGCGTGGTCGACGCTTCGCCGCCAGGCTGCACGACACCTTGGTTCAGCGCGTAGGACACGGTCTGCGCGATGTCCGGGTCGATGGCCTGATGGCAGTTCGCGGACGGCACTTTCACCTTGCTGCCGCTGCGGTCGGTCACCTTGGTGATGGCGATCGGAGTGCATTCCACGCCGTTGGCGCCCATGGTGGCGTACACGTTGGCCATGGTCAACGGCGACGCCTGCACCGTACCGATGGTCATTGGCGGCTGGAACGAGTTAGCGGAGTAGATGTCGGACGCGTTGGAGATGGCGTTGTGGTAGCCATCTCCTTGGCCGCGTCGGCGATCGCGCACAGACCGATGTTCGACGCCATCGAGGCCTGCGTGGTGTTGTGCGACTTGATCAGACCCTGCAGCGGGCTTTCCGGAGAGGTGGTGCCGCCGCCGGAATTCTGCACCCTCCACGGGCCGACGAAACCGTAGCCGTTGCAGTTGAACTTCGACGTGTCGTAGACGGTGGATGTGACGAGCGACTCGTTGATGGAGTGGCCTTTCTGCATCCACGCCACCATGTTGATGGGCTTCCAGGTGGAGCCGACGTTGAAGCCCATGCCGCCGCCGTCCTCTTGGTCGACCATGTAGTTCATGGAGGTCTTGGTCTCGTCCGTTCGGGCGTCATCCGTGGCGTCGTAGGTTCGGTTGATGCCGAACGACAGGATTTCGCCGGTGCCCGGTTTCATGGCCGCGATCATCACTTCGAATCCGGACGGGTCGGTGGCCGGCACGGTGCTGTTCGCCGCCTGCATGGCCGCGTTGTTGGCGTTGCGGTCGAGCGTGGTGACGATCTTCAGACCGCCTTCCTTCAGCAGCTTCTCGCGTGCCTCGTCGTCCTTGCCGAACGCCTTGTTCTTCAGGATCTGGTTGACCACGTATGAGCAGAAGAAGCCGGTGTTTTCAATGGCCGACTGGCAGCCGGAGCTCACGTCCTGCAGGTTCAGCGTGTCCTTCAACGGCGTGTTGATGGCGTCTTTGAATTCCTTTTCGGAGGTGATGTAGCCCTGGTCGTGCATCAGCTGCAGCACGATGTTGCGCTGGTGTTCGGCTTCCTTCTGGTTGGCTTCCACGGAAGGATCGAAGTTCTGCGGATTCTTGGTGATTGCCGCGATGGTCGCCGCCTGGGTCACGTTCAGTTCCGAAGCGGAGACGTTGAAGTAGCGTTTGGCGGCCATTTCCACGCCGCACAGGTTGTTGCGGCCGAACTGCGCGATGTTGAGGTAGCCCTGCAGGATCTCGGCTTTGGAGTATTTCTTTTCGATCTGCACCGAGATCAGCATTTCACGTAGCTTACGTGCCACGGTGTCTTCCGTCGCATGGTATTCGGCGATCGGATCGTCGTCTTCACGGGCTTGGGTGGACAGCACGTTCTTGACGTACTGCTGCGTCAGCGTGGAACCGCCCTGCTGGTCGCCGCCTCTGACGTAGGTTTGGAAGAACGCTCGGAACACGCCCTGCACGTCCACGCCGGTATGTTCGAAGAAGCGCTTGTCTTCACGGGCCACGACGGCCTGCTGCATGGCTTTGGAGATTTTCTTCAGCGGCACGACCTCGCGGTTCTGCGTATAGAATTCCGCGAAAGCGGTCTTGCCGTCGTTGAAATACATCGTCGAGCGTTGCGGGAGCGAGGTCACATCGAAATCGATGCCTTCGACCGCAAGGGACGGAATGACGGCTTTGGCCGCGTTATTGGCGGCGAACACAGCGGGCATAAAGAAAATACTCGTCACAACGCCGCCGCCCACGCATAACGTGATGTATGCGATTACCAATGCGAGCACACGTTGAACGGTAAGGGTCTTCTTCTTGGGCATGACGCCCATTCTAAAGTGGCGGGTCTACTAAACACATGCCCGTCAACGCATGTGCCGGAAGCCGTCACGGGTTTCTCACAAAACAGACAATTTCTTAGGAAAAGTTGGAAATCAGCCGAAAACCAGCCGAATGTCATCGTCTTGATCGGCGAATCAGCATGCCCGGCTGGTAGATGATGATGGACCGGCCTTCCCTGGCGATCCATCCGCGGTTGGCGAAATCCATCAACGCCTTGTTCACCGTTTCGCGTGAGGATCCGACGAGCTGCGCCATCTCCTCCTGTGTCAGATCGTGCGGCACCTTCAGGCCGGCTTCGACCGGTTCGCCGAATCGTGATGCCAGATTGAGCAGTGTTTTGGCGAGTCGTCCGGGAACGTCCATGAACACCAGATCGCATATGCGTTCGTTGTTGCTGCGCATGCGGTGCGCCAATACCTGCAGCATGTCCACGGCCACGCGCGGATGTTCGTCGAGCCAGTCGAACAGCGCGTCATGTTCCAGCCAGACCACACGCGTGCCGTTGGTCATCGCCACCGCCGAAGCGGTACGCGGTCCGCCATGCGGATCGAACACCGGAATCTCGCCCAGCACTTCGCCGTACGCGTGGATGCTCAGCAGCTGCACACGCTTGTCGGAGGATTGTCTGGTCAGTTTGACGCGGCCTTCCTCCAGCAGATACATGCGATGGTCGGTGTCTCCCTCGCGGAAGATGAAATCGCCCTTGTCGTATTCGGCATGCTGCAGATACGGCAGCAGTTCCCGGGCTTCTTCGGACGAAACCTGCTTGAACAGCGCGGTGTGCAGCAACGTCTCACGCTCATCGTCGAAACCACCAAAACCATTGATTCCGTTGGTTCCATTCGGGGTGACCATCGACGTGCCTCCGTTCCGCCGTGCTTCTGCGTTTTCCGTTGTCGACATCCATGCCAACGCTCGTTAAGTCGGGCACCATCGACCATTCGGGCTACATTGTAACTCGAACGGCGGCGTCGACCAGTCGCGCCACTACCTCGTCTCGGCCCATGCCGGTTTGAGAGCGCATGGGATCGACATGTTTTGCCGCTGATTTCACCGCTTTGTCGGACATTTTCTCTCGTGAGATGTTCAACACGCGGGTCATCTTTTCCGCGTCGATGTCGTAGGCGAGCGTGACGTGGTGCAGAATCGCGCCGGGTCCGCCGTGGGTGGGCGCGAACCGGCGTTGCGCGGCGCCACCGAGTTTGCCATATTGTGTGGCGATGTCGTTGAGTCCGGCGAATCGTACGTTGAGGCCGAGGGCGCGTAACGCTTCGACGAGCCAGTAGTCGCAGAGTTTGTAGGATTCCTCGACGCTCATGCCGTGGGCGAAGTCGAGTGGCGCGTACAGCGAGTAGGTGATGGTGTTGCCTGGTTCGATGAACATCGCTCCCCCGCCGGTGCAGCGGCGGACTATGCGGAATCCTTCGTCTTGCGCGGTGTGCACGTTGACTTCGTCTTCGAGCGACTGGAATCTGCCGATGACCACGGCCGGCTCGGCCCATTCCCAGAAACGCAGGGTGGGTTCGCGGGTTCCGGCAGCCACTTCGCGCGCCCATTCGACGTCGAGGTCCATTTGTTCCTGCGGTTTGCGGGGGTCGTCGTGCACGATGTTCGGTTTGAGTGCGTGCCAGCGTCGCGCGTATTCCGCCCAATTGCCGGTTTCGGCGATTTCGCCGGTTCCAACGGTTCCAGCGTTTTCGTCGCTTTCCGCGGTTCCAGCGTTTTCAATGTTTTTTGCGATTTCCGCGGTTTCTGCGGTTTCCATTGGGCTGGTATGCCGCCGAATGCGCAGGTCGTCGCGTGGTTCCACTTTCGTAACATCATTACCGCCGATACCGGCAATGCCATCGGCGCCATCGATGCCGTCAATCGCACGTTGAAAGGCGATGGCGATGCCACGCGCGCCCATGCCGACGATGCGCACGTCCGGATGGTGCAACATCGTCCGTTCGACGGCGGCGGTCACGTCACGTTCGGAAACCATCGAACCGCTGAGGCAACGGGCCGCGCACTGTTCCAGCGCACATTCCATGGAATGCAAGAGATTCCGCGTTCCGGCATCGTCCCCGTCGAGGAAGAAATCGCCGTCGATATGGCATTCGATAACAGTCGATGATGCAGCCGGCCCAGCGTATGGAACCGTTTTCACGGCATTCGTATGAGCCGAATCAATATAGTCCGAATCGGCGTAATCCGAATCGGCATGAGAAAGCCGGACAGTCACTCCAACGAGTTTGCCGCCCGGCTGTTTGTAAAGTCCTCGAGTCATCAATCCTGCAGTTCGACGCCTTGAGCGTCACGGTGCCATTGCGAGCCGTAGTGGGAGCACAGAATCAGGATGCCTTCCACCAGTCCCCAGATGCCTGCGACGGCTGGGCCGATGATGAGAATCCAGCCGATGACGGTCAGCAGCAGCTGTGCCACGGCCTTGCCGGTGTTGCCCAAGTAGAAGTTGTGCACGCCGAAGCAGCCCAGGAAGATGCCAAGCAGACCGGCGGCCAGTTTCGACTTCTGGGCGTATCCGGCCGGTGCGACGGGCTGGCCGTATGCCGGCTGCTGCGCGTAGGCGGGCTGGGTATAGGCGGATTGGTTGTAAGACGGGGCCGCGTAGCCTTGCTGTCCGTAGTTCGCTTGGTTGTAATCCGGCTGGGCGTAAGCGTTGTTGGGGTCATACGCCGGGGCTGCCGGCTGACCGTACGACGGCTGCGCAGATTGGGCAGGCTGGGACGGCTGGCCATACTGACCGTACTGGTTGTACGATGCGGCGTTCGGATCATATACCGGAGCAGCGGGCGTGGCCGGCTGAGCCGGCTGGGTATAGACGGGAGCCGTACCGTATGCCGGGGCTGGAGTCGCCGGCTGACCGTATGACGGCTGAGCGGTCTGGGCCGGCTGTGCGGTCTGGCCATACTGGCTGTATGCGGAAGCGTTCGGATCGTACGCCGGAACGGCAGACTCGGCCGGCTGAGCGGGCTGAGTGTATGCGGCGGAGTTCTGATCGTATGCGGGGGTTTCCGGCTGCGACTCCGGATGGTTCATCTGCGCATCGTTCTGTTGTGGAATGTACGGTTGGTTGTAGTCGGCCTGGGCTGCGTTATCCGACGTTGGATTGTTGACTTGACCGGCACCATTGAAATCGGCGTTGTTATCACTCATGTCTCAACAATATCCCAAGGTTTGCCCGTCATCGGGCGTTTACCACTGGCACGAACCCCGAAAAACCCCTGAAAAATCCCCTGATTATGCGAAGACGCCCACCGTTCCAAGGAAAACCTTGTTTCGGCGGGCGTCTCACCAAATGGAACATCCAAATGGAATGTCAGCGAATGCCAATCACATGCGGGCCAGGATGTCGCGTCCCACCTCGTCGGTGGTGCGCGTGGTGGAGCCAAGCTCCTCGATGTCAGCCTCAACGGCGGTATGGATCTTCTTGGCAGCGTCGTCGAAACCGAGATGCTCGAGCAGCATGGCGGCGGACAGGATGGCCGCGGTCGGATTGGCCTTGTTCTGGCCGGCGATGTCCGGAGCGGAACCGTGGATCGGCTCGAACATGGACGGATACTCGTTGGACGCGTTGATGCAGCCCGAAGCGGAGTAGCCGACGCCACCGACCACGGCACCGGCCTCGTCGGTGATGATGTCGCCGAAGAGGTTGTCGGTCAGGATCACGTCGAAGCGGGACGGGTTGGACACCATGAAGATGGTGGTCGCGTCGATGTGCAGGTAGTCGTGGGTGACCTCCGGGTATTCCTCGGCCACTTTGTTGACGATGCGCTGCCACATGTCGCCGGCGTTGACGAGCACGTTCTTCTTGTGCACGAGGGTCACGTGCTTCCTGCGCTTCATGGCCAGCTGGAAGGCGTAACGCACCACGCGCTCCACACCGTAGGCGGTGTTGATGGAGACTTCGGTGGCCACCTCGTTCGGGGTGCCACGGCGGACCGCTCCGCCGGCACCGCAGTACAGGCCTTCGGTGCCTTCACGCACGACGACGAAATCGATGTCACCCGGGTTGGCGAGCGGCGAGGTAACGCCCTTGTACAGCTTGGACGGACGCAGGTTCACGTACTGGTCCAGGTCGAAGCGGAGCTTGAGCAGCAGGCCGCGTTCCAGAATGCCCGCCTTGATGCGCGGATCGCCGACGGCGCCCAGCAGGATGGCGTCGGTCTTCTTGATGCGGTCCTCTTCCTCTTCCGGAAGAATCGCGCCGTCACGCAGATAGCGCTCGGCACCCAGATCGAACTTCTCATATTCGAATTCGGCGACGCTTCGGCCGCCTTCTCCAGAGCCTTCTGAGCCCACGGAGTCACTTCCTTGCCAATGCCATCGCCCGGAATGACGGCGATGGTGTACTTCTTTGCAGAATCACTCATAGCACGCGACTCTAGTCAGTGATTCACCTATCGGACTAAAACAGCTCAGCAAATGGACAGCCCATTCCGGCAGTCGGCGGCCAGTCAGCTGCCGATGCCCATCACCGACAGGCACCAGGCGTTCTCGTACGAGACTTCCTCCCACTGCTTGTACCGCCCGGACGTACCCCCATGGCCGGCTTCCACCTCGATTTTCGCCACGGCGTCCACACCGGCATGCTGCAGCCGGGCCAGCCATTTCATCGGCTCCACATACAGCACGCGGGTGTCGTTCATGGATGTGGTAATGAAAATTTTCGGAAAAACGGCAGTTCTTTCGTCATTTTCACTATCTGGCGCATTCTCGTATGGCGTGTACGACTTCATATACGCGTACACATCCGCGTCGTGCAGCGGATCGCCCCACTCGTCCCATTCGGTGACGGTCAGCGGCAGCGAAGGATCAAGGATCGAGGTCAGCGCGTCCACGAACGGCACATCCGCCTCCACGCCCGCATAGCATTCCGGAGCCATGTTGGCTACCGCCCCCATCAATAGGCCGCCCGCCGAGCCGCCGTTCGCCACCGTACGCAGCGGCGAGGCCAGTCCGGCGCGTTGCAGCGCGCGCGTGGCGTCGATGAAATCCTCAAACGAATGCTTCTTGTTGAGCAGGTGCCCCTGCTCGTACCAGGCGCGTCCCATTTCGCCGCCGCCGCGGATGTGCGGCACGGCGTACAGCACGCCGCGGTCGAGCATGCTGATGCGTGACACCGCGAATCCCGGATCGGAGCTGATCTCGTACGCGCCGTAGCCGGTGATGAACATGGCGGAATCGCAGGTCGGCACGTCACGTCGCCATACCAGCGAGACGGGGATGCGTTCGCCGTCGCGCGCGGTGACCCACACCCGGCGTTCCATGTAGTCGCGCGGATCGAAACCACCCAGCACGGTGGCGCGTTTGAGCAGACGGTCCTCGCCGGTGTCCGGATCGTAATCGTGCAGTTCGCCGGGGCGCGTGTAGCTGGCGAACGAGTAGCGCATGCGCGGCGCGTCATACGAGGGGTTGCCACCCACGCCGATCGAATACAGGCGGCGCGTCTCCCCCGGCATGCGGTCGGCGGTGGCGCCGTCCGACGACGTCATCGCCCGACGCGAGACGCCATGCACGGCCGATCCCTTGCCTTGCGCGGCGGCGGCCGCGTCCAGTTTGCCCCAGATCTCGGCGCGTTCCTCGTTGATCTCGTCCACGGATTCGTCGACGTCCCAATCGTCCTCCAGCGCGTGCGGCACCAGTTCGGTGAACCGCCATGGCCGGCCGGCCAGGAAATCCTCGGCGGCGGCCCGTTTCGTCATCACCGCGATGTGCGGCAGGCTTTCCGCGCGGTACTGCAGTGCGACGAAATGCCGATGGATCGAGATACCCTCGATGCCCAAGCCGTGCGCGCCTGCAGAATGGCGGGATTGCAAGGATTCGAATACGGGGTGCGATCGGCATGGAGGAAGCGCCCGGCTCCACGTCGTCGCCGTGCTCGCAGCCGTAGGGCGATCCGACCGCCACGCGCACGCCTTCGCCCAGCCGGTATGGAGGCTCGTGCGTCCGCATATCGATCACGTCAATCTCGAAATTCGGATTCAACGCGTTGTGGTACACCACGGCGAGCGGAATATCCTCGCCATGCTCCCCCGCGCCTTCGAAGCAGGCGAAGCTCACGTCGTATTCCACGTCGGTTTCGCGCGGAATGACGCCCGGAACGAGCCTCCGGGGTGTCCACCGGCAGCATCAGCACCTCGGTGGTGGTTTTCGATCCGGTGCCGATCACGATGTTGCGTTCGTCGAAGGACAGTCCGATGCCACCCAGAAGCGTTCGTCCGCCTCGCGGTACACCTCCACGTCATCGGTCACGGGGGTGCCGACGCGGTGGCGCATCACCGCGTATGGACGCCATGCGCCGTCGAGCAGCACGTAGAACACCCATTGCGCGTCCGGCGTGAAGCAGGCTCCGCCGATGCCTTCGAACCGCTCCTCCAGCTCGTCGCCGGTCTCAAGATCGCGGATGCGGAAATCGTAGCGTTCGTCGCCGCTCGTGTCGGTGCCGTACAGCATCCAGCGGCCGTCCTTGGAGATGTCCATGCCGCCGATGCGGAAGAAATCGTGGCCTTGCGCCTCGGCGTTCGTATCGAACACCACCTGTTCGCCGTCGAGTGGCACGCCGGCCTCCACTGTCGGCGGGTCCCAATCGTCCGCGCCGCGGATCGGCACGCGGCATTGCGTGGCGTATTGCCGCCCCTGCATGGTGCGGGTGAAGTACCAGTAGCCGTCCATGCGCGTCGGCACGGACATGTCGGTTTCCTGCACATGCGACTTGAATTCCTCGAACAACGTTTTGCGCAACGATGCGAGCGGTGCCATGCGCTGTTCGCAGTAGCGGTTCTCCGCCGCCACATAGTCGCGCACATCCTGCGATCCCTTGTCGCGCAGCCATTCGTAGTTATCGATGAACGTATCGCCGTGGAAGGTGCGCTCCTTTGGCACCCGCTTCGCTTCCGGCACCGCCAGTCCATTCTGGTGTTCGTCGTGCGCGTTCGTCGCTTCCTTCACGTTCATGGTGTTTTCCATACCCCGAAATTCACTCATGCACGCGATTATACTGACGACCCACCCAAACTTGTGTCGGCCGTCAGTCGCCGTTTTGCGCGGCGCGCAGGTACGGCAGCATGGTTTTCATGATGTTCGATCCGGTCGTTCCCGTGAATACCGGCACGTCGGTGACCGGCATCGGCTGCGTGGCCACGCGCCCGGCGACGGAACCGAAATTGCCGGTCACTTCGCGCGGTGACAGCTGCCGGATGCCGATCGCCAGCACACGCCCCGGGTAGCGGCGTGCGATCGTGGCGTATGTGGTCGGATCCTTCTGCCCGTCGTCGCCGATCAGAATGAACTTCATATCGGGAAAATCCGCCATCAGCTGCTCGGCGTATTCGAGCTTGTGCTGCACGCCCGACGGAATGAAGTTTTCGGCCTCGGGTCAAGGTCGCGCAGCAGCAGCGGACCTTCCGGAAAACCGTGGTTCGTAATGAAATGGCGGATCGAGCTTTCCACGTTCCATGGCGAGGTGGACAGGTAGAAGAACGGCGCGTCCGGGAACATGTCCGCGATGCGGTTGAACAGCAGGTTCATGCTGGCCACCGGCACTTTTTTGCGCGGGTTGAGCAGCAGCAGATTGTAGGCGGCCTTCATCAGGCGCGGCGCCTGCGTGACCATGATGGTGTCGTCCACGTCGGAGATCACGCCCACTTTGGTGCCGCTGGGAATGGTGAAAAGGTTGGCGTTGACCGGCTTGCGGCTGCGCACTTTGTACGAGACGTTGTGGATGCCCGGTTCGAGTGAATGCTCGGCGACGAGGTCGAGGTAGCCGGCATCGTCGGATGCCGCGAATTCGCTGGAGATATCAGGATTGCTGTCGATCGCGTCGTATACTTCCGAGGCGCCCACCTGCACGGTTTCGATGGGCACGTCGTCGATGGCGATCCGCACTTTGGTATGCGGGGACGGCACCATCAGCATGCCACGGATGCCGCGAATCAGGCGGCCGGCCTGCCGTTTGAACGGTCCGTATACGGTACGGCAGATCAGTCGGGAGTAATGTTCGGTGCCATAGCCGACGTAGGGTTCGACACGTGGATACCAGTCGAGCGACCGCACCAATGCGGTCGAGAATTTCAGCCAGACACTGAATGCTTTGGTGATCGTGCGGCGGAACAGCCTGGTCAGCGGCGGTTTGACTTCAAGACGCTCATGTCTGGAGGCCGCGTCGAAGGTGGTGACCACCTTGCGTGCCGGAATCGGCACGGTGGGCATGTCATCGCAAGAATCGTCCATCCGCTCCCCCATACGCTGCTGTTCGCGCTGCTGGTCGTGCTGCGGCGCACGCTGCGGCGGGAACTGCGGCAACGGCTGAATTTCACTCATATGCCCACTATAGAGGTCGCGTTCGAACAAACAGTAACGCCACCGAGAAAATCAGGGAACTTTCAGGGCCCCGCAAGGCACTTCCCATAAAAAGGCTGCGGCCGGCGGGTACGATGCGCGACCGTAAGCCCGGCCGAACGGCCTTGAGCGTGCCGCGCATCGCACCCGCCGGCCGCAGCCGTAATTAAAACTAGACGTCCGTGCTATTCAGTCAGCCACAATCTTGGCATACTCGTCAGCGCTAAGCAGGTCAGGCTCGTCATCCTCAAGCTCGATCTTGAAAATCCAGCCCTCGCCGTACGGATCGTCCGTCACAATGCTCGGATCGTCCGCAGCCTCGTTGTTGACGTAGCGGATGGTGCCAGCCACCGGCGAGACCAGCGCGGTGACCGCCTTGGAGGATTCGAATTCCGCCACTTCGTCGCCAGCTTCGACCTGCGTACCGACTTCAGGCAAATCGATGTACACGAGTTCGCCGAACTGTTCGGTGGCGTATTCGGTAACGCCCACCATGGCGGGTTCAACGGAGGAATCCACCCACACGTGCTCGTCGGAGTATTCGAGGTGCTCGGGCACGTCGAGGTTCACTTTGCTATCGTTTGCTTCGCTCATGCCGCCCATTGTACGGCGTATGCGAACGCCGCGCACCCGCGCCACGCGTAACGGGTCAGCGTACCGGTCCGGATGGCATGGCGCCGACTACCTGCACGATGGTGCCTTCCGGGCAGTTGTCGTAGATCCACTTGGAATCGGCTTCGTACATGTTCACGCAGCCGTGGGAGCCGTAGTGCGCCGGGTCGCCGTGGCGATGCCGTAATTGTTCCAGCTTGCCGTGTGGAAGCCTTCGCCGCCGTAGAAGTAGCTTACCCACTTCACACCCTTGGACAGGTAGCGCGAGCCGTCGTCGTTCAGGCCGGTCATGTCCTGGATCTGATACTTGAGGTAGATGTAGAAGGTGCCCAGGTCGGTTTCGTGCTTGCCGGTGGTGCCCGTGCACACCGGGAAGGTCTTGACGGCCTCGTCGTTGTGGTACACGGTGGCAGTTTGCGCGGTGCGGTCCACCACGATGCGGTATTCGCTCTTCTTCTGCACGGTTTTGAAGTTCTGCACATCACCGTCCACCGGAATGGTGGCGCCTTGGCCGTTTTTGAGCGCTTCGCCGATCTTCGGCGCGAGCGCCTCCATGTTCTTGACCTTCACGCCGTTCACGCCTTTGACGATGGTGGCCAGCACTTTGCCGCTGTTGTCGACGGCGTCTTCCTGGTCGACCGCGTCCTGGTTGAGTTGGGCTGGGACCTGCTGCTGCACGTAGTTGGTGATGGCGTTGTCATCGTAGGACAGCGAAAGCGTGCCGTGTTCGAGGTCGGCGTCGGTTTTCAGCATGAGGCCACGACTTCGGCTGGAATCTGGAAGGTCTTGCCTTGTCCGTTGTCCAGCACAATCGGCGCATTCAGTCGCGCGTTTGCCTGGTCGGCCACGTTTTGGGCTTCAGGCAGTGCGACCGGCACGTCGATGGTTTCGTACGTGATCGTCACGCTGCCGCTGTGCCCCGGGTTCGCGATGGCTTTGGCGACCGTGTCGATCACGTTGTCCACCTTCGGGGACCTGCCGCCGCGGCCTTCCACTGCGACGAAGGCGCGCGCGTTGGCATCGTACGATGCGGTGGACGGTACCGCGCGGTCGGTGTCCTGCACGAATTTGTCGGTGACGAACGTCCTGAGGGCCAGCTTGTTGGACTTGGCGTTCAGCGGCACGTTCTTCTTGACGAACGGGTTGACTTCGTTGATGTATTCGAGTGCGCCGTTGGTCTGGTGCTTGGCGGCGAGCAGTTCCGTGACCGTCTTGTCGACGTTGTAGCTCACGCCGAGGTCGCTCAGGCTGCCGGAAGCGTTGTTGCCGTTGCCGTCCTTGATGTTCACGGTGGTGTTCTTCACGGCGGCCGTCACCGTGTTTTTCAGCTGGTCGGCGGTCTGTCCGGCCACACTGGTTCCGCCGAAGGTCACGCCCGGCGCGGCCTTGTCTTGGAAGTACCAGCGTGCGGTGAAGAAGCCGGCGATCGCGGCGACCACCAGCACGGCGAGCACGATTCCGGTGATGATCAGCGGCAGTTTGCGTTTCTTGGCCACGACGGCTTCTCCTTCGACCGGCATGGTGAGCACGGGAATGGCGGGAGCGGGCGTGGATGAGGGCATGTCACCGGTAGGAATGGCACCAGTGGGAACAGCTCCGTTGGGGACAGTTCCGGCAGGCGTGGTTTCGGCGGCACCGGCCGTCGGGAATGACTGGAACGGCTGGGTCTGGTCCGATGCGAAATTCAACGGCGGCATGGTCTCGGTGGCGGCGTTGGACACGTCATCCTGTTCGGACACATCGGCCACGTCGGCGAGATTGATCGTATCGCCGTTCTCACCAGACTGCGGCGGCACGGCATTCACCCCTTCAAACGAGATGCCGGCGAAGCTGTTGTCCGTATCGTTCTGCCCACTTCTATCAGACATGTATGTGGTTTCCTCATTCACTCTCTTAACGGTACATACCATGCAGCATGATACGCAGACGAGTGCCCAAACGAATACCTAAACAAGCTCCCCCGGCAACCGCCCCGAAGACAGGCTCAGCCGATACCACCTTTTAATGGCAGGTCTTGTCACGGCAGGTCGTGGCCGAGCCATTCCTCAATCATGTAGCGTGCGATCGTGCTTTGCCCGGAGCCTCCATACGTCCCGAAACCAGTTCGCTCATGTATTCGTCGCGTGTGACCCAACGCGCCTGCAACGTTTCCTCGCCGTCCACGTGCACGTCGGTGGTGACCGCCACGCCTTTGAACGCCATCATGAGAGACGAGGGGAACGGCCACGGCTGGGAGCCGAGGTATTTGAGTTCGCCTATTTCGATGCCGACTTCCTCTTTGGCCTCGCGCCGGCATGCGTGCTCCAGGTTTTCGCCAGCCTCCACGAATCCGGCCGAAACCGAGTACAGGCCGTTGTTGCGCCATGCGCTGTTGTGCTGCAGCAGCAGACGGTCATCATGGTCGACGATCGCGGTGATCACCGCTGGCTCGATTCGGGGGAACAGCAAACGATTGCCATCCTCATCGTTCGTGCAGTGCTGAGCCCAGCCGCCGAGCGCCGGTTCGACGGGCGCGCCGCACGTCGGCAGTGACGCTGCCGGGCGTGCCACATGCTGAGCGAGATGGCGGAGGTTGCCTGTCCGGCTTCGCGTGCGCTGGCGCGGGGTGCGAATCCGCGCAGGTCCACCCAGTCGAATCGGGTTGCCGCGCTTTCCAGCAGCGATTTCGGGTTTTCCTGCGATTCGTGCGCCGGCACTTCGGCGAACGCGTCGTCCGCTCCCCCGCTGCGAGCCGTCGCAGCCATAACCGTCGTATCGTTCGGCTGGACGTGCGTCACGTCCACGGCGATGACGTGCTCGCCCAATCGCCCGCCGTACGAGCCGAGGAATATCGCGAGCGCCGATGGGTGCGATTCGAGTTCCGCGGCAACGTACGCGCCCGGCAGTTGGGCGAGGCGCATTTTCACGTTGGCGTAGTCGGCGATGGCGCCTTGGCCGTGCGGCACGGCCACTTTGCCGTCTTTGACGAGGATGACTTTCGTTGCCGGTTCCGCCAGGACTTTGGCGAACAGGTCGGGTTCGCCGCGTCGTGCCACTTCGTAGTCGATGTCTCCTTGGGCGAGTGGCAGGAACGGCAGGGTCTGCGTCAATGCCAGTGGTGAGAACACGCTCATGGTTGTGTTGCCTCTTTCATGCGTGTTATATACGGAATATATTCGTTATACATACGTAGTACATATTTCGTATATACGTTTTATATATTTTCTCTATATCTTGTCGATACGCCGGATGGTCTGCCACAGATAATCGTCGCAGCCGGCTCAGCCGACTCGCTTCACCAGTTCCAGCAACGCGGCGGCCACCTGGTCGGGGTGTTCGTACGCGCTGAAGTGGCCGCAGTCGTCGATCACCGTCATCGTCACGTCGGTTTTCGTCATCGCGTCGGCGACCGGCTTCATCACTGCCGGCGGGCTGGACGGGTCCTTGTCGCCGCAGATTACTGCGACTGGCACGTTGATGTTCGGCAGCACGTCGTTCAGGTCGGGACGGCCAGCGGCCATGCGTTCGCGCCAGGCGATGCCGTCGGCGGGCTGTTCGTTGATCCACGTTTCGAACTGCCTGCAGTAGGCGTCCGACTGTTTCACGGTGGAGTCGGCTTCCGACGGCACGGCGAATCCCATGACCGGATCGTGTGTGCCGGTCGTTTCGCAGTCGGTGGCGATTGCGACGCGCTTCAATCGCATGTCGGCGGAGTCGGCGTCGGCTTTCGTGTCGCACAGGGCGAGCGCCGCCACCGCTTCCGGATGCAGGCGTTGGATGTCGAGAATCAGGTAGCCGCCCATCGACAGGCCCACCCAGATGGCTTTGCTGTAGCCGGCGGCGTGCAGCAGGTCCACGTACGCGTCCGCCATGCGGTCCAGTCCGTATGGGAACGCGCCGTCGGCGTCCTTGCCGCCGCTGTCTTCGTCGGACGGAATCGGTCCTTCGCCGGCGCCGGGCATGTCCGGAGCCAGATCGCAAATGGTTTCACGCCTTGTTTCACAGCTTGGTCGCGTAAAGCCGCCGCGCACTCGTCCCACATGCGGTGGTCCACCGGGAAGCCGTGCACGAGCACCACCGGCGTGGTTTCGGTACCGTTGCCGCCGTCCGTATATACGTTGTTGTTCAGTTCAATCGTCATATTTTTCTAATCCTCCCCTATCTGCCTGTTCGCCTAGTTTGCTTGGCTTTTGCCCCGCTTGCGCGGCTTGTCCTACTTGCCGGTCCATGCGAGCGCCTGCCGCACGATGGTGCCGTAACCATTGGCCATCTGCCCGACGAAGGTGTCGAGCATGTCTCCGGACGGGTCGACCCATTCCACATCGAGCGTCTCGTCCTGCGGCTTGCAATCGCCGGCGATCGGCACCACGTAGCACAGCGCGATCGCATGTTGGCGTGGATCGTAATAGTCGGATAGGCCGGGTGTCGGGAAGAATTCGGCCACGGTGAACGGCTGCAGGCTGATCGGCAGCTGCGGCAGGGCGATATCGCCCAAATCTTTTGCGACGTTGCGCGCCACCGCTTCACGCAACGATTCGTGATAGAGCACACGTCCGGCGATCAATGTGCGTTCGATACCGCCGTCGTCAGTGACGCGCAGCAGCGAGCCGATTTGCGCCACCCTGCCGAGATCGTCGGTGCGCACCGGCACGACCACGACGTACGGAATCGGTATTTCGTGGCGCATGCGGTTGATTTCGTCCGATGGGAGCCATCCCGGAGGGTTGCCCATTCCGCGGATGAAATCCTCCGGCGTAATGTCGTCGAATTCCCCGCGATGGCGGTTGGCGTCGAAATCGCCCTCGTCGGGCACTTCATCATTCATCACTGGCATGGTTCCATTATCACGCACGGCATGTGAATGTCACGTGCTTCCGATTCTTCCCATAGCGCAATCGGGTGCGGCAGTGTGTTTGCGTGGCGTGCGGCTATATACTTTTCGCAAACGGTCTTTCGCAATATTGCGCAGCATTGCACGATATTGTTTTTGAAATCGGCTTATAGCGTAAGCCGGGGAATGGGGAACGCATATGGCAACGCATGCAGTCACTTCGCAGGATTTCAACCAGGTCGTCGAATCCAATGATCTAGTGTTCGTGGATTTCTGGGCCACGTGGTGCGGTCCGTGCCGTGCATTCGGCCCAACGTTCGAGAAGGCAAGCGAGGCGAATCCGGACGTCTATTTCGCGAAGGTGGATATCGATCAGAATCCCGATCTGGCCGCCGCGGCCAAGGTTCAGGCAGTGCCGACGCTGATGGTCGTCAAGAAGCAGCAGATCATCTTCCAACAGGCCGGCGCGTTGCGCGCTTCCGATTTGGATGATCTGATCAGCCAGGCCAAGGCGTTGGATATGGATGCGGCCGCTTCCGATGGGAACACCGCTTCCAGCGGAGACGCCAAAGTGAAAACGCCAAGTAGTCAGTCGGAACGATGATTCGGCCCGTCGCCTGCGCGTTGCATACGTTATCTTCAAGTTCCTTGGGGTGCGGTAGACTATATGCAGTTGCGCGCATTCCGGCGGAACCCTAGCGGTTGTGCGCCGTGCCCTAGGCACGGAATCCGCCGAGGAATTGTACCCGATGTAGGAGCAGAATGGCTAGCCATAAGAAACATGCCCAACCAACTACGTTTGCCTTGCCGGGCAAATCTCAGATGGTGAAGATTGTCGCAACGGTTGCGGCAGTGGGGCTGTTGGCCACTGGCGGCATCGTGTCGCATAATCTGTACGCCACCGCGGAGAAGTCTCCTGCCAAGCAGGTCACCGCGTATTCCGTCACCGACAGCATCGAAGCCTCCCGTGGCAATGCCCGTGAGGCGCTTTCCGGAGATACTTCGTACGTCACCGTGAAGATCAACGGCAAGACCCGCGTGGTTCCCGGCATGCATTTCACCGATGTGAAGTCCGTGCTTGACGCGGGCGACATCACCCTTGATACGGAAGACACCGTTTCCCCGTCTTTGGATACGAAGGTGAACGAGAACACCGTCATCAAGATCGAACGTGCCGGCGCTTCCGTTGAGGTGTCTGATACGGATATCGCATTCAACACGGTCAAGAAGGAGACCTCCAGCCTGCCGAAGGGCCAGGAGAAGGTCGAGACCGAAGGCGCGAACGGTGTTATGGAGACCACGAACCTCGTCACCAAGTCCGGCGGCAAGGTCATGTCTTCCAATATGATCAGCTCTTTCGTGAAGAAGGCTCCGACCGACAAGGTGATTCTCGTCGGAACCGGCTCCTCGTCCACGCCGTCCGCGGCCGCAGCGTCGATCGGCACCACCGTGCCGGCTGGCGAAATGCAGCAGTGGGCTCACGATTATCTGCTGTCCAGCGGCTATTCCGAGGCCGATTTCACCGCCACCGTGTACATCATTTCTCATGAGTCCGGTTGGAACGTCGCAGCCACGAACCCAAGCTCCGGCGCGTACGGCCTGCCGCAGGCGCTGCCCGGTTCGAAGATGGTGAGCGCCGGTGCCGATTGGGCCACCAACTACCAGACCCAGCTTAAGTGGTTCTGGGGCTACTGCGCACAGCGCTACGGCTCCATCCAGGGCGCCTACACCTACTGGCTCGCCCACCACTGCTACTGAGTTTTAGTTTTTCAGACAGGAGAGGTTCCGCACACATTGTGCGGAACCTCTCCTGTCTTATATGCCTCTTTTATATTTCATATGGAAAGATGCAGGCCATTCATGGCGTTACGGTTGTTTATGCACGCAATTCATTCATCGCTTTTATCGCGGCCCTTTTGGCCATCTTACGCGTGAGCGAACGGCCAGACGCAACGGGCTCGAAAAAGCCATCATGCTCTTTTTCCACCGTCCATCGCCAACCAAGCACGTTATTTTGAGCGACTCGAATACTGAACGAAAATCCTACACGCCCACTACCTGCCACATTCATTCCAAGCTCCCTTTTTCAGGATTTTTGGGCTGGATGCATACGTACTCATTATTAGCGTTTATGGACGTTTCGCACAGCCTATCAAGATACTGCATATAGTACAGCACTCACATCAAGAGAACTGTACTATATGCGATTTTTCAAGCTGAGCGGAATATTGTTCACTTACTCGCCATCTTTGGCCGTATGATGCGAACCTTTGCGGGGACCGCGCTTGCCGGATACACCCTTTGAAGCATCGGCCACAGCAAAAATGACAACCTTCTCATCCGGGTAGGACTCGCCATCCATGGCGAAATAGGCAATCTGGTCGTCTGCGACCGGCGGGAAAGTGAAATACTTCTGCACCGCTACCAGCACATCGGTGGTACGCACGGTCACGGAAGAAGCCTTTCCTGCAGCGTCAGAGTCGACGCCATCGGCCTTGCTTCGCTTGGTCTTGCAGAACTTGATGGCGTTCTCGTCTTTGGCGTTGCATGCCTGGACTGCGATCTTCTTCTGCTTGTCATTCACCAGCAATTTCACGTATGCCGGGCATCCGAGCGCTTCGGTCACGCCTTTGGAAAAGCGAACGGATGATTCCATGACCGTCATGGTCATCTTATTGGTGGTGGTCTTTTTTCCCACTGCTTCAAATCCGTCAAGAACAGACATGCCAACCCCTTGAAAATATAGGATATTAATTACATGCAATATAATACAACAATTCGCATAAATACACCCTTTTTTCACTAATAAAATAGGGGGTATCTCCGCTTTCCGGCAGAAATACCCCCTGTATTTCCAAGAATATAGCAATAATTCATAGACTTCATTGAACAAGTTTTCATTGAGATGAATTCAAGGAAATCATGCACCAATAATGTCGAGAATTACCGCGCCATATTTCAATAGTTGTATTTCACATCATTGGTCATTTTGCCACACGGCGTCTGATCGAGCTTCATATCAGCCGTGGCCTTGTCAGACACGGTCACGTCGAACTCGTACGTCACGCTCTTGCCAGGTGCGATGTACGCCATACTGGAGTTCAATGGCTTGCCGTCCATGGTGGCATTGCTACGGTCACGCACATCACCGGTCACGGCGATTGATCCAATCGAACCACCTGCAGGCGCGTAAATCAGCACACGCTGCGCGGATGTGCCACTCGGCGCCACGGGCACGCCACCAACGCCCTTCTGCTCACCACCGAGAATGTAACTCGTGCAGGTAGCCATTTCCGTGGAAGTCATACGGTTGGTCAGCGTGTACTTCACGTGGTAGGTCTTGTCACCTGTCTTGGTCACTTCGCTGGTACGGTCGATATACCAACCCATCTTCGAAGGATTCTGCTCGCTGATGTAAATGCCCGTTTCCGGATTGGTCTCGCTCTCAGGCGCATTCTTGGCGAGTCCAGCACCTTGGAAGTACTTCGCTTCGTCATCGTGGAACGTGTAGGCGTAGAAGTGGCGGTTCTCGGCCAAATCACCGATGCTTTGCGCCACCTTCATCATCTTGTCCACAGTCATGTTGCCAAAAGCGCCGTCCATCACCGTTTTGGCAATGTACTCGAAGTATTCGTCCTGCTGTGCCACAGGAACGTCCTTGTAGATGGTGTTGAGCATGTATTCGGCGGTGTTCTCGCCGGTAAGCACAGTGCCGTTGGACAAAGTGACTGGTCCGTTGATCTCCACCATCTTCTGGATGAACACCGGATCCACGGAAATCAAACCGTCGATGTTGCAGGCATATTGCGAACGCTGCCATGAAGCGTTGAGCATTTCCGCGTTGCGGGAAACATCCGGCACCGCGAAGGTGTCTCGCACGTCGAAGGAGAAACCCAACGGCCTGTTGAATACCGCATGTTCCTCAGCGGTGCCGTTGTTGCCGTTGACGAATTCAGCATTCGGGTGGAAGTCCCCCACCGCGATTTTGCCATGATCCGCAGTCATGGTGCCGAGGGAGCCAACCAAGCCGCCGCCGGAACGTGTTTCGGATGTGGTCTGCGCCGCCAGCAAGTATGTGCGGGCACCGTTCTGGCCGAGGAAGGAAGGCAGCATGTGAGTGGCGTTGCTGACCTGTCCGACCAGATCGGCGATGTTGTCAAGCTGGTCTTTGCCCTGCTGATAGGCTTTCTTCACCATGCCGATTTTCGGCTCGGCAAGACTGTTATACTGCTTGTTCTGCTGCTGCACCTGCTGGTTGAGCTTGTCGAAGTTGCCTTGCGCATCGGCGATTGGCTGCAGGTTGAGTTGCCCTTCCGCACCGGAAAGATTGGCCCCGGCAAGCTGTTGCACCGCAGTGGTCAACGATGGCAGTGTCTGCTGTGCAAGGTTGTCCACGACTTCCGTCATGCCTTGCACAGTGGCGATGTCACTGCCGACGAACGGCATTTTCGCAGCCACGTTCCATAGTGAACCGTGCGCAATCTGCTTGGCCTGCGCCGTCTGCTGCTGAGCCTGCGCGATGGACGCCTGCGACGCGGCGGCATCCTTGAGCTTTGCAGGGTCATTGATTGCGGATAGTGAGGATATGGCTTGCGATTCGTGTGCCTTGACGCTTTTTGCCTGCTTATACAGTTGCATACCGAACACTGCGGCAATGGCGAGTAACACGATCAGCACCGCAAGTACAATAAGCGTCACATTCCGTGCCGTATGTTTTTCCCGTATTGCTTGAGCATGTTGCCCCATGCTTTGCTCCTCAAATCATTAAGCACTCAATTTGACTATTCCAGCGCATTATTGTGCCACATGGCACCCCTTTTTTCGGCCGCCAAATGAAATTTCCCTCTGTTCCATCACAAGAACAGAGGGAAAATCACAGAAAACCCACTTATTGGCTCAGTACGATCCACGGCCAGTGAAGATTACCATCACGGTTTTGGCAAGAATCGCAAGATCTCCAGCGATGGACCAATTCTCAATGTAGGAGACGTCCAAATATTCGCTTTGCTCCTGTGAAAGATCGGACCGGCCGGACACCTGCCACGGACCGGTGATGCCCGGCTTGACCAGCAGTCGGGCGGAATATAGGGAACCATAGCGGGCCACTTCTTCCGGCAATGCCGGGCGCGGACCGACCAGAGACATATCGCCCTTGAGCACGTTGTAGAACTGCGGGAACTCATCCAAAGAAGTCTTACGGATGAAGTGACCTACCTTGGTGATACGCGGATCATCTTTCATTTTGAAGATGAACCGGTCTTCCTGCCAGTTTCCTCAGCGAGTTTCTTCTTCAGCTCCTCAGCATTGGTGACCATGGAACGGAATTTATACATTTTGAACGGCTTGCCGTGCAGTCCGATACGGGTCTGAGAGAAGAACACCGGACCGCCATCATCAAGCTTGATGGCGATGGCGACGCGAGAAGAATCGGAGAGGAAATAATCAGCGCGCACAGTGAGCCGATGATGTCCAGCAAACGCTTGATTACGTTCGCAGCTCCCGTGTACTGCGGCAGGGAAGCCAACAGAACTGGCTGTTCCGTGGTGTTTCGCAGATACAAACGGTGACCGCTCACATCCGCCAGGGAGACCGCCAAGGCAAGTTCCATACCCAGCGACTCCACCGCAAGAGAAAGACCATGCAACATTTCGGAATCACGCGAAAGCACGTCAGCCACATAGACTTCCTGTACACCGAGGCTTTCGCAAATACGTGGGAATGCCGAGTTGAAAGGAATCACCTTAAGTTTGCTGGAGCCTTCGATATTGGCATCCGGTGTGTATGAGGTAACCACATAAGCGTCTTTTGAAGCTGGATCCGCTTCAATTGGGCATACAGCAACTGGTTCGTACCCCCAATTCATGCAGTTGCGCATGGTCTGCAAGGCTTTGTTGATGCCATCGGAAGATCCGATGACCACCGTTCTGTACTTGCAAGAGCCTTTGCTGCGGTGACGATGCAACGCTTGACGCATCTGCCAACGTGCGATGATATCCAAGAAGAAGGCGATGACTGGCGCGATAATCAACGCAGTACGGGGCAATGCAAGTTTGAAAATAAATGCAAGGCTGCAGTATGAGATGATGGTCAGCAACGACGCATTGATGATTTTGGCATACAGCTCATAGCCGTCCGCCATAACATGGCGGTGGTATGTGCCGCGAATGCCAAGCACAGCAACCAAATCAGGCTGAACAGAATGAGGAAAAGCCAAAACGGCATCACATCGCCGATGGCATCGAAAGCAGCACCGTTGATTACAAGGCTGACGGTCAACGAAAGCAGCATCACTGCCAAATCGATGGCGATCAGGCTGGCGACGAAGGCGAAACGCCACCGGGGAGTCGATTCAGCCTTGCCGCGCCTATGTCCTTCCTTTTCCGCAGGAAACGGGGTATTGGAAAAAGTCATCGGCTCGAACTGCTTTTGCAGACGCTGATTCTGCATGGACGCGTATGCCTGTCGATGCGCATTGGACGAGACGATATGAATCTCTTGAGTCCTCATACCTTGCTCGCCGTTTGGTGCGCCGGATTCACCGGTATTCACGCCTTGCATGTATCTCCCTCCCCTTCAGCTGCATACGGCAAACAATTTACCACAGCCCCCCCCCAGAAATTAAGAGGGACCTATGGGGGTACCATTCGCTATATCCAAATCCTTCTCCGGTATGGCTTATTCGCCAGCAGTACCTGTATCTGAGTTGTCGTTACTGCCGTCCGAACCACCATTGCCATTGTCGTTCGAATCGCCATTACCACCGTTACCGCCGGTTGAACCACCGTTGCCGTTCGAATCGCCATTACCACCGGTCGAACCGCCATTACCGTCGTTAGAACCGCCGTTACCGCCGGTCGAACCACCGTTACCGTTGCCGGTCGAATCGCCATTACCACCGGTTGAGCCACCATTGTTATTGCCACCGGTCGAACCACCACCGTTCACACCGTTTCCAGAGCCCGGACCAAATTGCCACGTATACGTGTAGCGCCGGTTCGTAGTGCCGTTATTGGTATTCGAATTGGTATTCGACTGGGCATTAGCAGCAGTTTGCTCCGCCACAGACTTGTTCACGCCGTCAGAAGTCGAGGAAATCACCTTCGAAGCGTTCTGCATGGCCGCGACATCGGTGCTTTTGCCATCGAGGAGTTTCTGGGCAGCGTCAATCGCCTTGGCAAGCGCGTCACGTGTCGACTCGTCCGCAACCTGGCCTGCAGAACCGTCAAGCAACGTCTTTGCGTCGGCAATGGTCTTCTGCAACGCGGCAGTCGTCTTATTCACTTCCAAAGCTCGCTTGCTGGCGGCCACAGCTGTGGCTGCTGCGGTAACGGCCTTGGTCTGTTCTTTGATATTGCTGATCTGCTTGCTCATGCTACGGGCGTGCGCACGCAGTGTGGTCTCTGACAGCAACACCGAACATCCGCCGACCGTCTTGAGGTTTTGCGCCTTGGTCACGGCCTGAGTGAGCTGGTCGATTGTGGCGGCATCCGCCACCTGATTTGCCGCAGTGCCCTGCAAACTGGTCGCCTGTTCGATGGCGTTTTGCAGTTTTTCGTTGGCTTTGGAGTATTTGGATTTCGCCTTCTCACATACCACCACTGCCGCACGCTGTTCTTTCGAATTGATACGATTGCGTACCACGATGACGCCGGCGATAGCAACCGCCACTGCCGCAATCGCAGCGACAATGGCAATAATCTTTCGCTTGTCCGCAGATGGCTCTTTCGGCGCGACCGGAATGGTTTTCAGCGGATCATGTTCCGGATCTTCCGCGGCCAGCTCCTCTAGGTCGGTTATGCCATCTGATGCATCAAAGGCCTGAGTCGCTTCGGCGTCCTGTTCATCTGTCGAAGAAACGAGGGGTGGCAAAGTGGCGGTTTCCTCGGCATCGGCTGGTGCAACCGCATCATCGAAATCGATGGTGTCGAGCGGCATACTAGGTATATCCGCGATTGTTGGCGCAGCCGAAACCGGCTGTTCCGTTTGCGCAGGTACGGAGGAAGCGATGGTACGGGGCTCCGCAAGCGGAGTCTCATCCGCACCAGCGGCCTCTTCCGAATCGGTAGGCTGCAATTTGGGGAAGGTCAGCGGAGGAATATCCCAGCTGGTGTCCACCACATCCCGAGATATATTGGACAGAATACCGTTCATAGACTGGGAATCATCGTTCTCAGTTGCCATACACCCCTCATTCCGTGAAGAAGGAAAACGTCAGATCCTCTTCTTCTTGCCGTTTGCACGATGGCTGCTACGCGGAGCACCATCTTCATAGTAGTAGTAATAGTTGGAGTGGGAGTTGACCTTCTTCGGATCTGCACGGTTGAAGATGAAGCCAAGCACCGGCACCTGCGCGGTGGCGAGCGTGTCGGCCGCCTCCTGCAGGGACTTCTTCTCGCACACGTTACGGCTGACCACCAGCAGAAGGCCCTTGGCCCAACGGCCGAATACCGCTCCATCGTTGGACACCGTCAACGGGGCGGTATCAATAATCACGTAATCGTATTGGGTGAGCGCCTGCTCCACCATGAGCTTCATGGTTTCGGAACCCAGCAGCACGCCAGCGTTCGCCGGCCTCTTGCCGCCAGGCAGAATGGTGCAGGTTCGGCTTCCAGTAGCTCTGCACCACGTCCTTCGGGCCCATCTGTCCGGACAGCACGTGCGCCAGACCGGCGGCACCTTCAATGCCCAAGTGGTGAGCAACGGACGGGTGGCGAAGATCAGCGTCGATAAGCAGTACTTTCGCACCATCTTCAGCAAGGGCCACCGCAGTGTTGATAGCCATGGTGGTCTTGCCTTCGGACGGCTGCGCAGACGTGATGACAAGCAGCTGGCCCACACCTTCGGTGCGGTCGGTCTGCAGGAAGTCGATATTCGTATGGATACGGCGGAATTCCTCGGCAATAGCGCCGTTAGGCTGGCTTACCAGCACCGGACGCTTATTATCAAGCGAAGCGTCCATCGGAACGGAGCCAAGAGAAGATGCTCGAACGATGCTACGCACATCGGAAGTCTCTTCAACCTTAGTGTTGAGGAGGTCCTTGATGAGTGCGGCGAACACGCCGATGATGATGCCGAGCACCACACCGACAGCCAAATACAGGGCAGTCTTCGGCGAAGACTTAGACGTCGGAACCTGTGCCTTCTGCACGATGGAAAGCTTCACCGGGGACTTATCTCCGGAGTACAGGTCGCTTTCAATGACGTTCTTCAGCGATTCGGCAACGGAATTGGCGATGTCCGCGGCCTGCTTCGGATCTCCATCCACCACGGCAATGTTCACGAATGCGGTGTTGGTCGGATTGGTGACGGTGACCTGGCCGGCAAGATCCGTCACGGTTTCGTCCAGACCGAGATCATCGATGACCGGCTTGAGCACCTTCGAAGTGGTGGCAAGCGTTGGGTATGAGGTGATTTGGTTGGAAATGTAGCTGCCGCCAGTGGACTGCTGGGCGATGCTTTCGCCACCATCGGAAGCGTTATAGGTGGCCATGGTCTGGGCCGTAGCCGTATACTTCGCCGGAGCGAGGAAGGTATAGGCGCTCACGCCTGCCACTACCACCACGAATGCGATGATCGCGGTGACCAGATGCTTACGAATGATTTTGAACAGATCCATCAGAGTGATGCCGTCATCCGCTTCCTCAACTACCCCTTGCGGTGCGGTAGGCTGCTGCACATTAGCGTTCTCTACAGAAGTCACTGAACTTCCCCATCTCACGTTGACAATATCCTTTCCAAGGATAATCTTCCCCCTCGAACTATTCCTCATCCCTTCATACATTGAACACATTTTTTGGGAACTCAAACAGATGGGCTGTGAAATAAGGAACATTCCCTGTCGATATCGTGCGCGTACGAGACTTATTGGCAATTTCCTCAAATCATTGGTAGTGACCGGTACAGGCTTTCATCATCATTCCGCCACGCCCTGAAAGTGACGGAATGTATGTGCCCAGCTCCCCATTTCGCTTATATGTGACAGATTTCGGAAGATGGAAACTCCCATTTCGTCTATATGTGGCAGGTCATAACGGGCAAAAGCCACTTTGGGGGTACATTTTCCACAGTTAAAGGGTATATCTCTGCCGATTGCCTGCCACAGATAAGCGAAATGACATTTTCACGCCGCCCAAATCCGCCACTCATAAGGCAGATGACCCTCTTCACCGCCAGTCGAAGCGCCGCCCATTGGAACGTCTCCAGTCAAAACACTCCTCGTCGAAGTGCCGCTCATCGACGCAATCCATAAGAAGCACCGTCAGTCAAAGTGCCATCAGGGTGCTGCCTCAATGAGGCAGCACCCCTAATACACCATCAGTCTCGAGGAATCAGCTCTTTTGGTTGGGGACGAGCATGATCTCGCCGTCGGCTATACCCTTGAGGTGTTGGCCGTACGGGCTCTTGCCGTAACGCTCCGCGGACTCCATGAGCTGGCCGCGCGTGATCCAACCGTTCTCGAACGCGATCTCCTCCACGATCGCGATCGGCAGGCCCTGCGCCCGCCACTGAGCCTCTCGCCTCACCGTCCAAACACCAAGCTTGCAGCGGACACCATGCCGCAAGAACCTGCCAAGAGATGAGGACCCACGGAAGGAAACGACGAATTTTGTTGCACGATTCCGATTTTCGGGGCAAATTTCGAATCGTGCAACATTTTTCCTGCCGAAATGCGGTTTTTCCGCCTATTCCATACCCCCCCCAAACCGGTTTTTTCGGCACTTTTCTGCAACTACGGAGGTGCACGATGTAGCACGATTCCAAAAAACAGCCGAGAAATGGAATCGTGCGACATTTAGGGACACAGAACGTGTCGAAGCGGCCGGAAGCATGCAACCACCGCAAGAAAAACGCATCCAAGGCAGACTCCCCCTTTTTCCCATATATTTTAATGCGCTTTATCAGAGAGGAACCAAGAGTCCCAGAAACGTCACCCATCTCGATGAAGCTGGTGATGTTTTGTTGGGCTATTTCAACACAATCATCTACTACGCAACTTCCGAGTAACTGCTCTGGGTCCGACTGTTCAACCTGAAGAACCTCTACCAGCAAGCCGTTGGCAATTCTTCAAATACTTGGAATCCTGCTGGCGATCTACGCGGTCCGCATCCTGCTCGACTTCATCCGTCAAGAGCCATCCGCCACCCCTCGTTGACCGGCACGTAGCTAACGTCAATCACGGGGAACAGCGTTCTAGACGCTAGATGACTGTGAGTGATCAAATAAAGGTGTTCGGCGTTGGCACTTGTTTCTGCATACTTTCCCGCACAATGGGATTAGCGGCATAATATTCTTGAATTGTCTTTTTGCTGATAATCGTGCTGCATGGAGCGGAAGGCGGCAAATCACCGCGCGCGATTTTCCAAGGGCTCTCAGCGTGCGTCCTTATGCTTAGCTCATTTCCCGTACGAGACGACAGCACCGCGCACACTGCATCTATGGTTTGCTTTTCTTCTTCAGAAAGCGTCTTTTCACAGTCGTTCACAGGAAGCTCGCCTTCACGGATAAGGAATTTTCCCCTGTGCTGCGCATACAGTTCACGACATACAGGGCCGCCACGCCATGCTTGGAAATCTTCGTCAAAAAGAGGATGTCCACGACGAGCCAAAGATTCCGCCTGCGAATAGAACGCGAGCTTTTGTAATTTCATAGTGGTCATTGCTCCACAGCGTTTAAGAATGTACGCCGCGACATCCACCACAGTTGCCATGTCAATCCTCCCCTCATATATATGAAATCTGAAATCAGTCTAGTATAGTGGATGGCCATGGACGCGCCCCTTACTACCATCAGCCTCGGCACTATCAGTCGGAACAGAGCGAACAATGCTGGGAAAATATTACGTGCAGGAGCACAATCAGTTTCGCCGGAAGAATACCAGCTCGCTATCGATACAGCACAAGCTTGGCGTGATCAGCATATCGAAGCCACTCAAGAGTGTTTTTCAGAGGTCTTAAAGTGCTCAAATTATTTTGCCGAATCCGTCTGCACTTATCGTCTCAAACGAATTGCTTCCATCATTCGTAAACTGCAACGCGCCCAAACCCACCTGAAATTAGGCGAATTGGATGATATCGGAGGATGCCGTCTGATTTTAGAGACCAATAATCAGGTCCGTCAAGCGGCTGAAATTCTGAAATCTCAAATCCCTCTCAAGAAAGGCAGCGGAGAGAAGGACTATATCCTCAATCCGCAAAAGTCCGGATACCGATCCCGCCACCTTCTGTTCAAACCTGAGACTCAAACAGGCTCTTATCAAGTGGAGGTACAGATTCGAACACAGCTTCAACATTACTGGGCAACAGCTGTTGAGGCCGCTGGAGAAATCTATGGCACCGAATACAAAAGCCCCGAAGTTCGTAGACAGGCCGTAGGGCCTGAAGACCAGGAAAGGATTCAATTCTTTCAAATTGTTTCCAGCCTATTCGCTCTCGAAGAGGGAGCCCCGCAGGTTCCCGGCTTTGAACGCAGCCAAAAGGAATTGGTAAAAGAGCTTCAGACGCTTGAATGCTCATCATGCTTATTGGATGATTTGGCAGCGTCCACAGACAGCATCTTCCCTTTGAATCCTCCAACGGATAAAGCGGCAACGCTGTTTCTCCTCAAACTTTCTCGCGAAGATCAACTCCTTGATATCGAGTCTTTCCGCCAAGATCAGCTTTCTGAAGCATTGCAAAAATACGGCGATCTTGAAGACCGAATTGAGGCAGCGACCAATAAGGGAACCGAATTCGAATACAACAATGTTGTGTTGGTTTACGCCCAAAATCATGAACAGTTAAGCATTGCCTATCCAAACTATTCAGCTAATGTCAGCCACTTTGTGGACAAGGTTGGAGAATATCTGCAATAGTGTACGTTCAGTCAAGCCGACGTTTCGCGATGAGAACGGTGTCTATTCTGAACGCCAATAATGTTCAGCATAACTGGCGACGGCATGCAGATTTATTCGACAAAAAGCATCAAGTAGAGCAGCGTGATGATGCTCAATGATGATGTTTCATGAGGGGGCGCCGATAATACCGGCAATCACGATTCCGCCAAGAGAAATCCGCACGGCCGATATAAGGTTAGACGCACGGATTCCTTAATCATGCAGACTGTAGGATACTGAAAGGCAGATGCCGCGAGAACCTGCCAAGAGATAAGAAACCACGGAAGGAACCGACGAATTTTGTTGCACGATTCCGATTTTCGTGGCAAATTTCGAATCGTGCAACATTTAGGGACACAGAACGTGCCGAAGCGGCCGGAAGCATGCGTCCATAGCAAGAAAACGCACCCAAGGCCTAGCAACGTATGCTTTGTCATAAAGCAGAACATACGTAACATCCGGATACCATGAGATATAGGGGGATTAACAATCTTCGCTATAAGGTTTCACGAAAGGCATAGTAATGGCCAGAGATTCTCGGAACTACGAAGCTCCCGGAAAGTTCTCCAATGTTTACAGCTTTCGGCTTGTCTGTATCCAAGTCTGCAATACATCTACATTTTGCAAGCCCATCTCGCAGCATACATAACCAATATAATCAGGGATATCCTTTTCTAGATTTACGAGTAAAGATTCAAGCTGCTGTAGGAATTCCAGATACCGTTTCTTGTCCGTGACCAGCCTCAAATCCTTAACAAGCTGGAATACAGTGATGTTCCTATCATGAGGATGTGCACAATACAATCGCTCATCATGAGCACATATATTTCGAAAATCCTTTATTCTCCGGTATATCTTGTCAAGCTGTATAGAAGTAATCTCTTCCCCATGACGGTGAGAATCCTTATATAAAGCAGTAAAGCTACGCGCAATATTTCCACGGACAACGCTACCCTGCGCTTGGAAAAACCAATAGATCTGACCAATAGTGAGATCATTGCACAATACCCAAAGCGGCACTTCCCCCTCATATTCCTCGAGACAATGCCGAAGATATTCTTTCCTATCAGGGAATCTAGGATTTCTGTTTAAAGAGATGATTTTCTCTAACTTTGGAATAAGTAATACAGCTTTGTCGTGTGCTTTGCCTGTTTCCGCATAATTTGCGATATTCAGATAAGGATTTTTCTCTTCTGCATTCTCTTTGGTGAATTCGTATGAGCATATTGTCTTCAGAATAGCTTCTGACAACGTAGTCATACGGAACAACAAGAATCGCAAGTTCCTATCAAAAACGAAAAGAGCATACAAGTCATTGAACGACGTGCCAGTAAGATATCGGTCTTCATGTGTTCTTTTTCCGGCTTCTTTATCGAGAAAAGGATCCTTGTACCCGTTAACAATCGAATAATAGCCTTCACGTTCCAAAATCCACGGAGTGCGCATGTCAGTCTGCAGACCACGTCTGTTAAGCTGTTGCACTTGGCTTTCTATGCCATAAATGGTCTATACATAACGCCTCCCTAATGCACGAAAACCGTTCCCTATCTAGGGAACGGTTTTCGCGAACTAGACAACGCCTAGCTTTATCGCATCTGATAAATCTACTCATGAATATCAGCAATGTCAATTCAGCGTGTCTCAACAGGATTTCCGTTCTAGAGAAAGCGCAGCACATCTCACACTAACGGATTTCTGGTATGCGAACTGTTGCAGAGACATTGAAAGATGGAAAGCCGGAACACCCGGAACCAGACCTTTGTCAGTTCTTCTGGTTGGGGACGAGCATGATCTCATCGTCGACGATGCCCTTCAAATGCCGGTAGGGGCCCTTGCCATAACGCTCAGCGGACTCCATGAGCTGGCCGCGCGTGATCCAACCGTTCTCGAAAGAGATCTCCCCCACGATTGCGATGGGCAGGCCCTGAGCGCGCTGCACGGTACGCACGACCCCCTCCCCATTACTAGCACAAACTCTTGGAAAGCAAAGCACTGTCAGAGCCCCGCGCAAGCCGCACCACCCTCAGCTCTGACTTTGCCCGAGTTCCGCACCCTTGGCAGGATACCGCGCAACATTCTGAGCAATTAACTCATCGCCCATCACCTTGCCGAAATCAGCCCATGGCCACGCTGCAAAAGGCGAGACGTCCTCAGACCCATGATCCTGAGAAATAATCTCCCTGACTATGCTCCGGGGATCATAGCCCTTCTCAAGCCGATCCTGATCAGCGGCATCAGTGAAATAAAGCTCATAACAACGTCTTCCCTCATGAATCCCCCTGCGCCACCTTGCAGGCGTGATCTCATAGCCCGTATGGACGATTGAATCATCAACCAAATCTTGCGGATCCGAATAGTTCAGCCCAAGGACATGCGGATAGACCCTATCCAGCCCACATTCCTTAAACGCATGTTCGAACACATTGTCAAACGTCGGATAAAGCTGCGGAATCTCCATGAATCGAATTCCCGAAGCAAGCAGACTGAGAGCAGATTGCCCCACAATCTCATGTTTCATTTGCGTCTTGGTAAGCATACTCGATCTTCCTTTCCTAAAAACCGTCGTTGCAAAACACCAGATGTTATGCTCAAAGAAAACGTCTCAGCCAATCAGGAAGATTGAAGCTATCAATAGACCAAGAATCCTCTTCATCTTCCTCCCAAACATTCTCTTTACCATCAAAGAATTTCTGGAGTATGAAAATCTTTCCATTCAACTTCCAAAAAAATATCCACAACCTCTCATCCATAGGCAAAGTATCATATTCGTACCTCATAGAATAAGTTCATGCTCAACATTTAGATTCAGTATCAATATCACACTTCTCATTTTCAATAAACACATTCTTGCGGCTAATCCAAGAGTGCAAACGAACCTTATCGTCTATTTTTTCGCTTATCGATACACATAAATCAACAAGCGACAACTGCACATTTTTACTATCACACAGAGTGCATTCTCCATCCTGAATTTCCCAGATTAAAGCTTCACATATATCATCATTATTCCTAAACTCCAACCAATATTTCTCCGCAGTTCGAAGAGCAGAATCATAATCATGTTGCAGAATAAGACAACAACAAAGATTGTAGTAACCGAGACATCGATTTGTAAGGCCACGTTTCAATGCATCCTGAATGATATCTCCAGCTTCACTAGGGGAATCGGGAATGAGACAGAACCCTCGTGAATTTTGAGCACACGTATCGCCAGGGTATTGCTTTAAAAAGAATTGAAACAATGTGGCAGCAGCACCGTACTCCTGACGAGCCAAATGCCGTTTAGCAGACTCGTACACTTGCATGTAAAGACGAGAGTTACTCCTATCCGATCGCAGAACGGCACGCTTCGCAATTTCTGAATTGAGTTTCACCTCATCTAGACCCAATTTTTCAACGGCACGTTCAGGAAAGGCATCTGTATAACCGCAATGGATAAACTTGTACTCTTTACGTAAAGATGAATCTTCCCACGCTTTCATATTGTCGCCAAACAAATATCTGTCTCTTAACCAAACATAGGATTCCACGACAGATAAATCCTCCATGGGAGCAAGATTAAGATTATCCCACTCATCCTTTGAAGGAGGGATAAAACCTATTAAATCATTCATAGAAGCAGTAGAAGCCCAGATCTTAAATCTATGGATATCATTTAAGAACCAGGAACAATCTTTCCCATCCTCCTCTATTCCGAGGATGTTGCGCCAACGAGACACCATGGAATCAGGAAGACCAATTTTATTCAAAATTACCCCTGAAATAAGAAAAACGGCAATGTCATCGGCAAATCCATATCTAAGAACGCTCTCTGTAAGGCCGTGCTTTTCTAATGCGGTAATCATTTTTTGATAAGGGAAATACGTTCATGCGCTTTTTCGTCAGTGTCCGGAATGGGCCGCATGACTGCGGAATAAAGCACATAGAAGACCTTCCGCAGACCTTCCGGAATCCGAACTTCACAAACAGCGTCCATACACGTATTCTCTTTCCTTCTTCATCAACAGCGATATTTTTATATAATATCATGTATACTTTTTTATGTATAAAGGTTTCAAAAACGCAGGAGTATGATGATGGGGACTTTTCAAGTTTCCGATTTAGCAAGAAAAAGAACAGCAGTGATAGAAGCGGCTCGAACCGACTGCGCCGTCATTCGAGATAAAGACCAGGATTTGGTCATGCTGAAAAAAAGCAGACTGTCGAATCTTGAAAAATATCAGCAATGGTCTATGCGTCTAGAAAGACTACGCAGCATTATCAATTCAGAGAATCGTCCCAACACAGTAGAATGGGGCGATTTAGCATGGTTGCGCGTCCTCGACAACGATGATCTGAGCACTTTCTGCGAAGATTTAGCCAATGAACTCATTATCGATGCCTCTGAAGATGACTTCACCGGTCTCGACTGTTTAATACGAGAGTGGCGCGCAACAGCCGGACAGCTTGAAGACCCGTTACGGAAACGCATCCTGCTATCTTCAGAGCTCGAAAAAGCGGACTTCACCGAAGCCCAGGCACCAGCATCAGGAGCGGACAATGGGAGCATATGATCCGAAGTGCCAGCAAAGAGGCCAGGAGGGAAACCTATCAATGCACCTAAATACCGCATATTGGTTCATAGAAAGTACGAAGCAGCTTGGAATCAGATTGTCGAACGGGTTGGCTTGCAGCAAGCCCAACAATTCTGGGATCATGTCGCATATTCGCCAGGCGGCAAAGACCCTATAGCTAATAGCTGCTTCCTGAGAGGCAAGGCTGGAACCCCAAAAGGGAAAGGCTTCTCTAAAACCATCCATTATGAACTTTCAAGCATGGCTCGGATCAACTACCAGTATTGCGACGAATATCAAACATCGCCACAGGGAGACAAGCACCATGTCGTTTTCATCCTCAGCATTGACTATTCGTCTCACTGATCAAGACAACGATTCCAAAACTAACACATAGAAATACACGACAACCAGTAGAGAGGCATAGCCACATGCCAGGGACCATGACTTACGACATGTAAATTATCTCTCAGGAGTCATTAAAAATGTGACAACATTTGTTGAACTCGCTATTAATCCGCGCCCGAACTGCTGGACACCGCATCTGGCAGTTCGGCGCCCCTCTCGACAACGCCTCGCACAGCAAAGCCTTTTTGGGAGTCAACGCCATAAAAGAGCAGTTCAATCAAGCTGCATCTTCCAATTTCCAATCGCTCTTTTGTCTTAGCAAATGAAAATCGTTCCGGGAAAAATAGCTACGCTCTCTTCCGGAAACCCAAACCACAATATACGTAAGAATCCGAACGCCCTTTAAATATAAAAAAGCATTTAGAAATCGAATCGTATGTACATTACCGAATCTGTGAATATCCCCGACGAATTGGAAAGACAACTCAAGAGGGACCGTTTGGTCCTTTTTGTAGGCGCTGGAGTATCTGTTCCTTCCGGACTTCCAGGTTTTTTCGGACTCGCTGCCGAACTAGCTGGGCAGAGCGGCCACTTGTCCCCTGCCAAAAAGGACGCTGACCGACTGGACTATTTCATAGGCCGGCTTTCCGACGATCATTTCAACACCCATGAAATAACAAAAAAGATTTTTCAAGAGAAACAGCCCGCCGCCAACAGCAACATGCGGCTGTCATGGCGTTAGCCACAGCCTGCAAAACACCACGAATCATCACTACGAACTACGACAATCTTCTTGCAGAAGCGGCGGATGAACAAGGCCTTGATTATGGCGAACAATACTTCGCACCGGCTCTCCCTCTCGGACGTGATTTCAAAGGATTAGTTCATCTTCATGGTTCCATACTTAGACCCAGCAAAAATATGGTGCTTGATGATAAAGACTTTGGAAAAGCCTACTTCACTGACGGTTGGGCAACGCGTTTCCTCACTGAAGTGTTCGCCAACTACACCGTTTTATTCATTGGCTACAGTGTCAACGATCCTGTCATCAGATATCTGTCTCTCGGTCTGCATTCCAATGGACCTAAACATTTCATTTTCCTCGGTCATGACAACGAAGAGCCGAAAGACCATTATGAAACCACCTTGGCCAATTTCGAACATCTACAGTTCCAGACCATTGAGTATCCCGTTCAGAACGGGAGTCACCAAGCACTAATCGATGCTCTTAACGCTTGGGCCGAACACGAAAACGCAGTCAGTTCCGGATTACATTCGAAAAACAAAAGAACTTGTTGAAGCGGGTATTCCGCAAACACAGCATGACACAGATAGTCTCCTTAGCGAACTCTCCACACCGTCGGGCTTAGACACTTTTATTCAAACCGCAAAAGAACCAATATGGATTAATTGGCTCTACGAGCAAAAACGATATTCAACGCTGTTCGATGGCACAGAGCCTCAAACACCCCAACAGCGGCAACTCCTCAACTGGATTACACGAATCTGCAACATAAACTTCAATAGCGAGAGTATAACCCTGCAGTACATCAAGCTATGCCAGCAGAGACTGTCCGATTATGCTTTCCAGTCATTTTCAACATCCGCAATTCAACCTAGCAACGATGGAACGCCGAAGAAAGCGCTGCAAGCATTCCTCTCAACATCCATAAAAGATAAAACAATGCCGTATATGCCGCATGATTCTTTATTGTGCGGCTTCGAAGACCAATTCCGCGCTTCCAATATTGTTTGGGAAGCCGCATTGCGCCCATTTTTGGAGTTTGATCGAAGCTCAAAATTCTATGAGCCAGATCCGGTTCCTTTTTCTTCCGGCGAGAAGCCCGATGTCAACGTTAGTTGGAACATTCCGTCAAGCTTTGGACAAGGAATCATCGATGACCTCGCCTCAAGATGCGAGCACTCGCCGTCCTTCGAAAGGATCATCGAAAATTCAATAAATCAGGCAATGAATTTGCTTTCAGAATATTATTCGGATTCGAATCACGAACATTGGAACGCGTTCATTCGCATTTGGATACCTGAAATTGAAGCTTGTGGAAATACACGAGGCGATCTACATCTCATTATCGATACACTTCGCGTATTTGGAGAGCAGCACAATGAGAAAAACGAACTCGCCAATCGCTGGATCCACAGTGATCAAATCGTTTTGCGACGTCTTGCCATCCATGAACAGGAAATCAGCGAAGCAGCTCCTGATGAAAAGCTTGAGTGGTTGCTGAAGCAGAATCTTCTTTTTGGCAGATTTTGCGAACATGAGGTTCGGCAGCTCTTCAAGGCTGTTATAGAACATGTTTCAGCAGCACAGAAAGCGTCACTTCTAGAAAAACTGCAGCCTCCGTATAGCCCTGAAGATATTCCGAATAGAGCCAAAACCACAGACAAAGACGAAAGACAACGGCTCATACGCTTGTATGAGTTATTTAATCGGGTCTGCTGGCTGTCTGCAGCCGACCCGAATTGGCATGAAATACAGCAGCTGCAATCACTCTATGAAAAAGATTTTGGCTTTGTTCCAGACCCGGACTCAGACGTTCCGCTCAAAATTTATCATTCAGTAAAAGGACGAATCTCTCTAGAGGAATTCGCCTCATTAGTCAAACAATCTCCCAGTAAAGCGATTTCCAAAATTTTGTCTTTGCCTAAGGACGCCGATGCCTTTGACTCATTCTCTTTTGAAGCTGGATGCAGACTCATCGGCGAATATTGTTCAGAGCATCCGCAGGATACCCGCGGCCTTTGGGACGCCATCCTAGCCGCTCCAAACACCACTGAATATGAAAGAGCGCAGATTGTTCTGTTTATTACCAACGAGATTCGAAGCGCAGACTTCAAGAAGGATGTTTGCAACATCACACAACGCGTATGCGCTTTCGATTGGAACGAGGCTAATCTTTATTCACCGATTTTCTTTGTCACAGAGCAAATCAGTCGAATTGAATCAGAAAACGCAGAATCATTTTTCCAGACAGCCCAGCATCTTATAGATTCTTTGATTCCAAAATATGGCCAGGCTTTTCATACAGAGAAGCCAAACATTAACCAATTTGACTATGTAGCCTGTAACCTATGGCCAGCTCTCATCATCACGTATCAGATTAAAACAGTGTTATACCGATACACAAATACCTCGCCAACCGATTGGAATGGAATTCCCAGCAACGAAAAAAGATAGAATACAGAATCTCTTAAACCAGCCCAATAACCTCATCTGGCCAATACAGATAGCGTGCGCCCAAAAACTAGCCACGTTCTTTATCCTTGATAAAAAATTTGCCAGAGAGTGCATAATGCCTCTATTCCATGATGAAAGCACCCAACATCAAACATGGGCGGCTTTCCTCGCTTTTCCGCGTATTACCAGTAGTTTTTCCGAAAAAGATGTGTCCGGTCTTCTCGAAGATCAAATCGCAGAGGCTAGAAATCTTTGCGAATACAAGGATCAAGGACTCCGAAATAACTACTGGGATGTTCTCTTCAATTTCATGAACATGCCACCCAATACAAGCAACGCATATGATGCAGTACTGAAAAAAGTACTTTATAACAGTGGATTCTCTACACTGTCTGAGATTGCAAAGTTTCTCCCCTATTGGTGCCGTCAGCAGAATGATGAACAAATAGATATCGCATGGAAAAATTGGCTTAAGACGTACATCACCAATCGTTTCCAAGGAATTCCTCGCGATCTTGATTCTGAAGAACAAAAAGCTCTCATCTGCCTTATTCCAAGCCTAAGAGGGCATATCTCCGAAGCTCTAGAAATACTCTCCACGACAGATAACACCGACATCGACTTTTCCCAAGACCATTACCCAGTCCCCGAAGGATATGACGAAAAGGAACAGCAGCAATTATTACTGTTTTATCAGTGGCAGGTTAAGCACCAAACCGGCGAATGCGATTCAACGTTGCTTAGGTGGTGGTTACATCGGATTCTCAGAAACCTGACAAATGAATACCCTGATTTGGATCTGACTGCGCTCCGCGAAACAATGCAAGACCAGTTCGGATTCACAGGAATAGCCGGAATCGATTGACTCACCTGACCGTTTCACAGCGAACGTTGCTGGGACGAACCTACCAATCAGCTCAGGCAATTGCGAGCAGCGGGACCACGGAAGGAACCGACGAATTTTGTCGCACGATTCCGATTTTCGGGGCAAATTTCGAATCGTGCAACATTTTTCCTGCCGAAATGCGGTTTTCCCACCTATTTCATACCCCCGAACCGGCTTTCCCGACACTTTCGCGCGACTACGGGGGTGTGCGATGTAGCACGATTCCAAAAAACGGCCGGAAAATGGAATCGTGCGACATTTACGGGACATAGAACATACCGAAACGGTCGGGACCATGCGATTATGGCAAAAAACACATCCAAGGCGCCGCTTTTCATACATTTTGAGTCCAAGGCCTCCCCTATCGGAAACAGAAACCGAGAGTCCCGGAAACGTCACCATCTCGTTTATGCCAGCAAAGAACAACTGAATTTCTGCATATGTTGCTTTCGACTGCCCAAACACGAGACTAGACTGCTTTTGACTCCATACGCTGAAATTATTTGATATATCTGCATGTAGTCAATGCGCATATTCCCGAACAAGGAGAATGATTCAAAATGACGGAAACCATAGCATCACTTATTGGAGCCATTGTCGGAGCAATCATCACTACATCATTCTGGTTTGTTCAGCACCGCATTGAGCAAAAAGACGTTCTCAATAACGAACGAAGGCAAGACAAAAGAGAACTCGTTAAAAATATCATGCGCAACAGGATGGATCAACGAGCGCTCTGCGTTGAACTTAACCAAATTCCGCTCACTTTTTACGATGATCCACAAGCCAAAGAACTTTATAGAAAACTTCTGGAGACGCACGACGTTGCTACAAGGGATACGATTTTGGCGGATCTGGTGAATCATCTGGCTGAAACAATGAATTTCGATGGTGAAATTCATCCTTCGGATTTCAGCAGAGGACTATACGTCAAATGACATATAACGAAAATAATTCCTGAGCATTATGTGCAAGACTCGAATAATGCTCGTGTCTCACCGCACGTTCCCGATACACTGGTTAGTAGAGCAATATATCACGTTCCTTGGGACCGAACATACGAAAAAACTTTCGCTTAGTTCCCACGGAAAAAATTCGCAGTCCTTTATCGAGGCTAAAGTTCTTTAATTAAATCCCGATAAGCTGATGCTGTAATTGATATTACATACCAAACCCAACCAGCTAAATGAGCAATGAGAAATATCACTAAAGCTGAAAACCACACGGGGAAGATACCCTTTTTATCACACAACCTAAGTGATGAGGCTAGTCCAATTACTAATGTTATGATCAAAGACAAGGCGGATGCATAGACAACTGAATAAAACATCTGGTCAATCATCTCTATAACTGCCGTTTTCTCCATTAGAGGACTAGATGCTTCTGACGCTCGTCTATGTTTTGCATCAGAATATGCCATTCGCAATTGGAAAACAAATATTGCATGAGCAAAAAGCAACCCACCAAGAACTCCAACTCCTGACACAATAATGTCAGCATTGCCCACTTGCATCTTACGTACGAAAGAAAGCACCGAACAACCTATTGGAATCAATAAGACAATAACAATTGCCAGCAAATCAGGGTGACGTTGTTTCCTTCCTTTTGGGACAAGCATATTCAAACATTGTCTAAAAACTCCCATTTCCCCTCACAATATTTGCGAAGTATTCCATCTAAATTTAAGAGAATCTTCTGACCATTCACTTTGTTCATATGCAGTAGACCATTCCAAGCCAAGACACTTATAACGACTCGCTACCAATTCTGCTGCTCTCTGCTGAAAGGCATCATCTCCGAGAGGTAAATCGCCTTTCTCAGTAAGAACTTCTCGGAAAACTGGCGCACCAACTTTGCCGAGTTCTATAGTCTTCGTTCTCCCTTCATGTTCAAGCGTAATAGTGCATTTCTTATCCAACGAATCAGACTCTTTATCTTCAGACTCTTTATCTTCAGACGTTTTGTCTGGCGAATCAGACACTTCAAAAAGCTCAACGACATCGATAACGTCCGAATTCCTGCGCACTTTCGGTTTTGTTCTTCGTTGAGATGTTGAAGCGGGCATGACCCGCGTCCTGTGTACGATTTTCAGTCGCCAAACAAAGAATCGCAATTGGAAAGCAGGACGCGCAGCCATGCCCGACAGCAACATCATACAGATCGACCAGAACCTGTTCGAGACCAAACTCGACCG
>ENA-OPZM01000067-OPZM01000067.1-human-gut-metagenome-genome-assembly--contig:-NODE-67-length-40384-cov-2.478128_pt1 | contig 40384 bp, 64 predicted proteins | sample MGYA00242478_ERZ504493 | MGnify/ENA primary metagenome ERZ504493 (study PRJEB26092, sample SAMD00036227) | human gut metagenome | host: Homo sapiens | study: EMG produced TPA metagenomics assembly of... | reverse complement strand
GAAAAAGCAGAAAAGGCGCAGGATGAGCTGGAACCGGAGAACCAAAGAAAAAGGACCAGAACAAAAAATCAGAACGATGCGAAAGGAGCAGAAGAAATGAAAATTGACAAGAGCAAACTTACACCTGCAGAACTGGCTTTCTTACAGTCCATTGAGAAGCGTTACGGCGAAGAGGAGGTAGCCGCAGGAGCAGAGGGCGTAACTCCACTGGCGCAGAATCCGGAGGGAATACCGGCAACAGAGGTCGGTAAATCCAATACACCGGCGCAGGGAACAGATGGCGGAGAAGATATCTACAAGGGTATGCATCCGGCAGTAAGAGCGGAACTTGAGAACTTAAAGAAGTTCAGAGAGGCAACAGAGGAGCGTGAGCTTGAGGACGTTGCCAAAAAGTATGAAATCATCGGAAAGAAGAAAGAAGAGCTTGTACCGGTACTCAAAAGTCTGAAAGCCGCAGGAGGCACAGCATATACAGATATGATTGCTGTACTCGATGGAGCGGTTGCAGCCGTTGAGAAGTCCGGTGCTTTTACTGAAATCGGTAAATCCGGTGGAGCTGGCACAACAGATGGCGCAGCATGGTTAAAGGCAGAAACCCAGGCGGCAGAGATTATGAAATCAAAGAATGTGACAAAGGCGCAGGCACTTGATGAAGTATTCCAGAATGACCCGGAACTTGCAGCAGAATGTGAAAAGGAGGAGTAAGACATGGCAGATTATTTTGGCACAAGCATCAATGAAAGCCCGACTATCGTGTTAGAGGCTGGAAAAGACATTGAGGGCGCACAGGGAATTGCCCTGGCAATCAAGAATGGTAAGGCTGAAAAGCGACAGCCGGTGCAAATGTTATCGGCTTATCACTGTTTACGAATGATGAGAAAGTAAAGGCCGGTGATGATGTAGACATCCAGGTAAAGGACATCGGAAAGTGGATTGCCGGAGAGGCAGTTGCGGTTGGAGATGAGCTTACAACCAATGCAGAGGGAAAGGCAGTAAAAGCGGCGCAGGTAATTTTATTACAGCAGTTGCCCTTAGTGCAGCAACAGAAGCAGGTAGCGTGGTAAAGGTTCAGCTTATTAAGGCTGGCTACAAACCGAAAGAGTAAGAAAGAGGAGGACTATAAACGATGGGCAACACAAGAGAAGTAAACGGAAATGCGGCGATTCTTGCGAGAATCAATAAGGGATGGAAACCTAACCGCTATTTAACAAACATGAGCATGGCTTATTTTGCTGACCCGAAAGACCATGTTGCAACCAGTATTTTTCCGATTTGTCCGGTGGATTTTTCTACCGGATTTTATTATGAATTTCTGAAAGGCGACCTTGCAAGAGATAATGTTGCGAGAAAGCCGGCTTTCGGTAAAGTATCAACCGGCAAAGATGGGGACACACTGATAACAGCTACAAATGCGTTGTAGACCAGATTATCGTAGGCGTAGACCAGATTGGAGCCATAAACTATCAGCGTGCAGGAGTACCGGCATCCATCGACCCAAGACGTAGCAAGGTACGTTTTGTATCAGAACAGCAGTTGCTTCACCTTGATATTTTATTCGCAGAGAGCTTTTTCAAGACAGGAGTTTGGGCGAATGAGTTCACTGGTATTTCATCTGGTACACCGAGCGGCAGCCAGTTCCTGAAATTCAATGATGCGAATTTCGACCCGGTTAATTTCTTCGATGCAAGAAAGAGAGAAATCAAGCTGGCAGGCAGACGTATGCCGAATAAGTTAAGCCTCGGCTATGATTCATTCACAGCATTAAAGAATCACCCGGACATCCTGGAGCGTGTGAAGTACACAGGCGGTACGGCAAATCCGGCAATCGTAAATGAACAGGTACTTGCACAGGTACTTGGATTTGAGGAAGTAAAGGTCCTGGAGGCAACATACAATGCCGCAGAAGAGGGACAGCCGGACGATATGAAGTTTGTATGCGAATCTGATGGAGCATTACTTACATACACAACAAATGCACCGGCTATTGATGAGCCGTCCGCAGGATATATCTTTACATGGGATATGCTCGGCAACGGAAACTACATGGCAACAGACCAGTTCGAGGGCGAGGGTGGTACTCATTCAGAGTTCATCGAGGGCTTAATGTCTACGGATATGAAGAAAACCTCCGATGACCTGGCTTGCTACCTGTCTGCGTGTGTGTAAACAGTAAGGAGGTACAGCGATGAGCTATGTTTGTACAAAAGCTCTTCGTATCAGTGGTGTTGATTATGCCCCTGGGGATGCAATCCCTGATGGGGCAATCCGCCCTGAAAGAGTAAGAGCATTAAAAACATCCGGCTTTATTGGAGAGCTTACAGAGGAAGTAGCACCACCGGCTGATAAGAAACCGGAGGAAAAAGTGGTTATCGAGCAGGTAACAATCCCGGTAAAGGCAGAAGATGGCAGAGAAATGGAGGTATCACTTGTGCTTTCAGGAGTTGTGAAAGTATTTGAGGTTATGCAGATGCCGGAAGAGGATGCTGTCAAAGAAATTGCAGGAATTGAGGATGAAAACATTCTTATTACGATTCATGCCACAGAGAGCAGAGAAGCGGTAAAAGCGGCGGCAAAATCCAGAGCCGTTGAATTAAGCACAGGCGGCGAGAAAAAGGCAGCCACAGGCGGTAAGAAGCTACAAAGGGTAGTGCGAAAGACACAGACAAAGATACGGAGAAAAAGTAAAGGCGGTGCGTGAATATGGCAACAGGAACTTACAGTTACAACCCGGCAGACCTTAAAGGAAACACGATGAGCCGTATGCGTTTTGAGCTTGGCGATACGATGGTACAGGGAGCCGAAAATACTTGTGCGGTAACGGATGAGGAAATCAATGCTGCCATTGAAATGTACCCGAAGTCATGGAAGAAAGCAAAGCTGATGCTGGTAGAGAGTATCTACCGGCGTTTTTCGTATGAGGTGGATACAAAGACAGGACCATTATCTTTGAGCCTACACGAAAGGGCGGAAACCTGGAAAGAGGCATACGAGGCATTGAAGAAAGAAGTCAAAGCCGAAAATATTTCCGTTCCGGCATTTGCAGGAAACGCAGGCAAGAAACCACCGTATTTCTTTACCGGTATGCAGGAGAATGAAAGGACGAGGCAGATGATAAATGCAAACATGATGTATTTAAGACCTGGCAACCTTTTCAAAGAATTTGTGATTGAAAATAACCGGCAGAAAGTGACATCCACCGGGCGAGTAGTGAATGACCATAAAGGGGACGGCATAAAAACTCTGTATGGATGCCTTGCAGATGCAACCACAGAAACTGCGAAAAATAAGTCTACCGAGGACCATACCGTTACACATACGATTGTGCAGAGAGGAACACCTTTAGCGAAGAAAACTGATAAATTAGTGCTGGGAAATCGTGTTTTTTATGTTGTTGCAGTAGATGATACAGGAGGTCTTGGAATTTCCACCCTGTATTATGTCGAGGAAAGGATGATATAAAAAATGACACCAGAACAGGCTCCTGATGGAGTAAGAGAGGCAGTCGAAAAAGAGGTAAAGCACATCAATCAGAAAGTCCGGTCAAAGGCAGCCAGAGTAAATAATGCATTGAGAAATGCAGAGCTGGAAGTGCTGAAAGGACAGAGAGGCGGAAAGAGATACCGCAAGCCGCATTCAAAACGTACCTATCAGGCATCATCACCCGGAGAACCACCGGCAAGAAGAACAGGTGCATTGCGATTACAGTGGGCCAAAGGCGTTGATGGTGGTTCATCTGGAAGTGGTGGAGCAAAATATACGGCATACATCGAAAGCCAGGTTCCGTATGCAGGGTATTTGGAAAACGGTACAAGCAAAATGGCGGCAAGACCGTATGTGGAAAAAATCAAAGAAAAGGCACTGCCGGAAATAGAAAGTATTTTCAGCGAAGATAGCTGATAGGAGCGAAGAGATGGAACTGATTACAGAAAAGCCAGTGAAGCAGTTCGACACATCCGCCATAGCGAAAGGCAATCTCATATATGCAAAGCATTCCTCATGGGATGCAGGAAAGAGTGGATTCGTTACAGGAGTGAACGGAAATGAAATTGCGGTGCAGTTTCATCCGGGCATTGGGAATGTGACGAATCATTTTTTTATCCTGGCATCAGAGGCAGCCGCAGGGCAATGGGAAATCCGATGGTCTGTGGATATGTCCGAAGTATATGAGTACGGCATAACGCATGAGGAGGAGCCTGTCGAGAATGGAGGGCAGGAATGAAACTGGAAGAACTGATTCAAAAAAGATTTACAGAGCGTGAGGGATTAACAAAATTCCTTGTCAAGTTTGGAGATTACCCGGCGATATTCAGCCCGGAGGCTCCAAAGGATAACCAGAACTGGGGTACAGATGTTCATTATCCGAGGCTTGTATATAACTATGATATGCAGGCGGATGAGGAGCGGAAGAGCGCAGGAACATTGTCTGTATCGTTGCTATGCCAGAACACAGAGGATGCGACAGAGGAAGATATAACACCGGAAATGCTTGAACCGCTGGTTCGGGATTGTCTGAAAGATGTGTTGCTCCATTCCGAAGATGGAAAGCTGTATGCATTCGCATGGAACCGGACGGACGCATTTGAACTGGCAGAAAGCAAAACAGACCTTATTATCGGTAGCGATGTGAGGTTTGACATCCTGGAATATACAAGCCAGGAAACAACCGACCCGGACCCGGTAATGGCAATGAATAAGTTCGTAAAAGAACTGTATCCAGAGTGCATCGTGGTAGGGCTTGACCGTATGGAGGAAATTACAGAGGCTTCAAGAGAAACGCCTGTTATATATTGCAGGCTCAATAGCATGGAAAAAGTAGAGGAAACGAATACGGTTGTTTGGATGGATGGTAAACTTGCCATCCATATTTTATGCCCGGACACTGATATGAGGCTGAAAATGGCAGCCGCTATCACAAATGCGATGTCACTAGACGGAGAAGTCACAATGCTGGATTACTCACCAATGTTTATCCGCAAATTACAGATGGACAATAAATCTGATTACCTGAAAGACGGTCAGATTTTTGTAACAGGCAGATATGGTTTATTGCGATACAAAGCAAAACCACATCAGCTTAATAGAACCACGCAAAATTATTTTTAGGAGGTATGAAGATGCCAAGAACAAAAGCAGAATCCACAGCAGATGCAGTGGAGGAACAGAAAACCGATGCTGTCGAAGATACTGCACCGGTACAGGCAGAAGAGCCAAAAGCTCCGGCAGAATCCGAGTACACAATCGAGGAACTTGCAGACGGGGCAGGAAACATTTTCAAAGTCCAAAGAGAATGTGTTGTTGCGGCATTAAAAGTCGCAGGAGTAACAACGTGTACAGTGTCTAAAGCCAAAGAGCTTGTGGACGCATTCATGAAAAAGGAGGTCAAATAAGATATGGCTGGAACTTATGTCTTAGGAGAAACAAAAGTCAGACCGGGAGCATATTTCAATATTCAGAAGAAAGGGACAGGACAGCAGAGTGGCACTGTAAGCGGTGTTACGGCTGTCCTTTTTCGTTCCGATTTTGGACCGTTAAATACTGCGGTTGAATTAAATCCCGATGATGGATTTGCAAACACTTTCGGTAATGGAGGCACAACAGATGCCATCCAGGAGGCAATCAACGGCGGAGCGCAGACAATTATTGCTTGCCGAGTTGGTAATGGAGGAACATCGGCAACTGCCACTCTGAACACAGCAGAGGGACAGGCGGCAGTAAAAATCACAGCAGCATATCCGGGAAAGAAAGCCTTTACCGTAACGGTAAGGGAAAAGCTGACAGACAGCACCCTGAAAGAGTGTATCATCTATGCCGGTGTGACAGAATTTGAGAAAGTCGAATTTACCGCAGGCGCAGGAGAAGCAAAAGCACTTGCAGATGCATTTGCAGCAACGAAGAAATTCAAAGCAGAGGTACAGTCTGGAAAAGACCAGGCAATCGTGATGAATGTATCACAGAACGCCTTTACTCCGGGAACCGACCCGCAGGTTACGAATGAGGATTACTCAAACGGATTTGTAGCTGTCGAGCCTTACGAGTTCAATACAATCTGTGTTGATACGGAGGAAACAGCAGTACATATCCTGATGCAGTCATTCATGAAACGTATTTTCGGTGTAGGTTCCCTGACACAGGGAGTTGTAGCAGAAAAGCATACTGTTGACCTGGAAACCAGAATGAGCCATGCGGCATCATTCAATGATGAAAAAAATGAACTATGTTCTCAATGCTTATGTGAATGAGCAGGGCAAGGAGATTGACGGATACCAGACGGCGGCACGTTTGGCAGGAATGATTGGAGCTTGCGCTTCAAATTCTTCCCTTACACATACTGTTGTGAGTGGATTCAGTGAAATCCTGGAACGCCTCACAAATACACAGATGATTGCTGCAGAAAAGAAAGGCTGCATCGTACTCAGCTACAGCAGCGCAAAACAGGTGTGGATTGATAATGCTATCAACACTCTTATTACACCGGCTGACAATCAGGATGATGGTTGGAAGAAAATCAGAAGAGTAAAGACCAGATTCGAGCTTATCCGCAGAATGAATGCGGCGGCAGATGCACTTGTCGGAAAGGTAGACAATGACAAGGATGGTCGAAGCACTGTAGTAAGCCAGTTACAGGCAATCGGTGACAATATGATTGCCGAGGGAAAACTGACAGCGATTACCGTTTCCGAAAGCGCAGTAAATGTGGCTGATGGGGACAGTGCTTGGTTTGATATTGACGTTGTTGACAAGGATTCTATGGAACACATCTACCTGTCTTATAGATTCCAGTTCAGCACAAATGCATAAGGAGGTAACGGAAGATGATTAACACAAGAGCAGCCGGAGATTCTCGTTTTGCGAGAACCGGTAAAGATGGAGCGATTTACAACGCTGACGGCGTGTTGCTGGCTACCGTAGACAGCTTCACAGCTAATGTAACTTATAACAATGCCGCATATTCCGTTTTAGGAAATGCGCAGGAGCTTGAAACCGCAAACACATTTAAGGTTGCCCTTACAATGTCCCAGGTTGTGGTTGAGATGATGCTTTCATCCAGGAGCTTGTCGAGGCTATGGAATCACAGACAATGCCTGTATGGGATTTCCAGGGCGTGCTCAAGGGAAGAAACGGCACCGAGGAAAGAATGGTGTATCGTGAGTGCATTCCGAGTGGACAGGTTGATTTACAGAACATTACCGTCGGGGATGTTATCAAGAGAGCATGGAACTTTGCGGTCAACAGACCACCGAAATTACAGAACTTACTTGCACTGGGTTAAGAAATACAGTGCGATTCACCGGAGGGTGCCGAGATGGCATCCTCCATTTAATTTTAACAATATTTTTTGAAAGATGGAGGAAAAAAACGATATGGCAGATACAACAAAAAAAAGCAAGTGTACAGATTGTAAATGAGGAGCAGGAGAACATGGCAGTTACGGAAGTGGAAACAACCGAAGAGGAGAACAAAACCCTCATCAGAATGAATGAGGATGATTTCATCCAGGGACTTATCAGTGCGGCTGATTATGCGAAAGATGATACACAGCGCATCGAAATTGCCAGAAATGGAAAGGTGCTTTTCGCATTTGAAATCAGACCGTTATCCGAAGAGGAATACAACAAGTGCAAGAAGAAACACACCAAGTACGTGAGAAACAAACAGTTCGGTATGAAATTACCGGAGGAAACGAACACTGTCAAATTCAGAGATGCACTGATTTATACAGCGACGGTTGAAGCAGACCGCGAAAAGCTCTGGGATAACAAAAAGGTATGGGAAAGCCTTAGAGCAAAAGACCTCCAGATTATGAATGGTCTGGATGTTATCGAATACTGCCTGAAAGCCGGAGAGAAAGACAAGATTATTGAGTGCATCGATTCTCTTAGCGGATTCGAGGAGAATATCGAGGAAGTAGCAAAAAACTAATTAAAGCCGGAGGAAAGACTTGTCTGTTGCATCACATATTCCAACGGACAGGAATTACACCGGATGAATTTTATAAAAAACCGCATGGAGTACAGGCGTTTATGCTTGCGTCCATGCGGATTTATTTAGAAAGCACGAAAGGAGGAGAGGAGGACGGCGGAAACAATACGAATTGAGATACCTATCGAAGTCGATGATAACACTGGTCCTGGTACATCGAGTGTTGAAAAGAACATGAACAAAGTCAAGGATGCAGCCGACAAAGTGAAAAGCTCTACCGACCAAATGAGCACATCTGCGAAAAAGGCAAATGATGAGGTTACAAAGTTTGACCGGTCGGCACAGAAAACACAGAAAAGTTTGTTATCATGGGCGAAAGAAAAGTATTCGGTGCTGTTGGAGCGAAAGATAAGATTTCGCCAATATTGTCAACAATCAAGGGTGGTCTTACCAGTTTTGGAAGAAAGACCTGGAGCGTGACAATGAAAGCAGTAGACCTTGCCACCGCACCGATACGAGGCGTAATAAACCTCCTAAAAAATCCAATCTTGCAAGTGGGGGCGGTTCTCGGTGTCAGTATCGGATTGAAAGATACGATTGATACATATAAGGACTTCGAGGCCGCTATGTCACAGGTCAAAGCAGTAAGCGGGGCAACCGGCAGTGAATTCGATAAATTAACAGCAAGGCAAAGGAGATGGGAGCGACCACAAAATTTACCGCCACGCAGAGTGCAGAGGCATTTAATTATATGGCTATGGCCGGATGGGATTCACAGCAGATGCTTGATGGTATCGAGGGAATCCTGAACCTGGCAGCTGCATCCGGGGGAGGATTTAGGAACAACCAGTGATATTGTAACAGATGCGCTCACAGCGTTTTGGTTTGAAAGCCAGCGATGCGGCGCATTTTTCAGATGTATTGGCACAGTCGGCGGCGAGTGCAAATACCAATGTTTCCATGATGGGAGAATCTTTCAAATATGTTGCACCAATCGCAGGAGCGATGAAGTACAGCGTTGAGGACACATCTCTTGCCCTGGGACTGATGGCAAATGCAAGCGTAAAGGGTTCGATGGCTGGTACATCCTTAAAAACAGCGTTGGCGAATATGGCGGCACCAACAGATAAGATGGCAACCGCATGAAGAAATACGGAATCAGCCTTACGGATAGCAACGGAAATATGAAAACGCTGAAAGGCGTTCTTGATAATTTACGTTCAAGCCTGGGAGGATTATCTGAAACCGAAAAGACAGCAGCCGCAAGTACCATTTTCGGTAAAGAGGCTATGTCTGGTATGCTGGCAATTATCAATGCGACAGAATCCGATTACAACAAACTGGCTGAATCTATCAACAATGCAGATGGAGCCGCATCTAAAATGTCTGACACTATGCTGGATAACTTAGAGGGTTCAATCACATTGCTGCAATCAGCTATGGATGGAGTAAAAATCTCATTCGGAGAAAGATTATCTCCTTATGTGAGAGGCATTGCGGATTGGCTGACGGAGCAGATGCCGGAAGTTGAGCAGGGACTTAATGAGATGATGGATTGGGTAGACAGCAAAGTGGACCGAATGAAGAGGAAATTCAAAGAATTATCACAGTCGGATGAGTGGAAAAATGCGGATTTCTTCGGAAAAGTGAAACTTGCCTGGGATGATTTCATCGCAGAACCGTTCAGCGAATGGTGGCACAGCACCGGAAAGCAGAAAATCGCAGATATTGCAGGCGATATGGGAACCAGCATCGGAACCGGATTAAAGCTCGGAATATTAACACTTCTTGGAGTGGATGTTTCGGACACTTTGAATGAGGGTGCGAGCGTTGGGGCTTCGTTTGCGAAAGGATTTGCAGAGGGGTTCGATACAGATGCGATAGCAAGCAAACTGTTTGAGGGCTTCGGAAATATGGTAAAGAGCGCAGGAAAGTTACTTCCAGGGGGAGAATCGGCAGATTTATCCTCCATTTTTTCTGCAATTATGCTTGCCAAAATCGCAGGTCCAGTTGCGAGCCTTGGCAAAGGTGCTTTCAGCGTAGGAAAAGCAATTTTCGGTAAAGATGCAGCCACCGGAACATCACTGGCCGGAAGTATTGGAAGTTCAATCATAGGTTCAGCCGCAAAGGGAACCGGTCTAAAAGGACTTGGCGTAACGATGGGTATGATTGGAAACACACTCGGTTCTGGAGCCACTACCGGTGCAGGATTGATTGCGGCAGGAACAGCCGGTACAGCCGGAGGGGTAGCCGCAGGAGCAACACTTGTAAGTGCAGGAATTGATGCGTACAAAGCATTGAAATCCGATGATAAAGCCGAAAAGTCAGCTTATGGAGAATCCGCCGCATGGAAAGCAGGGGGAGTTGCAGCCGGAGCAGCCGCAGGCGCGGCAATCGGTAGCATTATTCCTGGTCTTGGTACTGCGGTAGGTGCTTGGTAGGCGCAGGAGTTGGAGGCATTGCAGGTTGGATAAAGGGAAACAAGGTCAAGAAAGAGTATCAGGACAATGTGGAGGAGATGCAGAAAGAAGCTGAAAAAGCTCAAAAGGTATTCGATGCCACTGGATTATCAATCGACAAAGTAAGATTTGCGAATGATGATTTGAACGATGCAATGAATGACAGTTCCGTAACCGCAGAACAGCTTGCATCATACATCCAGGAGGATGTTGCAAAGGTCGGAAAAGAGGCTTTCGGTAACATAAAGTTATCGCTTAGTGAAATTAAAGACCTTGCGAACAAAATCACGTTTGCTGATATGGGCGATGGAATTACAAAGTTCAATGAGGCAACGGAGAGCGCAAAAGAATCCTTATCATCTTTGGAGAGTTCTGTTTCCACGATGAAAAAGGAAAACTGGAAAGTTGGTCTGGGTATGCAGTTATCCGAAACGGATGTGGATGATTACAAAACATCCATTGATAATTTTGTGAAGTCGGCGCAGGACTACATCGAAAACAGCCATTACGAGGCTACAGTTGCCCTAGAATTGCTTACAAACGGCGAGGGCAGCACAGAGGGGCTTGACAGTATGTATAACAACATGAAATCCCAGATAGAAGAACTATCGGGAAAATTGAGTGATACAGTGAACATTGCCCTGGAAGATGGAGTTATCACGCTGGATGAATCGAAAGAAATCACAAATCTGCAAGAACAGATTACAGAAATTACAGAGAAAGTATCAAAAGCGCAGGAGGATGCATCGTTCCAGACCTTGAAAATCAAGTACGGAAATGGTGCAAGTCTTGATATTGATTCATTCAATCAGTTGCAGGAGGAGTTGCAGGCACAGGTAAGTTCTTTCAAAGAAACTTATGATAATGCGCTTACAGTAACCCTCACAAACCTTAATTTGCAGTTATCCGAGGGAGCTATCACGCAGGAGCAGTACGATGCGGCTGTACAGCAGGCTACCGATGGATATTACGCAAACATCAACGATATGGAGGTGAGAGTATCAAGTTTCAATCTGGATACGATAGCAGAGGCTTGGAATGATGAGCTTGCCGGTATTATGCCGGATATGGAGGGTAGCGTTTCTGAAAAATTGAACGCTGCTTTACAGACTGCATTATCAGAAAAACCGGATATATCAAGCTGGACCCAGGAGGATATGATGGGATGGCTTGGACTTGATGATATGACAATAGACACATCAGCTTTTGAAAATATCTATCAGGAGTTGGTGGCAACAGCAGAAAATATGGCACCGACAGCTAAAGAGGAAATCGTGCAAAGTCTGAAAGAATCCATCCCAACGATGGAGGAAGTCATGGCAGAGTACGGTCCAATTTCCAATGAGGCATACGAATCCATAGTAGAGCAATACAAAGAAGCGATGAACAGCTCTTTCGAGAGCGCAGATTTTTCTAGTATTGGCACAACATTAAGCACGAAAATGAGTGATTCGATTTTGAATACTGATACGTCAGCATTCTCAACAGCATTTGCGGAGCTTGGAACGAAATCTGGAACCGATGCGGCAACAGCTTTCCAGGCTGCGGATTACTCCGGTGTAGGTGCGGCTGTTGGAAGTGGAATCAGCAGTGCTATTACAAATGCTGATATGGCACAGATTAACAGTGCGGTAGATGCACTGAAATCAAATACGGATAGTTCCGTAAACAGTGCGTTTGGCGCAGGCGTTTCTACAACAATGCCGGTAAGCGTAACCCTGGACTATTCACTTGTGAATCCGATAAAGACGTTCACGATAGGCGGTGGAGGAAGTGGAAGTACAACACTTACTGTATCGGCTCATGCAAGCGGCGGTTATGTAAATGACAAGCAGTTGTCATGGGTTGGAGAAGAGGGACCGGAGGCAATCATACCTTTAGTTCCCGGCAGAAGAAACAGAGCGCTGGAACTGTACAAAGAGGTTGGGGACATTCTCGGAGTACAGGCAAATGCGAATGGTAACATCATCGGAGAGGCAGCACCTTTAGGTGGAGGAAGTGGAAGTACAACCATCGGAAGTACAGCAACAGAAATGTTTGCTTACAGCTCCATTTCGGACTTTTTTATCTCTCAATGATAATTTGTTAGCCGAAGCGATTAGAAACGGAGCCACAGGCTATAACGGATTCACAGAGGGTACAGAAAGCGATTCAGATACGCAGATGAACCTTTGAGCAGTTCGAGCACAGTGGAAACCGGAAAGACAAATATAAACCTTAATATCCAGATGTCACCGCAGTTCAATATTTCGGATTCAGGCACCGGAAAAATGGATGAGGCAAGCATCATGGCAATTATCCGAAAGAACATGAAGTCAATGGCTGATGAACTGGGAGGAGAAATTGCTGACAGACTGGAACAGGTATTTTCAAATATGCCGGTAGTGAAGGAGGGGTAGGCGATGGAAATAAAACTGTTTGAAGCGGCTGATAAAAAGAAGTCGTTTACGTTCTCTTCGTTGCCGGAGAAGATAAGCGGCAGTCTTGGGACGAAGTATCAGACCTATGATATTATCTCCCAGGGTGCCGTAAAGGTGCCAAAGGGAACAGAAGTGGCGGAAATCTCATGGGATGCCGTTTTCTTCGGACCGGACAGAAAGAATCTGGCGGTTGTGAAAGCGGAAAGTTACCAGAAACCCGATAAGTGCATTAAGCAGTTGAGGGAATGGCAGGAAAAGGGAACGGTGCTGAATCTGCTTGTAACAGAAACATGGATTAACATGGATGTTACGATTGATTCATTTACACCCGACCCTTTTGGTGCTTATGGAGATGTAAGCTATGGCATTAAATTTTCACAGGCAAAAGACCTGAAAATCTATACAACAAACGAATTGAAAATTGCCGCCTTTGTAAAAAAAGACAAGTTCCGAGAATGATAACTCAAATAAAGGCTCTTCCTACACGATTGTCAGTGGCGATACGTTGTGGGGGATTGCTTCACGAAAACTTGGAAGTGGTACAAAGTGGACGAAGATTTACGATGCAAATGCTTCAACGATTGAGCGGCAGCCAAGAAACATGGCAAAAGCAGTTCAGACCATGGTCATTGGATATGCCGGGAACAACGCTGTCGATTCCGGCGGCATAGGAGGTGCGAAGATGATAGATTTATCAAAAATCGCATACCGACTTACCGTTATGGATAGTGGCGGAAAGCAGTATAACATAAAAGAATTTGTCACAGGTCTTGGCTGGGAAGAAAACAAAAATGAGATTTCTGTCCGAACTTCATTTACAGCAAAGAATGATAAGACATCTGCGGGGCGATTATCAGAGTTAATCAAACCCGGATGTCTTATTGGTATTTTTGCGAGTGATGGAGGAAAGCAGGACAGAGAAGTGGCAAGGGGAACGGTGCAGGAATGGAATCCGCAGGAGCAAAGCAGTTCCAATACCCTAAAATGCGTTGCATATGATTCTCTGTATGATTTGCAGAGGAGCCAGGACAACAAATTTTATTCCGCAGGAACCGGTACAAAATCCATTATGACCGGTGCATTTGACGAGTGGGGAATACCCACAAAAGGATATAGCGGACCGAATGTATCTCACGAAAAAATGAAATACAGCAGTTCGTATGTATCTGATATGTTGCTGGATGTTTTGGACGATGCCTACAAAAAGGGCGGAGGAAAATTCATCATCCGGGCGGCGGAGGGGTATGCAGATGTGGTGGAGCGTGGCACGAACACAGATGTTTATGTGTTCCGGGTGGATAACACAAAATCTATCAGCCAGTCAATAAGCACCGCAAGCCTTGTTACCAGGGTAAAGGTGCTGGGGCAGGCAGACGATGATGGTAATTCTCCGGTCGAGGCAACGGTAGATGGGCTTACAAAATACGGAATCCGTCAGAGAATCTACACCAGAGGAAAAGACGAAAGCCTGGATGAGGCAAAGACAGCCGCACAAAAAATCATCGATGAAGATGGTGTGATTGATGAAGAAATCACAGTGCAGGCTCCAGATGTGCCATTCATCCGAAAAGGCGATTTAGTTTACGTTATGATAGGTTCCGCACAGAATTATTATTACGTGGTTGGAATCCGGCACGATTGCGATAATTACAGCATGACAATGGACCTGGAACTTGCTAAGACCGAAACAGCAACACAGACAACAAAGAAAAAGGATTACAATGTCGGAGATATTGTAAATTTTAAGGGCGGTACGCATTATGTATCGTCCTATTCTGGTTCAAGAGGATATAGCGCAAGAGCCGGAAAAGCGAAAATAACAATCAAAAATGGTTCTGGAAAAACTCATCCCTGGCACTTGATACACACTGACAGTGGCAGCAATGTTTACGGATGGGTGGATGATGGAACTTTTGAATAATGGGAGGCGATAACGTGGAAAATTTCGATGCGAATGCCGGTACAAATAAGCTGGCAAATGTTTTAAGTGACAGGATGCGAAGAGAAAATGATACATCGTTATGCCTGGACTTTGGAGAAATCCAGAGAAACGGCAGCCTCATCACAAATACTTTCCCAGTAGCAATTCCGAAAGGTCAATATTCGGTATGCAGACACGTAGGAGGATTATCTTTTACAACAAGCGGCGGAAAGCATGGAGGACATTCAAGCGGCGATGGTTCACATGGTCACACAATTACGCCTCCACAGATAAAGCCTGGGGACAGGGTGCTTGTGGCGTGGGTAATGAATGAAGCCTGCGTCATAGACGTTGTAACAGGTTCGTAGGAGGTAAACGATGGCAAATATTGTAACAGTTGCCGTTCCTGCGTTTATCGAAGAAAGTTCCGAGTATGATACACAATACAAAAGGACAATGAAATGGAATCCGAAAAAGGGGATTTCGTGAGAAATGCAGCAAGCCAGGTTGTGGAGTGTACCGGAGAAGAGGGCTACATGATTTGGTGCATGAAAGTATCTATGACAGAACGATATTCCTGCCTTGCATATTCCAACGATATAGGTGTTGAGATGGAGGACGCACTGGCGCAGGACGATGAAAAGACAGTCGAATCAATGGTGGAGCGAACCATCAGAGATGCACTGCTTGTAAATCCGAGGACTGAATGGGTGCGAGATTTCGAGTTTGAATGGAACGGCGATAGCATGAACTGCTCTTTCAAGGTTAAGGGGAAAGAGTGGGACAAAGTATTTCAAATCAATATTTAGAACGGAGGTGGTAAGATGGCGCAACCAGAATTTCATAGACCGGAGTGCTTCGATGGGAGCACAACCGATGAAATACACGAGCGAATGATGGCGAGCTTGCCGGATGATATAGACGATATGCCTGCCGGATTTCCTTATGATTTCACAAGACCGGCGGCAGAGGAAAAATCAGAGTTTATCAATTATCATCTGATAAGGCAGTAATGCTTGCGTTTCCGCAGTATGCCTGGGATGATTGGCTCGATTTGCATGGGGCGCAGGTTCATGTGACAAGGCACGCAGAACAGTATGCGACTGGAAACATAACAATTACCGGTGTTGCAGGCAGCGTAATAGCCGCAGGCACCGTTTTTTGCGTACCGGCTGTAGATGATAACCCTGCGATAGAATTTGCCACGAATGAGGACTGCACAATAGCTGATGATGGCACTGTAACAGTAGCCGTAACAGCAGTTGAAAGCGGTATCGGTTCAAACGTGGCAGCGCATACCGTATGTATCATGGCAAAAAGTGACAAGAACATTACCGGCATAGATAATGCAGAGCCGATTTCTGGCGGAACGGTACGGGAAGAGGACGGAGATTATTTCGACAGGATATTTGCTGAATATGATAACAGCAAAACATACCTCGGAAATGACAGCGATTTTGTCCGATGGGCGAAAGAAGCAGGCGCAGGAGATTGCATCGTTGTGGCGGCTTTTGATGGACCCGGAACCGTAAAACTGGTACTGGTAGATGGAAACGGACAGCCGGCAAATGCAAAGTTGATAAATGATGTATATAACTACATTGTTTCTCCGAATGACCGGATGCAGCGATTATTGCCGACAGCGTGCGCAAAACTGTCATGCGTGGCTGCAACCACTGTAAAGATGAATTATACCATTACTGGATTGTTGCTGGATGAATCGGTGGACAAGTCGCGTGTGGAGGAAGATTTCAAAAAGTTGGTGCTTACCGTTTACGGTGTGGCGAAAAACGAGGGGATACTTCGATACAATGATGTGCGCCCGCTGATAACTGCCATTGATGGAGTGGAGGACTTCGACACATTCCTGATAAATGGCAAAATGAGCAATATCAAGTTGGAGAAAGAAGAATATCCGGTTACTGGAACGATTGATTTCAGAAGTTAGGAGGACGGACGATGACAGATGAAGAATTGGAATTATTCCCGACGAGCGAGAGCGCCTTAAAAATGCTGTCCTATGTGACACCCGGATTTTACGATAAATCGTATGTCGGCAAATGGATGTTTCAGGTCATGGGGTTGGAATATGACAAGGCCTTGAAGCTAGCGGAGGAATTACCGGAACAGTTTTTCCCGGAAACAGCGACCTGGGGATTATGCTGGCATGAAATAAAATGGGGATTGCCGGTGCAGGAAAATCTTTCTTACCAGGAGCGCAGACAAGCGATATACGAAAAGAGAGATTATCATTCGCCAATGACACCGTACATTATGGAGCGGTATCTGGAAAATGCAACCGGATTTACGGTACATATAGCAGATTGCCACGATGCAGGACCATTGAAGTATAAGCCGCCTCACCCGAATGTATTTAAGGCTTTTTTCAATGGCGATGGCACGCTGGATTCAAAGAAAGTCCGAAAGCTGATTGATAAATTAAAGGAATCACATACAACATATTTTGTGAATGACTATTCGATGTTCGAAATTGTGTTTTCTGAAAAATTCATGGTCAGCAATATAGGGTTGCTATTCAAAATACCGTTCTGGAAAGCTCGACGGTTTGATGGTTCCGAGTTGTGGGATGGTTCACATCTCATGGATGCGGCTATCGAATATGAAATGCGACTCGGAGTGAAATACAAAGAGGGCGAATTTCGGATTGCAGAAACGTTGGATATTGAGCGAATGACAGCGAGGGCGAAAGTTCCGCTATCAGAAAAAATGCATATTGAGAAGCAGACTGTCAGTGCGAAAGCATTTAACTGGCAGTCTTTGTTTTTTGATGGCTCTGTTCCGATGGATGGAAACTTGCTGATGAATTATTGCAGAGCAGACAATAAGACTACGGCAAATATCAAAATACCGGTGGCATCCATTTCTGAAAGTTATGGAAATGCTACCTGCACAGTGAAAAGGAATCTGGCATATTTTGATGGTTCATTGAAAATGAACGGTTCAAGATTGCTTAATTCATTAAACAGAAAGGAGACTATCTAAGAATGGCACAGAATGTAATTATTACAAAATCAGCCAGAAAGAAAATGATACAGGCAAGAGCAGGAGCGATTACACTTCCTAAAATTGTCGGCATGGCATTTGGCTCTGGAGGAGTAGACAGCGCAGGAAATGTTATTTCTCCGTCTGAAACACAGACAGCACTGAAAAAGGAACTGCTCCGTAAGCCTATCAGCGGCTATAACTTTATCACAGAAACCACATGCAGATACGAATGCACGCTTGGAGAATCAGAGCTTGCCGGACAGTATATCAGTGAAATTGGGCTGTATGATGCCAACGGCGATATTGTTTGTATCAAGACCTTTACCAGAAAGGGAAAGGATAACGATATTGAAATGACATACACGCTGGATGATGTTTTCTAATCCGGCAGAGAGGAGGAAACCATGAAAGCATACAAACCGAGTTCCGCTACCTACAAAGACAGCATTCCGATAGTGGAAACAACCGACACAAACCATGCGGATAATGTGAACCAGGCACCGAAACAGCTCATTGAGAATGACATCGCATTAAAAGAGCAGATGGACGGATATGGATTTTCAGTTGTCGATGGCACGTTATGCGTAACCTATGAAAGTGAGGAATAAAAGAGATGAGCAAAATTACAGAACCGATGCTGTTGGATAAAACCGGTCAGCAGTTTCTTGGATTGATGGAGAAACAGAACGAATTACTCACAGCGATTGCCAGTGCGTACAATTACAAACCGACTTCCATTGCAGATGTGTTTGCAGTGGTTCAGTCAGGAAATGCAAGCCAGGTTTTTAATTATGGCGACCAGATTATTTTACCATGGACCGACAAAGCAACCGGAAAAACATATGAGTGTCCGCTTGATGTGGTACATTTTGGAGATGTCACACTTGCGGATGGCGAAACTGTACCGGGAATGTTGGTACAGTGGCATTATGCAACGCCTTTTGGCGTGCAGTTCAACCAGTTCCAGGCGTTTAAGTATTGCGAGGAGCAGTTACCGGCAGGAACCTACAATGTCATTATCGGTGATACCTGGGGAAATAACTGCGTAAAGGGTAAAACATACCAGTTCACGCTTACGAAGCCTGTACCAGCGAAAGGACAGCTTGCAGGATTATACAAAGCACCGGATGTCAGCCCGAGCGAATGGAAAGTATATTCATTCGAGAGCAATACGGCAACAGACCCTATCGAAACTGTAGCGATGGTGGAGGGAACAGGCGGAACCGCCCTTGGTACATTATCTTTCAAACCGACATCGCCATTGAATGGATTGCAGAGCACAGCTTACGGATATAACCGTTGGGCGCAGAGTGCTATGCGTCAGTGGCTTAATTCCGAAGAGGCAAACGGTAAGTGGTGGACACCACAGCACAATTTTGACCGTACACCGGACCAGCTCAAAGAAAAGCATGGATTTCTTACCGGATTCGATGAGGAATTTACAAAGAGATTGAAAGCAACGAAAGTATCCACCTGGAAGAACACTCTTACAGACAATGGAGATACGGACGGTATTGAGGTAACTTACGATAAAGTGTTCCTGCCGAGTTTGGAGGCAATGTCAATCAATCCGCAGAAAGCTGGCGAGGACGATGTATGGGAATACTGGAAACGTGCATCCGGTATGGCGGAGAAAATGCAGCAGTACAAGACTTATCCGCAGATTCGTACATTTGCGATTGAGAATCACACTTCGCCGCAGTACGTCCGCCTGCGCTCGGCTAATCGGGGCGGCTCGAACGGTACGTGGTATGTGAACTCCGATGGTTACGTCAGCAACTACGGCGCGTACTGGGCTAGTCGCTGCGCTCCGGCTTGTTGGCTTTGCTAATCGAATAATCGTTTTAATCCCCGGCACCCACGGATGCGGGATATTTTTTGAAAGGAGGAATCAAGATGGCAGTACCAGAGGGAGAAAGACGACCATGTAAGATGGACGTATTCATGCACGAGTTGGACCTTGTGACATATACGCTCCAGATTACAAGAAATGAGAAAATATTTCTTCCAGAATATAAAGGCTGCGTTACGGACGATATTGTGGAAACCGCAAAGAATATTTACATAGATTCATGGGACGCAAACAATATCAGAGTACAGAAACGTGGCGATAGCAACTGGGAGGAGAGGAGCCGTCTACAGTTAAGAGCCGCAAGAAATTGCAACAGGCTTTTAGCACTCATAGGCATCGCAAAATCCTCGTTTCACCTGAAATCAAAGCGTGTCAAATACTGGTTGGTAAAGTATTAAAAATCCGGGGAATGATACGAAACTGGAATGAAAGCGATAGTGAACGCTATGCCGTAAAACAACGGAAATAGTGTTTATTATACAGGAATGAGGACTGAAACGCAGAACGTCCGCCTGCGCTCGGCTAATCGGGGCAACTCGAACAATACGTGGTATGTGAACTCCGATGGTAACGTCAACAACAACAACGCGAACTGGGCTAATCGCTGCGCTCCGGATTGTGTGGTATTTAGGACATACGGCTGCCTCACAGAGGTGGTGCTCCGACCAATCTAACACAAGGAGTTCTTATCCTTGCCGAATGGCAAAACACCACTGTAGCGATGCAGTCAGCCCTTGAAAGGACTGGTACTGCTATATACGTTATGGACAATAATTCAAATTACGTGGATAGAGAAGAGATAATCGGTTTCGATGCCTTGTACGATTCAATGATGAAAAGTAAGAAAGGGGTTACCTGGAAAGGTTCGGTTGCTCATTATGTGCTTAACAGCATGGAGGAAACTTACAAATTGAGCGAAGAGCTTGAAAAGGGAACCTATAAAGCAAGGCCGACAACACAATTTAAGATAACATCACCGAAACCCAGGGACATAATAAGTACTTGCTTTCGGGATAGGGTATATCAGCGGAGTTTGAATGATAACGCTCTATACCCGATTATGACAAAACAGCTCATTCGTGATAATTGGGCTTGCCAGAAAGGAAAGGGAACGGACGATGCAAGGGATAGAATGAAAATATTTCTGCAAAGGATGTACCGGAAATATGGCACAGATTTCTATGGTTTACAATGCGACATTCATGGATATTACCCGAATATGAGGCATGACCTTACAAAAGAATTGTTCCGGGATAAACTGGACGATTGGCTGTATGAGCAGACTGCAACTGTTCTTGACGGACAGTACGCAGGGGATGTGGGATATAATCCTGGCAGCCAAATGATACAGATAGCCGGTATTACATTTCTAAGTGAGTACGACCATATGATGAGGGAGCAGACCGAAGCCGAGGATTACGGCAGATATATGGATGATTCAACACTGTTCCATCCATCAAAAGAATATCTGGAAAACCTAAAATTGATAAATGAGAAATACCTTGCAAGCAGGGGAATGGAGTACAACTCGAAGAAAACGAAAGTATTCAGCATTAAAGAGGGCTTTACATTCCTGGGATTCAAGTATCGGTTGACGGATACTGGAAAAGTTATCATGACAGTCAGCTCGGAGAAAGTCAAAGAAAGGCGCAGAAAGCTCCGTAAGCTGGTGAGGAAAGCCAAAAGAGGCGAAATCACAAAGGCGAAAGTAGATGACTGTTATCAAGCATGGAGGAGCCATGCGAGCAAAGGAAATTCCTTTCACCTTATACGCCGCATGGACAAATTTTACAAGAGTTTATGGAATGACCAAGAAACGGAGGTAACTGACAATGAGAATTAAGCAGATGGACGGCAGTATTTATGATAGCCGGGCGAATGAAAACCTGCGTGCAACAGTTGCAGAGCAGGCAGCCACGATTGATTATCTGGCTATGATGGCAGATATTGATATTCCGACAGAAGATAAAAACGAAATGGGAGGCGTAGACGATGAGTGATACACAGAACATGGAACAGGCGCAGGAAGTACAGCACAGTCCTAAATTTGAGGACATCAAAGGTTACCATGACAGCGGTTTCTGGAACGCCGCCATGGTAAAAAATGCTGTCAAGAAAAAGAGAATCACAGCAGAAGAATATACGGAGATTACCGGAAAGGAATACCAGTAAGAGGAGGGAAAAAGCAGGTGCTTTGCAGAAGTCCACCTGGCATAATGCCTTATGAATAAAATATCGATACCGCCCTTGTCAGAATATTACAACTTTGACCGGTTGGAGGATGCGGCAAGGGAATTACATCTGAATACAGAAGAGCAGGAGAATGAAGAAAAATTATTCAACCTGCATAACCATTTGATATGGCATTCGTACCGTCCTTTTGAGGATGCGCTTACGGATGCATTTTCAGTGTTGTTATTCAGAAAATAATTGAGGATTACAACCTTACTCCGCAGGACGCACCGGCTGACTACCGGGATTTGTTGGAGTGAGAGAAAGGAAGTATAGGACAATGGATTTATTTTCATTAGCCATCGCCATAGGGATTCCATCGGCAATCACAGGTTTTTGCTTTTGGTGCTTGGAACACCACATGGAGAAGCGAGAGGAGCGGGACAAGGAGGAACGCAAGAAAAGGCAGAAAGAGCAGGACGAGAGGGAACAGGCGAGAGAAAAGGGCGAGCTGTGCATCATCAACTGCATAAATGCCTCGCTTGCGCTCGGAGAAGCCACAGCAAAAGCGGTACAGCGTATCCCTGATGCGAAATGCAATGGAGATATGCACGCCGCCCTGGATTATGCTCAGAAAGTGAAGCATGAACAGAAAGATTTCCTGAACTCCCAGGCTTTACATCAACTTTACTGATTGGAGGTTGCGGAGTGAGGAAAAGAAGAGTTACTAAAAATAAAAGTAAAGCCGCCATTCTTTGGATGTGGGAGCATACCAAAATGATTGTGAACTGCCTGTCGGTATTGTATGTGCTGAACTGGCTGTATTCCCTGGTCGTGATTGTGGTTGCGATAAAGGAAACCGGGCAATTCAGCTACCTAGATACTCTTATAAGCGAAACGAATGAAACGTTCCGAATTGTGGTGGGGGCGAACATAGTCAAAGCAGGTGTTGAAAACATATTCAAATACAACGATTTTGGCGGCAAGGGTTCCCGGTATATGGGGACCAGTAACAGTGAAAATGAAAACATAGAAAATGTGGAGGACAACAGAGGATGAATGACATTATTTTTGAAGCATTAAAGTTACTGATTATGGTTTGCGTGGCTGTGATTGCCAGATACGTTATTCCTTGGCTTAAAAGCAGAATCGAGCAGGATAAGATGGCAGCCATCGAAAAGATGGTTACACAGGCCGTACTATACGCGCAGCAGGTACTCACATCAAAGAGTGGAGCCGAGAAAAAAGCTATTGTTACTGACCTGCTAAAAGAAATGCTGACAAGGCAAAAGAAATATTTCCATTACATGATGTAACAGCTTAACATTTTGAATTGAAGCGGCTTGTCAAGCAGATGAAGATGGAGGAAAACGCAGGAATCGTAATCGAAGCAGTAGACGAACAGACAACAAAAACTGAATAAAAGACAGGAGATGATACCATGTCGCTCAAAGGAAATAGCAATGAAGAGCGCATCTGGAATTTTCTGATAAGCAAGGGGCTTAATCCATTTGGTGTTGCAGGTTTGATGGGAAATCTGGACCGAGAAAGTGGGTTGAGCCCTATTAACTTGCAGAATACCTACGAGAAAATACTGGGATTTACGGATGATACCTACACAACATCCGTAGACAATGGCGATTATCAGAATTTCGTACATGACAAAGCAGGATACGGCATTGCGCAGTGGACGTATTGGAGCAGAAAACAAAACCTGCAGAAGTATGCGCAGGAAAAGGGAGCCTCCATCGGTGACCTGGAAATGCAACTCGAATTTCTTATACAGGAATTGAGCAGCAGCTATAAATCTGTGCTGAACGTGCTGAAAACAGCAACGAGCGTTTCCCAGGCATCAAATGCCGTACTGCTTAATTTTGAAAAACCGGCAAACCAGGGAAGTTCCGTACAAAAAGAAAGAGCCGAATGCGGACAGAAATTTTATGACAAATATGCGTCTGGAAAAGGAGGAACATCTATCATGGGAAAGACGATTACAACAGGATGGCTTTCAGCCGTTATCAATGGAATTAAAATCAAATCTGATTTGAGATGCAACCTGGATAATTACAGCAGCAGGTCAAGCAGAGATGCTTCATACGTGACTATGCATTACACAGGAAATAATAAGGACACAGCAAGGGCGAATGCAAACTATTTCGGTGGAGCCGGAAGAAATACATCCGCCCATTTGTTTGTGGATGATACGGAAATCTACCAGAGTGTACCGTTAAATTCTGTAGCATGGCATTGTGGAGCGCAGACATATAAACACGCATATTGCAGAAATGCAAACAGTATCGGTATTGAGATGTGCTGTACCGCCGGAAATTATAAGATTTCCGAAAAGACTAAACAGAACGCCGCATATCTGTGCGCGTATATCTGTAAAATGCTTGGCATCAGTGCAGGCGAAGTTGACAAGTATGTACTCCGTCACTGGGATGTTACAGGAAAGAATTGCCCGGCACAGATGGCAGGAAGTAACAATGCTGAATGGGTAGCATTCAAAAATATGGTAAAATCCATCCTTAATGGTGGAGGAACCGGCAACAGCACTTCCGGTGGAACGCAGACAAAGCAGATGTACAGAGTGCGTAAAACCTGGGCTGATGCAGCGAGTCAGAAAGGTGCATTTACGAGCCTGGAAAACGCAAAAAAATGTGCTGACGAAAATAAGGGTTATAGCGTATTTGATTCCAACGGAAACAAGGTATATCCGGCATCGGCAAATACCGGAACGTCATGCAACTATGTGGTAAAAATCACAGTTGATGGATTGAGATACAGGGACAATCCTGGAACCAGTGGAACAAAGGTACTGGGATATTTGAAAAAGAATTACAAATATACAGTAGTGGAAGAACGCACTGTAAATGGCGTAAAATGGGGCAAGCTGAAATCTGGCGCAGGATGGTTTTCGTTACAGTCAGAATATTCTGTACGCTGTTAATGCTTGACAAATAAGGAGAACGGACCTCTCTATCACACAAAATGTGGTGGAGGGGTTCTTTTTTATACTCGAAAATATTATGCATATATGGTAGACTGTAGAAAAAGCCAGGAGGTCTAAGAGGAATGAGAAAAAGACATTTTTTATTATTGGCGTTTGCCATAACTGGTCTTGCCCTGAACGGATGTTCGGGGGGGGGTACAACGGATGTTGATACCTCGCAGACCGAGAGCGTAGCGGAAAGCGAAAGTAGCGAAGTAGAGCCGACATCGACGGTAGAAATGCCGGACGGATTCACAAAAATAACGCAAGAACAGGCTGAATCATGCCCGGATGGGGATGGAGCGGTCAAAGCTCTGGAAACGGCTTTACAGTCGATTGGAGTAAAGAAAGTTTCTGATTGCTATTGGGGGAATTACAAGACAGCCGGAAGTGTTGTCGATATGGAGGCTTACCTTATCACAGATGCACAAAACCTTATCGTCAGATGCCAGTACCTGAATAATAACTGGACGGTTGTTTATATCACTGACAGCGAGAACGGACATTTGTATTATCCTACAACCGGTAAGGATGCGTATAACTACACAACAGGGGAATTGATAAAGCAGGAAGAAACAACAGAGCCTGCGGCGGTAGAGGACACGCAGGAGGAATCCAAAGAGCCTGAAACGCAGGAAGTACCACACCGGGATGGAATGTACGGAATCAGTGACAAGAGCTGTCACGATATAGATGCAACCTTTTCCAGGGATAAAGTGCGGAATGATGTTACTGGAAAGTGGAGAGTGTCTGCCATTTCTGCGGATGTGCAGATGGTGGAATACGCAAAAGATTACTACCAATGGAAATTTACGAACGATGATGAGATTCACTGCATTGTGAATTTTTATAATAATACAACAACGAAGATACAGTATCTTAGCGGAAACCTGTTCGTTACGGTCCATGAGTATGTAAAGGGAGAGGAGCACGATGCTAACCTGATGTTCAGTGGAACAGTCCTCCAGGATTTTATAGTTTATCTCGATAATGGAGATATTGAGCAGATACAATAACAGAGTTATCCCCATAGTTATTCACATTATCCACAAAATATTGAGTTGATAAAATAATCGTTTGGTAACCGACCGATACCGAACGGTTATTTTTTTATGCGTTCGGAAATTTCGGTTTATTTTTTGAGTTTGTACCAGGTTCAAACCTGGACTTCAAAATTTGTACCACCAGTACAGAAAACCGAAAACCGAACGGTTATTTTCTTACAATCCTTGAAAGCCGCATAAAATAAGGATTTTCTGATGATTCATTTCTAAAATAAAAACCGAATTACCGAACGGTTATTTTCTGAACCGAAAAAACCCGATACAGATACAGAAACAGATAAAGATACAGATATATAAATATATTTATGTTCATTTGTACCTCAAAAACTTTTTTAAAAATTGTAAATAAGCATATTGACACTACTAACCTACGTGTTATTATAATGTCAACAACTCAATAAAACGAGTTGGAATAAACCAAGGCAGGAGGTTAAGAGTACATGGAGGAATTTGAAATGACACAGACAGAGTTGATTTTATTTTTAGAAACATTAGCAGAAAACGTGGAGCTGAAAGCAAAGACCGGAGAAGATGCCGCAGGCATCATACGAAAGAAAATTGAGGTATTAAAAAAGGAAACCCCGACACCTGGTAAGTAAGAGGTTTCCAATCCGTAATAAGGGTAAGGCGGTTCCTGCCACCGCCAAGCCTTACCCTTTTATTATAGCAGGGCGGTGGAAGAAATCAAGAGCGGAATGCAGGAGGACATAGAGATGGCAGCAACCAAAGAGCAGGAACGGAAAGCGTTGGAAAAAATCAAAAAAATCGTGACAGACCTTGGAGAGGATAGCTATATCAGCATGGCATTTGAGGGATGCTTTGAAATTGCCGAGGGAAACATTGAAAATGATTTCGGATGCAGCATGAAACAGAGAGCCGAAAGTTCGGCGGCAGAGGCAGCAAAATATAAAGAAATGTACGAAAGTGCAGTGAAAGATTATGAAGCAGAGAAGAGAACTGTCGAAGAACTTGAACAGAAAGTTCTCACGTTGGAAGAGGCTGGCGCAATAAAAGCTATTCTTATTGATAGCAAGACGGAGCGATAAGAAGAACAGAAGAATCCGCCAGAAAAATTGTTGAATTTGCGGACAATCCGGATAGCGCAGAATTTAAGCAGGCTGTGCAGGACAACAGACATAACAAACAGTTGGTTGAGGAAAGCGAAAAACTTATCCAGAGGATTCTTGATACTATGTTTTAGGAGGAGCAGAGCTGATGAAAAAGTACAGAGTAAACGAGAGCGAACATTTCAACCTGTATTCGATGCACGATAAGCTGAAATGCATCGAAATTGACATGCAGGAGGCACCGGCACACACATATACAGACGAGCAGTGGGATGAGGTCCAGGAAAGAATCAGCGAAGTCGAGGAGCTTATGGAAAAGGCGTATTGCGTGGGCGCATTGGTGGACTGGCCAACCTTAAAGAGAATCAGGGAGATTAAAGAGGAACGGCAGTTGATGAGATACAACGCCTGCATGGAACAGGGAGCATCGGAGAAAGATGCAGCAATGGCATTTGAATTATAAAACAGTTACCCGCCCCGGAGGGTACGAGGGCAGAAAGTGAGGACATACAAATGATGGCGAATATTGTAGCAATGTTTCATTCAGCACTGCATATGGATGATGGATACGTGAATCATATCGCAATAGTCCAGGACGTTGATGGATACCATAATCATTTTCTTTATGATGAGGACAAGGGAAAAGGAGCCGCAGGGACAGGACCATTCAAAACAATAGAGGATGCGAAACAGGATGTCATAGCACATTACCCTGATGCGAAAGAAAAAGAAAATCTCCCCGGCAGTACAGGTATTACAGCACACAGCGTCCAATCATGCCGGAGGATACCCGAAGCCAAAAAATAACGAAGTCCTGGAGATTGAGAACTTCGACAATAAAAAGTTTGTTGAGGAAGTAGGCTGCCAGGCATGGGGCTATATCGAATACAAAAAGCCGCTCGGACATTTTGATGTTATCAATTATGAATTGGCTGCTGTAAGATAAAACATTGCATCTGAAATATATCGGCAGGGATGATTGGGGACGGTACGTGTATGAGGATGAAAACGGAAAGCTCTGGAAGAATACAGACTGTTGCAGTCCGAGAGAGTGCTGCGAGGAAAGAGGAGATACGCTCAACTCATCCGCAGGCAACGAATTTGACGGAGAACCTGATTGCTTCATGGCGGCTCACATTAAAGTTGAGTATTTACCGGAAGAGGGAGGCGAGCAGGATGGATAAAGAAAATACCGGCGAACAGCGGCGAAACTGTACCGGAATAAAGAAACAGGAGAGCTGTTTACATATCGGGAAATGTTGAAAGAATGGCGAGAACGGTACGAGGGGATTAACCCTGCCAATGGATTTTACCAATACCACTGGCACACAAGGTACGATTACTTAGGATAACGGAACAGGAGGGCGGAAAGTGAGAACGATTGATTTACTGTATCAGGCATATGTCGATGAGCGCATGGAGAGCGCAGGAAAGCGGAGGAGGAGCAGGAGGCGATTTCGCCAGTTTAGAAATATATGCAGCAAAGCAGATAACAGCCTTATGAAATTGCAGGGCGATATATGGGACAGTATGGTCCAGTATGGAGATAGCAGAGAAAAGCAGGGATTCATCGCAGGCTTTATGATGGCGTGTGATTTATTCAGAACAGGAGGTACAGGGAGCTATGACAGTAAGGGAAATGCTTAACAGTGCAAGCGATGATGCGATAGCAAGTGCAATATTGAGAGGGGCATTCAAGAAATGCGCGTACTGTATTTATGATGATGCGATTGCACATGAAGCTGGCGAGCGAGCGTGTCCGAATCCGTACACAGGACAGTATTGCAGAGAGGGAATAAAGAAATTTCTTCAAAGCGAGGCAACAGAAACAAAGGCAGATAGAATCAAGAAAGGCAGATAGGAGGCGTGAGGCATGGAGGATTTAATTCTACACCCTGATATTGCAGAGCCGGTAATGACGTTGAGCGATAGAGATATGGGGACACTCTTCAAAGCGCTTATGATTTACAGATGGAGGGGCGAAGAACCAAAAGACTTGAGTGCGGCGGCGGATATGGCATTTATATTCATTCGGACAAAAATGGATATGGAAACCGAGGCAAGAAAAGAATACTGCCGGAAACAGCAGGAAAGAGGAAAACTTGGAGGCAGACCGAAGAAAAATCCAGAGGAAAGCAAGGAAAAGAAATAAAACTCATTTTTGAGCTTTTTGTAAATAAAGGTATTGACACCTACCTACTACGTGTTATATTAAACTCATAAGAACGAGTTATGAAACACACAAAAGTGAGTAGGAGGTCAAAATCATGGCAGCACAGATTATCCAGTTTCCGGTACAACATAGCAACGGTTATAACAATCTGATTCAGTTATTTGAGATTTGCGATTCTTTAGAATCCTGCAATTTCTATCTTGAAAGCGTAGAACAGCTTTTTCAGAAAGGATATATTTCTGAAAAAGAGATGTACACTCTTCGCAGGATTGGCAGAGGAAAACGCCTGGAGCTGACACAGCCAGAAAAGCAGGAGTCGCAGGAGGCAACCGAACCTGGGGTGTATCAGTATACGCCGGAGATGGGAGGCGCAAAGCCTGATTGCCAGATGGAGGCGAGCCGGGGATATTATGGCGGTCATTGGTTTATTGATACGCCACTGGAAATCAAAGGCCGGGGAATTACATTCCTGAAAAAATATACGGATAAGGATTTCTGCACACCGGGGCATTACCGGGTAGGCTGGAACGAATACCGAGTAACCAATAAAGCGTTCGATAAATTAAAAGAACAGTACACAATTTCACAGGAAGTCTGCCTCGATTAAGAGGCAGATACAGAATGGAGGGAGGGCAGAAGCGTGAGCCGGAGAAAGATGCACGCATACGGAGAAAGAGAAAGCGGAGGGAGATACATTCTGGATGATTACGATTTTTCTCGGAATCATACAAAAGCACAGACAATCAAAAGATGGAAAAGGAACTTGAAAAAGAAAGCAAGGTCTGAACGCCGGAGAGTGGAGCACAAGGCGATGAGCACAAACGATGAACAATAGGAGGAACAGCTATGGCAGATATGACATTAAGACAGTTTTGCGAGAGATACCGCAAGGGAGATTTCCTTGCGAAAGACAGAGAAACACAGATTGAGGCAGGCTGGTATGACTGGTTTTGCGATGATAAGGCACTTGCAGGAAGATTGGCGAAAATCTGGGGGATTCTGAAAGGTATCACAAGCGATTACATACTGGATAACTACCGGGTGTGGTTCAAAAATAATTGCCCGATGGTCGGGCCACTTTATGATGATGTAAGATTCGAGCCTCTTGATGAGGAGCAGAGAGATGAGTTGTATTTCGGAGTTGCCATTGATGATAAGCGCAGGGAAAAGAAATACGTTATCTTCACAGCCAGAAATGACTATGAAAACGAATGCGGGTTTAATAATGTCCGGGAGGTTCGACAGTTCATAAATGGGTGGGAAGATGAGCTGAAAAATGAAGAATTTTACAAGGCAAGAGAGAAAAAACGCCAGGAGATGGAAGAGGCAAACAATAAATTTGCAGAGATTATGCAAAGGGCAGATGAAATCCTGGGGAATCTCAAGGAGGACTAAAGTGTGGAATATACCGGATGAGGACGAATACTGGGAGCGCAGGCGAGAAGAATTTGAAAACCCACCACGCAGGCGGAGCCAGTGGGATGATGAAGAGCCGCCGCCATTGAGAGAGGACTATCTGTTCCTGGATGAGGAGCAGGAAGAGTTGGAAAGCAAATACGGCTGCCCGATGGTGGAACTGGACGAAGATGAACTGTTAGAGATTGTAGAACAGTTCGTAAAATTACGCCCGAGTCTGCCAAATGGGAAGAGAATATGCAGGGCATAAAATATAAATACCAGGAGGAATGTGCGTAATGATAACAGCAAAAATCGTAAAGTATTATAACGATTATAACCAGAAAGCGTTCGACAAGACGTTTGAAAATCTGGACGAATTGGCAGATTGGATATTCGACCAGATGCAGCTTGACTACACCAAAAAGCCGGGATGCGATTTCTTGACATTTCCGACCGATAGATTCGGAAAGTGGTATGAAATTTCAGTACGACCGAATTATGGGGGATATGTGTACTGGATTCACGAAATTGACAGTGAAAGTGGCATTATTTTTTCGAGTGGGAAATATACAGCCGGGAAAGATTTCTGTGCAGAAAAGGTGCAGGAGTGGTTCCAGAAATGCGAGGAGCGAAAGAAACATCCAAAATTCAATTTTGTGGAGGTGTAGGCAGTGGATATTATAGAAAAAATTCAAGCAGTATATGCTCGATAATGGTATCACATACGAGGAGGCGGCAAAACGTATCGGATGGACCAGGCAGAATCTGTGGTACAAACTGAATGTGGGAGTATCACCAACCTATGGAACAATCAAAAAAAATTGCGGACGGTCTTGGTTTTGAAATTAAACTGACGCAGGATGGAAAGCCGGATATAACAAAGCTGGAAGATATAGCGGCTGATACAGAGGATGATTCTGCAAGATTCATAATTATTGAGCACGTCATAAATTCTATGGGATATTCTCTCGAAATAGTACCACCTGAAAAGTAAACTCAAAAAATTGAGATTTTGTTAATAAAGGTATTGACACCTACCTACTACGTGTTAGTATATACTCAAACAACTCAATATAGTGAGTTACAACACAAGGAGGAATGAAGATGGGATTATTCAAAGAGCTTATGAATGCAGTCGAAAACAGGTTATATGGAACAGGGGCAACCGCTACAGCCAAGGAAAACAACGGCGTACAGATGATTTTGATTCAGACAGGAAAAGCATTACAGGCATTGTATGTTGGCTCAATCCTGAATGAGATGGCAGCCGGTATCATGGATGCGGAAGAGGGAGCAGAGGAAGTGGAAAGAATGTTCTTCCACGCAACAGCAGAATAAGAAAGGAACTCACAAAAATGAGCAAAGAAAAAATTGAAATGACAGAGAAACAGTTCGAGGAATTATGCAAAGCAGTATATCCGCACCTGAAAGCAATTCAGGAGGCATTAAAAGGGAATGGCGAGGAAATGTCAGCGAGCATATCAGTTGACAGTGATGGATACCTTAACTTCCATCCTTACAATTCAGATTGGGAGCTTTCAAAGTTCAAAGATTCACAGGCAACGATGAAATATGAGCACAGAACAATCTTAAAAATGGAGGAGGACGAATAATGGAGATTCAGTTCTATACAATCAGCGAGGATATGGCAAGAGCCGCCAACGATGCCAATTCAATGAGTGATTATAAGCAGGGCAGCGCAACAGAGGAATACCGCAAGCGAGTGGAGAGTGTCTATGCGGTTGTTGAGAAAATCAAACAGAAGAGACCGAACCTTGCTGAAAAGGCAGAGAGAATGGCAGGGAGATACAGCAAAAAGCTGGCGGAATACTACAATTCCTACTACAGAAACGAAGCGAGCTGTCCGTCAGTTCTGATTTCTGGAGCCGGTAACTTCCCGGTTAAGAAAAAGAACAAGCAGAACAGCCGCAGGGATTCACTCATGCAGGAGTGGAACAGCCTGGAATCCTATGCAAAGAAGATTACAAATCTGCTCACAATGAACCAGCCGATTTTATCCGGGGACGCACAGGCCATTGAGATGTTGGAGGAAAAGCTGGAAAGCCTTACAGAGCTTCAGGACAGAATGAAAGCGGTCAATGCATATTGGAGAAAGCACAAAACAGTCGAGGGATGCCCGGAACTTTCCGTTTCACAGCAGGAAGAATTGAAAAAGGCTATGTCAGAAAGTTGGCATTTGAGCGATGCACCATTCGCAGGGTATCAGTTTTCAAACAATAATGCAAAAATCAAAAATACCAAGGCAAGACTGGAAAGACTGAAAAAGGCAAAAGAGGCAGGAACTAAGGAAACAGGGAACGATTTCTTCAAAGTGGTAGAAAATACAGACCTTATGAGATTACAGCTTTTCTTTGATGGAAAACCGGATGAAGAAACAAGGGATATTGTAAAAAAACATGGTTTCAGATGGTCACCGAAGAATGGATGCTGGCAGAGGCAGCTTACAACGAATGGCAAATATGCTTTGAAAGAAGTTATCACAGAATTACAGAAAACGTCTGCTTCGGGCGTATAGGAGGTAACAGAGGTATGGCAGAACTTTTGACAAGGGCGATTGTAGAAGAATACCGGAAACGTGCAAAAGCTCTGCCGGACACAGCAGGGCAGGACATAAGGGAGCGAAGAGAATTAAGAATTGAGTTACAGAACCGATGCGGAATAACGGAATTACAGGCAGTTAATATCCTGAACGGATTCCATGCGGACAGCTACATAGTAAGTGAATACAGAAAGGCGGCTGAAAATGCATCGGAGAAAGCTCAAGACCATGAAAGACTGGGAAAGAGAGGTAAACGGTAATTGCCAATATAGCTGGTATGATTATGCGAAACCGGGTGACCTGGTGGATGAAAGCGTATTCATATATTTTATGGATGTCACAACACCAAGAATATACAGAGATGGATACTTGCAGGTGGGTGCGCCATACAGCAGAGTGATGGACGATGAGATGGGAACGGAGCGTGACACTTTCCCGACTTTTGAAAGGTGGAGAAAGGCATATACCGGTTCTGCGGAAATTGCTTTGCAGGAGAAACAAAACATATCGAATAACAGGAGGACAAAAAGAATGAGTATCAATTCAATCAGATTAAGTGCATACGGATTCCGTATGGAGGCAGTAGGCAGCAAGAAGTTTATCAAGAGGGAAAGAGATGCGTTTCTGGAATTTGCGGCAGGAAGAGTAAACGAAACGGCACAGAAATTAGCAGAGGCAGTATGCGCAGAACCGTTGCATCCATTTTGCAACTGCGCCATGCCTGGTGTGGATTCGGACCAGGAGCATGAAAAGTCAAAAGATACCGGAAAAGAGCTGAACATCACACATAAATACAAGAAAACATTTACGCTGGATGAATTAAGAGCACTTATCAGAAACGGAGAAATCCAGAACCATGTTTCGGTTGGAGATACAATCTGGATTATGTTTGACGGAAAAGAGGTTCCATACGATGTTATCGGCTTTGATGTGGAGGAACTTGCGGACAAAACGCTTGACCATAGCATGACAATCCAGGCTCATGTAGCGATTGAGGCGAGAGAGTTCGATACAAAAGGAGATTACGGCAGTAATGTATGGGCGGATTCCGAGCTGAGAGAATATTTACAGAGTGATGAGTTCAAAGAAAGATTTGCAGACCTCATTCCTTACCTGGCAAAAGTGAAGAAAAACAACAGCAATGGAGAACAGACAGAAGATTTGTTTTTCCTACTCTCAAAAGAGGAGTTCGACCCGGAGGAAACACCATACGAATTTTATGAAAATAAGGCGAACAGAGTGAAATTCACAGAGGATGGCAACACCTGCCGACACTGGACCCGCTCGGCTAGTCGGGGCTACTCGTACAATGCGTGGTATGTGAACTCCGATGGTTACGTCGGCAGCAACTACGCGTACTGGGCTTATCGCTGCGCTCCGGCTTGTACCATTGCATAGAAATCTATCAATCTTCTCATCCCGGCACCCATGGATGCCGGGGAGGGATAGAAAAGAGGCGCAGAATGGCGAAGAAAAGGACGAGAGCAGAGGAATTGCAGGAAAATTTGCAGAAAGATTTTCAAAGATGGGAATATCTCAACACGCATGGAGCAGCGACCCATTATATGAAGATGGCTTCAACATGAACATTGTGCGGAACCATATCATATATGACAAGCGGAAGTGCCAGGAGGAGTTGGAAGAAAAGGACTACCCGAAAGAATATTTCAGAGAAACACCGCCGCAGGTAGACAATTATTATATGGCGAGGATGGATGAAATCAGGGAAAATGCTAAAAGCTCTCTCTTGGTTTATAAGGCAGATGAAAATTATATTTTTATCATGCAGAATCTTGGGAAGTTGAACGAAAGGCAAAAAGAACAGTGCCATATCGGTGCGGTCATGGGATATATTACAGGATTGCAGAGTTTTATCAATGGGAATGATTATGTCGGAATGAGGCGGCACGAACGCCCGGAAAGATACCAGGACAGTTTTAAATATTGTCGCAAACAGATTGAGGAATACCTGAAAGAGATTCCCAAAGAAAAGGTACTGCCTACCGGACAGCTTACGTTATTTGACCTATTCGATATGAGTGGAGGCTAGAAGATGGAGGAAAGAAAGTGCTTGTATTGCAGGAAGATATTTCAGACGGATATTCCAGGAAAGAAATATTGCTGCCGCAAGTGTTCTGTAAAATACAGGAGGCACAGAAAAGATGGATATAAAAAATAAAAATGAGTTGAAACGGCGAATAGACCTATTCCTGCATGATTTCACACATGAGGAATACCGAATCAACGAAGAATATTGCAAAGAAACCATGCGGATAATGGTAGATTTCATAGGTCATGTAGATAATCGCCTGGATGCGGCGGACAAGAGATTGAAAAAGGCGAAAGCCGGAGAAAAAGCTCTTGCAGAATACATTATCTCAAATGCTCATAGTTGCCCTATACCGGTGGAAATGGTATGCAAACCAGGATTTCAGCAGATAGGATGCGTGCAATGCTTGATAAAGCATCTGGATGTTTTGAATAAGCCGAGGGAGGACTAGGAAATGCTGTTAAATACAAAATGTGAAAGATGCAATGAACCGACCAAACACGTTGTCGGGTTTTGGGATGGAGAAAACGGAAAAAGCGGCTTTGTACATGATTGCGAGAATGAGAAATGCGAAGTACGGCAACTGATTAAGGTTACAGAAACAAAAGCCATGCAGGAAAGATTCAGAATCCAGAATCTGAACAGCCGAAAAAGAATGTACGCAGGGTACATAGCAGCATTACGGAAAGACGCAAAAATATCGATGATGGAAATGTCAAAGATTGCCGGTTGCAGTCCGGCTGAATACAGTGCATATGAGCATGAAAGAAAGCCATTTGATGAGGAGACTTACAGAAAATGTGAAGAGTATTTGCTGAAAAATGAAAAGAAGTTTAAGTCGAGTGGATTATCTGCATCTGAGAGGCTACTGCTCCTTGGACCTTTTGCAGGGGAACAGAAAGACTGGAAAGAACTGGAACGGTGGGTTGATACGGTAAATGGAATTATTTACGATTTGCAGAAAAACAGACAGTAAGGAGAAAAAAGATGGAAGTTAAAATTATTAGTGGATATGGAGAAAATACATTTCAGATGGACGATGCGGATACAATGTCACTTCTTAATAACGCCATGAGATTCCATAATAAAATCAAAGCGATTGACGGTGTTGAGGATAATACTGGTATCAAAGCTGAAAAGGAAGAGGAAATCAAGGAAAGTATCACAGCACAAGAATTTGTGAAAAGAATGCAGGAAAAGCCTCACAGCCGGAATGACAGCCTGTTTGGTACTGGATGGAAGAAAGAACCAGAGAAAACCGAAGAGCCGCAGGATATGGAACATCCTGACGGATACAAAGGGTTCCTGTATATCAAATGCGATAAATGCGGAAAGGAAAAAGGATTCTGTGCAAAAGAAAAAATCAAGTCCTATAAATGTGAATGTGGCAAAGAAACGGAACTGGTAAACCTTAAACCGCTTTATACGAAATGCAAGTGTGGCAATGAATTTAAGTACATGACAAATATGAATACTGCGGAATTTACTTATAAATGCTTTACTTGCGGTAGTCCTGTAGATGTAAAGATGAACAGCAGAAGAACAGCCTATATTACAATCGGGGGGGTACTAAAGGTTATAGCCGCAAGCTGGCTCGGAAATATGGTGCATCAGTTAGTTGCTGGTAAAAGAAAGAGAGGCTAAAAATGAATAAAGCAATCGAGATAGGCCGCCTTACGCGCGACCCGGAAGTTAGATATTCGCAGGGGAACAATACAGCAGTAGCAAGATACACTATTGCGGTAGACAGAAAATTCAAAAGAGAGGGAGAACAAACAGCAGATTTCATCCCTTGCGTAGTGTTTGGAAAACAGGCGGAGTTTGCCGAGAAGTATTTCAGAAAAGGAACAAAAGTTGTTATTTCTGGAAGAATCACAACAGGAAGTTATACAAACAAGGATGGTCAGAAAATATATACCACTGAAATAACAGTGGAGGAGCAGGAGTTCGCAGAGAGCAAAGGAAGTAGCGAAGCACAGGGAACCGGTCAGATGCCAACTCCGAATGGCGATGGTTTTATGAGCGTCCCAGATGATGATACCGGCTTACCGTTCAATTAGAATTATGAGGAGAAATATCAATGCTTGCAAATTATGAAAAATTCGGTTTCAAAATTAAGGCGGAGCATCTGCCTGAATCATGCACATGGTGTCCTTTTTGGACGGCTCCAATGGCGGATGTAGAATTTGCTGGATGCTATATAACCGGAAGTGAAGTTCGGCTAGATACCGGGGAGGCTGACAAAAGGCGAATGCCTGATTGCCCGATAAAGTGCAAGAGAGGCAGGAGCGTAGGAAAAAAGTTTACCGAAAAAAATAAAAGGATAAATAGGCAGGAGGAATAACGATGGACGATTATACAATCAAGGAAAAAGACAAGGAAGTTGCAGGGATTACGGTAACGTATGACGATGGGAGCACGAAAGAAATTCAGCAAGGATGCTGTGTAGACCTGAAAAACGGCAGTGACGATTTAAGCGTAGAACTGTTGAATATAAAAGCGTTCGATTTAGTAAAACTTACATATGGTCTGATGGTTGTGATAGAAAAAATAGGGCTTGAGGATGCTTTCAATGCGTATGCCAGAGGAGAAACAATACAGGAGGCGCAGGATGAATAGAAAGGCACTGGAAGAAAACCTGGGACGAAGAATAAAGGTCAGACTATTCGACGGAGCAGAATACGAGGGATATTTAAGAAAATCGGGAGATGAACGATATCGGAACGACCCGAACCTGTATTTGCCGAAGAACTATTACTTCTTGACAGATGATTATGGAGTATGCAAAACGTGTTTGTTCCGGGTATCACATATCCAAAATTACAAAATATTAGCTTAAAAGGAGTAGAGAGAATGAAGAAAGCAAGAGCAATGGCGGTTCTTGTAATTGTGGCGGTACTTGTATGTGCCGCCTTTGCTATAAGCAAGAATAGTGCCGAAAAAAGAAAACAGATGATAGCGCAGAAATATGGAATCACGCAGGAAAATACAAAAAATGTTAATCAAAATCGAAAGAAAATGTATGCAAAACCCAGGAAAGCGATTCAAAAACTCAAGAAAGTGCGCAGGAAGTTCCGGAAAGCGTTATCATACCGGGGAAAAATGAAACAGGGAATCCACTGATTGATGCAGAGTTGCAATCCAAAATAGTAGGCGATAGCTTGATGGCATACATTGAGGTTGACAAAGACACCTTAAAGGGAATATCAGAGGAGGAGTACAGAGCGTTCGCCGAAGAGGTTGTGAGGAACAGCGGATACAGATGGTTCGTAATTAAATGTGGAGATGGCACCGGGATAGTTCATGCCGGCTCATATTATGCTTGTGCCGTATATGGGAAACTGGATACGGATGGATGCATAGCGGAACCATACGGATACATATACCTTACAGACAACGGATTTATTTATGAGGAATAGTACAGAAAAAAAGAACTGGATTACTTCCTATATATATGATATACTGACAAATGTAACATTTCGGCTACATTCCTAAAGGTTCGGGGATGCCATGATGATTGAATAAAAAATTCGTTTATGACAAAAATACGATGCTGAAAGAAAACGACCATATAGGAACACCCGTGAAGCCTATATGGTCGTTTTTTTCTCTGCGAATCTTCTAAATCTTTCTTTTTCCCTGCCGAAAAACAGAAGATTTTATTAAGGTTTCTGAAAACGAGCGGAACTGGGTTGTGTCAGGGAATGTTTTTGCGTATACTGATACGTGTTTGAGACAAGGGAGGACGGATTTTGAAGAGAGACGAGAGAAGAAAGTTTCCATACTATGGTATCCTGCCGCTAATTCTGACGCTGACAGCGAATTTTATCGCTTATTTTGGAACGCGGCCGTTTACCAGTTCGTGGAAACATTACAATATAGAAACGGTGCTGGACCAGCAGATCCCGGTGATCCCGTGGACGATTGTGATTTATTTTGGCTGTTATCTGGTCTGGATTGTAAATTATCTGATTGCCGCAAGCAGAGAGAAAGAATTTGTCTGGCGGTTCTTTGCAGCAGATGTTCTGGCGCGGCTTGTCTGTATGGCATTTTATCTGCTGCTGCCGACAACGAACGTAAGGCCGTCGATCCCGGAACAGGGATTCTGGAATCAGATGCTTGCCTTGCTCTACCAGATGGATGCGGCGGACAATTTGTTCCCATCGATTCACTGCCTGAACAGCTGGTTCTGCTATATCGCAGTCCGCGGAAGACGGGAGATTCCGCTCTGGTATCAGCGGTTCTCTTTCTGGGCGGCACTTGCCGTGTTTGTCTCTACACTGACGACAAAGCAGCATGTGATTGCAGATGTGATTGGCGGAGCGCTTCTGGCAGAAGTGACGTGGCAGATCGCGGGACGCACGCATCTTGGGCCTGGTATGGCACGATATTGGAACGAAGGAGGTGGAAACGCCGTGCAGAGTAAGAAAAAAATGATCGTGAATACCGTTTTTCTCGTTGCGATTTTTGCGTTGACGATATACGGTGTTTTCCACGGCGAAGACCTTGGCGCAATGATGGAAGCAATGCGGCGAGCAGATGTGCGGTGGCTGTTGCCGGGACTGTTCTGTGTCGTGTTTTTTATCTGGGGAGAATCGATCATCATCTGGTACATGATGCATTCCTTCCAGATTCCGGTGAAGAGGCGGACATGTTTTCTGTTTTCTTCCGTCGGATTCTTTTTCAGCTGTATCACACCGTCCGCAAGCGGCGGCCAGCCGATGCAGCTCTACTATATGAAAAAGGAGAAAATATCTCTTCCGGTATCAACGGTGATTCTGATGATCGTCACGATCACCTACAAAGCGGTGCTGGTCGTGGTGGGACTTGGGCTTGTTCTGTTCGGACAGGGCTTCCTGCACCGGTATCTGACGGAAATCCTTCCGGTTTTCTATCTGGGAATCGGTCTGAATGTCTTCTGTGTCACAGCCATGCTTATTCTGGTTTTTCATCCGGCGCTTGCGCGGACAATTCTGGTTTTGGGACTGAAAATCGTGGAAAAACTGCATTTGATGAAACGAAAAGAAAGCCGCCTGAAAAAACTGGAAGCTTCCATGGAAGTCTACCAGAATACGGCAGCGTATCTTGGCACCCACAAAATGGTGCTGGTCAATGTCCTTGCGATTACATTTGTACAGAGGTTTGCTTTATTTGCAGCAACATGGTTTGTATACCGCGCTTCCATTTATCGAGAGTATGAAACTTTTTCTGTAAAATAATGTTTGGAAGGTTCTTCTATGATACAATAAATATCATTAGGAGGACCTTTTATTATGGCAAGACAAAAGAAACCGGTACATCGAGTACAAATGACCGAAGGAAAACGAAAC
>ENA-OPZM01000066-OPZM01000066.1-human-gut-metagenome-genome-assembly--contig:-NODE-66-length-41350-cov-13.992407_pt1 | contig 41350 bp, 44 predicted proteins | sample MGYA00242478_ERZ504493 | MGnify/ENA primary metagenome ERZ504493 (study PRJEB26092, sample SAMD00036227) | human gut metagenome | host: Homo sapiens | study: EMG produced TPA metagenomics assembly of... | reverse complement strand
CTGAAGGCGATTCCGGACTGGTGCTCGCAGGCCCGGTCGGCGGCGGCATTTCGCCAAAATGGTGCACAACGGCATCGAATACGGCATGATGCAGGCGTTCGGCGAAGGTTTCGCCACTATGGTGAAGTCCGATCTCATCAAGGATCCGGCGGCCGTGATGACTTCATGGCGAGACGGTTCCGTGGTACAGTCCTGGCTGTTGGATTTGCTGGCGATCGCGTTCAAGTCCGATCCGACGCTGGAATCCATGCCGCCGGTGGCCAACGAATCCGGCGAGGCGAAGTGGATGATCGAGGCTGCGCTCGAACTGGGCGTGCCGACACCCTCCACCGCGGCCGCGCTGTATGCCCGCCAGACTTCCCGCGGCGGCGCGGACGACATTCTGCGCGTCGTCTCCACCATGCGCGCCCAGTTCGGCGGCCACGTCACCAAGATCGACGAAATCGCCACCCACTGAGAGTGCTTTGAATGTCCGATTCTGCAGAAACGGACAAACAGGACCCAAAAACATCAGCCCAACTGTCCGATTCACCGGAAACGGACATCCAAACACCAAAAACCAGCCTATGAACGTCCGATTCTGCAGAAACGGACACTCCACACAGCTTAAGAACGCCTATCTCGCTTATATATGGCAGACGTCCTCAGCAAAACAGCACTTCGGGGGTACGTTTTTGGCTGTTTTAGCCAACCGACCTGCCATATATAAGCGAGATAGCTCCGGACAGGGGTGTGTTTCTGCCATATATAAGGCAGAAACACACCCCTTTGGCTTATTTGCGTCCGAATTCCTCCAGCGAGCGCACACAGGCTCAGCGGCCGTAGACTTCGTGCACGAACTTTTCGAATGCGGCGATGGAACGCTCCACCTTTTCCGTATCGATGCAGTACGCCATACGGAAGTAGCCGGGCACGCCGAAACTGTCGGATGGCACGAGAATCAGGTCGTAATCCTTGGCCTTCATGCAGAACGCATTCGCATCATCCTCAAGCGCCTTCGGGAAGATGTAGAACGTGCCTCCCGGGCGCACCACGTCGAATCCGAGGCGCACCAGCGCGTCATACAAGAGGTTCATGTTCTTCTCGTACACGGAAAGATCGCTGGTTTCGTCCACCACCTTGGCCACGGCCAGCTGCACGCTGGATCCTGGGCAGTTGTGGCCGGTTCCGCGGCTGATCTGCCCGCACATCGGCACGATCAGTTCGGCATCGGTAGCGCGCGGGTTCACCGCCACGTAGCCGATGCGCTCGCCCGGCAGCGACAGCGACTTGGAGTACGAGTAGCACGAGAGCGTGTTGTCGTAGAACTTGCTCGGGTACGGCTGCACACCCCCATCGAACACGATTTCACGGTATGGTTCGTCGGAAATCAGGAAGATGTCGTGCCCGTATTCGACCTGCTTGGCGCGCAGGATTTCAGCCAGTCGGGTCAGCGTTTCGGCGGAATAGACGGCTCCGGAAGGATTGTTCGGCGTATTGATGAGCACCGCCGCGGTTCCCGGGTTCAGCGCCTGTTCGAACGCTTCGAAGTTGATTTGGAAGTTTTCGGTGTCGGCCGGCACCACGGTCAGGTGCGCACCGGTTCCGTTGACATACGGCTGGTACTCAGGGAAGTAGGGGGCAAAGGTGATGACTTCGTCTCCAGGCTTGGTCACCACGCGCAGTGCGTGGGCCAGCGCACCGGCCGCACCCGTGGTCGGGAAGATGTAGTCGGTCGTATAGTCCATGTCGAAGCGGCGGTTGAGGCTTTCCGCAATGGCCGTGCGCACCGAGGTAATGCCCAGCGACGGCGAGTATCCGTGCAACGCGACCGGTTCCGCCTCTTGGTACAGGGCGATCATTTCGTCGGTGAAGCTTTGCGGGCAGGGCACGCTCGGATTGCCCAACGAATAGTCGAACACGTTCTCGTAGCCGATTTCGGCACCGCGCGCGGTCGCGTATTCGCTCAGCTCGCGGATCACGGATTTTCCGCCGAGCATGGCCTTGTAAGCTTCGTTGATCATGGACAACCTCCCCGTCGTTCGTTCATTTCGCACGTTCGCGTTTTTCCACGGAACAATCCGCGGAACGCCGCTATATCGTTTCTACCACTGGATTGTCACAGCCGGCTTTCGATGGTCACTTGGCAGACGGCGGCTGCTGTTGCGAAATCGCCATGCCGGGTACGAATCCTTCGCTGAAGATCCTGCGCCAGTATTCGAGCATGTCCGCTTTCGACATTGACATGAACATGCCCGCCGCGAGTACGGCGACGTCCTCGTTGAATACGGTGTCGAGCGGCAGTTTTTCATGCAGTTTCGGCCAGCGCTGCAGTACGGCCAGCATGCCTCCGACGGTGAAATCGAGCATGAGATCGGTTTTCAGGTCGAGACTGTCGGCATCCAATCCGAGCACGGAGATCATGGTCAAACGCCCGAATTCCTTCAACGACGAAACGAGTTCCGGCGAGCTGTGCGGACCTGCCAGCAAGGCCAATCGGTCGAGACGCTGACGCTGTTCGGGATCGCGCAGCAACGCGGTGACGTGCTTGCGCCATTCGGTGTCAGGATTGAAATCCCGTCCCGGTACGCCTGGCATTGGCGTGTCTTCGACGGCGTGCAGAATTGCGGAGTCCGCGAGTTCCGGCAGTCCGGAGAATGATAGTAGAAGGAATTGCGATTCACGTCGGCCGTGCGCACGATGTCGGTGACGGTGATTTTGTTGTACTCGCGTTCCGAAAGCAGCTCCCAGAAGGCGTTTTCGAGACGATCTTTTGCTGGCAGGATTTCCGAATCCCTACGTGGTCGTGGCATCAGTACCCCCTAATAATTAGTCACGTTGCCTCATAACCACGTTTTATTGTACAAGTTGTCTAGACCGAATTTCGGCAAATGTCGTATACGAATTCACGCTTACAACACAAGTACGCTACGCGAACAGTGCCCGCCCACGTTCGCACAGTACTCACGCCTCATTCGCGCTTCACTTTCGCTGAACTTTCGGATTGCGAGCGAGCGCCGCCTGCAACAGAATCACCAACGCCTGATTGATGTTGCGCCGATCCGCACTGCTCAAGCCAACATATGTGCCGAGCATTTCAGGAATCACTTTCGGACCGGCCGCCACGATCGCAGAAATACTGCCCGCACCGGAAGCCTCAAGCACGGAGAACAGCGCGTCGACCGCATGCTCACGCTGTTCTTTGGAAAGTCCCGCAAGCCAGCCGTTCAGCGACTTGTTGAACACCACCGAACTGTCGGCCACATCTTCGGCCTTGGCGAATTCACCCCCGTGCATCTGCCACGAGAAGGCGAAATGCTGCATGATGCCGTCCACGTCGGATTTCACCACCACGCAACGTTCGGGGGTTTCAAACACCATGCCCACCACCGAGGAGTCCGGCACGATTTTCACAATGCGGTCGCTCACGCTCGCATATTCGAAACTTTTCACCACTTCTTCGGGGAAACCCGGCCCGTCGAGCGAGTAAATGCGTTCAACGCGGTCCTTGATCTCGTCTTCGGCGTTCATGGCCGCATATACGGCCAGATTACCACCTTTGGAGTGACCGGTCAGCAGTATCGGCCCATCCCACAGCGAGGCGACTTTTTCAGGTATTCAGCTGCGGAAACCTGTGCTGGAACCGGGTATTGGAAGGCCATGTTGAAGTCTTCCTTCCATCCGACCAGCGAATCATCAGTACCCCGAAACGCCACAACCAGCGTTCCCGACGGCAGCCGGAAAGTCACTGCCGCGAACTGCGTTTGCGCACCACCATCGAACTGCTCGCAATACGCGCTCATCTCAACGTCGGAAAACCGCGGATTCGCCGCCACAGCATGGTAGAAGTCGTGCGTCACCTGCGGATCGACCAATCCCACGTTCTCCACATCATGGTCGGCCACGGGCTTGTCGTGGTTCAGCTCGTCATCGGCACGCGCAATCGTCACGCCGCCAAACGGGGGCTTACGCAGCATACGCAACGATGCGATCGGACGCCGAATATCGAATTGCTTCGCACGCGCCTGCAACGTACCGTATTTCGCTACCAAATCGTCCAATCGCAGCACGCATTCCGGTACTTCGTCGTACGAAAGCTGCGCCAACACCAATGCGTCGGCCTCGCGGAACGGCAATGCCTCGAAACTGCGCGTTTCCGTGCGCGCATAGTCAATAATATTGCCCATCACGCATCCCCCTCCTTGTCGTTGCGCAGTTCCCCGACAGCGACTTTCGCCGCACTGGCTGGAATCGCCTTGAACACGTCTTTGATGAGTTCGCGCGTTTGCACGTCGGTACCTCTGGCGGCTGCCACGATTTTCGGCAGCGAATCCGTCCAATTCGCCACCAGATCAGCGATATTACCGTACCCCGCGGCTGCGAAGATGTCGTATATCTGGTTGATGGCCCGTTCCCGTTGTTCCTGGCTTACGCGGTCGAACCATCCGTCAATGGTTTTGCCGATGAGTTGCGCACCGCCTGTCAGCTCGCTTGCCTGCTCGAATTCGCCGGATTGCGTCACTTGCCAGCTTGATCCCATATGCTGCAGAATGCTTATGGCGTCGGCTTTGACGAAGGTTGGTTTGATTTGCGATTGCAACAGCATGCCGATAATGGAGGATTCCGGCACGGTTTTGTCGATTCGTGCCGCGATTGCCTGATATGCGCGGCTATGCACCATGACTTGAGACATTCCAGGACCGTCATGCGAGAAGATGCGGGAGATTCTGCAGTTGCGTCCCGGCACGCTTCCTCCGAGCGCCGGCAGCAGTCCGAGCCGTTGCGCACGTTCGTTGGTCGCTTCAATATCGCTTTGCGTGATTTGCATGGCCGCATATACCGCCATATTGCCGCCTTTGGAATGCCCGCCGATCATAATGTCGGGTGATTTTTTCGCCGAGAGGAAACGTTCCGTCCTGTCCAGAATCGAGTCCGCATATCGATATGCCGATTCTTGCGACGGCACTGGGCAGCGCACCGCCATATTAAAATCCTCTTTCCAACCGACGAGCGTGCCGTCAGTGCCACGGAACGCAACATATAAGCCGAAATCGGCACCCAAATCGAAGGCCATCGCAGCGAATTGCTGCTGCTCGCCTCATCCAAACGTTCGGCATACTCCCCCACCCGCAACCCGCGGAATCGCGGCGATTCGCAAACCGCACGCAGCAACGAAAGCCGATAATCATTCATTTCAGAGGAATTCGAAACAAACATCTCATCGTAGCTTTCGGCGCGCAGCAAGTCACGGATCGGCACGGTCGCCACCGACTTGGCCTCGCCGAATGCTGGAACCAAGCCCGGCAATCGCATGTAGGAAAGCTCGGAAAGCACCAAGGAATCGACATTGCTGAACGCCAATTCGCCAAACCCGCGGAACTCGCGGCGCACATAATCCACAACATTGCCCATGCCTCAACTTTAGTCCGTTCACGCTCCGGACACATGTCACCACGCGCATTCCCACATGTTCTCGCGCACGCCCCCGCACACCCACGCTCAAACCGACTCAGCCACGCACTGTAGGATATGTGCGAACACCAGTTGCGAACACGCATCTCGAACACGCATCGCAGACGCAGCGAACGCAAGTCGCGCGCACCAGTAATGCATGCGAATCAAACTTATGAAGGGACGCTTCAGAACACTATGGAACCGATTGGAATCGTTGTGGATTGGCTGAAAACCAATTCCGGAAAAATCATTCTGCTCATTGTCGTTGCACTGCTTGCGGCCGTTATCGACAAGGCGCTTACCCGAATCGTGAGCAAAGTGCTGGACCGTTCGCAAGTGCCGAACGCTTCGATTTTCATCAATATTCTGCGCGCGGTGGTGTGGACGTTGGCTGTGGGCACTGTGCTGCAGCCGGTGTTCGGCATTAATCCGACCACGATTTTCACCGCGCTCGGCATTGGTGGTCTTGCGGTGTCGCTCGGTATGAAAGATACGATCGCGAACATCATCGGCGGTTTCGGTCTGATGCTTGGCCGTGTAATCCAGCCGGGCGATCTGGTGAATGTGGCGGGCACCGATGGCGTGGTCGAAGATATCAACTGGCGTCAGACCGTGGTGCGCGAGCGCAATGGCAACGTCAAGATCATTCCGAATTCGATTCTGAACACCGCGTCACTGGAAAAACTCAATCCGTCCAATGAGATGCTGGTTCGTGTGCCGTTTACCGCCAAGGCCGGTACCGACATCGACGAGATGACCCGTCAGGTGGTTCAGGCCGTGCAGCGCGATACCGCCGATTTGGCCGATCCGCGCTTCCCTCCGAAAGTAAGACTGACCGGCTACTCCCCTTACGGCATCAATGTCGAAGTGTGCGCGTACGCCAAGCCGGAATCGTTGCTTCCCGACATGATCAACGCCGTGGCACGTTCCATCGCCAATGCTGATTTTCTTGAGAATCGCGCCATTAACAAGGAATCGTAATATCCTCGCGAACATAAGAAATCGCGGTTGACCCATATATATAAAGTGCCGCATGCAGTAGTCCACATGCGGCACTTTTTTATACTGAAATTATTGCATCATTAGATTGATTGACGTAATAATAACCGTCACTACAATGTAAGTAACTACACCGACGTTCAGTATTGCCGTGCTCGTGCGCATGCCGCGAGGCAGTTCTTCCGGTGCGGTATAGAATTCAAAGTTCTTGCGATTGCGGATAAGCAACACTATGCCCGCGATGATCAGACCGTAATATAGCAGCATATAGATGCCGAATATCATCATTCCCGTCGCATTCTGGCCCATCCACTGCATCATGCCGTTCCGTCGCCGTTTTCCGCACTGGTCAGCACGTTCATCAGACTGTCGATGTCAATGTTCGTCACCACCCACGGCGCAACCACGCCACCCATGAAGTTGACGATCATGTGCATGGCCACCGAATAACGCAGTTTGCTGGTGCGCACGTACACGTAGCCGAACATAAGACCCAATGCGAATGCGTAGAAGAACTGGAACAGGTTCATGTGCACCAGAGCAAAGAACAGCGCGGAGAACACGATCGCGGTTTTTTCGCCGTATTTGCGCGTGCGGCTGATGAGTTCCTTGCGGAAGATCCATTCTTCGAACAACGGTCCGAGAATTACGAGGAACACCACGTTCCACACGTCGAATTGCATGGCCAGATCGCTCACCGAATTGCTGGCTTTGCCTCCGGACAGCAGCGACGCCAACATATTGCCGATGAGACTGCCCCCATACATGAGCGGGAAGCACATGATAAGCAGTTTGAAGAATTGGCCCGGCTTCATGTCGAACTTGCGTGTTTCAATGACCGACGATTTGCCCATGATCAGTACTGCGAGCGGCATGGCCACGAGATACAAAGGGGCATCCGACGCCACATACACCGCCCAATTCGGCAGATTCGTGGTATGCAGTACCTGATAGAGCATGCCGGAAAGCACCGTTGCAAGCGCATACCAGATCACCACCATCAGGCACATGCCTGCGCCGATGCGGGAGAACACGCTTTTCACGCGCCTGAGCCACAGTTCGTAGGGATTGGCTTGTGGCTGCGGATACTGCGGTTGTTGCTGATATTGGGATGGCTGTTGTGGATTCTGCTGCGTATGCGGTTGTTGCGGCCGCTGCGGATATTGGGGGTACTGCGGAAACGTCATATTTGCCTTTGCGACGACGTGCACGGGGTGCATATACGAAAATGCTGATATTCAGCACCTTAGTACAAGAATGCTGAATATCAGCTTACCATCTCATGACCGTCGTCATGGGCGTCCGCAACGAAACAGCTCATACGGCGAGCGCGGCGATCGGACGCGGAGCCACCACCACTTCGGATCCAACCGTCAGGCCGGCAGGAAGCTCATTGGCCGGCAGCTGCACGGTGACGGGCAGGTGGCCCACACCTGCGGCAACCGTCAAGTCAACGCGGGCGAGCGCACCGAGGAAGTGCACCATGTCGACGCGACCATGCTCGCCTACCATGTTGCCATCGTTTGCGGCTAGAGTGATCACAAGGTTTTCCGGTCGCACGAGCACGGTGGAGGCGTCGCGCTTGGAGGCTTCGAGCAACGGCACGCGCTGGCCAAACACCACGGCTTCCTCACCATTCGTGATGCCTGGGAGTCGGTTGGTCAGGCCAATGAAGGTGGCCACGTATTCGCTGCCCGGACGGCGGTACAGTGTCTGCGGGTCGGCGATCTGTTCGATACATCCGTGGTTCATCACGCCGATGCGGTCGGCAACGGTGAGCGCTTCTTCCTGATCGTGGGTCACGAACACGGTGGTGGTGCCGGCTTCGAGCTGGATGCGGCGGATTTCGTCGCGCAGCTGCACACGAACTTTGGCGTCAAGTGCGGAAAGCGGCTCGTCGAGCAGGAGCACTCGGGGGTTCACGGCCAGTGCGCGGGCGAGCGCCACACGCTGCTGCTGACCGCCAGACATCTGCTGCGTGTATTTGCCAGCCTGATCGGCAAGACCTACGAGTTCCAGCTTCTCCATGGCCTGCTTACGGCGTTCCGTCTTGCCCATGCCGCGGATTTCCAACCGAATTCCACGTTCTGCAGAGCGGTCATGTGTGGGAACAGCGAGTACGCCTGGAACACCATGGCCATGTTTCGCTTGTTGACGGGCACGCCAGTCACATCTTGGCCGCCGACGAGAATACGGCCGGCTGGATGTCTTCCAAGCCTGCGAGGGAACGCAGCGCGGTGGATTTGCCGCAGCCGGAGCCGCCGAGCAGCACGACCATTTCACCAGGATTGATTTCTAGGTTGAAGTTGTCGAGCGCCTTGTTGGTGGCTCCTGGGTAGATTTTGTCTACATTAAGCATTTGCACGCCGCCGCGTTCCGCGGAGTCGTTGAGGACTTCGCGTGCGGCTCGGGTTACGGTTTCGGCGCTCGGATTGGCGTTTACGAACGCTTCCGAAGTGCGTGCGATGGTTGCTTTCTGATCAGCGAGAGTCATGATTCGTTGCTTTCTTTGGATTTACGCAGTGCGTCGGAAATAAGATCGAGGGCTACCAGCAGGGTCACGCCGAACAGTAGTGCCAGCAGCGACATGGCGGTGGAGATTTGGGAGTTGGATTGGCCAAGCTGGTAGAGCGCCACCTGCAGGTTCATGCGTCCAAGCAGCGATGCGACGGTGTATTCGCCCAGCACCACGGCGATGGAGATGAACGATGCAGAGAGGATCGACTGCCACAGGTTGGGGATGAGCACACGGAAGAACACTCGCGGCCAGGAGGCTCCGAGCGAGCGGGATGCTTCGCACAGCGTTTTCACGTCAATGGAGTTGAGGCCCACAGCGAGCGCGCGGAATGCAAATGGCATCACCAGAATAACGTACGCGAAGCACAGCCAGATCGGGTTGGTGCTGAGCACGTCGGCGCTGAGCCAACGGTAAATCGGCCCCAGGCCGACTACGAGCACGATGGCGGGGATGGTCAGCGGCAGGGTGACCACCCATTCGATGGCGCGTTCCAGCTGCTTGGAGCGAATGTGCACGATCACCATGGTGGGTACCATGAGCAGCAGCATGATGACCACAGTCACCACACACAATCCCATGGACGATCCAAGACCGCTCCACAATGTGGACAAGTCAGCACCAAGCGCGCTGCCATCGCCGGTGAAAATCGCAATCCACGGATCCAAACTCCACTTGCCGGAAAGCGGGTGTCGGATGGTGAACACAAACATAGACACCAGTGGCACGAACAGGAACAGCAGCGTGAACGTGAGAATAATCGCCTTGATCACGCGCTGCTTGCGCACGCGGGCGGCACGCAGCTGCGGGGGCATTGCTTCAGTATGATTCACTGCCATTGTCCGGCCTTCTTTTCCACAGCGTGGCTCAGCATCATCACCAGAGCAACCACGATGATCATCGCGAAGGCGAGCACTTGCGCGAATCCCTGCTGATTCGGATCCATTTCGTTGCGCATGGCGCCCTGAATCATAAGCGGCACCAGAATCGAACGCTGTGAGAACAATGCGGCGGCCGTCGCATATGCGGAGAACGCGCTGGCGAACAGCAACAGCAATGCGGAAATGAAACGCGGAACCAGTATCGGCCCCGCAACGCGCGTCCAATACTGGAATGTGTTACCGCCGAGCGATTCGCAAGCCTCACGCCACTGCGGACGAATCGAATCGACCGCAGGCAGGAAGATGATAATCATCAACGGAATCTGGAAGTAGCAGTAGACCGTGATTAGGCCAGGCAGGGAGCTCAACCAGTTCGGATTGACGGTCAGTCCGGTCAGCTGACGGATCAGCATGGTGCCGACGCCGTTGATACCGATGGTGGCGATGAAGGCGAAAGCGAGCATCACGCCGCCGAACTGTGCGAGCACCGACGAAATGGCACTGACCATGCGGCGCAGCAGTCCGTTCGGTTTGCTGCCAATCACCAGCGCATACGAGGCAACCGCACCCACGACCGCGCCAATGAGTGCGGAGATCACGGAAACGAGAATGGAGGTGGCGAACGCGGCGATGGTGTTCGCTTCGAAGAGTTTGCTGAAGTTGTTGAGGGTAAATCCGCCGTCGACGTTCTGGAATGCGCCGACAATCACGATAACGGTAGGCGCAAGCAGGAAGCAGGCGGTGTAGGCGAAGAACGGGATGGTCACGACGAATGTACCGATTTCGCGGCGATGCGTGGCGAAATCGGAGGTTGCGGAGGGGCCGTTTCCTCGCGTTCCGCGGGCTTCGCGTGCGTTACGCCCGCCGATGACTCCCGCTTTGGGGGTGATTGCTGCAGTCATGGTTGCATGCGTGCTTTCATACGATTGATATGCGGTGAGATTGCATAGGATTGTGGGATTCCGCTATTGCGCTGGAGACATGCTTCAAGGCCGGTTGTTGCGGCAGAAGACGTCGGGGAACTTGCTTCAGCCCGTCGTGTCCGCCGGTCTACCGGCCTTAGATTGCATTATTTTCGATTGCGATCCAGCTCGTTTGCGTTGCTTGCGAGCGGTTGCCAATCAGTTGCCGATGGTCTTGTCCCAGTTGTTCTGGAGCCATTCGGTGATGCGAGTGGAATCATCGTTGGTATAGGTCACCGGATCGCCCTCGATGGTGATGGCGGTCTTCAGGGTGTCCTGGTCAACCGTGCCGTCTTCCTTCATGGAGTCGAGGAGCACCGGATTGGCGCCGCCCTTGAACCATTCGTTCTGAGCATCGGCGGTGTACAAGTATTCCTCCCACAGGCGTGCTGCGGCCGGGTGCGGAGCGTCCACGTTGATGGCCTGGTTGTAGTAGCTGACCACCTGGGCGTTCTTGAAGGTCTTGAACTTCCAGTTCACGCCCTTCTCCTTGAGGCTCTTCTGATAGGAGGCCTGGTTGTAGCTCCAGTCCATCACCACGCCGGTCTGGCCGGAATCGATGGTTCCGTCGGTCACGTCAACGGTGGTGAGGTTGCCAGCATCCTTGAGCTTCTTGAAGTAGTCGAGGCCCGGCTGCAAGTCGTTGATGTCACCACCTGCGAGCTGGTTGATCATGAGGTAACCGTTGAATGCGGCGCCGGCTTCGGCAGGCTTTCCGTTCAGCGCCACGGTGCCGGCGAACTTCGGATCCATCAGATCGTCAAGGCTGTTGATGTCGCCGTACTTGTCGGCGTTCCAACCGATCGACATGATGCCGGTGTAGTCGGCGTAATACTTGCCGTCAGCATTCTTCACGGAATCCGGAATCTTATCCCAGGCCTGCACCTTGTAGGAGGCGAAGTTGTCGGTGCTGGTGGAAGCCACGGCCAAGCCGAGGTCGAACACGTCGGGGGCAGCGTCGGTGCCTTGTTAGTCTTGGCTGCGTCCACTTCTTCCTTGGAGGAGGCGTTCGGGTTCAGCTCGTTGATCTTAATGTTCGGATACTTCTTCTTGAAGCCGTTGATGACCTCACCATAGTTGGACCAGTTGTGAGGAAGTGCGATGACGTTAAGCTGGCCTTCCTTTTCGGCGGCGGCAACCAAATCGTCCATCGTACCGAAATCAGCCAAGGAAGTGGCCTTTGCGGACTTTTCATCAATCTTCACGGCCTTGCCGGAAGTGGAATCAGCGGAGGAATCCGTGCTGCCCGATCCGCAGGCGGCCATGGAGAAAGCCAGAACGGCAGCAAGAGAGCCGGCAGCCAGTTTGCGCAGAGAAATCATGGAAATCAATATCTTTCTTATGCCTTGTTCATAACAACAAGAAAGAAGATAAGCCCTCAAATCAACGCGATACTGACCTTACAGTAAATATGCAGTTTATTTTGAATCGAAAAAACTAAATTTTCCCAAACTGCAGGTAAATTGGCGGAATATGTCAACTGGCACCAACGCAGTGTCAGCATTGATGCCAGTCTCATGCAAATCGAATCAGACTAAAGCGAGCAACCACACAATCGAAATCAGCGCAGCACGCCCTCGATCAGCATGGTGATCAGGTTGGTGTAGCTCACGCCGGTTGCCTCCCATGCCTTGGGATACATGGAAATCGGGGTGAAGCCCGGCATGGTGTTGATTTCGTTGACCATCACTTCGCCGTCGGCCGTCACGAAGGTGTCGACACGACTCAGGCCGGCGCCGTCGACTGCGATGAACGCTTTTTTGGCGGTTTCGCGCACGCGGTTCAGAGTTTCTTCCGGCAGGCTTGCGGGCACTTCCACATGGCTTGCGTCGGAGTTCACGTACTTGCTGTCGAAATCATAGAACTGGTCGTCGCCCTCGGCACGCTTGTCAAGCACGATTTCGCCCGGCCAGCTGGCCTGCGGAGCCTCGCCGGCCTTCGGGCAGAGCACGGCGCATTCGATTTCGCGCGCGTCGATGCCCTGTTCCACGAGCACACGCCAATCATGGTGGGACGCTTCGAACACTGCGGCGGCAAGCTCGGCCGCATCGCCTCATGTTCGACCTTGGTCACGCCGAAGCTGGAACCGGCGCGGGACGGCTTCACGAACAGCGGTACTGCAATCCGGCCTGCTGCACCGCGGCAAGCATTTCGTCCGCCTCGGCGGCGAATTCGGAAGCGGCATCATAATCGCGCACATCCAACGTGATGCCGGGAGCCACGGGAATACCGGCCGCAGCCAGCAATACCTTCGTATAATGCTTGTCCATGCAAGCGGCGGAAGCGAGCACACCGCAGCAACGTATGGCACGTTCATCATTTCGAACAGGCCTGAATCGTGCCATCCTCACCGTACGGACCATGCAATACCGGAAGCACGGCGTCCACGTGGCCAAGCGAAGTCAGCGTGCCGTCATCTTCACGAGCGAAGAAACCATCCTGGCCGAGTGCCACATCCAGCACCACATCTTTGGAGGAGTCCGTCTTCTCCACCATCGGCAGGCCTTCGCTCATGTTCCACTTGCGTGGATCCTCGCCGCCTACGATCCACTCGCCGTTCTTGGTGATTCCCACCTCAATGGCTTCGAACTTGTCAGTATCCAACGCGCGCAGCACGCCCGCCGCAGAGATGCAGGAAATCGAATGCTCGTCGCTTTGCCGCCATACATCACCACAATGCGCTGTTTTGCCATCTTTGTCTTATGCTCCATAAGTTGGTCCGTTGAACGCACGCGCGCCCAATACCGTCTGCCAATACTGTCTGTACTGTCTGTCTTCGCAATATCGCGCCGGTTCGCACTTCTGTTCGCCCGCGATACCACGCATTCGCAATATCGCAGTTCAGTATACAAACCGCACCCCACAGCCCACACACGACGAATCATAATTACACACGCCCGTCACTCATGTCCTATTTTCATGAATCATAGAATACGGAATCAAACGTTGGAATGATGCGATTGCAACCTGAAAAACCGAGCTTAATCGCTTTGTCTAATCACGATTAGACTAATCACGATTAGACTATTTTTATACAGATTTACTATTATTGCCGAAATATATGGCGATTGACGATTGACACATTCCGATTGACGTTTTACGCAATCGCATGCCTCGAAAAATAAAAAGACCGCACCTGAAAGTGCGGTCTTATCTGCAATCGCGATGTTGCGGAAAGCTTATTCTTCGCTGATGCCTTCGCCGAAAAGTTCGGACAGCATCTGCGCGCAGGAGATGCCATCGGAAAGCACGTGGCTCATGGCCGTGGCGAGCGGTGTAGGCACGCCATACTGCTTGCCGAGCGCCACCACCGCATCGGTGGTCGGCACGCCTTCGGCCACGCCGTTGCTCACCTTGGTGGCTTCCTCAACGCTCAATCCCTTGCCCAAGTTGGATCCGAACGTGTAGTTGCGGCTCAACGGGGATCCGCAGGTGGCGATCAGGTCGCCCACGCCAGCCAAACCGGCGAACGTCTTCGGATCGGCGCCTGCCGCCTCGCCCAGGGCGGTCAGTTCGGCCAGGCCACGGGTTTCGATCATGGCGGCGGTATTTTCGCCGTAGCCGGCGCCGCGGGCCATGCCCACGGCCAGCGCGACCACGTTCTTCAGCGATCCGCACATTTCCAAGCCGATCACGTCGCGGGTTACGAACGCACGGAAATAGTCGGTGGTGCAAGCGGCTGCGATCTTGCGCGCATTGTCGAGATTTTCGCAGGCGACCACGGTTGCGGCCGGCTCGCGGTCGGCGATCTGCTTGCTCAGGTTCGGTCCGGAAATCGCGGCGAAGCGGTCGGCCGGCAGGTCGAGCGTTTCCATAACGACTTCATCCATGCGCTTGCCGGTGGTGCGTTCGATGCCTTTCATCAGCGAGGCGACGAGTGCGGTTTCGGGAATCAGGTCCTTGAATTCGACGAGCGCGACGCGGGCGAACTGTGCGGCGATGGCCACGATCACAATGTCGGCGTTGGCTACGGCTTCGGCACGGTCGCCGGTGGCGGTCATGTTGCTTGGCAGCACTTTCACGCTGGGCAGGCGAACACCGTTGTGATGGTGGTCGCGAATGTCTTCCACAATCTCCGGTTCGATGGCCCACATAGTCACATTGTTGCCTGCATCGGCAAGCACCTGACCGAAAGCGGTTCCCCAAGCTCCTGCGCCCAGTACCGTCACGTTCGTCATATTTGCTCCTTGCATTACTCCGGGCATCATTCATAACCCGGAGTCTTGGCTCAAAAATTGCTTTTCCTATGCTACCGCCGGCTACGCACACCGCGATATATGCCGCAATACGCGCCATACGTATGCGCAATCGGCTGGCAGTATTTCGATTACCGCATTTCAGCAATCGCGTGTGCGGTCTTTTTCGATTCGGCCTTCTTCGATTCAGTCCTTCACTCGGCTCATCGTACGATAATCCCAATATCCATCGGGGGCTTGTTCGCCGCGGATTTCGGCCATGACTTCGGTCATACGCACGCGGATGCGTCGGGTAAGTTCGTTGGCGAGATCCTCCGGCACTTCCTCACCCCAGGAATCGCAATCGGCGAGCAGATCCGCATAATCAAGCGCCTCGTCGTAGCACATGACCACGTTTTTACGCGGCCACGGCCACCAATGTTGATGCTTGCCGCGCCCCACGTTACCGCGCAATACAGCGGAATCTGGTAGCCGAGTCGGCGCGAAGCCTCAAGCGCGATCATGCCCACGCCGTTTTTCATGCTCATCGGCCATTTCTGCGGGTCGCGCGTTACCGTGCCTTCCGGCCATACGGTTAGGGGTCGGCCGGAGGTAAGGATTTCCACGGAGGTTTCCTCGATGGCTTTCGCCTTGCCCGAACGGCGTTGCACGGGCTGCATGCCTACCAGTTGGAACCATTTGCCGATCAGCGGCCACGAGGCCATTTCGGCTTTGGCCATGTAGCGCGGACGGCGGCTTGATGGAACATGGAGATCATGGGCACGAACACGTCAAACATGGTGACGTGCGTGGCCGCGGTGATGAACGGACCGGTTTCCGGCACGTGTTCGATGCCCCACGCCTTGAGTTTGGTGCGGTTGCGGAATACGATGTCGCATCCGGTGAGCAGACGATGGGTCGCTTTCGGATTCTGCGCCGCGATTTCGGCTTCATTGGCTTTGCGCGGCCCGCATGGAAAGTCGTGGGTTGGGTCAACGAGATGGTGACGCTGTGCGAGCTTTGCGACTTGTTCGTCGCTTAACGGTTTGACCGCGGAACGCGGCGAGGGTTTTCCTTTGGATGCCATGCGTTCCATTCTGCCACCACCCATTCCGCTTGGTTGGAACGATTGCGCTCATGCACGACGCACACACGAAATACAAAAACACGGAATATACGAAAAAGGCGGAACTGGTGGATAGGCTGGAGGACGATTGACGACGAAGATGTTGCGACCATCCCTAGAATCCGTCTGGACATGCAGTAAACACAATAACGATGAGGGAAACCCTTATATCTTCGGCTGTTCACCTCGTTGCAAACGCCATTCGATATCGACAATCATAATGCCATTCCGAAAGAATCTCTGCCGAAAATCGGCATTATTTTCAAAAACAATAAAACTTTTGCATCACTATTATGCGCCATAACCCCCTAAATTAAGTTCAATAATTTATACACTGAATTACTAAGTTTTTGAGAACGAGCAACGGCAATGTGTAAGCAAAAAGCCGGTGCCCACTGTTGTGAACACCGGCCTTACCAAGCCAATCAAGCTATATCAGCGATAAATCAAGCAACAAATCAGTCGAAATCTGCGCCGAGAGCTTCGAGCTTGCCACGGAAATCGGCATAACCGCGGTCAATCAGCGAAATGCCCTGCACATTGGACGGGCCCTTTGCCGCCAACGCGGCAATCAGATGGCTGAAGCCGCCACGCAGATCCGGCACGTCAATATCGCGGCCGGTCAGCGGGGTCGGTCCGAAAATAACCGCGGAATGCTTGTAATTGCGCTGCTGGAAACGGCATGGCAGCGATCCGAGGCATTCGCGATACAGCTGAATCGTGGCACCCATCTGCACCAGTGGCTTCGTGAAACCGAAACGATTCTCATACACCGTTTCGTGCACGATCGACAGGCCCTTCGCCTGCGTCAACGCCACCACCAGCGGCTGCTGCCAGTCGGTCATGAAGCCCGGATGCACGTCGGTTTCGATCGCGACCGGCTTCAAATCGCCGCCCGGATGCCAGAAACGAATGCCGTTATCGGTGATGTCGAACTCACCACCAATCTTGCGGAACACGTTCAGGAACGTCATCATTTCAGGCTGCGTAGCACCCTTGACGAAAATGTCGCCATGCGTGGCCAATGCCGCGGAAGCCCAGGAAGCGGCCTCGATGCGGTCGGTCAGCGAAGTGTGCGTGTAACCCTTCAGTTCCTTCACGCCTTCGATGCGGAACGTACGATCCACATCCACGGAAATGATCGCGCCCATCTTCTGCAGCACGCACACCAAATCCATGATTTCAGGTTCGGTGGCAGCGCCGGAAAGCTCCGTCTTGCCCTCAGCAAGCACGGCGGCAAGCAACGTCTGCTCGGTAGCGCCCACCGACGGGTACGGCAGGTGAATCTTCGCGCCATGCAAACCGTTCGGAGCGGTGATATGAATGCCGTCCTTATGTTCCTTATCGACGTTGGCACCCAACTTGCGCAACGTTTCCAAGTGGAAATCAATCGGACGACCGCCAATATTGCATCCGCCGAGAGCCGGAATGAACGCCTCACCCAAACGGTGCAGCAGCGGGCCGGAGAACAGAATCGGAATACGCGACGAACCAGACAGCGTATCCACGTCGGCCACATCGGCAAGCTGCACATTCGTGGCGTCGATCGTGACCACGCCGTGATCGCCATCCACCGTAACGTCCACGCCATGCAGACGCAGCAAGTCGGAAACCACATGCACGTCGCGAATCTCCGGAACATTCTTCAACACGGACGTACCCGGGGCGAGCAGCGCCGCCACCATGGCCTTGCTCACGAAGTTCTTCGCGCCACGCACCTTGATGGTGCCGTTCAGCGGCTTGCCACCTTCGACGTGCAGAATGTCGTTGTTGTTGTCAGACACGCTCAACCTCTTTCGCTTCCCTTATACGGTTCAAGCTTGAAACACACTAACCCTCAGTTTGCCATAAGGCATGTAGTGGCTCGTGAAATGCCGCGTTCAGCGCAGTGTCTCCCAATTTCGTTCGACTTTCGGCCAAAATTCCCAGCTACTGGAACAATCCACCCGCCAAACCGCATCCCAGCAGGCAAAAACTTCCAGTCGGTGGAAGAATCCTCCCGATACAAGCCCCTCCACCGTCCAAAAACCTCCAGTCACTGGAAGAATCATCCCACCAAACTGCATCTCAGCGGGCAAAACCCTCCAGTCACTGGAAGAATCAGGACGGACAGCTACCCCCGTGCTGCACTAATCCTTCCAGCGAATGGGAAAAAAAGGACGGTGAAACGCAACAGAGCGCAAATCAGGCGCAATTGAACCTGTGACTACAGTGCGGCTTTAATGTCTTGCGCCAAACGGGCGTTCCACATGGCACCCGTAGCGCTCATCACCGCGTTTGCACCAGCCTCGCGGTACGCCTTGTAATCTTCCGGACGAATCACACCGCCCACGCCAACGATCGCAAAATCAAGACCCAGCTTCTCGCGAATCGCATTCAGGCGGCCAACCATATCGAGACCTGCACCACGAATCGCATTGCCACATACGCCCGAACGGTCACGCCCCGCGCCTGGCAATGCCTGATTGCCGTTCGCATCCACCAGCTTCGCGGAGATTGTGTTAATGGTGGAGAAACCCTGCACCGCGCCATGGCCGGCGGTTTCCTTCACCATAATTTCCAGATCGGCATCATTCGGAATGTATGCGAGCTTCACGATCAGCGGACGATCGCCGATTTCGTTCTTCACCGCTTCCGTAATCTCGCCGACCAAATGCGGATCGTGGCACAACAGACGATTATGTCCCTCATTCGGGCAGCTGGTGTTCATTTCCATCAGGCCAGCGCCAGTTTCGGCAACCAAATGCGCGGTGGTGACATGATCGGCGATATACGCTTCACGATCCATGCCCTCCACGCGGGAGCCTTGGAAGCTCGGCACCAGCAGCTGGCCGTCACCGGCTGCGGCGATTGCCTTCTGCATGTCCGGCTGCCATTCGTCGGGATCACGGGAGGGAACGCCGAAACTGTTGGAAATCGAAATCGGAAGCTCATAACGGGTATCGGCAAGCACACCCTCGTCAAGTTCGGCACTGCCCGGAACCAGCGAACCATCGGCATTCCGCGGATGCACGGCCAGCACGTTCGGGAACGCATTGCAGCCCCATGCGCGGGAACGAACCGTCTTGTATACCGCCAGATCGAAGCCCATACGGAAAGCGGCCGTGGTGAAACGCTCATTCAGCAGCGGACCAGCTGGAATACCGAACGGCAGATTCACACGAAAACCAAGGAATTCCTGCGCTTGAGCGGCCTGAATGGTCTGAACGCCCTGAACCTCACTGGAGGAATCGGACGCAACCTCAGCAACAACAGACGTGACCGATCCCGCAGAATCGGACGCATCAGCCCGCAACACTTCGGCAAACGCGCCGAACGGCCCTTGCAAATAGTTGTCTTCATACGTGCGATTGACATCATAAAACGGCGCAAAACCCTGGCTCATTTTTCTCTCCGAAAGCTACGAAAGCACGAAACAATAAGCCCACCATAGCGCGTCTCATATGCAAAACCCGCGCAAATCTCACATAATCAGCAATCCTAACGTCCCAATCCTTCCAGTCACTGGAGGAATCCGGACAATATGAGTCCCCTAATCGTCCCAAAACCTCCACCCAGTGGAGGAATCACCCCGCTACGGACCGTCTCAAAGTCCAAAAACATCCACCTACTGGAAGAATCCTCCCGCTCACGCATCACATAACATCCCAATCCTTCCAGTCACTGGAAGAATCCTCCCGCGAACAATCATCCCGACGTCCCAATTCTTCCACCCACTGGAAGAATCCTCCCGCAAACAGCCCGCGCAACAACGCAAGCGGGGTGTTCCTTCCACCCACTGGAGGAATCACCCCGCAAACAGCCCGCGCACCTAGCCAGCCGCCAACTCAGATGATGCCGCGATCGGCAAGCGGGCCCTGCCAATCCGGGTATTCGCCTTCGCGCGCGGACGCGATCAACTGCTCCGGCTCACGCTTCGCCGGCAGCGTCTTCGGCTTGAACGGGAACTTTTCGGCACGCATCTTCTCGTATGTCACAATATCGTCTTCATACTGCAACGTCAGATCGATATCGTCATAGCCGTTCATCAGGCGCCAACGGTATAGTCGTTCACTTCGAACGGCAGCGTCACGTCGCCGCACGTCACCGTGCGATCCTCCAGGCTCACCGTCATATCACGGCCCGGCTCCTCGTCAAGCAGCTTCCACAGCAACTCAACGGATTCCTGCGGCATAATCGCAGCCAGCACACCGTTCTTGGCGGTGTTGCCGTAGAAAATGTCGGCGAAACGAGATGAAATCACCACGCGGAAGCCGTAATCATGCAATGCCCACACGGCATGTTCACGAGAAGATCCGATACCGAAATCCGGTCCGGCAACGAGAATCTTGCCCCGCTTGTATTCCGGCTGGTTGAGCACGAATTCCGGATCGCGACGCCACGCATAGAACAGCGCGTCGTCGAAACCGGACTTCTGCACGCGCTTCAAGAACACGGCTGGAATAATCTGGTCAGTATCGACATTGGAACGGCGAAGCGGCACGGCCACGCCGGTAAGAGTAGTCAGTTTTTCCATTTCACTATTTCTTTCGATGTAACGATTCACAGAATGCCGGAAATCCAAGATTTCTCAGGTTTTCAAGCATTCTCAACGATTCACAGATCAGCCGGAGACGAGATGGTACCGCGGATGGCCGTTGCGGCGGCGACCGCCGGCGACGCCAGATGCGTACGCGACCCCTTGCCCTGTCGACCTTCGAAATTGCGGTTCGAAGTGGAGATGGAACGTTCGCGGGCCACCATCTTGTCGGGGTTCATGCCCAGGCACATGGAGCAGCCTGCGTTACGCCATTCGGCACCGAAGTCCTTGAAGATCTTGTCAAGTCCTTCCTTTTCCGCCTGCAAACGCACGCGAGAGGAGGCCGGCACCACGAGCACGCGGTGAATGTTTTCGGCCTTGTGATGCCCCTTCATAATGGAAGCGGCCACACGCAGATCCTCGAGACGTCCGTTGGTGCAGGAACCGATGAACACGGTATCCACGGCAATGTCTTTGATGCGCATGCCCGGCGTCAAGCCCATGTAGCAATGGCACGCTCGGCCGCGGTGCGCTCGGTTTCATCGTTGAACGAAGCCGGATCCGGCACCACGCCGGAAATCTTGATGCCCTGACCGGGTTGGTGCCCCACGTCACATACGGCTCGAGATCTTCGGCCTTGATGGTCACTTCCTTGTCGAATACGGCGTCGTCATCGGTTTTCAGCGTCTTCCAGTATTCGATGGCCTTGTCCCACATTTCACCTTCCGGCGCGTGCGGGCGTCCCTTCAGATATTCGAACGTCACTTCGTCCGGCGCGATCATGCCGCGCGAGCGCCCGCTTCGATCGACATGTTGCAGATGGTCATGCGTGCGTCCATCGACAGTTTCTTGATGGCCTCACCACGATATTCAATGACGTGCCCTTGGCCGCCACCGGTGCCGATCTTCGCGATAATCGCAAGAATAATGTCTTTTGCGGTGACGCCCTTCGGCAGTTCACCTTCGATATTCACGGCCATGGTTTTGAACGGCTTCAGGCTCAGGGTCTGCGTTGCCATAACATGTTCGACTTCGGAGGTGCCGATGCCGATGGCCATGGCACCGAACGCGCCGTGCGTGGAGGTGTGCGAGTCACCGCACACGATCGTCATGCCCGGCTGCGTCAGGCCCAGCACCGGCGCGAACGCGTGCACCACGCCTGATCGGCGTCTCCCAGCGGCACAGACGTACGCCGAAATCCTTGCAGTTCTTTTCGAGCGTGCTTAGCTGCAGCGCGGAGATCTTATCCGGATTCGGGCGGTCGATGTCGGCAGTCGGCGTGTTGTGATCTTCCGTTGCGATCAGCTGGTCAAGGTGACGTGGCTTGCGTCCGGCCAGTCGCAAGCCTTCGAATGCCTGCGGACTGGTAACTTCGTGCATGAGCATCAGATCAATGTACAGCAAGTCGGGAGCCCCATCACTACCCTTGCGTACCAAATGATCGGCCCAGACCTTCTCGGCCAATGTCGTTCCCATTGCGGGACCTCCTCGAATTTTTCCTCGCTTTTTCCTCGCGGTATTGCCAACCCGCGTTGTTCGTGCTATAAGCCTATGGTGTTCGAGCCTGGTTCGAACGCGTTTATGCCGGTATATGAGATACTTGCATGCAACGCACACATCACATATGGGCCAAGTTCACTCCAGATCATGTCAAAATCGCCGCGATTGTGGCATATCTCCCCGTATGTACCTACAAAATCGTTGAAAATTCAGATTTTTTCCAGCTTTTTCCATAACTGAGTAAAGATTAAAATACCTGCTCTACCGCAGTCCGACATTGCGTACATTTTGCATTTCAATATGTGAGATGGCATAATCCCTCTTATGACTTCTTCGAATACAAGCACCACCATGCCTGAATCGCAGTCGGATGAGACTGAGCTTCCAGCTGAGACCCACCACACGACGTCTTCTCAAAGCAATGAGATTCATTCCGGTGTGGGTGTGCTTGACAAGACCGTCAAAATCCTTGACGCGCTTGAATCCGGTCCGGCAACGCTCGGACAGCTGGTTTCCTCGACGGGCTTGGCCCGACCGACCGCGCATCGACTGGCGATTGCGTTGGAGCGTCACCGTTTTGTGTTGCGTGATCAGCATGGTCGTTTCGTGCTTGGCTCGCGTTTTGCGGAATTGGCCGCTGCTGCCGGCGAGGATCGTTTGCTGACCGCAGCCGCGCCGATTTTGCAGACGTTGCTGGATCGCACTGGCGAATCCGCGCAGATTTACCGCCGTCAGGGCGATATGCGCGTGTGCATCGCCGCCGTGGAGCGCGCTTCCGGTTTGCGTGATTCCATTCCGGTTGGTGCGATGCTGTCGATGGAGCCGGTTCCGCGGCCCAGATTTTGCTGGCTTGGGAGGATTCCGAACGCCTGCATCAGGGGTTGCGTCACGCCAAGTTCACCGCGGCCAAGCTTACCGCCGTGCGCAAGCGCGGTTGGGCCGAGTCGGTCAACGAGCGCGATGAGGCGTATGCTCGATTTCCGCGCCGATTCGCAATGCTTCCGGTCAGGTGATTGCCGCAATTTCGATTTCCGGCCCGGACGGTCGTATGGGGTCCAATCCCGGACGCGTTACGCCCCGCTGGTTATGGCTGCCGGCAAGTATTTGACCGACGCCTTGATTAAGGCTTCTTCCGGTCGCTGACGGGCAATATACAGCCTCTCAACCGTGTTCCGCGATGCATGCAGGACACGGTTTTGCTATTTCCTGCCTTCCGCAAGTTTTGCCATTTCCTTGCAGGATTTGTCATTTCGCTCTTTTCAGCTACTTCTTACGCAGCCAAGTCAACAGTTTGCTCCACCATGTCGGCCGATGCAGCAGATCCACGCCTTCGGATTCGGGCTTCGATTCACTGGTCATGCCGTACGCGTACGCCTTGCCCGCGCTCGGTTTGCCCACCAATTCGCCGTATTCAAGCAGCTGCGTACGCGGCTCGTACGGATGGCGGATGTCGAACTCGATCAGCCGCGCGGCCCGCTTCTGCGGCACCGGACCATACGATCCGAAACCGCTGGTGGGCGACGCGATCATCATCAGACCGCCAACCTTGCCTGGCGAAGCGCCGTCTGCGCATCAGCCGAGGCCATTTCTCGCGAAACCGGCACTGTTCCAACGAATGCGTTGCGGTGATCATGCCCCGCGGAAATCGCAAAATAGTCATGCTGTTCCAATATCGCGAATTCACCGCTGTCGGCATCCGGGCAGCTGACACCCTCCCCCAGATAACTGCCGGGAAGCGTTTTTTCCTCATCCAAAACGTAATGTTTTCCAGCGAAATTGCGGTAGCCTTCAATCGCACGCGCCGCATTCGCCGCAGTCGGCTTCAACAGTTGGTAATACTGTTGCACCGGAAAATGCTGAAATACCATGCACGGCACTGCCTTTTCCTGCGATTGCGCGGTTTCGTGCGATCCTGCCTGTTTCTGAGATTGCGTGGCCATCATTTCCGGCACTTCGGCAAGAAATCGCAACGCCTCCGCGGACGGGCTTCCGTACCCGCCGGAACGTGCGTAATCGCCTGAATCCAGCAATACCAAGCCCAGCACGGACATCGTATGGTCCACATCGGCAACCGGCAATGCGAAGGTGCCCGGCTCGCAAGCGAATACGCGCTGATTCGGCAAATACGATTCCGCCCGGAGTTGCACGAAACCTGCATCTTCCGCAGAATCCATGCTTCCCACAGAATTTGCAGAATTTGCGCCCCCGAGGCCGCTCTCGCCTCCCGTAGGCTCAGGGTTCACGCATCCGGGAAATTCCCTGCAAATGCTTTCGATTTCCGCATTGCTGAGCCCGCATTGAAAATCGTGGTTGCCGAATGTCACCGCCCACGGAATGCCGCGATCGGCAAGCGGACGCACGAGCTGTTCGACAGTGGCGCGCACGGATGCGCAGGTGCGTTCCAGCGCAGCTTCGAACCGTTCTGACGCTTCGGAAGACTTGGATGAAGCTGTTTTGGAGGAAATCCCCGCGGCAGCGCTCCAACGACGTTTGCGCGTGGTTTGCGCGTATGCGGGATCATATCCTGCGATCTGATTGCCGGTGAAGATGACGATATCCGGCCTTGTGGCATCCAGTGACGCTTCGATGAGTTTGACGGTGTCTTTGCTGACTTTCGGCCCGTCTTGAATGTCGGCAAGCTGCAGAACGCGGAATTTGCCGGATTGGTGGAATTGCAATCGTCCCAGTCGCGCGGATACGGAAAGCGGGCGATCGTCGCCTTCTTCCGCCGGTTGGATGCGCGGTCGCGTGGCGGCGGCTTTTGCTGCGTTCTGCAATTCAGTCATGCTTCCTAGGGTAGTGCAATTTTCTTGGACTATGTTGTACTGGCAGACATGCTTGCGAAAAACAAAAAACCCTCGCATCTGCGAGGGTCATTGGCTGGGATGCCTGGACTCGAACCAAGAATGGCTGAACCAGAATCAGCTGTGTTGCCAATTACACCACATCCCAATTTGGCAGGCGTGGCAACTTCGAAAAGTTGTCCGTCGTACCCCCGACCGGATTTGAACCGGTGTTGGCGCCGTGAGAGGGCGTAGTCCTAGACCGCTAGACGACGGGGGCTTGAGTTATTGCTGTGATTCTCAGCTGAGCCGTGAACCGCAACGAGTGATAAATATACGCGAATCCGTAGGAGTGCGCAAGTCACGGCGTGTCGCGCCATTTTCCGCCATTCTTAAACAGCATCCCAGAACAACAAACCCGCTGGAACGGAACATTCCAGCGGGTCGACAGTCATGCGATCGGCAAAATCACACCATCAGCGCATCACAGGTGCTCGCGCAAGCCCTGCAAGCGTGCGACGGTGATCTCCTTGCCAACGATCTCCATGGATTCGAACAGCGGCGGAGACACGCGACGGCCGCTCATGGCCACACGCACCGGACCGAACGCCAGACGCGGCTTGTAACCGCCATCTTCGATCAGCGACTTGTTCAGTGTCTCATGCAGGAAGTCGGTCTTCCAATCATCTTCAGCAACGTCGGAAAGCGCCGCAATGGCGGCGTCGAGCACTGCCGGAGCGGAATCCTTCAACTGCTTCTTGCGTCATCATCAGGCTCGATGTAGCCCTCGGTGGAGAGCAGCGAGCCCACCATGCCGGCGACCTCGCCCAGCAGGCGCACGCGCGGCTGCACGAGCTCCACGGAAGCGGACAGCACCTCACGCTCGCGATCGGTCAGCGCATCCCAGGAATCGGCGGAGACCACGCCATCGCGGTTCAGGTACGGCACGGCACGGTTCAGGAAGTCCTGCGGCTCAAGCATACGGATGTGCTCGGCGTTGATGGAAATGGCCTTGTCGAGGTCGAAACGGGCCGGATTGGCCTTGACGTCACGCACGTCGAACTTTTCGATCATTTCTTCCATGGAGAACACGTCGCGGTCGGCGGCGATGGACCAACCCAGCAGCGCCAGGTAGTTCAGCAGGCCTTCGCGAATGAAACCGTTGTCGCGATGCAGGAACAGATTGGATTCCGGGTCACGCTTGGAAAGCTTCTTGTTGCCCTGGCCCATCACGTACGGCATGTGGCCGAACAGCGGCATTTCCTTGGCCACGCCCAGCTCGATCAGGTAACGGTAGAGCACGATCTGACGCGGGGTGGAGCTCAGCAGGTCCTCGCCGCGCAGCACCACGTTGATGTTCATCATGGCGTCGTCGACCGGGTTGGTCAACGTGTACAGCGGATCGCCGTTCGGGCGCACGATTACGTAATCCGGCACGGAACCAGCCTTGAACTCGATGCGGCCACGGATCAGATCGTCGAACGCGACATCCTCATCGGGCATGCGGATACGCAGGGCGGGCTTGCGGCCTTCGGCACGGAAGGCGGCCTTCTGCTCTTCGGTGAGATCACGGTCGTAGCCGTCGTAACCGAAAGCCTTCGGGCGGCCGGCGGCCACGTTGCGGGCTTCGATTTCTTCCGGAGTGGAGAAGGATTCGTATGCATAGCCGGCTTCAAGCAGCTTGGCTGCGACATCCTTGTAGATGTCGCCACGCTCGGACTGGCGGTACGGGCCGTCGGGGCCACCCACGTTGATGCCCTCGTCCCAGTCGATGCCCAGCCAATTCAGGGCTTCGATGATCTGGTTGTAGCTTTCCTCGGAGTCGCGCTGGGCGTCCGTATCTTCAATACGGAACACGAACGTGCCCTTGGTATGGCGGGCCTCAGCCCAGTTGAACAGTGCGGTGCGGACCATGCCGACGTGCGGAATGCCGGTCGGGGACGGGCAGAAACGCACGCGAACATGCTCAGGAAGTTCTGGTTTGGTGTTTTCAGCTTCAGTCATAAGCTCCATTGTGCCCCGCAAACCGGACGTGCCATCCAGTCCCACGCACCAACTCGCTTTTCGCGGTCATGAACATCCTGCAGCTAATTGACCCGATGATCGCAGCCACCAATCCTTACAACACCATGCTGGGCATGAGCCGCGCCATCGACGGACTTCCCCAACGCGTCAGAAGATGCCCCAAGTCAAAGGGGATTTTTGCGGGGTCTGTCGGGATTGTCCCACACTGCAATATTTTTCGGTATTTTTGGCGATGCAAGAGTACTGTGTTAATCGACTTCACTTTTTTGATGTCGATTCACTTTCCGAAAGGGTAATCTAATGACGGACCCCAACCAATATAATCCGCAGAACCCGCAGCAGGCCCAGCAATATGGCGGTTACGGCTCCTACGGTCAGAATGATTACGGCCAGCAGGCACCGCAATACGGCGCACCCGACTACGGCCAGCAGGCACCCCAGTATGGCGCGCCTCAATACAGCGCACCGCAATACGGCAATGCGGCCGGATACAACCAGCAGCAGCCGCAATACGGCGCACCGCAACCTCAGCCACAGGGGTCCGGCAGCTTCTTCGCACTGACCGCCCCGCTCGACCAGCCGGCCTACAACTGCACCATCGGCGAGGCGTTCATCCGCTTCTGGAAAAAGTACGCCACGTTCAAGGGCCGCGCCTCCCGCGGCGAATTCTGGTGGTGGGTTCTGTGCACATTCATCATCCAGATCGCGTTTGCCGTCATCTTCGCGGTGTTGGGCGCCATCATCGACAGCAATACAGCCAATGGAATGCAAAGCTTCGTCAACACCATTTGGCACTGGCAACGATTGTTCCATCCCTTGCGCTTTCCGTTCGCCGCCTGCACGACACCAACAAGGCCGGCACCACGCTGGTCATCCTCTACGCGATTGACTTCATCGGTGGCGTTCTGCTGAGCGTCGGCCTCGTCATGACGGGACTTGGCGCCATTTCCGTAATCGGTGGCGGATCGAGCTCGACTGGCGCAGCCGGCATACTCCTGTTGATCATCGGTTTCATCGCATGCCTGGCCACGTCGATCGTGCTCATTGTGCTCATGGCCAAGAAGACCGATCCAGCCGGCGCACGCTTCGACGATCCGGCAGCCGGCAACGGCTACGCCCCAGCCCCGGGCATGCCACCGACCGCAACCGCACAATACGCCCCGAACGGCACTCCGGCACCGGTCGCCGACCCGTACGCAGCGGCTGTTCCGACGCCAACCGCTGATCCGTATACGGCAGCCGCTCCGGCACCTGCAATGCCTGCGCCGACTCCGGCAATGCCCACCGCAGACCCGTATGGCGCTCCGACCCCAGCCCCGGCAGCCACCAACACTCCGTACGGCAACCCGTATGGCGCTCCTTACGGAACTCCGACCGATCAGTACGCAGCACCTGCGATGCCAGCCGCTCCAGCCGCCCAGTACACTCCGGCCGCCCCGGCAACTCCGCATGCAGCCCCGGCACCCGAAGCCCCTTCCATGCCGAGCATGCCTCCGCTGCCTACGGTTCCGGAACAGTCCACCCAGCTTGACCAGACGCAGTTCGATCGCCCCACGTTCGGCAACGATTCGCAGGGCCAGACCCCGTACGGATCCGACAATTCCGACGATTCCGACGATCCTACCGTGTACGGCAACATACAGCACTGACGAAATATGCAGGTTCAGCGCTGAACTTAAGAACCGAACTTGCAATAATCAGTACTACATAAAGAAATCCCGCACCGCAATCGCAAGTGCCGGGATTTTCTTATTCCTATATCGATAATTCCCACTAATTCGGATTATCTCGGATTGCCCACGTCACGCAGCATCCGCACCTTCGCCTGAATCACCCGAATCATCGGAATCATCCATGTAGCTCATACTTTTCATAGCGTCCGTCATCAAATTGAACTTTTCAGCGAGCGCTTCCTTGCTCTTACGTTCATCCTCATCTTTGGCTTCCTGCTCGGCCCTCTTCGGATCCCAACGCAGGCACTCCGCATGATGATCCCACTCCATGCCCGCGCACGGAATGACATTGTCCGCGGTTATGGTGAATGTGTTGTCGCAGAAGGAATTCTCCTCGAGTGGCGTTGCCCTGCCCGCCTCACGCACAGCATTACGCAGCGCAACCATTCGAGACAAGGTCACGTCGCCGACATAGATCGGCGGAACAGCCATCTGCTCGCACAACTCGTTGATGTACAGCATCACCGGCAGCACGCGCACGGTCTGTTCGTCCACATCGTCAATGCCTTCGCACATGAGATTCATCAGACCGTCACCCACTGCGAGCGCCGCGAGGAATCGCCCGGTGAGCGTCCTTGGGGTCGTGGTGAAAGCGTAGCAGTAGTTGACATCTTCCAGCGCTCCGCCGTCGAAGCCCAGGCTGACGCTCTGCCGAATGTACTCCACGATCTTTTGCAGTATATTGCGGACTTCCGTCTCGACATGGGCGTCGATGAAGATGCCCAGAATGTCGGCCGCTTCGAAGAACAGGTCGGCATTGTTGGTTTCGGAATAATTGCGCATCACATCGTATGCCTGATTGGCCCGCGTGAGCGCTTGCACAATTTCCGGATCGCAACCCGGAATCTCGTCCATTCCCTCGTACACGGCTTCCGCCACGGACGGGTTAATCCCGTGGGACAATCGCAGCATTGCCCTTGCCATGGTGCAGGAGAATCTTACTTGCAGATCTTCCGTGTACTTTGCGTCATTCTCCATCTCCTGAACGGTTTGCAGCGGCCATAATTCCACCACTCCAACACAGCTTTCGATGGCAATTTTCATATGAGGCCTATCGAATAATTGATAAAGCGCTCCGTTGTTGATAGTGAAAGCCATGCGTGCCCCTTTGCAGCTTCGACATTTTGTTTTCCTCACTGGACCCAACAGCATCCAGCCCTTCCATGATTGCATGGAATCCCCGTTCTTTCAACAACCGCCGCACTCATTGTCGCGTGTCTCGGTCAAAAGTTTCCAATCCGGCGATTCCATGCCGCATTATGCGCTATTTCACGTCGGCCGCGGGATCGACGTAAGCGATCGACAATACTTTGCGTGTATCGCAATCGTACGTAATGGAAGTGATGGAGGCGAGTGCCGTATGGCGTAGCAGCATATTATGTTCCGGGTGCCCGGTTTCCAGCATGTGCCTGTAGCTCCAGATGGGCGATTCATGGCTGACTACGATGATTTGCTCGCCGGGATGCTCCCCCACTTTTTCGAGGGCGAACGCTTGCACACGATGCGCGATCGACTGGTAGCTTTCACCCCAGCTTGGCTTCCACAGGTTGCGTACCAGCTTCCAGTTGCCGTTTTTCCAGAGTGCGCCTTCGCCGTAGCCGATGCGCGTGCCGCGGAATTCGTTGCGCGCTTCGATGATGCGCTCGTCGGTGGTGAGTTCCAGCGGCTCCTCGCCACGGGTTTCACGCACTTCGTTGAGTGCGGTGAGGATTTCGCCGGCCGTTTCGCGCGTGCGTTCCAGCGGCGACGAGTAGATGGCGGAAACTGTGTTGAGTCGTGGATTGACGGCAATGTAGTGCGCGGTCGCCTGCGCCATGCGCACACCCACTTCCGACAGGTGGAATCCGGGCAGTCGTTCGTAGAGCAAATGCCCTGGATTTTCGACTTTGCCGTGACGTACGAAATGGATGGTTGTTGCGGGCATCCCTACCGCCTTTCCGCAAGATGCTGCCGGACTGCTGACGTTGACCGATGGAACGAAAATTCTGCAATCGCAAGCTTTGGAAGCGTTGCGCAACCATTTTGCAACAACCGTCTTTCGCCCGCCGGACATCTTTTCGTCCACCAAGTGAACGTGTGGTGAGTACTTACAAAATAGCCAATCGAATTATGTCTGCCAACCTCAATGCACCGCGTGTTGCGACAGTACCTCCGCATAAAGTTGTCTAGTTCAAGAAAATGGCACACAACCAGTCTCCACCCCCTATGCAACACGCTTGAACGTCAATCGATTGACGTTCAAGCAAGGTTGAAGTGAGAGACTGGGGCTGGAGAGCAAACAATCAAGACAGAACAAGGGTATATCAAGCGGTCCGCGGCAACGCAACGCAGCGGACGCAAGCACCAACCGTGAGCAGAAAGGAGCGGCAAAACATGACCAATTCAGTCCTCGCCGGCGCCAAAAGCATCGGCCAACATCTTTTCGGAGGGTACGCGGAGCTTCTTCGCATACCGCACACCGCCCGATTTTCGGTCGGTTCAGTGATCGCATGCATGCCGTTCCCGATGGTCGGCATGACGATTACGATTTCCGTGCAGCATTATTACGGCAATTATTCGCTGGCAGGCGCGCTGACGGCCGTGCAGGCGATCGCGCTGGCCGTTGCGAGCCCGGTGCTCGGCAAGCTGGTTGACAAGTTCGGCCAGCGTCAGGTGTCGATTCCGACAATCATCGTGTGGATGATTGCGGCGACCGCACTGGTTTCCTGCATCACCGCCCGAGTACCGTCGTGGATTCTGTTCTGTATCGTACCGTTCATGGCGGCGATTCCGCCGTGGGGCGCGATGAGCGTCAGCGTTGGACCACGCTGCTTAAAGGTGACACGGAGAAAACCAACCGCGCGCTTTCGCTTTCCGGCGTGTTCGACGAATGCATGTGGGTGATCGGCAATCCGCTCGCCTCCACACTGGCCGTGATTTCCGGGCTGTTGGCATTCTCATTCACTGGCGTGTGTGTGGTGGTCGGCGCGCTCATGTTCCTCACCGAACTTTCCACCGAGCCGAAATCGCAGACGCAGCTGGCTCGCGAAGCGGGCATGACCCGCAAGGAATACCGTGAGCGCGAAGCCGCCCGTTCCAAGGCGTTGCAGGCGGAAGCGGCCATTGAGTACGCTCGCGATCGCGCACGTTCCGAAGGCAAAACGGCTGCGGAAGTGCAGGCCGCCATGGATCAGGCCGCCGCCGATGTGAATGCCGGGCGCAAGGAATCGATTTGGGGGCCGGGCCTAATCGCCGTATGCGTGACGTGGTTCGGTTTGGGCGCGTTCCAGTCGGCCGCCAGCATTTCGATCGTCGCGTTCGCCACGGAAGCGAATATGAAGCAGTACACCGGTTTCGTGTTCGCCTGCTTCTCGTTCAGCTCGCTGATCGGCGCGCTCGTGTATGGCGCAAAGAATTGGACTATTCCGCTGTGGAAGCGTTTCTACTTCTGCCTTGCCGTGGTCGATCTAGGCATCGGCTCGTTCATGTTCGCCAAACATCTGTGGGTGATCATGATCATCTACCTGTTCATCGGCGTATGCCAGGCACCGACGTGGTGAACGGCAACCAGCTGATGCTGCACTTGGTGCCGCCCACACGCTTCACCGAAGGCATGGCCTGGATGGGTGCGATGAACTCAATCGGCGGTTCCGTCGCTCGGCGATTGCCGGCCAGTTCATCGACCGTATGGGATCACACGGTGGTTTCATTGTAGTGACGGCTCTGGCGCTCACCTCGCTGGCGATCGCCCTGTTCGGCTTCAAGCAGATCAAGGACTCCACCGAGCAGCCCATGCTTACCACCGTAAGCGTGTGACCTTTCGCACGTAAAGCATGCAGAGCATACGAAAAGGCGGTGCTTATACCTTTGTAGGTGTAAGCACCGCCTTTTCATATTCAGGACTGTCCGGCCGTCTGCGCGAGTCGGGAATCAGGGCAGATTTGATCAGGGCAGATTTCCGGGTTGTGCAGGCAGATTTTCCGAATTCAGGACTACTTGGGCCAACCGTTGGGAGTGTGTTCCAGCGACCATATGCCAAGCTTGTGCGAGAAGCTGTTCTGCCACTTGGCTTCCAGCTCTTCCGGCGTGAGGCGGTTGTCGGCTTTGCGCAAACGGTTCATGGCGTTGGTGTGCGTATCGTCGAGCAACCATTTGCGTGTCAGGAAGTTCCACACCATCACCACGGCGGTGGCGATGAGCTTGCCGACGTTGGTGCGGATCAGGTATTCGGTGCTCTGCGACACGTAGGCATCATGGTTCATGCCATACGTGGAGATCCAGATAATGGCGTCGTTCATGAACAGGCCGATCAGCGCGCCAATCACGAAAATGAGGATTTCCATCCAGCGGGCCATGTCGTCACGGTGCTTGAACACCAGTTTCATGCTGGCAATGTAGTTGAAAATCAGGGAAATAATGAACGAGATGGTTGCGGCGAGCACGTTGTGCATGCGGAATACGCCGACGAGAAGATTCAGAATGCCCCAGTCGATAATGAAGGCGATCACGCCCACGAGGCCAAATTTCATAAGCTGTTCAATCAGTTTTCTCACAACGAATATTTAACACGCGCACGCAGACCACCTTGGCGGATATCCAGACAAAGCCCAAAATTTCTCACACAGCCACCCCGACTGCGCCGTTCGACGCCTAGACTGGAGATGAACACGCAAAGGCTGATTCCAACAATCCAAGGAGAGCATCATGCCAGTCATCCACACTCATGTTTCCGTTTCCACCACCGCCGAGCAGCGCGAGGCGCTGAAGTCCGCATACGGCAAGGCGATCACCGCCGTTCCCGGCAAGTCTGAAGGCTGGCTGATGTGCCCGTTTGAAGACAATATGCCGATTTATTTCGGCGGTGACGATTCCAAGCCGGCCGCATACGTCGAGGTGAACGTGTTCGGTCGTTCCGTGCCCGGTTCCGCCTGGGAGAAGCTGACCGAGCAGATCATGGCCGCGTTGGAGAAGGAACTGGGCATCCCGGCCGACCGCACGTACATCCGCTACACCGCCACCACCGACTGGGGCTGGAACGGCGGCAACTTCTGACGAAGTTTCCACCGTTCCTTCGAGGTTCGCCCATATTGCGAACCTCTCACCTCACCTACGGGGAAACACACCGTGTTCCCCGCCTCACGGTTCGGGGCGTCAACTTCTGACGAAGTCACCTCCGTTCCTTCGAGGTCATGGCGTTGCGACGTTCGCTAGAAACCGCCGAAATTAAGGTGCAAAAAGGCGGTCACCTACGCATATACGCAAGTGACCGCCCTAAAATGTTGCGATCAGAACGCTACGACTCGTTTATCACACGATCTTCGGCATCGGCGTGGTCAGCGAAACGGTGAGATTCACATGCACCAAACCGGCACCGGAATGCACTTCAACCTTCTTCAACGTCACCGTACGCTCTTCAGCCGGAGCGGAATCGTTGTCAGTCATCGTGGCCGGAGACTTCACCGCAACCAGTGCAAGCGAACCGAAATCAATACCGGCGCTGGCGCACAGGTCCACCGCCTTATTAAGCGATTCAGCAAAACCGTCCTTCAGGATCACGCGATCTGCCGGAACACCATACGCATTTTCGGCAACCCAACGCACGTTCTCCACCAGAGCCATACCCTTGTGGCTGTGCGGCGTGGCCGGCATGGAACCATTCACCACCGCGTCAACGAACGCGTCAAGCTGCGGGGCGAGCGCATCGCCACCATCGCGATACAGGTTGCCGATAATCGGCTCGCGGAACTCCAGATCCTTGGCGGTCTGCTGCAACGCCGGAATTTGATCGTCTTCGCCATCCCACAGGTTAATCAGCGGGAACGTAGGAATATCAAGACCTTCCAAACGCTGCACGTGGAACGGGTAACGCCAGGCAAGCGCCGGATCGTCACGCCAAGTGGAAGCGCGGGTCACCACAATCGCGGCGGACGGCCACTGTGCGCCATACTCGCGGCAAGCAATGTCAAGCCACTTCTGAGCGCCCGCGTCAGCACCGTAACCGGCCTCGACGATCACTACATCATGCAGGGCGCACGCCATTTCCACGGAAACCAGCGTCGGAATGCCGATCGACACGTTCGCGAACGGACCGCCGTGCACATACACGGGAGAACCATTCACCGTTTCCGTCTTCGCCGGCTTCACCGCATCGGAAAGAATGCCGGTAATACGCCACAAATCAACGAATTCACCGAACGTAACGGCCTTGCCGTCCTTCGTGCCGGCAATCATCTTGGCAACGCGCTCGGCGATCTCATCCATGGAACGGGAGAGCACCACGATCTGCATGAGCTCGCAGGTCGGAGTGAGCACCACACGCTCGGCCACATTGCCCTTGCCGCGGTCCACCGCGATCTGACGCAGCGAACGGGACGGCACTTCGGAAACGCGCGGCACGGCGATATCGTCGAGCTTGCCGTCGTCGATGGCCTTCTCAGCGAAGGAAACCAGCAGGTTCTGGGCCGCTTCGATAGCGCCCATTTCGCCGCACAGACCCCAGTCGATCAGCTCAGGGTGGGTCAGGGAAGCCTTGCCGCCGCCCGAAGCGCCGCCCTTGGAACCGGCAGCGGTAATGCCCATGCTCGGCTGACGGAGCACTGCGGCCGCATCAATGCCACGCTCACGCAACGCGTCGATCAGCGCGATCGTGGTGGTGGTCTTGCCCTCGCCGCGAGACGCCTTCAGCGGAGTATCGGCGGTGACGAGCACGACCTTGCCATGCTTGCGTGGAGCATCCGGATCATTCTTCAAATAATCGAGATAGCCGAACGCATCAATCTTCTGCACCAAGCCGTACTGGCTGGTGAAATCCTCAATGCTGGTCACTGGGGTTTCCTTTCTTCAAATTGGAATGCACGCCATTCTAACGATGTTGTATTGCGGAAAATAATTGGCTCCCGCAACGTGGTCACGAGAGCCGAATAGTGAGATTTTAGAAGTCCGACATGTGGAAGCCGTTCTTCATGTTCATGCTGGCGGTGTACAGCACGGAATCAAGAAGCTTGTCGGTTTCCTCCTTGAGCTGCGCGGCCATGGTCTCGTTGGCTGCGGCAAGGATTTCACGGGCTTCGCCGTTGCGCACGGCTTCGATGATTTCATCCGGTTCCATAGGCTGAACATCGCCGATTTCGTCTTCCGCATCGAATTCGTCGGTCACGTCACCCACCAAACGTTCGATCTGCTCGTCGGTAGAGGCAACCATGCGGTGGCCCATCGCGCCAGTCTTCTCCTGATAGCGTTCCACGGCGTTGGCGGTGTCGGCGAAGCTGGAATCGCACAGGGCCGCGATGATGCGGTTCTCCCAATAGAAGTTTTCGGACGTGACGCGCGTGGTGGTGTCTTCCAAATACTTCGGCGTGGAGTTGACGTTCGGGAAGAACGGCACGAGCGTGTTGAACGGATTGGAACCATAGGCGATCCACTGGATCGCACGGCTCACCTGCGGGCGGTACGGGCGGATCTGCATCACCGCAAGCTGGCTCTGACGGTTGATGCCGATCGGGCGGAACATGTGGCGGGTGCGCTGGTCGCCAAGCTTTCCATACGGATCGTACGGAGTGCCCTGATAGTGGGAGCTCAGCACATACTTCACATCTTCGATGGTGATTTTGCGTTCCGGCTGGCGAGCCCACGGAATATCGTCGGAAACCGGCTTATGATCGGCATCCTGACCATCCCACTGCTCGTCGTACGGGTTAAGGAAACGCTGCATGTACCAGGCACGCGGAGTGTTGTACACGTGGTCGGAATCGGAGTGGGAGCCGAACGCGTCACGCGGGTTGAACGGAGTGGAATTCTCCACCGACAGGTCAAGATGGTTGCGTTCGATGAACTCGGCCAGATCGGCGGAGCACATGTGGTCCTCCTGCTCGCCAAACGCATCTTCAAGATCAAATTCGTCAATGCCCAGCTGGTTCGGCATGGTCACATACGCTTCGTCCGGCACACGCTTGGCGATCCAATGATGGCCGCCAACGGTTTCCAGCCACCAGATCTCGTCGACGTCGGAGAAAGCAACGCCGTTCATCTCATACGTGCCATACTCCTCAAGCAGAGCGCCCAAACGTTCCACACCCTCACGGGCGGTGGTGACGTACGGCAGCACGAGAGTAAGGAAATCCTCTTCGCCAATGCCACCGGCGACTTCCGGCTCATAGCCCTCTTCGCCTTCCTTGCCTTTGGCCGGCGTGAGTTCCACGAACGGATCGGCACCGAGCACACGCTCATTGGTGGTGAGCGTTTCGGTGGCGCTCATGGCAACGTTCGCTTCGTTCACGCCAGCTTCGCCCCAAATGCCTTCCTTCAGATCGGCATTCGGCACAGCCGTATACTGCAGCGGATTGTCAGGAAGATCGATTTCAACATGCGAAAGCACGCTCTTGTACTTGCGCGGCTGATCTTCAGGCTTGACTACGATGAAGCGCTTCGGGCAAAACTCACCATTTGCACTATCTTCATTACGGGCGATGATGGTCGATCCGTCATAACTTGCGTCTTTGCCAACCAAAATCGTGGTGCACGCCATAATTATTCAGCAATCCTTTCGATTATTGTCAATACGTTTTCGTCGGATATATTTCTGATTTCCGCATCTTTATATCGTTATATTGCTGCGGAAATCAAATTTCTGGCCTTACTTGAGATCCTCTTTCACAAATCAGGCTTTTCCAGTGAGGAAAATAGCGCCCTGATCAACGATTGTACCGGAAGTACGCAGCGCACGTTCCATTTCGTTGAGCCAGAATCCCTGATTGAGGCCGGCGAGCGGAGCCGTGGTACCCCACACATGCAGATAGTAGTCATGATCCTGATCTGGCGGATATGGACCGTTGTAACGCATCGTCACTGCGGGATCACTGCTGCGGCCCTGCAGCAACGGCGAGGCGGCGGACGTGCGTCCCTGAACCGTTTCAGGAATCATCGCAGAAACCGTGCGCGAGAAATCAGCCGGAATCGCGAGCGCGTGAGAATCGTTGAAATCGTACATCAGCGCATCCACGGGCAGGTTCGCGAGGGACCAATGATTCCACTGGAAACCGCATACCGGAATTGAATCCGGATCAACGAATTCCCAATGCAGGAACTGCACTGCAGGATCAAGCGCATCAATGTAGAAGGGGAAGGAAACAATCGGCGTACCGTCGATGCAGTTCTCAGGCGGCGCCGCCTTGGCAAACGCGTCGGGAATGACGGTGAAATCTGCGGAAATCTTCATGCACCAGTATCCCTCAAGCGTCTGACTCATACAAGGTTTCAATTGACGGCATAACGAAACATAACGAAACGACCCCTGCGGCGAGCCTGTGGGGCACGCGGGCAGGGGTCGGTCCGGGAAACAGGGCCTATCAGACCTCACATCGCTTGAAAAACAAGGCGTTACAGGCGATAGGCACAGCTAGTACGGCTCAGTTGGCCGGGTGGTAGAAGTCGCCGTTGAGGGCGGCTTCGGCACGGGCCTGAGCCTCTTCGAAGGTGACTTCGGCAAGGGAGGCACGCACGTCGTCGAGTGCCACCGGAGTCATGGACAGGGAGTTCACGCCAAGACCGGCCAGCACTACGGCCAAGTCCGGATCGGCAGCGGCCTCGCCGCACACGCCCACCGGCATGCCCTTGGCGTTGCCCGCGTCGCAGATCATCTTGATGGCACGCAGCACCGCCGGATGCCAGGCGGTCTGATAGTTGGCAACGGAACCGAGCGTACGGTCGGCGGCCAGCGTGTACTGGGTCAGATCGTTGGTGCCGATCGACACGAAGTCGGCCACGTCGGCCACCTTATCGGCCATAAGCGCGATCGACGGCACTTCAGCCATCGCACCCACGAACTTCAGACCGAAGCTCTTGCCAAGCTTCACGAAATAGTCAGCCTCATGCTGGTCGGCAACCATCGGGGCCATGACCCACAGGTTCGCGTCGGTGGCGGCATCGGCTGCGGCGAGCGCCTTGAGCTGGCCTTCGAGCACGTCCATGTGGGCGCGCAGGTGCGCAGACCGCGCAGGCCGAGAGCCGGATTCGGCTCGTCTTCCGGAGTGAGGAACGGCAGCGGCTTGTCAGCGCCGGCATCGAGCATACGAATCACGACCTTCTTGCCCGGGAACTGGCTCAACAGCTCGGTGTAAGCGCGGGTCTGCTCTTCGACGGTCGGCGGCTCGGAGTTGCCGATGAACAGGAATTCAGTACGGAACAGACCAACGCCTTCAGCGCCATATTCCAGCGCCTTAGCTGCATCGGCCGGCTTGCCGACGTTGGCGAGCAGCGGAATGAGGTGGCCGTCCTTGGTGGAGCCCGGATTGCCGCGCAGTTCCTTGGCTGCGACCGCGCGGGACTTGGCGGCTTCGGCTGCGGCGATCTCCTCTTCGGTCGGGTCGACGACCAGTTCGCCCTTGGCCGCATTGACGACCACGGTGGTGCCGTCGGTCAGATTCTCGGCTTCGGCTGCGGAAACAACCGCCACGATGCCGCGGGCACGGGCCAGGATGGCGGTGTGCGAGGTCGGGCCGCCCTGCGAGGTGACGATGGCGAGGGTCTTGCTCATGTCGAGCGCCGCGGTGTCGGCGGGGGAAAGATCTTCGGCAACGAGCACGAACGGGGTTTCGCTCTGCGGCAGGCCCGGTGCGGGAGCGCCCATAAGGTCGGCGATCACGCGCTGGCCGACATCATGCAGATCGGCGGCGCGCTCGGCCTGATATCCACCGATGGCGCGGAACATGTCTTCCACCGCGGCGAAGCTTCGAGCACCGCGCGTTCGGCGGTCTTGCCCTGCTGGATCAGCCCCTTGATGGATTCAGCCAGCGACGGATCGGAAGCGAACATGGCGATGGCCTGCAGAATCGGAGCGGCCTGCTTGGCGCCTTCGTCACCATTGGCGGCCTCTTCGGCGCGACGGTTCAGGTCGGCGTTCACCAGTGCGAGGGACTTTTCCACGCGGGCGATTTCGCTTTCGGCGGCAATGCCTTCCGCACGCGGGGCGTCCGACGGTTCCGGCAGCGGCTGCGCCATACGGATGACCGGGCCGACTGCAACGCCGCGACCAATGCCAACACCCTTGATGATCATGTGAACTCCTTTGACCTGTTTCCTTGTTTTGTCGTTTGCGTTTGTTGTTTGCTCGCGAAAGGAACGCGAGCCGAACGTGTTCTTGTGATTTCCGCGCCTGCCTTGCGCGTTGAGTTACCGCAATGATTTCCACCGTCTTTGCCGGTAAATCATTTTCAGCCTGCCCACAGTATACACGCTTTAAACCGCAACACACAACCAGTAAACGTTTTCTGCGTTTCGTGGAAAAAGTGCTATAGTAATCACCAGCGGCGCACCGATGCATTTCGCTCGGCAAGCAGCACGACTTTCAAATAACACAACAGAAAACAATCAACAATAACGACTCAAAGGAGTGTCCATCATGGCAACCCGCACCACCGTCATCAACGATCCCGTCGGTATCCACGCTCGTCCGGCCGCACAGTTCTCCCAGGCCGTCACCGCCTCCGGCTGCACCGTCACCATCGCCAAGGAAGGCGGCAACCCGGTTCCGGCAGGCTCCATCCTGTCCATCATGGGCCTGGGCATCAAGCAGGGCGATTCCGTGGTCATCGACGTGCAGGGCGCCGACGACGAAACCGTGGCAGACAACCTGCTGAACATCCTCGTCAACGCCGAGTGATCTTCTTTTCTGAAGATTTTCGAGGATTTCGCAAGATATTCAACAATCTTCAGTTATGAAATCGCAATGCGATCGCAATTCCATATGCATGATTGCGATACTTGCTTCAGCCACCTGCCGCATTCGACGGGTGGCTGTTTTATTCCTGAATACGCGATTGAGACACGGCAGCAATTCGAATAATCCAATACTTCGAATGATTTTGGGAGGAGAGCATGGCACGCACAACCGACAACGCCTCGGCTTCGGCTACTTCGGCGAACAGTTCAATCACGAACGTCGCCGCGCTGGCCAACGTCTCCATCGCCACCGTCTCCCGCGTGCTTTCCGGAAAACGCACCAAAGACGACGACATCGCACGACGTGTGAGAGCCGCCGCGGCACACCTCAACTATTCGGTCAATTATGCGGCGAGCGCATTGCGCAGCACCGTCACCAACACCATCGGACTGGTGATTCCAACCGCCACCGACCCGTTCTGCGCGCAACTGCTTGACGAAATCGAACCCGTCATCGACGTGGATTCGCAGCAACTGCTGCTCGGCATCGGCGGCGATCAGGCCACGCAGATCCAACGCATCGAATCGTTGGTGGACCGCCATGTTGACGGCTGATCGTACTGCCGCCTGGGGAGCCTACCTTTCCGAGGAACTTGAACATTACGCCTCCACATTGCCGATTGTGCAGGTGGGCGGCCGTCGATGCTCATCCCGCACATCCATGGTGAGCATCGACGAAAACGCCGCCATGGAAATCGTGATCAGGCATTTGGCCGAACGTGGCATCGCATCCGTGGCATACATGGCCGGCAAGGAAATCTCCTTCGAATCGGCGGAACTGTTCGCCATGTTCCACACGCAGGTGCGCGCGCACCACTTGAACACCGAAGCCGAATGGAACAAGTTCGGCGATCGTAGCGTGCAACGCGGTTTCGACTGCGCCATGCGACTGTTCTCCGAACCACTCGTACAGCCGGAGCAGTGGTGTGCGCCGACGATGCGATCGCATTCGGTGTGATGGTGGCGTTGCATTCGCTCGGGCTTCGCGTGCCTCAAGACGGTGCT
>ENA-OPZM01000065-OPZM01000065.1-human-gut-metagenome-genome-assembly--contig:-NODE-65-length-42194-cov-2.760977_pt1 | contig 42194 bp, 44 predicted proteins | sample MGYA00242478_ERZ504493 | MGnify/ENA primary metagenome ERZ504493 (study PRJEB26092, sample SAMD00036227) | human gut metagenome | host: Homo sapiens | study: EMG produced TPA metagenomics assembly of... | reverse complement strand
AATACAAAGTTGCTGTTGCGGTCAACCTGAAACTTGTTTCAACTTGACTTCATTTAATACAAGCGCAATCTCAGTCAACCAAAAACTTGTTTCGACTTGACCGTATACTGCATATGCAGCAATTCCAGTCAACCAAAACTTGCTTCAACTTGACCGTATACTGCATATGCGCAATTCCAGTCAACCTGAAACCTGTTTCAACTTGACCGAAAATAATAAAATTGCGCTCGCGGTCAAATCATACATTACTATTTACTTGGAAATTACTATAATCTAAAAGAAACTGTCGGATCATACCGCATCCTTATACACTCTCTGGATATGCATTGCCAGATATCCTGTCTCTGTTTCATCCAGCTTATGTCCAATACATTCTTCCAGGTTTTTACAGATGTCAGTGGCAACCTTATAAGCCTGGGGATACTGATCCAGCATATATTCATTCATGTCCAGATTCAGCTTCTCTCCTGTAGATGCACGCGCTACCATATACTTCATATGGTTCATCAGACGATTATAGGACAGTGACAGTACATCGATTGGCTTACCTGTTGCTTTCTCGATCATATCTATACACTCTCTCACTGCTTTCGCAGTCTGCATGGCAACAGATACCTTCTCGTCACCAATTGCAGAATGAATATGCAATGCCACATATCCAACCTCATGATCATCAATCTCTATCTGAAGTCTTTCTCTCAGAATTGTTTTCAGTGTTTCCGCAACTTTAAATTCACTGTAGAAAAGAACCTTGATATCCTCTGTCAGCGGATTGCTGATCTGCTCATTTCTGCGGATTCTTGCGACTGCAAAAGAAATATGGTCAGCAAGTGGAAAAAGAATCCCTCTGTCTATGGAATCTCCAAACACTTTCTGTGACTCTGTCAGAATTGCATCTGCAATCTCCAGATACTCCGGCTCTATTCCCTTTACCAGTTCCTTCGCAGATCCACGCTCTGTCTCCTGTTCCAGACGATATGTAGTGCATCCCTCCGGCTTATCAAAACGCTGGCTGACCTTTTTTCCAAAGCCAGCACTTTTGATTTCCAGATCCCCCCTGCAAAAAGGTCATCCTTTTCAATTCACGTGCGTAAAAACAGTCAGATAATCAAGATATCATCTCTTTTGATCATCCAACTGTTTTTTGATAACAATATTATTCCAGTGTCTCCACCGCAAACAACGGTTCACCGGCCTTAATCTCACCGTTTGCCAGAAGTCTGATCCTCTGGTTGTCTTCCGGTTCAGTATCAAGGATAGGGGAAGTGATAGACGGAGCATTAGCAGTTAAGAACTCCAAATCCAGTTTCATCATCGGATCACCTTTTTTCACTTTCTGACCCTCTGTTACCAGGATTTCGAAGCCTTTTCCTTCCAGTTTTACAGTGTCGATTCCCATATGAAGAAGCATAGGGATACCGGAATCTGTCTGGAAACCTATAGCATGTTTTGTATCAAAAATAAACTCAACTTCACCGTCTGCAGGTGCATATACAGTACCTTCTGTTGGTGTCACCACTGCACCGTCACCCATCATTTTTCCTGCAAATCCTTCATCCGGTGCAGTAGAAAGATCTGCTGCGATTCCGTCTACAGGGCTGTAAATGATTGCTGTTTTTCTGATCTTTTCTTCTTTTACAGGTGCCAAGGACTGTGCTGTACCTGCATTTTTGTCCTCAACCTCTGCACTGTTCTGTCCATCTGCATTTCCTGCTGCAGCATTTTCCTGTACCTGTACATTATCCGGTGTCTCATCTGCGAATTCGTTGGGAGCAGTCTCCAGATATTCTTCCAGCTTCGCCTTGATAACAGTTACATGAGGTCCATAGATAACCTGTACGCCCTGTCCTTTTTTTACGATTCCTCTGGAATCTGTCTGTTTCAGAAGTTCATCACGAACTCTCTCAGGCTCTGCAACAGTGATACGAAGTCTTGTCGCACAACAGTCAACATCTACGATATTTTTTCTTTCCGCCAAGGCCTCTGGTGATCAGTTCACTTACCGGATCACCGGAGGTTGCTGCAGCTGCACCGGCTGTCTTTCCGGCTTCTTTTCTTGCATTTACATCAGCTTTTATATAAAGCTTTGTCTCTGTATCATCATCTTCACGTCCCGGAGTCTTGAAATTAAATTTCCTGATCATAAATGTAAAGATCACATAATACAGGATAAAGTAAATAATACCAACCGGAATGATCCTCAGCCAGCTTGTTTTTGCATTTCCCTGCAGAATGCCAAAGAGGAACAGGTCAAGGAAACCTCCTGAGAAAGTAAGTCCTACTGCAATATTCAGCATATGTGCGATCATATAAGCCGCACCTGCCAGGATCACCTGAACTACGAACAATGCCGGAGCTACAAACAGGAATGAGAATTCCAGCGGTTCAGTGATACCAGTAAACATACATGCCAGCGCTGCGGAAAGAAGAAGTCCGCCTGCCGCTTTTTTCTTCTCAGGTTTTGCACAGCGATACATAGCCAGCGCTGCTCCCGGAAGACCAAAAATCATAAAGATAAACTCACCAGAGAAATATCTGGTTGCATCCGCACTGAAATGTGCTATATTTGCAGAATCAGCAAGCTGTGCAAAGAAGATATTCTGTCCGCCCTGTACCACCTGTCCTGCAACTTCCATAGTTCCGCCCACTGCTGTCTGCCAGAATGGCATATAAAATACATGATGCAGCCCAAAGGGAATCAGTGCTCGTTTAATAATACCAAAAATCAGAGTTCCCAGATATCCACTGCCTGTTACCAGACCGCCCAGAGCATAAATACCGTTCTGAACTACCGGCCATACAAAATACATCAGGATTCCCACAAACATATATACGATTGTGGAAATGATCGGTATAAATCTTGAGCCGCCAAAGAATGACAGCGCATTCGGAAGCACAATTTTGTGGAAACGGTTATGAAGTGCCGCAACACCAAGACCTACGATAATACCGCCGAATACACCCATCTGCAGAGACTGGATCCCGCATACAGAAGTAATGGTTCCCTCCAGTACATCTGCTGCTATCTGACCGTCTGCTGTGATTTCATTGTTAATAAGAAGCATGGCACTGACAGCCACATTCATAACGAAATATGCAATCAGCGCAGAAAGAGCAGCAACCTCTTTCTCTTTCTTTGCCATACCAATGGCAACACCAACCGCAAAGATCAGCGGCAGATTGTCAAATACAGCACTTCCAACCTTGTTCATAATGATCAGAAGAGAATTAAGTAATGTTCCACTTCCCAGGATCTTCTGCAATCCATAGGTAGCGATAGTTGTTTCATTTGTGAAGGAACTGCCGATACCAAGCAACAAACCTGCAACAGGGAGAATTGCGATCGGAAGCATAAAGGATCTTCCCACACGCTGCAAAACTCCAAAAATCTTGTCTTTCATGTTCTTTTGTCTCCTTTTCCTTATTCGTGCGAATAAACCGTCTTGTTTCCGGGAGATTAAAACCTTCTGACATATGATTATTCCGCGTTTTACCACATAAAATACATCAAAAAAGGCACTAACCCCCATAAACATTAAAAAATAACATTTATGACCGGTTAATGCCTGCCTGTCCAGTAACACACCAAATCTGTGTTATACTATAAAGGATTATTTATTTCCCTGTCAAGATACTCAGGAAAATTTTTTACAAAATATTTTTGCATTTCATGAATCGATCTCTGTAATGACCATTTATTATTTTCAAAGCCGCAACATTCTCTGCATCCTTCTGATCTGATAGAAATTTATTGATTTCCCACTGCTGCAGGCTGCACGTTCAACTTGATCACTCTGTCTTCTCATTTTAATCCATTCAGATCTACAGAAATGTACACCCATTCATCGCTGAGTTTAGGCTCTTTTCAGGGGGATTTTATCAGTTTCTCTCTTCCAGATATTCCAGACATTCATTCACACCTTTAATACCAAGTTCCTTGCGTACTTTATCCTGAATTTCCACCAGACATTCCAAAAGAAGAGGATTAAACATTCCGCATTCTCCATTTAGGATCATCTCTATTGCCTTTTCATGAGAATATGCTTTCTTATATACCCGGTCACTTACCAGGGCATCATACACATCTGCCAGTGATACCACCTGGCAGATATAGGGATTTCTTCTCCCTTCAGGCCATCCGGATATCCTTTTCCATCATAACGTTCATGATGCCAGCGGCATATTTCATAGGCATATTTCATCATCTCTTCATCATGATACATTTCCAGCCTGTCAAGCATCCGCACCTATGATCGTGTGCTGCTTCATGGCTTCAAATTCTTCCTTTGTAAGCTTTCCGGGTTTATTCAGAATTTTTTCGTCAATTCCAATCTTACCGATATCATGAAGTGCGGAAGCTGTGGCGATCATATGCTGCTGAGACCAGGAAAGATCGTAATTCTCTGATTTTCGCATCAATTTCTCTAGCAAAAGCTGAGTCAGAATATTAATATGCAACACATGAAGCCTGCTTTCACCATTTCGGAACTCTACAATCTGACTGAGAATCCCGGTCATCATACGGTTGTTTTTCTCTTTCTCATAAATCTGATCTGTTACCAGATGGATCAGACGCCTTTGCTTGGCATAAAGCTTGATCATATTGATAACCCGCTGATATACCACCTTAGCATCAAATGGTCTGCTTATATAATCTGAAGCCCCCAGTTCGTAGGCACGGCGGATATAACTCTCTGATCCTTCACTGGAAATCATGATCACCGGTATATCCTCGATCCATTTATCTCTGTTCATATAGGCGAGTACTTCAAATCCATCCATTTTGGGCATAATAATATCTAACAGGACCAATGAGATTTCAGTTCCATACTGCTCTAACATCTTCAGAGCCTCTTCCCCGTCACAGGCCTCCAGTATCCGGTATTCTTTTCCCAGAATTTCCTTAAGTATCTCTCGGTTCATTTCAGAATCATCAACAACCAGAAGCTGGGGCAGGTTCCTTTTTTCCATCTTGTCTGTATTTTGCTTCTGCTCCCACCGGGTCACTACTATATTTTTATGTCCCTTGGCCATATACATAAGTCGGTCTGCTTTGGTGAGTGCTTCCTCCAATCTGCCATGGGTAAACATAGCTCCACCAATGCTCACTGAAAGCTTCAGACGATTAAAACCCGGAATATGCGTCGCATGGATCTTCTCTTGGATCATACGGAGCTTCTGTGAAAAGACTCCCTTCTCAATTCCGGGCAGGATCAGCAGAAATTCATCTCCTCCATAGCGCACCAGAATATCCGTACGACGGATATAATGCCGAATTACATTCACTACGGTTGTCAGTACCAGGTCTCCTCCATCATGACCATAAGTGTCATTGAACAATTTGAAATCATCCAGATCGATAACTGCAACTCCGGCATTCAAAGACATATTTTTGACTTTTTCCTCAAATAATCTGCGATTATACGCCCCTGTCAGCACATCCTTATACAGCTTTTCACTATATACCGTCAGCTTTTCCGTCAGTTTTTCATATCCTTCCTCATCTGTCAGCGTGTTCTCGTCCAGCTTTTTCAGCATTTCCATTACATAAGGCTCACTGTCAATCTCCAGATACCTTGCAAATACCTGATACATATCAGAATCAAGAAATTCAATTTTGGATGTCTGTTTCTTCTCCTCCAGTGCTTTAAGGGAAATACAATTCTCACATCTTTTATCTTTATTCCAGAAAGCATAACACTGGCAAAGATTTTCTCTTCCTGCAAGCTTACTTTCCATTCCGGCAGCCTGCAGATCACTCCCTTTCAGGAGGCGGACTACATCAAAAATCTCCCGAATCACCTCCATTTTATTCTCTGCTTCCTGCATCGTCATTTGTTTCCACTCAATCATTATTCCCAGCCTCTCACGAACAACAGCTTTTTCCTGCAATATAAATTTGTATTATTATACCACTTACTCATCATGCAGTACAACAATAATATTTTTTCCTAATTTCTTAATTTCATAAAGGGAGCGCCTCAAAAACAGTCCTTGAGGCGTGCTCCCAACCGGTTCTGACTCCAACTGCCTTATAAACATGCTTCAGCTTGACCTTATATAATAAAAGTGCAATCGCAGTCAACTATATTTGTAATTATGATTGACTTAAAATAATAGAAATACAATTGCAAGTCATCTATAAACAGGATTAAACTTGACCGTACATAACAAAAACGCGATTAAAGTCAATTATAATCATAATTATTCATGACTAAAAAGCCACAGACTGAGCGGATTCCAGTCTGTGACCTGATTAGATTTTTATACTTTCTTTAGAGGACTTTTAAAACATATTTTGTTTCTTTATTTTCCCGACAGGGTGCGACCCCGCCAGACCTGTTCAGTATTAATACCAGTCCCGGCAGAGGTTCTCCCCTAACTGCTCTATCAGTTAACTCATGCCAGGTTTTACTATTCCAATTTGTTCTAAAACATGTTATACTCAAAAAGCTGTCGAACCTCCAGCAGAAAAGAGGTGGACTCCATGGAAGAAATTCTCACCACATTTCTTGTCTCTGTTATAGCAGGCGTAGTTAGCTACTACATATGCAAATGGCTGGACAGCAGACGATAGACAGCAACAGTCTAAACGGAATAGCTCACCGTAACGAGCAAGAAAGCCCCCAGAGCTGGCACTCTGAGGGTTTTTGTTTTGCTTCAAGGAATCTCACCACATTCCTTAGCTACTGTTAGTATATGCGCAATGTGCCAAAAAGTCAACTCAAAATAGTGGGTGAAAAAGCCGCAGGCTGGATGGGTGCCAGTCTGTGGCTATCTTAAGATAATCTTATTTACCCTCCGTAGTTTTACATTGCAAAATCTTCTCCAGTTCAGCTACTCTTTTAAGTGCTTCTGTTGTCTCTTTTTGGGGCCTTTATTTTTTCTTTTTTCAGCAAAATCCGCTCTCTGACGTTCCCTTTCTGTATTTTTGCGTTCAGCTTCCTGACCTTTTTCATACATGATCGTATCTCTCTCAAATCCCTTCATATAGATTAATGACACCGTTACTGAAAACTTATAAAAAAATTATAAACTTTTATGTTCCATTCCTACTTCAACGAATATGCTTTTGATGATATAAATATCCATCTACTCACAGGTTTTTGTACTCTCCAGGGGTTTCCATATTTTTGAATATTTTTTTCGTTTTTGAAGCATATTCCGCAGACCAATAAGCAAATTCGTCAGTTTTACTTAACCGTTTAAGTTAACAGATAAAAAAGTTTATACACGAAAAAAAGAAGGGAAAGCCAGACTTTTTGTATGACTTTCTCTTCTTTTATACATTTTATTTTGCCTTAAATACAGCGACTTTCTCTTTTGACAGATCAATCTTATCCGGAAGGATGGAAGTTTTCTCAGTGGATTCCGATGTTGTGAATCCTGTTGAGTCGGAAGTATTTGACTTCATCGCATCCTGCAGAGTATTGCTTACTGTCACATTTGCAGAAAAGATATCTGTTCCTGTGGAAGCTGCTGCATCACCTGTTGTTGTGCTTACCGTACTGCTGCTCTGCATTTCCTGAACCTGTTCCTGTGTCGGTAGAAGGATGGCTGGCGGATGTAACGGAAGCTTGCACTGTATGCTTCGCCTACTGTTACTCCATTCTTGCCGGAGGAGCAGTGTACTGCGATCCAGTCACCTGCGTCTGTTTTACCGCAGAGAATACCTACATGATTATCGCTTCCTGCTTCCGGTCCTTTCTGGAACACCAGATCTCCGGGCTGTGCATCTGCCTCAGTTACCACGTTTGCTTTCTCCCACTGATCGGAAGTTCCGTCACCTACAGCTTCCTGCATTGCTTTATCCTGATATCCGTTGATCACTGCCCAGGTGACAAAACCACTGCAGTCCAGTCCGTATGCGCGGATGGTTCCGGTGCTCTTGCTTCCCTCGGCTGATACCTTCTCGCTGGTTCCCCAGCCTGGATCTTCACCGATCACTGTGGATTTGCCGCCCCAGAAGTAACCGACTTTACCAACCAGTGAATAGGCTGCGGAAATAACATTTACTCTTTCCTCGGAAACATCATCCCCTACACTCTCGCGGACAAAACCGTTGGCAGCTGTTACTACCGCGCAGAGGAGTTTGCAGTCTGTCTCCACATATTTCTTAAGGATCGTACGATCCTTTTTTGCGATTTTATTTTTCTTAATATAGTAGTTGATTTTACGATTAGCGTATGTAACGTGAGTGATATCCTGCTTGTCCCTTACGATCGGGTTCATCTCTGCAAAGATTTTCGCAAGGTCTTTCTTGCAGGAAGAATCCAGGGTAAATTCTGTTTTTCCGTCCTGGCTCTGCTGATATACATAGACTGCAAGGATATCCTGCCAGTTTCTTACCAGAAGACTGTCTGCAGATGTGGTGGTCTTGCTGCCGTTTACATCGCTGGCATCTGCTACTTTGTTCTTCTCTTTATATTCCTTCTCGATCTCATCCATAACAGAAGCGAAATCATCTGAGAAGGTCAGATTGTAGTTATTCTTCAGGCTGTCCAGATAGAAATCCTTACCTGCGTGGATATTGGACGCATAATATACCGGAGTTCCGGTCTGTGCAGCACTGGTATTACTCGTAAATGGATTATTCGTATTCGCATTGTTCTTCTGCGCTTCCAGCTGAGCAATAGTCGCTTCTGCCTGAACCAGCAGATTATAATTAGAAACCTGTGCCTTCTCTGTATCAGACAGGGCATTATATGCAGTGCGGATGCTCTGAACAGTGGCTTTCTTCTCCAGCGTGATGGTCTGTGCGTTCAACTCATTGATTCTGTCGATCACATCCTGGGCTGCCTTCGTAATCTGTGAAGACGGTGTTGGTGTAGGATTCGCAGGTGTCGGAGTCGGATCTGTTGGTGTCGGAGTCGGATCTGCCGGTGCAGGTGTTGGCTCTGCAGGTGTTGGTGTCGGATCTACCGGTGCAGGTGTCGGGTCTGCAGGTGTCGGATCTACCGGCGCAGGTGTTGGCTCTGCAGGAGTCGGATCTGCCGGCGCCGGATCCTCTGATCCTGAATCAAAATCACCGGAATCGCTGAAATCAGAACCGTCTGCTGTATACGCAGCAGTATCCTCTGCTGCAAGTACGGACGCAGGACCGGATAATACCATTCCTGACATCAATGTCAGACATAAGAATCTGGTAAGATACTTGTTTTTCATATATCTAAATTGCTCCCTTCTTACTGTGAGCATGTCCTTACCCCCTGTTTATAAGGCATACTGTCTAAATTACTTTTCACATTATTATGTTATTTCATAAGTGAATTATCCCGAAATATTAACCTGTTTTATTCTAGCATAATCATTTTTTGAAATCAACAGCTCAGGGCAGGTAAATTCCAGATTTGACCAAAATTCATTTTTTTGTCACATTTTAACCGAATCAAGTAAGTCCCCCTGCAGAAGTTGCGAAAAGCAACAAGCAGTGAGGAAGATATGTTTCAGAATGCAGGAAGCTGTGCGGATATGATTTCCACACAGCCTTCCTGTATTCTTAGCGTATCTCTGTCAGGCTGCCTGAATGGCTCCTGCAAAGTTCTTATTACCAATACAGATCTGTATCAGTCCCTGCACTACCTGAAAACACATATTCAGGATAAAGCGGATATCCTCTTCCACGCTGCGGAGCTTGTTGAGGTATTTCTCATGAGTAGCTTCGATATAATCGATCAGGGTGGAGAAATCAGCGAAGCGGATGGCCGGTTCCAGATATGCATATGCTTCTCCCTGCTGTATACATTCTTTCAGTCTGTTCTTAAGTACTTTCTCATAATGATTATGCTGGCTGAAGCTTCCTGTATATGTTTTGTTATGAGGAAAGGTAAAATAATCCGCCATATAGTGGATCACTTCGCCGAACCGCCGCCAGTAAACTCTCTGGTTACTCTCATCCGGTCTGATATCTGCCAGTTCTTTCATCCGGTTCTTGACATCTTCAAATGTTCCGTAGAACTCGTGCCTTCTGGTGATAAAGGACGGTTTGATATCCGGCAGAATGCTGCCCAGACAGAAAGCCTTTCTGTGAGACTGCAGGCTTGCTGTGGTCTGCATCTGATCCGCAAGGTATCTTGCTAATAAAATATGTGATTTTTTACGCAATTTTCTTCCTCTTCTTTCTTTTGAGAACCTATCATTCTTATATATGGGAACGAATAATAATCAACTTAACCAACATAGAATACTATAGCAGATTTATACCTGTTATTCAAATAAAATTTTTGTAAACTTTTTCACATTTTCAGGTCAGACAACTGTTTCAGTAATTCCAGGTCACTGTCCTTTACTTTCAGGTTTGTCTCAATCTTCTCTCCCTCAGGAGTGGTGATCGCAATTTCAATGATGCTTCCTTCTTTAAGCTTTGCGTGAAACTGCCTGACAGAATGCCGGGAACTTGGGATGATTGTCTCTTAAAGGTGTTCCATGCGCCTGTGATCTTCATGATATTTCCTATATTGTTTCCTATGTTCATATGATTGTTGTGTCCTTTCTTATCTCAACTGAATATTCCCGATTCTGAGAACTGATGCATATAATAACATACTTCAACGGATTTGGCTATACCAAAAGCCCCCAGGATTAACTCCCGAGGCTTTCATGCTGCTCATATTATTCTACATTCTCAAACATCTCTGCCAATGTCATGGAGATTTTCGGAAAATCTTTCAGTGTCACCACTGTATCTGCATTATAATGTTCTTCTTCTGGATCATCCTGCAAGATATAGCTATACTTCAAATCATATTTACCATCCTCAAGATAATAAATCTGTACTGCTCTTTCTTTCGGTGAGATGATCCAATACTCTTCTACACCTGCTGCCTGGTAAATTTCTTTCTTCACAGTCATATCTCTTAATGCTGTTGCCGGGCTAAGAGTTTCCACAATAAATCTGGGTGTACCAGTATAGGAACCACCTTTCAAATGCTTACGATCACATATAATCATCACATCTGGTATCACATAATCATTATTCTCCTGTGCATGATATTTATAATCCAGATTCTCCATGAATGCTAAACACAGTGTTCCCTGTAAACCGGTTGATATGATTCGATAAATATTACCATCTACAAGCCCATGCTGATAATTTGGTGATGGTGACATATCATAGATTACACCATTAATCTTCTCTTCTTTTCTATATTCCTCTTCAAGTAATGGCATATTATCACCTCCAAGTGAGTTTGGTTATATGTACATTATAATATAGGTTATGTCTGTTCAGCAACCTGTTTTTGATTCTGACAAAACGAATATAGATATCCGGTTACTGTTCAGTTTTGACACCATTTTCTCACAGTTTTGACACCATTTTGACACCATTTTTTCATAAAGATGCGTAAAAATACGGTAAGATAGTGAAATTGAACTTCTCGCAAACCTTTTAAATCTCGCTGAAATCCGGTGTTCCATACAGGTCGAACGGAGTTGACTGGTAGACATAGTAATTCAGCCAGTTTGTATACAGGTTGTTCGCATGTGCTCTCCACATAAGGAGCGGTCTGTTTTCCGGGTTGTTGTCTTTGTAATAATTCTCCGGGATTTCGATGGGCAGGTTTTTGCTGACATCACGTTTGTACTCACCGTCAAGAGTCACACGATCATATTCAGGATGTCCCATTACAAAGATCTTGCGGCCGCCGTCTGCCATTGCAAGGAAAAGCCCTGCTTCATCGGATTCAGCAAGCACTGTCAGTTCTTTACAGTTATGGATATCCTCGATGGGAACTTCCGTATGTCTGGAATGAGGTGCAAGGAACATATCGTCGAATCCGCGTACCAGCGGAATCTTACGGTTCATCACTTTATGCCAGAAAAGACCGAACATCTTCTTATCAAGTTTGCGTTTTTTCAGTCCATAGTGGTGGTAGAGTCCTGCCTGTGCAGCCCAGCACAGATAAATGGTGGAGGTAACATGGGTGTTTGTCCAGTCCATGATCTCTACCAGTTCCTTCCAGTAGTCTACCTCTTCGAATTCCATCTGCTCTACAGGAGCACCTGTGATGATCATTCCATCGTATTTGTTATTTTTCAGTTCCGGAAATGTCTGATAAAATTTATTCAGATGACTCACAGATGTATTCTTCGCTTCATGGCTCTGTACTGCCATAAAGGTGACATCTACCTGCAGCGGCGTGTTGGAAAGGGAACGCAGAAGCTGAAGCTCTGTCTCCTCTTTCAGAGGCATCAGGTTCAGAATGAGGATCTGAATGGGGCGGATATCCTGATGGGATGCACGTGACTCATCCATCACGAAAATATTTTCTTTTTCCAGAATCTCTTTTACGGGCAGATCGCTCTGTATTTTAATTGGCATTATCTTATCTCCTGTTCTTATTATTTTATTGTTGTGCCATCTTCAGGAAATCTTCTTCAGAAAGGATCGGAATTCCCAGTTCTTTGGCTTTTTTATTCTTTGAAGAATTGGAAGTTGTGTCATTATTGATCAGGTAGTTCGTCTTCGATGTTACTGATCCGGTCACCTTGCCTCCCAGAGACTCAATAAATTCCTTTGCCTGTGCTCTGTTTGCAAAGTGCTCCACACTTCCTGTGATAACGAAATTCATGTTCCGGAAAATCTGCTCACCTGTCTTTTCTTCTTTCTTAACAGTCAGATGGCTCATCAGATGATCCAGTTTTCTGTTATTATCCTCGTTTGAAAAATAATCAGTCAGACTTCCGGCAATTACCGGTCCGATGGTATCAATAGAGCTGATCTCCTCTTTATCTGCATGGCGGATCTTCTCCAGATCATCATCAAAATGCCTGCAGATCACTTTTGCATTGGCAAGACCGATATTGGCGATTCCAAGGCTGTAGATCACCTTCGCAAGAGTAGTCTCCTTAGCTTTATCAAGGCTGGTCATCAGGTTCTCAAAGGATTTCTCCCCGAATCCGTCCATCTCCACGATCTCATCACGATGCTTTCCAATCTCAAAAATATCTCCGAAGTCATGAATAAAGCCTCTTGCAATGAATTTCTCCAGTGTTGCTTCTGACAGTCCGTCAATGTTCATGGCATCCCTGCTTGCAAAAAGTGCAAAGGATTTGATCTTCTTTGCGGCACAGTCAGGATTTGTACAGTAAAGTGCCTCCACATCATTTACCTTCTGTATCTGTGTTCCATGGCCACATGCAGGGCAAGTATCCGGAATTTCCAGTTTACTGCTGCGTGTGAGGTTTTCTGCAATCTGCGGAATGATCATATTTGCTTTATATACAGTGATCGTATCCCCGATACCAAGCTGCAATTCTTTTAGAATGCTCACATTGTGTACGCTGGCGCGGCTCACAGTGTTCCCTCCAGCTCAACCGGTTCAAAAACAGCCACCGGATTGATCAGCCCTGTTCTTGACGGGCTCCATTCGATCTCCAGAAGATGGGTTTCTCTGATCTCATCTGCCCATTTGAATGCAAAAGCATTTCTGGGAAATTTCGCTGTTCTTCCAAGGGAATCTCCGTATGCAATATCATCATAAAGAGCAACCAGTCCGTCCGACGGAAAATCATTCTCAGTGATCGCAGTTGAAAAATATTCCATGGCTTCATCCAACGTTGAAGCTGTGACTGTCCTGTATTCCACTACATCAAATCCCTGTTCTTTCAGCCATTCAAACTGCCGGGCTCTTGAATTATGGAAATCAACCCCGTCGGCGCTTACCAGCGTAAATGCGTAGAAACGCACATTCCTGCGGGCTGTGATCTCATTGTTTAACTGGCGGACAGAACCGCTGCATAAGTTTCTCGGATTCTTGTATTTCGCATCAACGTCTTCTATGGATTCATTGATCCGTTCAAAGTCCGAATAGGTAATGATTGCTTCCCCACGCAACACCAGTCTTCCTGATACGGGATTTTAAGAGGAACGTTCTTAAATACTCTGGCATTATTGGTGACAACCTCTCCTGTCACACCGTTTCCACGTGTAACTGCTTTGGCAAGTTCTCCATTCTCGTAGGTAAGAACGATCGTCAGTCCGTCCAGCTTCCATGACAGAAGCGTTTTGTGTTCCCCGATAAATTCCCTCAGAACTTCTCTGTCCTTAGTCTTGTCCAGAGACAGCATGGGGGATTCGTGTTCTTCTTTTGGAAGCTGGTCAACTGCCTCGTACCCTACGCTTACGGTTGGGCTGTTTGCCAGAACAGTGCCTGTTTCTTTCTCCAGAGCCTGAAGCTCGTCGTACATCTGATCGTACTCTCTGTTGCTTATGATCTCTGTATCCTGCTGGTAATACGCCTTTGCTGCCCTGTCCAGCTTTTGCACCAGCTCTTTCATTCGCATGATCGCTGCTGTTTCCATTCTGTTCTCCTGTTCTGATCACTGTTTCACTTGTGGAAGATTCCAGTAAATGGTTCAGTTCTTCCCATTCCTGTGCTGTGATCTCTCTATATTCGCCTTCTCTGATCCCGTCCAGAGTCAGATTCATGATCCTGATCCTTTTCAGCTTCTGTACCTCATATCCCAGATACCGGCACATTCTGCGGATCTGCCGGTTCAGTCCCTGTGTCAGAATGATCCGAAAGCTGCATTCTCCTGTCTGCACCACTCTGCATGGTCTGGTCACCGTATCAAGAACAGGGACTCCCTTGCTCATCCTTCGGACAAATTCCCTGTCCACCGGCTTATTCACTGTCACAAAATATTCTTTCTCATGATAGTTTCCGGCGCGCATGATCTTATTTACCAGATCTCCTTCGTTTGTCAGAAGGAGAAGGCCCTGTGATTCTTTATCCAGTCTGCCCACAGGATAAACACGCAGAGGATAATCCAGATAATCTGTTACCGTCGTCTCATCAAACTGCTGCTTTGTGCTGCACACGATCCTCTGGGTTTGTTAAAAAGAAGCAGTACTTTTTTTTTCATTTTTATGGACAGGTATATTGTCTGCACAGATCTCATCTTCCAGGCTGACTTTCTGACCGCTTTCTGCTTTTTTTCCGTTTACCGTAATCCTTCCCTCTTCGATCATCCGGTCGGCTTCCCGTCTGGAGCATATGCCTGCCTCGCTTAAATATTTGTTTATTCTGATTTTTTCGTCCATTGTTCTATTATATAATTTTTTGTACATCTTATCAACGGTGAAATTTTGATGGAATTTTTCTGGAATTTTTTTTCAAAAGGGCAGGAATGGGGAATCGCCTTGTATTTTGTCAGATTTTATTGTATGATATCGAATGACAGGATATCTTTTTTGTCACTGATTTTATCAAAAAGGAGGCTTTCATGTCAGATCATTTACCACGTACAAACCGGTGGCTGATCGCACTTTCTGTTATTCTGTGTCTGATACTTGGAGGAATTTTCACCCGTTCTTCCGCTGTGACTTCACAGGCAGATGCCATCAGCGGATGCCGGAGCTTTCGTGTCAGAAGATCAGGATTCTGCGGAGTTTACTTCTGAGGAAACATTGACTGATAGCAATGATAATTTTACGGATTCTTCTTCCGGGAAACTGTTTGGACGCACTTCTTCAGATTCATCTGAAGCTTCTCCGGGCGGTCCTGCATTAAGCACTGATATCTCGCCTGAGGCATCAGAGGGCAGCTGGGCTTCCAGTGGAAGTAACTGGATGTTTCTGGTAGATGATAAGCCATACACAGGATGGTTCACAGATACAGATGGGAAACAGTACTATATGGATGAGACCGGTATTATGCAGACAGGCTGGACAGATATCGGAAAGAAGCGGTATTATTTTGATATGGATGGCATTCTGCAGACAGGGACTGTGATAATAGATAAGAAAACTTATGAACTGGATACAGATGGTTCTCTGAAAGATTATACACCAAAGAAAAAATCCTCGAAGAAGAAATCTTCAGGTAAGTCAGACACCTCTGACAAGTCCGGTACATCTACGGCAAAGAAGTCGGTCGCCTTACTTTTGATGATGGTCCCAGTTCTTTTACAGACCGTCTTCTGGACTGTCTGGAAGAAAATAATGCAAAGGCAACTTTCTTTATGGTGGGTACTGAGATTGCCAGTTTTCCGGACGAAGTAAAACGCATGAAAAAACTGGGCTGTGAACTTGGAAACCACACTTATGACCATAAGGATCTGGCGACTCTTTCTTCGGATGAGATCAGTTCAGAAATTGCAAGAGTGGATGAACAGCTTGTAAATCTTACAGGTGAGGGTGCTTCGGTGGTCCGCCCGCCATATGGATCTGTTAATGATACGGTAAAATCAACTGTGGGAACCCCGATGATTCTGTGGTCCATTGACACTCTGGACTGGAAAACGCAGGATGTGGAATCTACGGTTGAGGAAGTCATGAATAATGTAAAAGATGGTTCCATTATTCTGATGCACGATATCTTCAGCACCTCTGTAGATGCAGCCGAGATCCTGATCCCGCAGCTTATCGAAGAAGGCTATCAGCTTGTAACAGTGCACGAACTGGCTTCCCTGCATCAGACAGAATTATCGACAGGAGTTACATACGGTGAATTTAATCGAATCAAGTAAATCCCTTGCGGAAGTTGCGAAAAGTAATAAGAACAGCAAAATCTCCAGCAGAAGCTGACAAGAACAATGTCAGAAAAACGGAACGTAAAAATACAGGCAGTTACCACAAGGATAACCGCCTGTATTTTTTACGTTCCATATTCAATTTTATTCAAGTAAATCTCCTCTGATGTATCCGGTCTGACCGTCGTAGTCGATCTGAACCCATTCACCATCAGTACCTGTCTTCTGAACCTGATCACCTGCTGAGATCACGCCAAGGATATCAGCATCTGTGCTGGCTTCTGCGCGTACATTACATTCCTCCGAAGCAGTAAGCATCGTGCCATCTTCTGCCTCTGTTGACACAGCTGCTTCCTCCCCAAGACCATTCAGGAATTCTTCAAGAGACGGATCAGATTGCTGTGCCTGATCCAGTTCATTCTGCACCTTCTTTATAAGAGCTGAAACATCACTGTCTGATAACTGTTTTTCCATATATGCGGAAATCTCAGAATCCTGTAAAGCTCCGTTATTGATCACCCAGTTTCCTTCGCTGTTCTTATATACATAGAACTGAGTCAGTGCAGGGGCCTTGGTCTCAACGCCCTGACAGATATACGAGAAACAGGCGTAAACCACGTAAGAATCATCTGTCATACCTTTCTTCGTGTACACATCGCCTACTTCATACCCTTCGATATAATCTTTCAAATTTGTGACTTTTGACTCATCAGACGGTGTGAAATCATCTTCCAGAGTCTTCAGCGTTGCAATATCTTTTTCCCCCAGAGCCTGATAATAGCTCGTGATCAATGCAGTAACGTCTGCATCTGCTGTTTCCATGGGATTGGCGTCTTCTTTCTTCTCGTCAGACTCCCCTTCACTTATCGGAGAAGAAGGAACATTTCCCTGGTCTTCGGATGTGGTTTTCTGTTCATCTCCGGAATTCCCCTTATTACTTCCGGAACAGGCTCGAATGCCGCAAAACAGGACAACCACAATTATCAGAATAGCTCCACCCAGCATAAAATACCGGAGATTATCTGATAACCATTCTCTAAAATCATCCAAGTTCTTGTCCTCCTTATGAGTTACCGTTTGCTCCGTTCACTGCCGCATACGATTTCTGACAGTTCCCGATTCTGATAACTCCTGTGATACAACGCACCGGAACTGTACATACGTCCCAGGCAGCACGCCTGAAGGGAATCGAACCCCCGCACATGGTACCGGAAACCACTGCTCTATCCACTGAGCTACAGGCGCGTATCTTGAAAATCTGATTTTCAAAGGATTTATATAATTTATTTAATACAAGGTCTATATTATCATAATTACCGAAAAAAGTAAAGTTTTTTATTTTGTTACAAAAGATGCATTATTTTGTTACAAGTCAAAAATTATGGGCAGTCATGCATTGTGCTGACTGCCCGGTTTTATTTACATTTTCAGATCGTCGAATTTTAATCGGATGATCACCAGGGTGATCGCCATAAGAATGATTCCTGCCGGAAGTGCGATCCATGCTGTCTGTACAAATCCTGCGATAATATAAGTCAGGAAAGATACTGCTGCTGCAACCATTGCATAGGGAAGCTGTGTGCTGACATGATTTACATGTTCACACTGTGCACCTGCTGATGCCATGATGGTTGTATCGGAAATCGGTGAACAGTGATCTCCACATACAGCACCTGCCATACATGCAGAAATAGAGATGATCATCAGTTCATGATTTGTTCCTGAGAATACATTAACAACAATCGGGATCAGGATACCAAAGGTTCCCCATGAAGTACCTGTCGCAAATGCGATAACAGCCCCGATCACAAAGATAATTGCAGGAAGGAAATTCATCAGCCCGCCTGCAGAGCTTTTAACAATTGCAGATACAAATACAGATGCACCAAGGCTGTCTGTCATGGCCTTCAATGTCCAGGCAAAAGTAAGGATCAGGATCGCAGGTACCATTGCCTTGAATCCGTCCGGAATACACGCCATACAGTCTCTGAAATTCATGACACGACGTATCAGATATAAAACAATCGTGATAACCAGTCCGAAGAAGCTTCCAAGCACCAGTCCCACAGATGCATCACTCTGTGAAAATGCAGTTACAAAATCAGTTCCGCTAAAGAAACCACCTGTATAGATCATACCGATTACGCAGCATATTACAAGGCTTACAATCGGGATCAGAAGATCGATCACCTTGCCACGCGGATTACTTTTCTCATCTTCAGCCGCGTTTGCATAAGGACGTGCAGGTGTTGTGTAGATATCACCTTTTAAAGCATTTGTCTCATGAACACCCATTGTTCCGAATTCTACTTTCATAAGAACCATTGCCACCATCATGAAGATCGTAAGCAGTGCGTAGAAGTTATAGGGAATTGCATGTACAAACAGGGTAATTCCATCCTCTCCTTCTACAAATCCGCTGACTGCCGCAGCCCATGAAGAAATCGGTGCAATGATACATACCGGTGCTGCTGTGGCATCGATCAGGTACGCCAGCTTTGCGCGGGACACATTGTGCTTATCTGTCACAGGACGCATAACGCTTCCTACTGTCAGACAGTTAAAATAATCGTCAATAAAGATCAGTACACCAAGAATGATGGTTGAGAGTTCCGCACCAACTCTGCTTTTAATCCTCTTACCGGCCCAGCGTCCGAATGCTGCGGAACCGCCTGCCCTGTTCATCAGGCATACCATGGTTCCCAGAATAACAAGGAAGATCAGGATACCCATATTATAAGAATCTGTCAGAACGCTGATCATTCCGCCTTCAAAAATATGAAGGATTGTTCCTTCGAAATTAAAATTAGAGTAGAACAGTGCACCAACCAGTATTCCTACAAACAGTGAACTGTATACTTCTTTGGTGATCAGTGCCAGTGCAATGGCAACAAGCGGCGGAACCAACGACCAGAATGTGCCGTAAAATTTCGCAGATGCAGCCACCTCTTCCTCTGCTGCAAGTACAGTCAGCGGACTTGCCAGTATCAGCAGCATCAGTGCTGAAAGGCAGAGTGAAAGTCTTTTTATGTTACTTTTCATTTCTTTTCTCCTTCTCTTGTAAGATATATGATATTTCGATCATAGCACGCCTCTTAATTAATGCATTTGAAACAGCTTGGCAGAATTTCACGCTCTGATGAGCCGGATCAATATGCATTATTTACGAGGCTTGCTATAATCAAATCTGTAAATGTAGCAGGATTCCGTCTGTGCGATCAGTTCACAACCACACTCTGTCAGAAAATCATGGTCAACCAGCCCGATCTGTGTTACTACGAAATCTGTCTTTGATTTCTTCAACGCAGCCTGAAACCCTTCTTTATCTTCATAGATATGATAATCGATCACATCCAGCAATGCTTTCTGTCTTTTATAGAAACTGCTGTTCTCATCATAGTTTCCCGCCACTGTACTGCCTGATCTGTAGATACTTGCATTTCTGCTTATTACAGTGGCGATCCCCGCATCATACTGTCGCACAATGCTGTTAAGACTGCCGTCAAAAACAACCCTTGGAAAATCATTCTCCTGGTTCTGGTGGATCACGTCGCAGACTGCACGCAGATCATTGGGCACCTTATAAATATTCTCTGCCATTGCAAAATTGGTCACTACCCCGTCCAGCGGATTTCCCAGGATCACAAAACCTGTCAGCACAGCTGCAGCCATAAGAACTTTTATCCAGGTCTTTCTAAAAGCGGTCACAAGTCTGACTCCATAGTAGGCAACCGCCGGGATCACAGGAAGAATCCAGATAAACCGGTAATATTCATTCTCAAACTTCACCTTTGCGATAAGATATTTTACAACCAGCGGATTATATACTGTCAGCAGCAGAAATACTGTATAGCCGACAAATATCCCGGACTTTCTTTTTCTCCCCAGGACCAGTGTGCAGATCAGTCCTACAGCAAACAGAAGAGGATACCAGCAGGAACCCCAGTACAGCCTCATACATGCATCAACAAAGCGCAGTCCCAGTTCCTGAATTGTTACACCTGCCATTTTTTTCTCCTTTCTGTATTATGATGCAGCCAGCGTCAGCAGACCGATTCTGCATGCAAAAAATACAGCTGCATATAATGCCGACGGAAGCATACACACTGCACAATATACCAGCCCTGAAAATCTCTTATTCATAACTGCCGCCGGAGCCATTCCCGCTGCGATCACGATAGGAAAGATGATAGCAGAACCGGAAAATGTCAGCGCACTGACCGCTGTGACAAACAATATGATCCAGACATTCCTGCTGTTTTTCTCCTGCAGATACCAGACGGCACACATAAGAACTGTAGGGATGGCAATGTTGGCAAGGATGGCTTTTCCCTCGTAGCTTCTGGTAAAGAAAAAAGTTCCGGAGGATAAATCGTACCGCAAAACAGCTGTAAAACACAGACAAAGACAAGCATCAGATCTGCTTTCTTCCTGTTTCCGTCAAACAGTCTCTTACCGATCTGATAAATGATCAGATTGGCAGTCACTACATTCATACATGACATTACCTGCTTTGCCTGCACAATGGGATGGATTCCCAGAAGTCTGCACCACACTGCATTATGCATCGGATATGCGGAAAAAACATATCTGGCCTGAAATGCTTCTGGATTGCTCCGTTAAAGGGATTATATCTGCCAAGAGTATCTGTGTATACAGAAGTACTCACTGTACCTACATAATACGCCGCATCTACTGTTGTATCCTCGTAAAAGATCACAATCAGACACTGCAGCAATACTACGGCACCTGCAAGGATAATCATCACAGAGTGATTTTTCCATATTTCAGAAATGCTTCCAAAAATCCCACTACATGTTTCCGTTTGTCCGGCACGTATTCTCCGTTGTTTTTTTATTGTGCAGATCACAGCTGCGCAAATAACCAGAGCCATGATTCCTGCCCATATATAAGCCGCAGCTGTCAGGGATACCCATTTCAGTGTCATCGGCACGATCACCAGTTCAAACACTGCAAAGTAAACCAGATATCCCAGGATGAAAGTCAGGAACAATCCCCTTTTATTTTCAATATCCGGGCCAGAACAAAGCCCGCTGCATAAAAAACTATAAACTCCAGAACAAAACCTGCACAGGCAAGGCATAATTCTCTCATTCTTCCACCTTTGTCCCTGACCGGGTGGATTCGCGATTTTTCAAAATCTCCATGGCAATCTTCTCAGGAGTCATCGGAAGCTCTGTCAGACGCACACCTGTTGCATTATAAATTGCCTCAGCCAGTGCCGGACATGGAGTATCAATTACAAGTTCGCCAATGGATTTGGCACCAAAAGGACCGCTCTTTTCGTAACTGCACTCGAAATCCACGCGGATATTTCCGATATCCTGTCTGGTTGGGATCTTATACTGCATAAAAGAATTGTTGCGGATCTTACCTTTGTCTGTATATTGTACATCTTCCCAGAGAGCCATGCCAATTCCCTGTGCAATACCGCCCTCCGTCTGTACACGTGCAAGATTCGGATTGATCGGTGTACCGCAGTCAACAACCGCCACATAATCCAGAACATCCACACTGCCTGTCTCTGTATCCACCTCTACTTCTGCCATACCTACCATAAACGGCGGCGGCGAGATCGGTGAAGAATGCTGTTTCACAACCTGAAGCTCGATATTGTTAAAGAAAGTGCTCTTTAATGCGATATCTTCCAATGAAACTTTCTTCTGGGCATTTTCAGACTGATGGCATCCATATCAACACTATAGCCCTCTTCTGCATCTGTCATATGACCTGCTGCATTTCCGTCTGCCCCATCGCTTATCTCAAGTGTCTCATCATAGAATACACAGGATCCGTCAAAATCAACTTTTCCCTCATCTACTTCCATCATCTCTGCGCCAAGCTTACAGATTTTTTTTCTTCAGCTCCTCACAGGCCTTCATAACCGCTACACCGGTGGTATAGGTTGTAGCGGAAGCATAGGAGCCGGAATCATAAGGAGAGATATCCGTATCCACACTGAATACTACGATGTTGTCCATAGGTGTATTCAGACAGTCTGCCGCGATCTGTGCCATAACAGTATCACAGCCGGTTCCCATATCCGTACATCCAAGTGCCAGTGTATAAGAACCATCTTCATTCAGCTTAATATCTGCGCCGCCTACGTCAACTCCTGCAATAGAGGAACCCTGCATAGCCATGGCAACACCGACTCCGCGGACCTTTCCATTTCCCATATCCCTGCATGGATATTTGGAATCCCAGTCCATCATCTCTTTGGCACGCGCCATACAGCGGTCCATGGAACAGCTCTGTGCATAGGGAACATCCGGATATCCCGGAAGAGGACCGCCCTCTACAGGCATATTCATTTCTTTTACCTTAACAGGATCCATTCCCATCTTATGTGCCAGCTCATTTACTGCAGATTCCACTGCAAAAATACCCTGGGTTGCACCATAACCACGATAGGCACCTGCAGCCTGCACATTTGTATAGACAACATCAAAAGCAAACCTGTGGGCCTCTGTATGTCTGTAAAGAGCGATTGATTTATGACCGCTGAGTCCTACTGTTGTAGAACTGTGTTCTCCGTATGCCCCAGTGTTGGACAAAGTATAAAGATCAATTGCCTTGATGATACCATTCTCATCTGCACCTGCGCGTACTGTGATCTCCATCTCATGGCGCGGTGAAGAGCAGATCATGGACTCATATCTGGAGAAGATCATCTTGGACGGGCGGCCTGTTTTCCAGGTCACGATCGCCGGATAGATCTCACTGACAGAGGTCTGCTTTGCACCAAAGCCGCCACCGATCCTTGGCTTGATCACACGTACTTTGGAAGCAGGAATGTCCAGTGCCCTTCCAACGATCCTTCGCACATGGAATGGGATCTGTGTTGAGGACAGAACGATCAGTCTGCCGAAATGATCCATATAGCAGGCTGTGCGGAAAGTCTCCATCATAGTCTGCTGGTTTGCTCTTGTATGATAAGTGCGCTCTACAGTATATTTACACTTTGCCAGAACTTCATCTACATTTCCATGTTCTTCCACTGCGGATGCACATAAGTTTCTTTTGTTGTCTCCGCCAAGAGGAATTTTCAGCTTCCAGTCATCCTCCGGATGGACCAGGATCGGATTATCTTTTGCCTTGTGGATATCCAGAACCGGTGTCTCCACGCGGTAATCTACGCGGATTCTCTTCAATGCTTTATCTACCGCCTCTTCTGTCTCACCCGCAACAATGGCAACTGCATCTCCCACAAAACGTACATGACGGTCAAGGATCAGTCTGTCATCCGGACTCATCTCCGGTGCAGTTTGGCCGGCAAGGGTAAAACGTTTCTGAGGCACATTTTTATAAGTAAGGATACATGCAATTCCGGCCACCTTCTCGGCAGTACCTGTTTTAATATCTTCCACCCAGGCGTTGGCGTGGGGACTTCTCAGTATCTTCACGATCAGGCAGTCCCTTGGTGCCAGATCATCTGTATAGACAGGCTTTCCGGTTACCAGTGACATTGCATCTGTTTTACGTACAGGTTGATTTACATATTTCATCTTTATGCTTCCTCCTGTGCTTTCTTATATTTCAGGAACTTCAGGATACTCCTTGTCTGGGAAACAAAACCGGAACATCTGCACAGATTTCCCGCAAGATATTCTTTGATCTGCTCCTCTGTGGGATCTTTGATCTCGTTGAGCATCGCAAATACATTCATGATAAATCCCGGATTGCAGAAACCGCACTGTTCCGCACCTTCATTCGCCAGAAAGCTTCCAAACTCCTGCGCTTCTCTCTGCATTCCTTCCAATGTAACGATTTTCTTACCCTCAATGCGGGCTGCAAGTGTACTGCAGGAAAGCACCGGACGACCGTCCATAAGAACTGTGCAAAGACCACAGTTCGCAGTTTCGCAGCCTCTTTTCACGCTGAAACAGCCCTGTTCTCTTAAGAAATCGATCAGCAGTGTATCCGGGGAGATCTCTGCGTGGCGGTTCACTCCGTTAAGCCAGAAATTAATATTCATTTTTCATCCCTCCTACTGCTTCCCAGGCTCTTCTTGTCAGTACTTTTACAAGAAGGGTTCTGTATTCCTTTGATCCTCGCATATTGCCTGCAGTAGGAACGTTCTCTGCCGCATATTCTGCAAAGGCTTCGATCGCCTCTTCCTTCTGCTTTTTTGTCATGTTCCGGAAATTCTTCAGGATCTGCTTCTTATCTTCCACGATCATGGCACGTGCAGGTCTGGCACCTATCACAGTCCTTGCCTCATTTCCGATCACAGAAGCTGCACAGGTCAGCACCGGGAAATCTGTTTTTATGTTTCTCTGACTTAAGTAACAGGTAAGAAGTGGCTCTTTTCGCACGATGATATTTACAAGGATGTCATTGTCCTTCTTCATATTTACAAATTCAGTCAGTGGAATACGGCCTGCATCATATAATTCTACCCATGTATCCATTCCCAGGAACATGGTCAGAACATCTGAGAAACCATATCTTCCATAAATGCTTCCTCCCACAGTGGCACAGTTTCTGAACTGTACGCTACAATGTGGCAAAGGCTTTCTTTCATAGCTCCATGTGTGTAGGTATTCAGAGCTTCATTTGTCTCCAGGTCATGAAGCGGAGTCATACATCCGATGACAAATTCGTCATCATTCTCCGAAATCGCATCCAGCCCCAGACCGGAAAGATCAATCGCTGTGGATATTGCTCTGTTGCCCATTTTCATCCAGACCATTCCCCCAAGAATACGGGCTGTTTTCTTCTGGTTCAGTTCATAAGCTTCCGCCAGACTGTTTACCTTTACATAGCTTTTGATTTTCAGCATTATGTATCGTATCCCTTTCTTACATACTTTTCATATCTCTTGTAATATTTTGACTCGGATCTGTCGTCAGACAGCCAATTTAATATAATACCATAGCTTAAAGAAAAAATCTATAAATATCCTCTATTTCATAAATAAATTTTTCACTTTACCGGCGTCTTCTGACTCGGCAGTAATCCTGGTCAGGCGGACAATATCATCCGCTTTGCTGCTTGCTGTAAATATTACTCTAATTCTAGCATATGACAGCCAAAAGTGTCTATTGATAAAACTATCCAAAAAAACACTTTTCAAAAATATTATCGGATTAACTGTATCATTTGTTTCATTGCGAATCGTTTTTGTGCACTGTACCCAAATATTTTCGTAATATATTTGGTTTTTTATATATTTTACTGGATTTTTTCGAGTATCAATGTTATAATGTTCACAAATAAAAGACTTATCACTGTTAATTGCAGATAACAGGTACAATTTGCGAATATCCGCCTGAATCTATATCGTTCAATAACAGAGATGTCATAAAGGAGGGTTTGATTATGAGTAAACGCGTGATTACAATAAACAGGATGCTCGGCAGTAATGGCCGCCTGATCGGTAAAGCTCTGGCAGAAGAGCTTGGATTTGCTTTTTATGACAAAGAGCTGATCGATATTGCAGCTCAGAAAGAGAATATTCCTTTTGATTTGCTTGCCAAGGTTGATGAGAAACGTGGCAGCCAGTGGCGTTTTCCCATTGACCATGAACTTCAGATGGACAGCGATTTTCACTTTGTTCCCATGAATGATGTGCTCTTTGATCTTCAGCGAAAGATTATTCTGGATGCTGCTGAGAAAGAAGATTGTGTGATCGTTGGCCGATGCGCCAATCACATCCTCGACAATAAATGCCTGAGCGTATTTATCCATGCACCATTTGAGTATCGTGTACAGACTGTCATCGAGCGTACAGGACGGGAAGAAAAAAAGTGCACAGAAGCTGGTTAAGAAAGTGGATAAAGAACGGCGTACTTATTATGAGTACTTTACAGATAAGAAATGGAAAGATATTTCCCAGTATCATCTGGCATTTGACAGCAGTAAATTTGAGCAGGATAAAATTATACAGATGATAAAGATGGCATTGTAAAATCAAACAGGGTTCCAGATTCAAAAGTCTTATCATGCAGGCACGAACGACTTTTTGAACCTGGGCCCCTGATATCATATTATTTATTTTCTCCCAGAATATACTGCTTCAGGAAATCATAAATCTGATTCTCTGTTGGAGGACATCCCTTTACGTTATGTTCAAATTTACAGGTGCATGCACCTACACCCAGTTTTCCTGTTTTTCCGCGGTATCCCTGGCCGATGCAGATTTTCGTGTCCAGTTTCTCGAAAAGGCCGTCATTTTTAAGCATTTCCAGAGCCGGGATGAGATAACCATAGCAGGCACTGCAGGATTCTACTTCTTCTACTGCATCCTGAAGTTCTACCACTTTTCTTGATTTCGGAAGTTCTTTGCGGGCATTTTCCTCACAGTATACGATGTGGGAATTTTTCAGATCAGTACTTCCAACCCCAAGCTTCTCTGCCAGTTCAATATACGGTACATCTTTCGTTGTATAATGCATGATCTGACATACATAAGAATCGATCAGTACCGGATCCGTCCCCGCCCAGATACGGTTCATCACTACCGGATTTCCGCCATCCTCGAAATCCAGATCCCCGCAAATGTTATCAACCACGACAAAATCCTGATGGAGCCCCGCATTCAGATGTGCAATCGGTTCATGCAGTCCCATCGCATGAAAATGACGCTTCTCTGTATTGGGGATCAATCCTTTCATATTTTTCAATGCACATGTGATCTTTGTCTGACAATGGCCTTTCAATACCGGAACATTGATCAGAAAATCAATATTTGCCGCACGTTCACAGACATTCAGTTTCATCCCCCTGCAATCTCTTTCAATCCCCTTGTCTTTCTGCATATCCCAAAAAGGCACCTGATATTTTTCCGTTAGTTCACGATATCCGCATACTTCGTATGCTTCTGTGGTCTTATCTCCCACCCAGGAGCCTTCCAGAATGGCAATATTTCCATATCCGTTTTCCTGCAGATACTCAATAATTCCCGCCACAATTTCCGGATGTGTGGTAGCTCCCCATGAAGCCTCGGAAGGTGATACAAGATTAGGCTTGATACCAATCTGCATCTTTTTATCTGAAATTACAGACGCCAGGCCGCACTGTGCCAGCAGTTCCTTTGTCATTTCTTTGTAATTGGTTCCGCTCTTTATATAGATTTCATTTTTGTTCATTACAAGATTATCCTTTACACTTTACATTCGAATATTTTTCTGCTGATTTTTGCATATCTTTTTTGTATTTCCCCCTGGAAGTTTTCTTCTGAACCGGTCAGCTTTTCTGAGGTGAAAATGTTCTCCGCATCAGCCTGCATGCCACTGTACTTGTGAGCAGTGCCACCAGAAATCCTGCCAGAACATCCCCCGGATAATGTACGCCCAGATAGAGTCTGGAAAAAGCAATCATTCCGGCCAGAACAACAGGCAAAATTCCCCATTTCCCGGGCAGCATCCGCAGACAGACCAGTGCAACGGCAAAGGAAGCGCAGGTATGGCCAGATGGAAATGAATAGTCTTTCGGTCTGGTGATCAGCGGGATGATCTGTGTATAAGTATCAAAAGGTCTTGGACGGGCTACTGCATTTTTTTATCAGCAGATTTGTGATCAGAAACCCTGACAGCAGCGAGAGTGCCGCTGTCACTCCTGTTTTGCGTGTTTTCCCGAAACAGATCAGAAGCACACATAATACGATCCAGAACCATCCTCCGTTTCCGAGGAAGGTGACTGCTCTCCAGAACGGAGTCAGGGCATCCACCCTTAAATGTTCCTGGATCCACAGTAAAATATTCATATCTAATTGCTGTAATGTCGCCATAAACTTCTCCCATTATATTTTTTATCAGTCACAGTATGTATTCCTCTCAAAATACATACGAATTATATCAGTCCGACTTCTTTTGTGCAAGGTATTATAAGCAAAGTTGATTTGTTTAAGGACTCAAAAGTCAAAATAACGTAGAAATCAGTCAAAATACCGATAGCGTTTTTCTGCCGGAAGGATTATGCTGAAAGCAGACTAATAAAACTGCCTGATCGGGCAAATACTTATTACGGGGGGTAAATATGATAAACACATTATCGGCCGGTAAGGATAATTTTTACCGGCAGATGCTTAAACTGACGATTCCGATCATTATCCAGAATCTGCTCAGTGCAGCGGTTAACTCCGCAGATGTAATTATGCTTAATTATGTGGGACAGTCTGCGATTTCTGCGGTGTCTCTGGCTGCCAATTACTCCAATATCCTGTTTATGGTATATTATGGACTTGGTACAGGCGCATCTCTTCTGTGTGCGCAGTATTTCGGAAAAAATAATATGCAGGCTATTCATGCGATCGAGGGAATTGCTCTCCGCTTTTCCATCATAATCTCGGGAATCGTAGCACTGATCGCATTTACTGCTCCTCAGCTTATGATGAAGATTTTTACTTCTGATCAGGAACTGATCTCTATCGGTTCTTCTTATCTTAGGATTATGGGAATTACATATCTCTGCTGGGGAATTACAGAGATTTATCTGGCGATTTTACGCAGTATCGGACGTGTAACGATCAGTATGGCATTGAATATGCTGGCTTTTATATTGAATATTATCCTGAATGCTACTTTTATCTTCGGGCTTTTCGGCGCACCGAGCTGGGGCTACAGGTGTTGCCATTGCAACTGCTGCTTCCAGACTGATCGAACTGGCAGCATGCGTGATCGTTTCTTTCCTGAGCAAAGATGTTAAATTGAACCTGACCTTTATGTTTATCCGCAGTAAGGTGCTGTTTGGCGACTTCGTCCGGCTGTCACTTCCCGCTCTTGGAAATGACGTTTCCTGGAGTGTTGCTTTCTCCATGTACTCTGTGATCCTGGGACATCTCGGAACAGATGCCGTTGCAGCCAACTCTCTGGTTACGGTTGTCCGCAATATCGGTTCTGTGTTCTGCTTTGCAATTGCCAGTGCGGGAACGATTCTTCTTGGAAATGTAATGGGAAAAGGGGATCTGGAGAAATCGAAGGTGTATGCTTCCAGAATGCTGAAGATGACCATTATAGCCGGTGCCATTGGCGGTGTGATCGTATTTGCCATCACGCCTCTGGTCCTGAGATTTGCATCCTTAAGTGACGGGGCAATGCATTATTTGAAGTACATGCTGCTTATCAATACCTATTATATTATGGGTTCTGCGGTAAACACAGCCCTGATCGCCGGGGTATTCCGCGCAGGCGGTGATACGAAGTTCGGACTGATCTGCGATACCATTGATATGTGGGTATATGCGGTACCTCTGGGATTTTTTGCGGCCTTTGTCCTGAAGCTTCCGGTATTGTGGGTCTACTTCCTGCTCTGTACAGATGAGTTTGTGAAATGGCCATGGGTATTCCATCATTACCGCCAGGGGAAATGGGCACAGAATATTACAAGGGAGGATCTGTTTGAGCAGAAAGCTTCCTGAGATATCATCATATCCGCCGCAGTGTGGTTCTATCATAAATAAGCAAAACAGCAGGTCTGTTCATTCTATGAACAATCCTGCTGTTTTTATGTCTGCAGATTTTCTTTCCGGATCCCTGCAGACATCCATTTCGGTTTATAAAAAATGCTTACAGATTATAATGTATTCAGGTCGATTCTGTAATCGTCAGAGCCCTGTCCGTCTACTGTGTAGTAAGCGGCTTTCTGCTCAACATTTACATAAACGCTGATTTCTTTTCCTTCGATGCCTTTGTCTTTGATGTCTTTTTTGATTGCTTCCTCGATGGAGCTCATTGTAACTGCAAAACCAGGTAATTCGATAGTTGTTTCTGCGAATTTTTTGATGTCGATATTTTTAGCCACTTCTTTTACTGCTTTCTTTACAGTTTCTTTTGCTTCTTCTACAACCGGAGCCTTCGCAATATCAGCTGCAGCATCTTTTGCTTCTTCAATTACTTCTGAAGCCTTTACAGTTGTTTTCTCAACTGTCTCTTTGACTGCTTCTGTAGCCTTTGTTGTTGCTTCTTTTAATAGTTTCCTTTGCTCTTGAAGTTGTTCTTTTTCTCATAATAATCTCCTATTCCAACTGATTGGTCTAGAGCGTGTCGCTCTAACAGTTTCCTGTGTAACCGTATCACAAATTCCAGATAATGTCAAATTTTTATCAAATTTTGTCCTACTCGACATTTTTTAAGGCTTCATCCATAGGAACCTTCTTCACTCTCCGAAATTCCAGCAAAGCAACGATTCCGTATGTAATGATTCCTGCTGCAAACATCTGCACATAGATCATCGGGTCGATCCAGAGCGTGATCCATCCGGAAATACTGGACAGCATCATCTCCCGGAACAGAACTTTCATGATTACTGTTTCTAGCGGCAGACTCAAAAGCAGACAGAACACCACCACCAAAGACGTGGACATAATATATAGCTTGCTGATCTCGCCATTTGTATAGCCCAGGATTTTTACCATTGAAATAGACTGGGCATTTTTTCGATAATGATCTTGGAAAGAAGATAGATCAGTACCATATAGATCATAATGGCAAATCCGTTTACCATACCCATCATACTTCCCATGGATACATCCAGCTGTCTGGAGATCTTTGTCAGTGCATCAAGGTCAACTACAGATCCTATATACTGGCTCTTGATATCTGTAAGCTCTGTATCTGAGAAATACCCACTGTAATAATCCTCTCCCAGATCAAAAATATCATTCAGTTCACTGCGGGGCATAAACACACACAAGGCAGCCGTATAACCATAAACTCCTGCTATTTTAAACGAATATTTCTCTTTTTCGTATTTTTCTTTCAGAGTGATGGTATCCCCCACATGAAGCAGGAATTTATCCGCATATGCGCTCGAAATATAAACTGCTGCGCTTTCTTTTTCTGCATTTGCCGTATTCTTGTTATCTGCTTTTTCTTTATTCACCGCTTCATCTTTTTTATCTTTTGTATTATTAAAATCTATCGTTACATACCTGCTGTCCGGTTCGATCCCGTAAAGCAGTACTTCCTCACTCTTATATTTTCCTGGCAGTGTATTCAGGGAATAAGCAGAAAATTCCTCTGCATCTTCATTGTCTGTTCTGGAATCCATATAAAACTCCAGCTGAGAGATCAGACCGTCAAATTTATTTCCACTTACTGCGCTGACCGGAACCTGAAGCATATACTGGTATTTTGCCAGCATATTGTTCTGGATTTCCACCTGGTAATGGGACAGTGCCGAAGGAAGCAGCAATCCGAACATCAGCAGCAGATTTGCAAACAGGATCCCGATAAACAGAACCATATAATTACTCATATTCTGAAAAATCACCCGAAGCCGGAATCTGGAAAAGATTTTCATCTTCGGACTCAGATAAATTGCCCTCTTCTGCTTTCTTCCCGACAGATCCCTGCGCAGGAATTTTAACGGTGACAGCTTCAGCTTATGTCTGAGCACTCCGTAATTTACCACCAGCATAATAACTACCGGAACCAGAGTTGTAAGCCCAAATGCCTCCCCATTCCATACGGTCACATAAGTCGAAGACTATAGCTTCCATAATACATATCTGCACATACATCCTTTAATACAGTGTATCCAAGGATATTTCCGATCAGTGCACCCACAAAAGTAACCAGCACCGGAAGTGTCATATAGTGAAGAATCAGTTCCTGTCTGGTATATCCGGACGCACGTAAGGTACCGATAACACCGGCTTCTTTCCGTATCGTATTGCTGATGGTAATTCCGAATACAAAGGCCATGATCACCATAATAATATAAAGAAGCATGATCATCATAGCCTTGTCTCCACCCATATCATCCCCTGTAAAAGTAATGGCCTGATTCAGATACCGGGGTACAAAAGCCTCCAGTGTGACAATCTTTCCCATATCCTCCATCAGATCCTCGGAAACTTCTTTCTCTTCCTTTTCTGTCTTCGGTTTTTCGTCATAGATCCAGGAATAATTGTACTGCAGTTTTTCCTGCTCCAAAGAATCAAACTCCTCCTCAGTCACAACAGAAACCCCAAATTTCACAGCATCAAACATGGAATCGTTGTTATTCTGAAACAGGCAGCTGTAGTCGGAAAGTGCCACCAGGCCGGTAATCTTCCAGGTTCTTTTTCCGCTCCGGAGCGTATCTCCCACAGACAGATTGTTGTTGTCTGCATACATTCTGTCAATGGCAATCTCTCCTGTCCTGGCAGGCAGCTCTCCCTTCATCAGGCAGACCTTGTCCACCTGCTGCCTGTTTTTAAAAAAACGCATGGTGCTTCCATTATCCAGAGGTTCCTCCACATAATAATTATCATACAACTTCACACCCAGCGCCTCTATTTCTTCTCTCTGGGTTTTGTGGACTTGCTCTGCTGTGCGAAAGTTTCCGTCTTCTATGTTGTACTTCTCAAAACCTTCATTGTAAGCAATAAGCATACTGTTATCTGCAACCAGAAAGCCTGACACAAATCCAATGGATGCAACCATCAGGATAAATACAACCAGATACTTGCCCAGTTCTCCCTTCAGTTCTCTGGGCAGACGTTTGCGTAAAGGATTTTTCATCATATGCCTCCTTACCAGTCAAGCTCTGCTGCCGGGATCTTATGCTCATTGAGGTAATTTTTGCGGATCATCCCATCGCGAAGCTTCACCACCCGGTCAGCCATATCTTTGATGGCATCGTTATGCGTTACCATGACGATGGTGTTGCCGTATTTCTGGTTTACCGTCTCGATCAGCTTCAGGATTTCCTTGGAGGTATTATAATCCAGGGCTCCTGTAGGCTCATCGCAAAGAAGAATATCCGGATTCTTTACAATGGCTCTGCCAATGGCAGTCCTTTGCTGCTGACCGCCGGAAAGCTGATTGGGAAGCTTTCTCTGGTGCTCATAGATTCCCAGCGTATGGAGCAGTTCATCTACATCCAGAGGCTTATCACTGAGATAGGCTCCCACCTCTATATTCTCCCGCACTGTAAGATTGGGGATCAGATTATACATCTGAAAAATATATCCCAGATGCTTACGCCTGTACAAAGACAGATTCTTCTCCGACATATCTGCCAGACGCTCCCCGTCTATGACCAGATTTCCCTCGTCTGCACTGTCAATCCCACCGATAATATTCAGAAGCGTAGACTTACCGGAACCAGACGGACCCAGAAGCACACAAAACTCTCCTCTCTCAATGTCAAGATCCAGCCCTTTAAGCACATCCACCCGGCTGTCCCCTGCACCAAAAGACTTCTGAATTCCCTGTATCTGCAGAAACATTTTTTCATTCCTCCCTCATATCCACTTCCTGTGGAGCAAATTTCTTTAATTCTTTAATATAATAACACTGCTGTTTTACAATATTGTTATACTTTGCTAACTTTAGGTTAGTATAAACTTACTCCATTGTCAACTGATTTTCGTAGTTTTGTAAAATTTTATGGATATGTTCGTTACTGTTCACTCCGTTCACAGTAACGTAGCCAAAATTCATTCCAGATTGCCTGCGGCAATGGAATTTTGCTCGTATGTCTCGGAATAAGCTCTTTTACCAAAGATAAATTTTGAACATCAAAATATATTGACTTTTCTTTTTTACCTTGTTATATTTTTTCTGAAGTAACTGCTGTCCGGCAGTCTGCAAAGTAGCAGGCTGCACCCAGGAAAGGAATTATCCATGAACACTCTCAGAAAAATATATTGCAGGGCTTTTCAGAAAGCTTTTCACATTGCAATTCCCTTTTTACCTTACAGAAAACCTAAAATCGCAGGAAGCGTCAAGGAACTCCCTGAAATCATCATGCGCCACAAATGTACTCATGTATTAATCATTACAGATGGCGGTATCATGAAGCTTGGACTTACCCGAAGACTGGAAAAAGCTTTAAAGGAGGCCGGTATCCCCTATACCATTATGATAAAACAGTTGCCAACCCTACTACTGTCAATGTCCGCGAGGCGTTGGAGCTTTACCATAAAGAAGGCTGTGATGCCATCATCGGTTTCGGTGGCGGTTCCAGCATGGACTGTGCCAAGCAGTCGGTGCCTGTGCGGTCAAACCAAATCAGTCTCTGGCTCAAATGAAGGGAATCCTGAAGGTGCATAAGAAGCTTCCCCTTCTCATGGCAGTTCCAACCACTGCCGGAACAGGAAGTGAGACCACTCTCGCCGCTGTGATCACAGATGCAGACACCAGATATAAATACGCAATCAACGATTTCCCGCTGATTCCCCGCTATGCAGTGCTGGATCCCAAGGTTACCTTAAGCCTGCCCCCATTTATCACCGCAACTACAGGTATGGATGCCCTGACTCACGCAGTGGAGGCATATATCGGCAATTCCACCACCATTGATACACGCAGGGATGCATTAAAAGCGGTAAAACTGATTTTTGAAAATATAGACATTGCCTATGAGCATGGCGATAATATTCAGGCAAGACGAAATATGCTCCACGCCTCCTTCTATGCAGGCTGTGCTTTTACCAAATCCTATGTAGGATATGTTCATGCAGTGGCTCATTCCCTGGGCGGACAGTACAACGTTCCCCATGGACTTGCCAATGCCATTCTGCTGCCGCTGGTACTTCGGGAATATGGCTCCTGCATTGACAAAAAGCTCCACAGACTTGCCATTGCAGCAGGACTTGCAGACAAAAATACACCGGACCATGAAGCAGCAGAGCTTTTTATCCGGGCAATTGAAGAGATGAAAGAGCGATTTGGAATCGTAAATATTGTAAAAGAAATTCAGGAAACAGATATCCCCAAGCTTGCCCATTATGCAGATAAAGAGGCCAATCCTCTGTATCCTGTGCCGAAGCTTATGGATGCCTCCGAACTGGAGAAATTTTATTACATGCTGATGTCTCTGACTTCCAAGGAAAATACCTCAGAAGCTGAGAAGTAACTGTTAATATTCTTCTATCCTGCAAAGCGTTTTTTATAAAAATATCAAAATACAGGAACCTGCAGACTCTCAATAGTTACCTGATATCTATATTATATAAGGAAATAATGTATTATGACAGAAACAGAAATTAAAGAAATCGTTCAGAAACAACGCAGCTATTTTTACACAGGTGCCACTTTACCGGTAGAAAAAAGGCTGGATGCCTTAAAAAAATTAAAGACCTGTATTCAGAAATATGAACCACTGATCAATGAAGCACTGAAACGTGACCTTGGAAAAAGTAACTTTGAATCCTATATGTGTGAAGTGGGACTTGTTCTCTCAGAACTCAGCTACATGATCCGCCATACACCTTCCTATGCAAAAGAAAAAACAGTACTAACTCCCCTTGCCCAGTTCGCTTCCAGAAGCTATAAGAAGCCATCTCCTTATGGTGTTGTCCTGGTTATGAGCCCATGGAATTATCCTTTCCTGCTCACCATTGATCCGCTGATCGATGCGATTGCAGCCGGAAATACAGTTGTACTGAAACCAAGTGCCTACTCTCCTCACACCAGCCGGGTGATTGAAACCATTATCACCGAATGTTTTGATCCCCAGTATGTGGCTGTGGTAAACGGCGGACGTGCGGAAAATAACACTCTTCTCAATGAACATTTTGACTATATTTTCTTTACAGGAAGCAGCATGTTGGCAGGGAAGTAATGGCAAAAGCATCTGTACATCTGACCCCGGTTACCCTGGAGCTGGGCGGTAAAAGCCCCTGCATTGTAGAGAAAAGTGCCAACCTGAAACTTGCAGCCAGAAGAATTGTATTTGGAAAATATCTCAACTGTGGTCAGACCTGTGTAGCACCTGATTATATTTACTGCGACAGAGAAATCAAGGATGAACTGATCCGACAGATCCAGAAACAGATCAGGAAACAGTTTGGTTCCACACCTCTGAATAATAAGAATTATGGGAAAATTATTAATGAAAAACACTTTACTCGTATCTGCAATCTGATCGATCCCAGCAAGGTAGTCTGCGGCGGTGACAACAATCCGGGAGCTCTTCAGATCGCTCCTACTGTTATGGATAATGTAACCTTCGGGGATGCAGTAATGCAGGAGGAAATCTTCGGTCCTGTGCTTCCTGTGCTGACCTATGATTCCTTGGATGAGGCCATCGAAAAGGTCAACTCCATGGCACATCCTCTGGCACTATATATCTTCACCTCCGACAATGAAGCTGCGGAAAAAGTTACTTCCCACTGTGGATTCGGAGGCGGATGTGTCAATGACACCATCATCCACCTGGCAACCAGTGAGATGGGATTTGGCGGCTTTGGTGAAAGCGGAATGGGTTCCTACCATGGCAAAGACGGTTTTCATACCTTCTCCCACTATAAGAGTATTGTGGACAAAAAAACATGGCTGGATCTGCCAATGAGATACCAGCCATATAGAAAAATTTATGAAAAATTATTGAGGAAGTTCCTGAAATAAGGAACTTTCTCAGGATTGATTCCCCTTATCAGCTCTGCTGACCAGTTGATTACGAATTTCCTGCATCCGGTTATCCAACTGAGCACTCTGGGTGGCACACGCCAGAAGCTCCTCCTGCAATTGCTGTGCCTGATCTGCCGGGATATCTTTTTATAGCGAAGCTATGTTCCAGACTTGCCCAGAAATCCATGGCGATAGTTCGAAACTGGACTTCCACATTTACCATTTTTTTGTTTTTCTGCAGAAAGATAGGCACCTGCACGATCAGATGCAGGCTTCTGTAACCACTGGGTTTTGGATTTTTTATATAATCTTTTTTCTCGATCAGTACAATATCATCCTGGCGCAGAAAGCTGTCTGCCAGCTCATAGATATCCTCCGGAAAAGAACAGATTACCCGGACACCTGCGATATCCTTGATATTTTCTTCTATAGCAGTTAAAGACATGGGAATATTTTTTCTGCGTATTTTCCGCACAATGCTGTCATAAGATTTAATTCTGGTTTTAATACCCTCGATAGGATTTTTATCATATTCCAGGGAATACTCCTGATTCAGCACTCTGAATTTTGTCTCAATCTCCATGACAGCACACTGATAGTAAGACATCAGCAGATCAAAGGGCCTTTTATTTTTCTGGATCATTTCCAGAAATTCTTCAGACAGCAGACTCCTGCGGATCAGCTCGTCCTTTCTGGCTTCTATACGGTTTTTTCGTTCCGACATAATTTCTTCAAAATTTTTCAAATGTTCCTCCCCCTCTTACGGTTTTGTATAATTACTATAGCAATCCTCGTAAATAGTGCATTTAATAGGCTCGCTATAAACTGTCCACTTTTTTTCAGCAGCAATAAATCAAAGACTATTATAACACAATTCCCGCAAAGAGTAACCATTCTCGTTACTGTTTATTCCATTCTCGGTAACGTCTCAGTAATGCAACCAGTAAACCAGCCAGTAAACAATAACCCATTCTTCTTTTCTTCGCAAAACACTTGTTCTTTATCATCAAACATGGTATTCTTATTTTGCTGCAGACTGCTATACATTTTATATAATACAGGAGACTCAACACATGGATGGATATGAATTTGAATATCAATGTGCAAAGATACTAAAGCGAAAGCATTTTTCTAAAATAAAAGTAACCCAAAGCTCCGGAGACCAGGGAATCGATATCATTGCTTTCAAACATCGAAAAAAATATGGGATACAATGTAAATATTACACCCATCCCGTTGGAAATAAAGCTGTTCAGGAAGCCTATGCAGGTGCAAACTTCTACGACTGCGATAAAGCTGTTGTAATGACAAATATAACCTTTACAAAGTCAGCAACCCAGCTTGCACAGAAACTGGATGTTGAACTATGGCCCAACTGCCCTGTTACACCTTTTTACAGTTTACCGTTTAAGATCATGAGTTCATTAAATGCAGTGCTTTTTCTTTACGCAGTGCTCGCATTTCTTTCCCTGAAACCTGAATTTGATTTTATTCATCTTCCCTTTGTTTCTGATACCCTGACGCTGGTCATCATTCTTACAGCTTCTATTTCCGGTATCTTCGGCTGGAGTTTTTTTCTGTGTAATCTCATTGCTGCAGGCGCATACCTTTATCTTGCATTTCATACACTCATTCTGCCGACATATGCAGAAACAGGCAGCTGCACAAATATACACATGCTTTCCCTGATTCCGGCAGGCGTATATCTGCTTCATGCAGGATGGATAAAAATCAGGAAATAAAAGTCTTATAAATAACTATTATGATGCTCAGCTTTCTGATTTGCCAAAAAGCAGCCCTGCTCATGAGAACAGAGAACTCCTACTGCCTGTAAATAGCATAGATGACCGTTGTTCCCACGAACTTCATGCCGCGTTTTTTTCAAATCTTTTGATATACAGTCAGACAGTTCTGAACTTGTCCGGCCGGTTTCACAGACTACTTTGCCATCTGTCCAATGCCAGATATAGTCCGAAAAGCTGCCGTACTCCTTCTGAATTTCCAGGAATGCCCATGCATTGGTAACGGCAGCCTGTATTTTCAGGCGGTTTCGTATGATGCCGGGATTACTCCGCAGTGCTTCCAGCTTGTCCTCAGTGTAAGCGCTGACTTTCTCCGGATCAAAATTGTCAAAAGCCACGCGAAAGGCATCTCGCTTATTCAGAACACATTCCCAGGACAGGCCCGCCTGAAAGCACTCCAATATCAACATTTCAAAGAGCTTCCGGTCATCATGCACCGGAATGCCCCACTCCTCATCGTGATAACGAATGTAACGCTCATTTCTCGGATTTGCCCAGCAGCATCGTATCTTACCATCTGCCCACTTCATCCATATACCGCCTTTCCAAAGTTTATTTTGCCACAATATTGAATATCCAAGCTTTATCTCGTCGACAAGCACTTTCGTTCTGATCTACTGACAAATTTACGCAGCAATGGCATTGGCATTAACCTGCTCTATGGTTTTTCTGATCCCCAGCCATACATTTAAGTCTGTAAATATGTCCACAATACTGCCCTGGTCCGTAAAAGGTGATTCCTGAAGAACCGAGAGATCCTTCAGCAGCCCATTATGTACAATATATTCCACAATCTGATTCACAAAATAAATCTGTCTGCTGTCCAGGCAGGTATCATCCAGATATTGTGCAAAGGCAGCCTTAGCAGCATTCATGTCAAGCCCTACAATCTCACGCACAAATTCTCCAAGCGGTTTCTGTCCGTATTCTGCCTCATAATCCTGTTTGGTTCCCACTTCACTCCACAGAATTTTTTCCAGCGTTCTCATGTCATTATTGTCTAAAGGAATATTGGTTTTTAGCTTCGCTATCACTGCATTGTCCTGATGTTGGCGTACATAATATTCTGCTTTTGCCTTATAATTTTTCAGATCATCATTTTCCAGTTCTGAATCCTTCCACTCCATGTTGAGAATCTCATCATCAAGTTTGTGTCATAGATCATTCTGTCTGCATCCGGAATATATTTCATCAGATCGCGGAGATTTTCTCTGATATGCTCAAATTCAGGAATCCCTGCATTGTCCAGATATCCTCCATGAAGAATCTTGTCTATCAGTTCTGCCTGCATCATAATCTCCGGAATGTTAGAAATCCCTGTCAGTGCAGAAACCTTCTTCAGCAGATCCTTTCGACCACGTCCATATTTCTTTTCTGCCAGATACGCCAGTTCAATTCCATACAGAAGAGCATCAAAACGCAAAGCTTTCGCATCATCATTTTCAGGTCTGATCAATGGAGATAATTCGTCCCGCACTGCCAGAGTGTCCTCATAAGTAAGAACCTTATAATTTTCTTCAACAGCATAAATATCCACATATTTTAAGTGCTGACGCACCGCAAAATTTTCTCGGTTTAACTCCTGCACCTTTCCAGCCATATGCTCTACCAGAGATTTACGATAGGTAATCAATCGTTCTGTCTGATAAGCGGCTCCCTGCAATTTATAGGCAATCTCAAATTCCAGTTGAAAAATTGCTCCCTGAAGTGCGATCATATTTGCAGTGGCACGTCCTTTATTCATGCGGAAGAACTCAAAATTTCCACAGAAATCAAAAATATAGAATTTCTGCTTATCCTCTCCATCCATCAGGCCGGGCACAAACGGGTACCTCGCCCGATCATCTGCCAGAATTTCGCCTTACTCATAACCTTTTTGAAAAATACCAGATTCAAAACTTCCGGCACATCAATTCCCGTATCCAGCATATCTACAGAGATTGCTATCTGAGGAAGCTTCTTTGAATCCGAAAACTCATCAATCGCACTCTGTGCATATTTCAGGCGATTATCAATCACCATGGCATATCCTGTCAGATGTGGATATTCTTTTCCGAACACCTCATATATTTTCTCTGCATGACGGTGATTTTTCGCAAAAATAATGGTTCTTTCCAATCTTGTTTCCATAATCTATCTTTAATCCGTTCGTCATCAGGATATGTAAAACCTTCTTTATGGTGTCCTCATTAAAAAGCCATTCATTTAATGCTGCTGAGCCAATACTGTCCGGCATTTCACCGTTTTCATCCTCAAAGGTATCCTCATAGGCTTCCTTATCTTCCGGAGATAATTCATCATATACTATTCCATGCTCTATAAATTTCAGTGTAGTCTCCACAGACATAAAGTCAACCAGATAACCATCCTTTACTGCCTGCGCAAGCTCATAGCCATAAGTAGGGACACCGTTCTCCAGTTCAAAGATTTCATAGGTATTTTTGTCAATTTCATCTTTTGGAGTAGCTGTCAGCCCAATCAGCGGAGCATCAAAATAATTAAAAATATCCCTGTATTTATTGTAAATGGAACGATGTGCTTCATCACAGATCACCAAATCAAAATGTCCGCAGGTAAACAATTTTCCCTCTTTGTCCTGAATCGTATCTATACAGTTTATCATGGTCTGATAAGTAGAAAAAACACAATGAGCTGCATAGTTATCTTTCTCTTCGCACAAATTTGTAACAGATAAATCCGGTAGCAAATTGACAAAGCTTCGCTTAGCTTGTGTTACCAGTGAATTACGATCTGCCAGGAAAAGAATATTTTTTACCCATCCCTGCTCTGACAATACCTTGCAAAGTGCAATAACTGTACGTGTCTTTCCCGAACCTGTAGCCATAACAAGGAGAGCTTTTCTGCGATTTCTGGTGTCAAAACTGTCACAGACTGCCTTAATCGCAGCCTCCTGATAATATCGTCCTGCTATGTTTTTGTCTATGGAAATCTGTCCCAAACCTGAGCGCATCTGTCTGAGATTAAACAATTTTTCCAGATCCCGTTTGGAATAAATTGCTGCAATTTTTCTCTCCGGATACTGGTTATCACAGATACGGACATCAAAACCATTGGTGAGAAATACTACCGGTCTTCTGCCTTGTTTCTGCTCAATCAGATCAGCATATAACTTCGCCTGCTGCCTGCCCTTTGCCACATCTGCACAGGTTCTCTTGGCTTCTATCACAGCAGGATCTTACCATCATCACCAAGGAGAACATAATCTGCATATCCGACCTGTGACTTATTTGGCATACCAGGAATCCTGTATTCATTTATCCAGTTCTGTCCCTCAGTCCATCCTGCATCCTGCAGCATAGAATCAATGTAGATCTTTCGGGTTTCATATTCTGAAATATCCAGTGGTTTAGTCACGTATGTCTGCTGCTGTTCTTCACGACGGCAGTCAGTTCTTCCCTCAGGGCAGCATTTTCCTTTAACAATTGTTCCAGTTTCAGATCAGTTTCTGACCTGACCAGCCCGATCGCCGACCGGCTGACTAACTGACTGGTCCGCTGTATGAATCAGAGTTTTCCTGCAATAATGTAGAATCATAATTGCTGGCAGTGTAATGATCTGCGATAACAATAAGCAACAAAATCCAGAA